>VYLE01000063.1_pt1:0-97500 | contig 101034 bp, 102 predicted proteins | sample 5114391 | NCBI WGS metagenome assembly VYLE01 (sample SAMN12291771, study PRJNA351875) | freshwater metagenome | isolation source: freshwater lake | place: USA: Michigan, Kent Lake | collected 2013-08-15 | reverse complement strand
AACACGCCTGCCCATGGACCAATCAACAGGGCCCCACATACGAAGCCGAACGCATGCGCTTCCCAGGCCACCTGTGCGCCCTCCATCCCGGGCGCGAGTCCGACCAGACCGGCGGCGGCGTTCACCCCCATGATCACCCCTGCCGGCATGAGGAAGCGCCGGTCCCCGAGCGAACGCAGGCCACGGTCCCTTCGCCCCAGCAGCCGGAGCGCGGCACCCATGAGGCCGAAGACCGCGCCGGATGCCCCCACCAGGGAATCGTAGCTGGCCGGATGGATCAGGCCGTAGCCGGCCGTGGCGACAAGTCCGCAGGCTATATAGAAGAGCAGAAAGCCGGCGGCCCCCTTCACCCCGCCCATCAACCGGGCGACCGGCGGGCCAAACGCCAGGGCCGCAACCGCATTCATCGCGACATGGGCCCAGCCCCCGTGGACGAACATGGACGTCAGGATCCCGGGCCACCACTCCCCGTTCCACAGGGACGAAGGCCGGAAGGCCAGAGACAATCCTCCGTCAGACAGCCGCTCCTGCACGAAATAAAGGGCAGGCATCGAGGCGGCGACCAACAGGGCCACCGCAGGCGCGTTCAGAATTCGTTCGGCAGGCGGCTGGGTCAGGTCTGTCTCCGTTGCACGGTGCGATCGCCCTGTCTGGCACCAAACGCATTCATGGCAAGCGCTTCTTAATAACCATGACCCAGATTGGCACGCAGGGTCCTTGACGGCCCGTAAACCATGTTTGCGCGAAATTGACCGCCATGATCGTCCGGACCAAGGCCCTCCCAGCCCTCGTGGCCGCCACCATCGCGACTCTGGCCCTGCCCCCAGTGGCTGCAGCACAGTCGGCGGGGTCCTCCGGCATGGGGGCCTATTCGGCTGGCTACGGCGGCGCGCGCTACACCACCGCCCGCCCCCAGTCGGGCTCGACACGGGACGCCAACGGCAACCGGCTGATCATTGACGGCATCATCCAGGCGGGTGCCAGCACCTGGTCCAGCGCCACCGGCGGGGTGTCATCCAGCTATGCCGGCGCGGGCAGCGCCGGGGGAACGGCCATCGGTGGCTCGACCGCCATCGGCAACAGCCTGAACGTCGTCGTCCAGGGCAACCACAACACGGTCATCGTCAACTCGACCCAGGTCAACAACGGCGCGGTCACCGCCGGAACCGCCCTGAACGGCACGCTGAGGCTTCCATGATCGCTGGCTCCTTCTCACGGCGCCTGAGAACAGCCGCCGTCGCCTGTGCGACGGCGGCGCTGTTGAGCGGCTGTATCTCGGCCTCGGCCGGGCCGCAGGGCCTTTACGCCACGCCCATCGGCAACGCGCCGGTCACGGCCAACCCCACCCCCTACTCTGCCGCCCTCTACTGCATGGCGGACTACGCCCGGCGCTATAACCTGCCCTCCCCACGCATCGCGGTCGGCCGGATCGCTGACTATACGGGTACGGTTTCAGCCGATGGCGGTCGTCAGGTGACGGGCGGTGCCTCGCTGATGGCCATCACCGCCCTGGCCAAGTCCGGCGCGCGCATGATCGAGCGCTATGACACCTCGGTCTCGGAGATGGAGCTGCGCTACGCCAACAACCGGCTGATCGGCGACGACGGCCCGGACGGCGCGGACGATGTCCAGTATCGTCGCATCCTGGCGGGTTCGGTGCCCGGCACGGACTTCTACATCATCGGCGGCATCACCGAGGTGAACTACAATATCCGCTCGGGCGGCTTCGACATGGCAGCCGGCCAGGCCAACACCCAGACGCCCCTGTCGACAGCGTTCGCGGGTAAGGCCTATGTGATGAACATCGCGATCGACCTGAGGTTGATCCAGACGACCACGCTCGAGGTGGTCGATGTCATCTCCTATCAGAAGCAGATCATCGGCCGGGAAGTCTCGGCCGGCGTCTTTGACTTCCTCGATGGCAATGTCTTTGACATTTCGGCGGGCGAGGGCGGGCTTGAGCCGGTCCAGCTCGCTGTCCGTGCCCTGATCGAACGCGCGACAGTCGAGATCATGGCCAACCTCTATGGTGCCCCCGGGCCGGAAGTCTGCCTTAACGCCGGCCCCGACCCCTTGGGTGGCACCGTCGGCCCCACCGGCGGCTACTATTCGGCCTACCCCAACACGGACACGAACAATGGCGAAACCCGCGCGGATCCGTCTCGCTGGCACGATCGCCGCGACGGTGCTGTGCGCCGCAGCCGCTACTGAGGCTGCGGCCCAGGACGGCACGATCGTCCTGAACCAGCAATTGCAACTGGGCGACGTCTTCGCCGGCCAGACGCTGAACGTCGTCGATTCGCAGGATCAGGTGACAGTCGAGACCTCGGCCCGGGGCAACAGTGCCTCGGGCGCGGTCTACAATGGCTCGATCACGGTCCAGTCCGACCAGACCATGCAGGGCGACGCGGTGGCCACCACCGACATCACCCTCGGTGGCGACACATATGGCGTGGTCAACGCCACCAGCCAGGCCGGCGGCAACTATCTGGCGGCCAGTGCCTGGGACGCCAGCCTGACGCTGGACACTGCCCAGACGACCGACAACGGCCTGATCAGCGCCACCACGGAGGTCGGAGACAGCACGGCCCGCATGCACGCCGGCGCTGCCGTGGGTGCCTCGGCCATTTCCAACACCGTGGCCGTCTATGGACAGTCCGCGCTTGTCTCCGGGACGATCAACCAGTCCTCCTCCGCCATCGTCCGGTCCTTCGGCCGGATCGAGAGCCAGTACATCCCGGCCGAGGCCAGCGTGACCAGCCAGGCCATCGTCAACGCCATCGCGGTCAACAGCGACCGCACCTCGGGCCAGGACCTGTCCCTCGCCCAGCGCTCATTCGGCAGCTTCATCGAGGCCGAGGCCAGCGCCAACGCCGGCAACGCGTGGGACCTGGCCGCGCGCGCCCGCGCCACCGCGAACCAGGCCGTGCTCTATAACGAGGGCGGTTCGGTCGTGAATGCGTCGGACCAGCGGAATTCCAGCTTCGTCCGCGCCTCGGCGCTGACCACCGCCTATGACTACGGTCGCGCCGAAGCCTATGCCCGTGGCGCAGCGAACGAGCTGTCGGTCGGCAACAACGACATCTACGTCGAGATCGACAACACCCAGTTCAACACGGGCGGTGTCGACGTGATTTCCACCTTCTCGGGCACGAACGGCTACGACGTCTCGGTTGGAGCCGACGCCGTCGGCAACAGCGTCACCGGCTATGGCTGTTCGGAATGCGAAGGCCGTCTGGAAGCCCGCAACACCCAGACCAACGCCGGCGATGTATCGGCCGTCGCCAATACAACCGTCGCAGGTTCGAACCGTTCGGTGATTACCGGGGCCAATGCGGTCGGGAATTCCGCCAGCTTCTTCGTCTCACGGCCTGGAAATTAACATTCAGTAACTTGAGCCTTACCGCTCTGTCGCCGAAGAGTTAGCTGGGGCGTCGGCGATGGTATTATCGCGGTCCTTCCTGTTGTCCGGCGCGGTCCCTCTGCGGGCTCTCTCGCGCCTTTTCAGAAAGAGACCGAGAATGCGTTCCGCCCGTCTGTTCCTGCTTGCCGCGGCCTCCGTCGCCGTCCTGACCGCCGCAGCACCGGCTCTCGCCCAGGTCCAGCCGTCCGATCCCTGGGCCCATACCACCAGCGACATTCCGGCCGACACCAACGTCCGCTTCGGCGTCCTTCCCAACGGCATGCAGTATGCTGTGATGCGCAACGCCACGCCGCCCGGACAGGCCTCCCTTCGCCTGCGCATCGACGCCGGCTCGCTGATGGAGAACGAGGACCAGCTCGGGCTGGCGCACTTCATGGAGCACATGGCCTTCAACGGGACGACCAACATCCCCGAGAATGAGCTGCTGCGCATCCTCGAGCGTCTGGGTCTGGCCTTCGGAGCCGACACCAATGCTGCGACCGGTTTTGACCAGACCTTCTACCAGCTGGAACTGCCGCGCACGAATGACGAGACCGTCGATGCGGCCCTGCGGATCATGCGCGAGCAGGTCTCCGAGGCGCTGATGGACCCCGCCGCGCTGGACGCGGAACGTGGTGTGATCGAGGGCGAGGAGCGGACCCGGAATACGCCAGGCCTGCGCTCCACCAAGGCCCAGCTGGCTCTGCTGGCACCGGGCCAGCGCCTGTCCAACCGCTTTCCGATCGGCGATCTGAACATCATCCGGACCGCACCACGCGAGCGGTTCGTCGAATTCTATCACGCCTACTACCGTCCGAACCGGGCCACCTTCCTCGCCGTCGGCGACTTTGATGTCGATGTGATGGAGGCCAAGATCCGTGCCGCCTTCGAAAGCTGGGTGCCGAAAGGCCCCGAGGGTGCCGAGCCGGACCTGGGCACCGTCCAGCCGCGGGGTCCCCAGACCAGCATTCTGGTCGAACCGGGCATCCAGTCGACCATTCAGCTGAACTGGGTCCGCGCTCCCGATCTGGACCCGGACACCGTCGCCGAGCGCCGCTCGAACCTGATCCGCAATCTGGGTCTGGCGGTCCTGAATCGCCGTCTCGGTGAGATTTCCCGTCAGGAAAACGCTCCCTTCATCAATGCCGGCGCGTCCAGCGCCACGCTCGTCGACAGCCTCGAGATCGGCGGCATCAATGCCACCTTCAATCCGGGTGGCTGGCAGCGCGCGCTTGAGACGGTCGAACAGGAACAGCGCCGGCTGGTGCAGTTCGGCGTGTCGGAAACCGAGTTGCAGCGCGAGATCACCGACACGCGCACGGCGCTTGAAAACGCCGCCAACGCAGCCGCAACCCGCACCACACCGGGCCTGGTGAACGGCCTGCTGAACGCCGCGAACAATGAGACGGTCTTCACAAGTCCGGCGACGAACCTGGCCCTGTTCAACCAGGCCGTCCAGGGATTGACGGCGGCACAGGTGAACAGCGTCCTGCCGCCGGTCTTCGAGGGACAGGGTCCGGTCGTTCTGGTGATCACCCCGGTCGAGATCGAGGGCGGTGCCGATGCCGTCACCGCGGCGCTCGCGGCCTCGCGTCAGGTGGCGGTCACCGCGCCCGCCGCCCAGGCGCAGCTGGACTGGCCCTACGCAGACTTCGGTACCGCGACGGCACCGACCAGCCGTACCGAGCTGGCCGCTGTCGGAGCCACGGTTGTCAACTTCCCGAACGGCGTCCGCCTGACAGTCAAGCCGACCACCTTCCGCGACGAGCAGATCCTGGTCAGCGTCCGGACCGGCCTCGGCGAGCTGTCCCTGCCGACCGACCGCTCGACGCCCCTGGCTTTCGGCGGCTTCGTGTTCCAGGCCGGCGGCCTCGGCAGGCTGACCGCGGATGAGCTCAACCGCGTCCTCAGCGGCCGAATCTACAGCGTCGGCTTCAGCGCCGACAGCGATGCCTGGCAGCTGTCAGGCGCGACCCGGCCACAGGACCTGAACCTGCAGATGCAGGTGCTGGCCGCCTATCTGACGGATCCGGGCCTGCGTCCCGCGCCGTTCCAGCAGATCCAGGCCCTGTTCCCGCAGATCATCGCCCAGCAGATGGCCACGCCGGGCGGTGCCTTCGCCCTGCAGTCCGGCGTACTCCTCGCCAGCGGCGACAAGCGCGAAGCCCTTCCGACCGCTGCGGAGGTCGCCTCCTGGACGATCGACGAGCTGCGCAGCGGCGTGACCGCCGGTCTGGCCTCGGGTCCGATCGACGTGACCATGGTCGGAGACGTCACGGTTGACGATGCGATCGCCGCCGTCGCCGCGACCTTCGGGGCCCTGCCCGCCCGTGCACCCGCGCCTCAACCGGCACCGGCTGCTACCGTGCGGCGCTTCCCGGCCGGTACACCCGAGCCGGTCGTCCTGAAACACACCGGTCCCGGTGAGCAGGGCCTGGCCTATATCGCCTGGCCGACCACCGACTCGGTCACCGACCGCACGGAGTCGCGGGTCGTCCAGATCCTCGGCGAGGTCATGAGCCTGCGGGCCACGGAAGAGATTCGTGAGCGTCTGGCCATCGCCTATTCGCCCGGCGTCGGCACCAGTTCGTCTGACACCTTTGCCGGCTATGGCTCGATCTTCGTCCAGGCCCTGACCCGGCCCGAGTCGTTCACGGCCTTCTATGACGCCGTCAACGCCATCACCGCCTCCCTGCGCGACACACCGATCACCGAGGACGAGCTCAACCGCGCCCGTCTGCCCGAGGTGGAACGGCTGAAGCGCACCCAGGCCGGAAACGAATACTGGCTGGGCCAACTGTCCGGGGTGGCCGGCAATCCGGCCGACGTCGAACAGATCCTCACCCACATCTCCGATCTGGAGGCCGTCACCGTGGCCGACATCCAGCGGGCGGCGCGCCAGTATCTGCGGGCCGAAACGGCCTGGCGCGGTGTGTCGGTCTCCGACAATCCCGCCGCCCCGGCAGCCGCCCAGTAGGCGAAAAAATGGCCCCGGTCCTTTCGGATCGGGGCCAGTTTGCTTCTCAGGATCGTCGACAGAGCCGACCGTGCCAATCTGGGCCGCCCCGGCTGACGCGCGGCTGAACGCCGATGTTCACTTCCGCATCAGAAAACCCGGCCGCCGACACCGCCATCCAGCATCATGGTCGCGCCCTGCACGGCATAGCCGGCCTGCTCGACCACTTCCTCGCGGTACTCGGTGTAGGTCTCCTCGCGGACCCAGGTCACGATTTTCACGCCGGCACCGTAGCGGCGCAGCAGCGAGCGTTCGTTGCACTCACGTTCGGCCCGCTGCGGCTTGCACTCGATAACGCCACCGCGGCCGTGCCACAGGGCCTCGCCCTTGCGGCAATCCATGGTCTCGCCATGGCCGAAATTCACGTCACCTGAGTATTCCGCCCAGGTGATCTGCAGCCAGGTGCCGGCGAGGCAGCGATACAGTTCGCCCTCATAGTCGCCGTGCACATCCCGGTCAGGCCGCACCTGCGACGCCGGATGCGGCACATTGCGGTCGTCGATGCAGAAGGCACGGATCACGACCCGCTTCTCCCACCGCCGGCGTGCCTCATAGGGCACGCGGATGACCTGCCGGACCCGGGCACCCTCGACCATCAGGCCGTTGATCGTGGTCGGATAGGGCTGGTCAACCGTCACATAGGCTGCGCCCCCGCCCCCGCCGCTCCTCGAGAAGCTGCCGGCGCGGGCGTTGAATCCCGCCCTTGCACCCGAGTTGGCGTTCGCGTTGGCGTTGGAGTTGGCGTTCACATTGACGTTGACGTTGAGATTGCCACCGCCACCGCCCCAGGGCGGCGGGGGCGGAGTCTCGCAGCACGGCGGTGGCGGAGGCGGGGGTGGCGGCGGCGGCGGGGGGGGATCGCAGCACGGCGGTGGAGGCGGCGGCGGGCATACCGGGCCGCATTGAGCCGCGGCCTCGTCGGCAAACAGCGTCAGGGCGAAGAAGCCCGCCAACGCCAGCAGCCATGTCATGATCCGCACCCGCATGGGCCGACCTCCCGTTAAGTCCATGCGCACAGCCTCGGGCACTGTTCGCTTCAACGTCCATCTGAACCGCAAAAGCATTTCATTTCCGTTGCCTTTTGCGCCAGCCCGGCTCCGGCGCGGACCTTGCGACACTCCGGCCAGAGGCCAGAGCCATGTTTCATCCCGACACACAGTTCCTGATTGACCATTGGACCGGCCTGTCCCGCCGGGGCTGCGTGCGCGCCGGGATTCCCGATCGTGCCTCGCTGGAGCCGGATGCGCTCGGCCTGCGCCTGCCCCGGGCCTTCATCGCCGAGCGCAATGGCGAGGAGGCGGTCATTCGTCTTGCCGGTTCATGGATCGAAGGCTTCCACGGCGAGCCCCTGAAGGACCAGGCCCTCCTGTCCGTCTGGCGTACCGCATCACGACCGCTCGTGGCGGCAGCCGTGACCCAGACGGCACGCGAGGCCCGACCGGTTGTAATCGCGGCCCTGGCCGGGTTTCTTTCGGCCCAGATCGAGATTTCTCTGGTCCCGTTGCGCGGCCCGACAGGGGCCGTCGACCGTGTTCTGGGACTCTATGCGCCGCTGGCCACACTGAGCTTTGCCACCGACGAGCCGCGCATGCTCACCGCCCGCGTCTGCATCGGCGTGGGTGAAGCGGCCCGACCCGCCCTCGCGCTCGCCGCCGTCGGTGGACGCCGCATCGCCTGAACCCGCAGGTTCAGGCCTTCAGATCCCGCGCATAACGCTTCCAGTTCTGCACATAGTGCGCGGCCGAGGCCTTCAGCGCCTCGATCTGGCCCGGCTCGAGGTCACGCACCACCTTGCCCGGCTGACCCATGACCAGTGACCCGTCAGGGATGACCCTGCCCTCCGTGATCAGGGCGTTGGCTCCGATCAGACAGTTCTTTCCGATCTTTGCCCGGCCCAGCACAACGGCCCCGATGCCGATCAGGGTGTTGTCGCCGATTTCGCAGCTGTGCAGCATGACCATGTGGCCGACCGTGACGCCGTCACCGATCGTCAGGGGCTCGCCGGGGTCGGAATGCAGCACGCTGCCGTCCTGGATATTGGTATCCCGCCCGATGGTTATGGGGTCGTTGTCGCCGCGCACGACCGCTCCGAACCAGACACTGGCGCCGGGTTTGAGAATCACGTCTCCTATCAGCGTTGCGTTCGGTGCCAACCAGTATTCGCCCTCGGGCGGAAGCTGTGGTTTCTTGTCGCCGAGACTGTAAACATTCATCAGAACACCGCCATTTCTCAATAAATCGAGGGCTTTAAGCTCTCGTAAACCACGTTAGGCTCACAGTGTAGATGCGATTCGAGGCCGCCATTTCGGCCCCGGATTGGTAGCCGGATCAAGCCCGGTCCGGTCAGACCTTGGGGATTGTGCGTGGTACGCTCGGTTCGGCGGATGTTTCCGCTGGAAGTGGATCCTGCTTCCGACCCGGGCGGATGCGTTGCGTCCCCTGCTTCCTTCTTCTCCACCCTCGTCCGAGGCGATGCTTTTCCGGCATCGCCTTTTTTCATGCCCCGCGGCGGCGCGTTTTCCGCGTCGCCGTCTTCCATGCCCCGGAGGCGTCCATGACCAAGCGTGCGGCCATCAAGCGTCAGACCCGCGAGACATCCCGTGAACACGGTGTGCTCGATACCCGTCAGTTCATGGAGGATTCCAAGGTACGCCGCCTTCCGACGCACGCCGGCTGGTCGCCTTACCCCTCAAACGATGACCGGGACCAGGCCTATCTGAAGACCCTGAAGCCGAAGTCGGACGGCCAGGCCGAGTTGATGACGGCGATTGACCACCACAACCTCGTGCTGGCTCTCGGACCGGCAGGCACTGGCAAGACCTATCTGGCGGTCGCCAAGGCGGTCGAGGCGCTCGAGGCCGGCAAGATCGGCCGCATCGTTCTGTCCCGTCCCGCCGTCGAGGCCGGCGAATCGATCGGCTTCCTGCCCGGCGACATGGAAGACAAGCTCGCCCCCTACCTGCGCCCCCTCTACGACGCCCTCTCCGACCGGCTGAGCATGAAGCGGGTCAAGGCGCTGATGGCCGAGGGCCTGATCGAGATCGCCCCCATCGGCTATATGCGCGGCCGTACCCTGAACAACGCCTTCATTGTCGTCGATGAGGCCCAGAACTGCACCTATGTGCAGCTCAAGATGCTGCTGACCCGCCTGGGCTGGCACTCGACCATGGTGGTCACCGGCGACCCCCAGCAGTCTGACCTGCTGCCGGGGATCTCCGGCCTGAGCGACATCGCCGAGCGACTGGCACCGGTGCCCGACATTGCCGTGGTCAAGCTGGCCGAGGGCGATATCGTCCGCCACCCGCTGGTTGCCTCGATGATCGGCGTCCTCTGACGCCAGCCGGCGTCCGACAGATCAGGCCGTCGCCGGATTCACGGCGGCGGCCTTTTCATGGGATGAGGTCCGATCCTGGCAGCTGACCCGTGACACGATTGTCCCTTCGCGCACGGCGCAGGGGCTGCTAACCGGATTGCCTCCACATTTCAGCGACCCGAATGAAAATCCCCCGCATCGCCTACGCCGCCTACGGCTTCGCCCTGATCGTGATTCTCCTCGACCAGTTGACCAAGGCCTGGATCATGGGCGGCCTCGACCTGCGCGAAATGGGGCACATCCAGGTTCTGCCGCCACTCTTCAACCTGACCTGGGTCGAGAACCGCGGCGTCAGCTTCGGCCTGTTCGGCGACGGCTCGGCCCGGTGGATGCTCAGCGCCTTCTCGATCGCCGTCGCCGGCATCCTTGGCTGGTGGGCGCTGAAGGCTGACCGTCGCCTGCTGATTACCGCCATAGGCCTGATCATGGGGGGCGCACTCGGCAATGTGATCGACCGGATCCGCTTCGGCTATGTCGTCGACTTTCTCGATGTTTCCGGCCCGCATCTCTTTCTCGGCTCGATGAAGATCAGTTTTCCGTGGATCTTCAACATCGCCGACAGCGCCATTTGCATAGGCGTTGTCCTGCTCATCATCGACAGCGTTCGGGCTGAGAAGGAAGCCAAGGTTGGCCTCGCCGCCGAAAAGTCGTAATCAGCCGCTTCCTGTAGGGTTTACGCGCGCGCCCTTTCCGGCGCCCCGCACCGAGATAGAAAACATGCGTCTTCGCACCGTCGCCGTTCTGGCCCTCACCACCTCGGTCTTCGCCCTGGGCGCCTGCTCCGGACTGCGCACCGGCGTCGGCCTGAACAAGATCACGCCGGACGAGTTTCTGACCGTCTCGACCGCGCCCCTGACAGTTCCGCCGGAGTACGGCCTGCGTCCGCCGGCACCGGGCCAGCCGCGTCCGCAGGAACTCGCTCCCGAATCCGCCGCCCGCCAGATTCTGCTGGGCCAGCGTCAGGCCGTGACCCGGTCGGAAGGCGAACAGGCCCTGGTGGCCCAGGCCGGCGGCGATCGCGCCGACCCCCTCGCCCGTTATGTCGTGGACGATGAGTTCGGCGACCTGGCCCACAAGGAAGAGAGCTGGGCCAACCGCATCATGTTCTGGCGCCGCGACGATGCCGCGACCCAGGCCCCTACGGCGATCCAGACCTCCGAAGGCGCTGTCAACGTCGACGCTGCGAGCGAGTTCGCCCGCGTCCAGGCCCTGACCGGAGGCCGTGCCGGCATCTCCATCACGCCGCGCCGCGATACCGGCTTCAAGCTGCCGGGCCTCTAGGTTCGAACACAGTCTGCAATGGGGCCCGGTTGCGAAAGCAGCCGGGCCTTCTTCCTTGTGGTCAGCCCTTGGCGGCACCGGCCCTCAGACCGCGTTCAGCCAGGGCGACAATGGCGACGCCCCCCATGGTCAGGGCCGCACCGGCCAGGATCTGCGCCGTCAGCACATCGCCCATGAACCCCCAGCCGATCAGGATCGACACAACCGGCGTGGCCAGCAGATAGGGCGTCACCCGCCCCGCCTCGCGCTTCTGGACCAGCCAGAACACCAAGGTCGTGGCCAGAACCGACGACACCAGCCCGGCCCAGATCACGCACGCCCAGACCAGAGCGTCGGCCTTCTGGACCGCGGCCCACTGGCCCTGTTCAAACACGGCTGAAGCGAAGGCCAGGGTAGGCAGGGTGACCAATGCCAGCAGTCCCTGCATCTTGAGCGGCGGGATCGAGGTCGTCCGTCGCGCCACGACCGTCGTCAGTGCCCAGGCGCAGGCCGCGCCGGTCCCGACCAGGATCGCCTTCCAGTCCAGCAGGGCGTGGGGATCGAGGGTCATCCAGGCGACGCCGAGGAAGGCGACGGCCACGCCCGTCAGCGCAATGCGCGACAGCCGCTCCCGGAGCAGCAGAAAGGCGAACAGGGCCGTGAACGGCACCCACAGCTGGGACGCGACGGACACGGGGCTGACGTCCTTCGCCAGCCAGTAGGCGAGGTAGATGAGACCATAGTGGACCGGTCCCCCAATGCCCGTGATGATCAGCAGGCTCTTCCAGTTCGGAAACGGTCGCCGCACGAACGGAACCAGACAGGCCGCCGCAATGGCGAATCGAAGGGCACCGGTCAGCAGCGGCGGAAGGGTTTCCGTAGCCAGTTTGGCCGCCGCATTGTTGACGCCCCAGATCACCACCACCGCGACGATGGCGAGTATCTCGACGGGCGAGAGCGGACTGTGCGGCTTGTCAGGGGTTATCACGTCCCCGGCTTAACGCGCGCGGCCGCCGTGCGCGAGGACGCGCGGTGACACTTTGCATTTCCGAGTATGGCGCGGTCCTAGAACGGAATGTCGTCGTTCAGGTCGTAGCTTTCCTTGGGGCCGCTCGGCTTGTTGGCTCCACCGGTCGAGAAGCCGGAGGAATAGTCGTCGTCACCGCCACGGGAGGCTCCGCCGCCCGCGCTGTCACTCCGTCCGCCCAGCATGGTCAGTTCGCCACGGAATTTCTGCAGCACGATCTCGGTGGTATATTTCTCGACCCCGGCCTGCTCGTATTTCCGGGTCTGGATCGAGCCCTCGATGTAAACGGTCGAGCCCTTCTTCAGATAGTTCTCGGCCACCTTGACGATGTTTTCGTTGAAGATGACCACCCGGTGCCACTCGGTCTTTTCCTTGCGCTCGCCCGTGGCCTTGTCGCGCCACTGTTCCGAGGTCGCGATGGACAGGTTGGCCACCCGCTCACCAGAGTTGAGCGTGCGGATCTCCGGGTCCTTGCCCAGGTTGCCGATCAGAATGACCTTGTTGACGCTGCCCGCCATCGCCGAGCTCCTTCTTCGTTCTGGCCCGTCGCGCTTCGCGCTGTTCGGAGCCGATTGCCTGTTGTCCGGGCCTAGCGCGCTTTCGACCCGAGCGGGTCCGGTTTGTCGCCACCATCCACAGGAACGCGTTGTTCCACGTTTGTTCCGTTCCGTCTAGGGTGCCGGAGGCGCTGTCGGATCCGGCTCGGGGTTGGACGAGACGGCGACCGGGGTGCCGTCGATCGCCCGCTGGATCGCGCCCGGCATGGCCAGACGACCATCACCGGTCCGGGCCATGGCATTGAACCTTCCGCCGTCCAGTGTCTGCGACAACCATACGCCGCCGTGATCGACGAAGATGAACTGGCCCTGGTAGGAGCCCGTGATCTCCTGTCGCGACCCACCCATGCGCAGGAACCGCAGGCGGACCTCTTCCAGGCGCGCGGCGCAGAACTCGATCTGCGGCTGGTTGTCCGCCACCTTGTTGAACCTCGGTGGCTCGCCCTCACCACCGGGCTCGACCGCGTAGCAGACGCCCCGGTCAAACGGGGCTTCCACAGCCTTTTCGCAGGCGGCAAGCGCCAGTGCGCCTGCGCCAATCACCATCAGTCCAACGAATTTCATCAGCGCAGCCCCGGGAAAGTGCAGCTTCGGTCCTGTTCGGCCAGGGTGCTGAAGCGGCTGTTGTCGGCCGACTGTTCGACGCGGCGGGGCACAAGCCTGAGCGTCGTATCGCCCCAACGGCCGTACAGCGCCTCACCCGGCCGCACACAGGTACCCGAGTACAGCGCCTGCACACAGGCATTCAGGCTCATGCTGGACGACAGCGACCGCCAGTCCGACCCCGTGTGACGCAGACAGGCAGAACCGGAGGCGGGCTGGGCAGCCGGCTCGGCCGGCTGCTGGCCCATCAGCGGCGGCTGTTCGGCCTCGGTCAACTCGACAGGCGGGGCGCTGGGCGGGGGGGCGAAGGCGGCGGTCGGGGCGGCCGCCAGGGCTCCGGTCTCATCGATGCCGACGTCGAGGGCGTCCGTTGCCACGCCGTTGCGCCGCGCGCAGTCCGACAGGGTCGCCAGGCCGATGTACTGGCCGTCGACGAAACAGCGCAACTCGCGCGTCGTGTTCAGTTCCGGGGCGTCGGCCACATCAACGGTCAACCCCCCCTGTGCCGCAGGCGGGGGTGCGGGATTCCGTTCCCGGCCGGCGCTGAAGATCAGCGCGATCACCACGGCTGCGACGACCGCCAGGCCGGCGCCGATGGCGATAAGAAGTCGATTGTCCTGGGGCATGAAGGGCTCGCGCGGATGAGGCCTCCAATAACCCTGCCCGGGGCTCCGGCGTCAACGATCTTCGTCGCCCCGGCGGCCTAGGCGCTGAGTCGGTTGAGTGCGGCCTGGTAGTTGGCAAGCTGGGCAGTGAGGTAGGCGGGCGCGGCTCCCGTGACCGGCGGCCTCGAGGCACCCGGCGCGAGTGCCTTGTAGGCATCCCTGACCACCCTGACGGCAGCCCTCAGGGCCTCAACCGTGGACTTGATCTGGTCCGCCCCGGTCAGGGACAGGCTCTCGGGCAGGGCCATGGCAAAGGTCTTGATGTCGCCGGGTGACGCCTTGGGACTGACGATCCCGGGAGACAGACCGAGTGCGGCCAGGGCGTCGCGGCCGGTCTCGCCACCGGTCAGGATCGCGCCGGCCCGGCCGTCCCGCGGCACGATCGAAAGCCTCTGCATCCGCGCACCGCTCTGGGTCTCGAGTTCCCCGGTCTTCAGCGCATCGGTCACCACGGTCACCCTCAGCTGGCCGGAGGAGGCCTGCTCGATCTTCCGCGCCAGGGTCTGCAGGGTGTCGCCGGCCTCGACCGTCACCGCCCGACGCCGGCTGCCCTCCGCCGGCGACACATAGAAGCGATCACCGGGTCGTAGCGCGGTCGCCGCCGTCAGGGCCTTGGAATCACCCATGGACAACAGCCCCTGGGGCAGACCCATCCGGTCCAGCACGCTGGCGCCCCCGCTTGCGACGGCGAGACTCAGGGGCGAGGCCTGCTGGTCCGCCCCCGGCCAGGTCCGGGTCCATTCGACCGCCCCGGTCAACGGGTCGAGCCGGGTGAGATAGCCCTGCCTCGGATCATCCTCGGCGGCCCCGACCGGACGATCGGCGATGCCCGTGATCCAGACCTTTCCGCCGTGCACCTTCATGTCCGCGACGCTGTCGTCGCCGGCACCGCCAACATAGGTCAGCCGGTCTCCGGCGGCGGGCGACAGATCGGCCTCGAGGACCGCGACATAGGCGTCGGAACTGCCCGAGTGAGCGGTCGTTACCGTCGCGATATCGAGGGCAGGATTGCGTGTTGTTCCGGTCAGCACGACCCGGCCGCCGGTGACGGCAATGCCGGTCACATCACCGCTGGCCGGCCCCAGGTCGCGCGTCGCGGACAGGCTCGGGACTCCATCGCCGCCGGGCATATAGCGACGCACAATGACCCGGCCACTCTCGACCCCGGCCGTATAGATCGACGAGCCCTCGACGGTCATCGCCTTGACGCTGTCGTCACCGCTGGTTCCGAACTGGCTGACCGATACCGCCGCCGCCGTGAACGGGGCCAGGCTGTGCGCCTGGGTCGCCGAAAAGCCCTGCAGATATCCGTCCCAGCCCCCCAGTCCGGAGGCCCCGGGCATGGCAGATCTGGAACGGCCCGCGACATAGACCATGCCGCCAGCCCCGAACGACACAGCCGTGGCCTCGTCCGCCGCACGGGCACCGCGTCGCTGGGTCCACAGTTCCTCGCCCGCCGCGTCGAAGACGGTGACGAAACTGTCGGACAGGTTGGCGTCAACGACCCGCGCGCCCGGTTCGAGGGCACCGGTCACCGATCCCGCCACAGCCACCCGCCCGTCGTCGGCGATGGAAATGGCATAGCCGCTCGCCTCATCCGACGCCCCGAGCATCCGGGTGGCCACCACCCGTCCCGTGGAATCCAGCTTCAGGAGCGCCACATCGCGCTCGCCCTTGAGCGGCTGTGAGCCTGGTGCAGCCTCAATGTCCGCCACCATCCACAGCGATCCGTCAGCGGCGACGGCGCTGGCCCGAACCGTCTCCACACCCTTGGGCAAGGCCGACTGCGAGGCGCGGCCGGCCACCCAACCCGTCTGGCCGGACGGCTGCAGGGGTTCCGGTGCCGTTCCACCGTCGCTCTGGAATTTCAGCAGCTCGTTTCCGCCCGCGGTGCCCGAAGCCTGGACCACATAGACCGCATCTGATGTCTGCGACGTCGAGAAGCGAACCGTTTCCGCGCTGGAACCCTGCAGGACCAGGCCCCATTGATCCGCCTGCGCCGGCAGGGTGATCGTCTTGGTGCCCAGCTGGATGGTCCGGGGCTCGCCATTGACCTTTTCCCGACCCAGCCGCGTGGCGACCCCGGCATCGGTCAGCCTGTCATTGACGAAGGTGATGACGTTGTCGAGCGTGCGGGTCTGGCCCCCCATCCCGGCGAGGTCGATCGGAACAGTGACGTCTCCGCCCACGCGTCCGATCGTGATGTTGAACACCACCGGACCCTCAAGCCCCGCCACGGACGCAGCCAGATCGCCGTCGTGAACCGGCCGGGTCACGATCCGCGTCGCGTCTCGCGGCACCCCGGCCGAGGTCTTCGCGCTCGTCGACGAGACGCCATGGACCATGCGGACATCCTCGAATCCGGCCGTCCGCAGATAGTTGCCGACTTCGGCGATCCCGGCCGAAAAGCGCTGGCGGATCCGTGCGGCCTCACTCTCGCCGACCCCGCTCTGGTCGACCCTGGTCGCGAGGGCGGTCAGGGAGGTAAGGCCCTGATAGAGGGCGAACAGTTTGCGATAGTCAGGCGACGCTCCGGGAAGATCCAGACGACCCGAATCCACATTGACCAGTTGTCGCGCAGAGAGCGCCGCCCGCACCACAGCGTCCGGCTTTGCCGCCTTGACGCTGGCGTCCCAGGGAGGAGTCGGCTGGGTTTTGACCCGGTTCGCACGAGGCGCGCCGCCGGAAACGGCCGTGTCACTGGCCGGGGCACCGTACAGACCGAGTAGATAGCTGTTGTTGATCACGACAGAGCTCCCGCCAGGGAGTATGGCGGCTCAACCGTAACGACCGCTTAACGTCCGGTTCCGGAGCGACTTCCCTTGCGACTCAGGGAACAATGTTCCCACGCGTCTGTTATTGACGCGCTGGATGAGGAGGACGCCGTGAAGAACGCCTTCGTCAATGCCTTGAAATCACTGCTGTCACTGTACGGTCTGGGCACGCGGCGGCGACCCGCCGCCATCCAGATCGGTCCCGCCGGGGTGCGCCGTCCGGCCTAGTTCCGGAACAGCGACAGGATGATCTGCGGTGCCTGGTTCGCAATCGACAGCGATTGCGCGCCCAGCTGCTGCTGGACCTGAAGCGCCTGAAGCCGGGCACTTTCCTTCGCCAGATCGGCGTCAACCAGCTTGCCGATGCCGGTTTCGAGCGAATCCATCAGCTTCGAGACGAAGGTGTTGTGCGTCTCGATCTGCTTGGCCTGCGCGCCGAGCGCGGCCAGGCCGGAGTTCACCGTCGCCAGCGCGGCGTCGATGGCCGTGAGTGCGGTCGCAGCATCAGCCGGCAGAAGCAGGTCCTGCGTGCTGAGAGCGAGGCCGGCGCTGGTGAAATTCTGCGGATCGATCGAGATGGTGTCGGTGGTGTCGACGTTGGCGAGGAAGTCGAGCGGTGCCGTCAGCGAGTTATCCAGCAGGTTTACCCCGTCAAACGCGGCGCTGTCGGCGAACTGCTGCACCGACCGCACCAGGCTCTGGAAGTCGTCGTTGTAGGCCGCACGGGATTCTGCGGTCTGGGAAAGGTCAGAGGCGGCCACGGCCTTCTGGCGCATCTGGATGATCAGGTCCGAGATCGCCTCACCGGCCGCAAGGGTCACGTCCGCCAGGGACGTCGCCCGGTCGAGACTGGTCTTGACGGACTCAAGGGCTCCGAGATCGGCCCTCTGGTTCTGCGCGATCGCCCAGATGGCAGAGTTGTCCTTGGCCCCCGCTACCTTCAGTCCCGTGCTGACACGGTTCTGCGTCGCCGACATCCGGTCGTTGATCTGGTTGAGATTTTGCAGCGCGACGAGCGCGGAGGCATTGGAGTGTACGCTGTTGGACATGATTCTCGCCCCGGGACGGTTCTTGGGCAAACTATGAGGCGAGTCGTGTGCGTATGGTTAACGCAAGATATCCGGGCGCGCGGCTGCGGCCCGGGTGCGTTCAGTTCTCGAAAGCGCTTCAGACGGTGGTGTTGATCACCGACCCTACGCCGTAGTCCTCACTCTGCCTCATCTTGAGGACCTGCTCACTGGGCAACTGCTGGACCACCTCGCCGGTTTCCCGATCCAGGGTCTTGTAGACAAAGGAGCCCACCTGGGTCCCCTGCTCGATCACCAGCCGGTAGCGCGACTGACGTTCGGCATCTGCAGCGGCCTTGGCATTGGCTTCCCGATCGGCTGCAGGCTGCGGAGCCGGTTCGACTGCCAAGGCAGGCAAGACACTTACTAGTTTCTCAGCATTCATCTCCATGTCGTCAGCGGCAAGGCCAACGCCTCCTGATTACAAAAGCCCGGAGGCAGAGGCGGAGCCGCTCACGGCTCCGCCTCCGTTCCCGTTCCTTAGCGGAACAGGCCGAGCAGGATCGAACTCGACTGGTTGGCGATCGACAGCGCCTGCACACCCAGCTGTTGCTTGGTCTGCAGAGCGGTCAGTCGGGCGCTTTCCTTGGCCAGGTCCGCATCCACGAGGTTGCCGACGCCGGCTTCCAGGGCGTCCTGGATCTTGCCGGTGAAGGTCAGCTGACGTTCCAGGGACTTGGAGTGGCTGCCCAGCGTACCGAGCTTGGCCGAGAACGCCGTGATGGCGGTATCGACGGCAGCGGCGGTAGCACCGGCACGGGCGATGGAGCCAGTGGCCGTCGCGACGGTCGTTGCGGCGCCGGCCGTAGCGTGCACCGTATAGGTGGTCGAGGTGCCGGTCTGGACGACCAGGTTGTTGGTGGCAGAGCCGGCGGAGAAGAGGTTGACCCCGTCGAAATTGGCACCCGCCAGAGCAGCCGTGATCTCGGTGCCCAGGGCGTTGAAGTCGGCCAGATAGGCGGTTTCAGCGGCAGAACCCGCAACCGACGACTGGATGGCAACCGCCAGACCCTTTTGCTCTTCCAGGGCTTTGGAGATGGTGTCCCCGGCCGCCAGGGCGACGTCGATGACCGACTGACCGCGCTGGATGGAGTTTTTGACCGAGTTCAGGGCACCCTGTTCAGCGCGCAGGCCGGAGGCGATCGCGAAGATGGCCCCGTTGTCCTTGGCGCTGGAAACCTTCAGGCCGGTATTCACGCGGTTCTGAACGGTGTTCAGTTCGCGATTGGTGGCGTTCAGGCTTTGCAGCGCAACGAGAGCGCCGCTATTCGTGTTGATGCTGGTAGTCATTTTGACTGTCCTTTTGTCTTCGACATGACCGACGCCATTTTGGCTGTCGGGGGCATTCTGCCCGGTGGGGTAGAAGCAAGGACGGAGCCATCGCAGGACTGGCCATGCCAACCCGATGGTCGTTGATTTTATTACGTTAGTTCTTGTTCATTACATTCCGGACCCGGCAGAATCTGCCGGGCTTCGGCAAGATTTGCCGAGTAGTCGGCAGCCTCTGCCGGGCCTGGACCGCGCTCGTCGCCGGCCGGCCCCGGGGCCGTCTCACGAGCGGGATGGCCGTCATGCTCCCTTCGGCGGGCCATTCGCAGCCCGGGCGGAGACCGGGAGCTGCGTCAGCGGCCCGGACCATGGCGCTGCCCTGGAAGCCGCGATGGAAAGCCGCCGAGGGCTCGCATCGGGATCCGTCGCCGCTGCTCCGTTATCAGGGACCGGCAGCCAGTCCGGCCCGAAAACGCGATCAGCCCTGACGGAAGGGATCCGTCAGGGCTGAAATGGGTTGGTCTGTGTCGCAGGGCCCTTGCCGGGCCCGTCTCATGCGAGGTCAGGCAGGAAGATCTACCGGAACAGGCCGAGCAGGATGGAGCCGGACTGGTTGGCGATGCCGAGGGCCTGCACACCCAGCTGTTGCTTGGTCTGCAGAGCGGTCAGGCGCGCGCTTTCCTTGGCCAGGTCCGCATCCACGAGGTTGCCGACGCCGGCCTCGAGCGAGTCCTGGATCTTGCTGGTAAAGGTCAGCTGACGTTCCAGAGACTTGGACTGGCTGCCCAGCGAACCGAGCTTGGCCGCGAATGCGGCCGCGGCGGTTTCGACGGCGGCGGCGGTGGCACCGGCCCGGACGATAGTCCCGGTTGCCGTGGCGACAGTCGTTGCGGCCGCCGCAGCGCCATGTACCGTGAAGGTCGTGGTGGTACCGGTCTGAACGATCAGGTTGTTGGTGGCCGATCCGGCGGCATACACATTGGCACCGTCAAAGGTGGCACCCGCCAGAGCCGCCGTGATCTCGGTGCCCAGGGCGTTGAAGTCGGCCAGATAGGCGGTTTCAGCAGCGGAACCCGCAACGGACGACTGGATCGCGACCGCCAGGCTCTTCTGTTCTTCAAGCGCCTTCTGGATGGTGTCGCCGGCCGCCAGTGCGACGTCGATGACCGACTGACCGCGCTGGATGGAGTTCTTGACTGAGTCCAGGGCACCTTGCTCGGCGCGCAGACCGGAGGCGATCGCGAAGATCGCGCCGTTGTCCTTCGCCGTCGCAACCTTCAAGCCGGTGTTCACGCGGTTTTGCGTGACGTTCAGATCGCGGCCGGTCGCGTTCAGGTGTTGCAGCGCAACGAGGGCGCCGACGTTCGTATTGATGCTGTTAGCCATTTTGGCTGTCCCTTTGTCTTCGACATGTCTGACGCCGTTTTGGCTGCCAGGAGCGTTCTGCTCGGGTTTCCATTGAGCAAGGACAGCGCCACAGGACGGATGGCCAGGCCACGGTGCCTTCGCTTTGTTTTCATGAACTATTTTCTTCTGCCCACTTCATCCGTCCCGGAAAATCCTGTCCGGGCCAGGCATGTTCTGCCGGGTGGGCGGCAGGTCGTGCCGGCAGAGAGTTGCCGGGCTCCGTTTCGCCGGATGGCGGTTTCGCCCTCGTGGACACCGCGTGGCTCCGGTCAGGGCCAGATCGACAGCCGGCGCCGGCGATCGGCTTCGTTCCGCCACCGATCCTGCAGCGCCCGCTCGGCCGTCAGGGTCGCGACGGCGGACGCCCGCGCATTCTCGCAGGCCACCAGACGCACGCCCCGTTCCATATAGGCGACCTCAAGATCGGCCAGCGTCGGGATGTCCGGCAATCTCTCCAGCACGCAGGGCGTCGTCGCCAATCCGGGCAGGGTCAGCCGCGGCGGCTCCGCAGACGGCGGGAGCGAGACGGCACAGCTCGCGGTCATGAGCGGCAAGGCGGGCCATACGGCCAACATCCAGCGGGGTTTCAGCATCATGTGCACTCCTGGCCTGGGTCGCGGCCTGCGCGGTCGCCCGCCCGGCCGCCACGGTCTGGTGATGAAGCTCGTCGAGACGCCGCATCTGTCCTGCGGCACCCTCGACCTCGAGTCGGCGGGCGGCGACCTCCGCACCGGCGACAGAAGCCGCCGTTTCAGCGGCCCGCAGCCGGCGCTCGGCCAGACCGAAGGGGTCCCAGCGGAAGCCCAGCCCGTTCGCAACGAGCAGGCCCGCACCCAGAACTCCGGCCAGAACCAGTCCCCGGCTCCATGGGGACAGGACCCGCAGCATCGGCGTTACCCTCACGGGAACACCCGGCGGTCCAGCTCGAAATGCGGACCATCCCTGAGACTGCTCCAGTCGCCGCCCCAGACAATTGCTGTCCCCTGGCGTGCAGCGGCAGCCTTGAACGCTGCGGCGATGCGCGGATACAGCGGCCAGTCCCAGCGCACCTGACCCTCGACGAGGGCCGCGACATCGACGGCATGGCCCGTCAGATGACGCGACCGTTTCGTCCGGCTTGCCCCGGCCCGCACGAGAGCGGCCTGGCGTTCCGGCGTGCGCAGGCCTTCGGTGACCATGAACTCGACCGGGCTCAAGGCTGCGGCCTCGCGCACGAGGGCGACCAGCCTCGGGTGAACCCCGGCCAGCCGCCTGAGCGATCGCTCCGACAGGCGAAAACTCATGGCCGGTCCTCGCCACCGATCCGGGGCCGCAGCACCGCCAGGGTCGAAATCAACTGCTGAGCGGTCGGGGCGACCAGATAGATCACGAGAACCAGTGCCAGCAGCGACATCAGCGACTGCGCCAACCACAGCGCAGCCTCCGGCGGCACCCCGGCAATCAGTCGGTCGAGCAGCAACCAGGCCGCCGCGCTGGTCGCGAACACATACAGCCTTCGCCACAGCCACCGGCCCTCAGCCAGCAGCGGAGCAACAGGTTTTGCAGGCACGGTCATCGGTCATCCTCCGGATCATCGAGCGGGGCGTCACTGCGCCGCCAGCCAGGGCTGGCCTGTGCGAACAGTTCCGTATCTGTGAGGCGGCCGGGGCTGTCCCAGGCCTCCGCGTCCAGCAGCGAGGCATCGGCGCGTTCATGGGCAGAGGTCATGGTGCGGCTCACCCGACCGCCATCAGCCAGACCACGCCCGGAGCACCATCGCCGCCGACGCCGCCGGCAGAGAGACCGGCTCCGCCGCCGCCTCCCCCGCCGCCCGAGGCTCCACCCGAAGCACCTGCATGGCCTGACCCCGACGTCGCCGCGCCGCCACCGCCCCCGCCGCCACCGGCCCCGGACAGGGCTGGCCGGGGAGCCACCGCCCCGGCTGAACCCGCAGCACCCGTGCCGCCGACCCCGCCCACGGCCCTGATTGTCGTCCAGCCGCCGTCGCCGCCGTCGCCACCCGCCCGGGCGGTGCCCAATCCATCGAGCCCGCCACCCGCTCCGCCGCCACCTGAGGCATCCGGCCGGTCAAGGCTTCGACCCGCCTCACCCGCAGCCGCGACGTCGGATGCCCCGCCGGCATTGGCCGGCGGCACGCCCCGGCCACCTGCGCCGGCTTCGCCACCCGCACTGTCCCCCCGCCCGCCGCCGCCACCGCCCGGCGCAGCCAGCAAGGTGGTCCCGCCCATTTCGACACTGCTGTCACCGCCGTCCTGGCCCGCGGCGGCATTACCGCCGGGACCGCCGGTCCCCACGACAATGTCGAGCGTTCCGCCCAGCAGGTCTGCAGGCCATTCAGCCCGGCTGGTCCCGCCCGCACCGCCGCCGCCACCACCGAAGCGCAGGCCTGACGCACCGAAGGCTCCGGCTCCGCCACCCCCGCCGCCGCCGACCGCAATGGCCTCGACGCTGTGTGCCCACCCGGGCACGGCATAGCTCCCGTCGGCAGTGAAGATGGTCACCGACCGCCGGCCGGCTCCCTGCGCGAAGGTCATCCGGCCCGTGGCGCGGTCGACAACGAAGACCTCATTCCAGGCTGAACCGTCGGCGCTGACCTTCAGTCGGAAATCGTCATCCCCCGCCAGTCCCAGTTCGGCCCGCCCGCCCCAACCGCTCTGGAACAGCAGGGAGAGGACGTCGCCGGCCGCCTCCTTGTTCAGGGTCAGCCGCAGATCCCCGGTGCCCCCGGCCCAGGCTTCCCGCGCTGTCCAGAGGGCGTTGTTCAGACGGGCCGCAAAGGGATTGGCTGCATCCGCCGTGGTCCCGAGCCCGAGACGGCCCAGGGCCTGGGCCACGCCCAGACGCTCACCCAGCCGGACCCAGTCGCCGCCATGCCGCACCACGACCTCACCGGCGTCCGCGACCAGGGCGGTCAGGCCGTCGCCGGCCGGCACGCGTGTCCAGCCGCCGCCCTCCGCCCGCATCAGCGCGCCGGTCGGCCGCGTGCCCCAGTCAGCCCCCGTCGCCCCGGACGGCAGGATCCACAGGTCGCCGTCAGCCGGCGCGCCCGGCTGTGCGGGTGTCGTCCGGCTGACCACGACCGTCTGGACAAGGGCATCCAGCCGGGTCAGCGCCTCGTTCAGGGTGACGTGCTTCTGCATCTGCCCGGCCGCCAGATACGGCAGGGAGAGCCGGGCACTGTGATCGTCGCTCATGGAAATCTCCGGAATCGTGTCGGAGATCAGTCTGGCGGGGCGGCTTCCTCAGGCGGGCTGGTGACGCTGCCGACGACAGAAAAGAGCGCAAATTCAAGGTGCCGGAGCGACGAAATATGCTGACAATCGGCGGAAATACAGCGGAGCCGGCCTAGAGCCGCTGGAACGCCCCCTCGGCGACGACCGGACCGTCCGGCTTGTCAGCCGACGGCGTGTGGCCGGGCGCTTCCATGGAAACGGCGACCGCCCTGGCGGCACCGGCCGGGCCGGACAGGGCCTGACCGAGGTTGTGGCGCGAGGTGGCCGAGCCATCGATGGCGCCGACCAGCTGAACACCCCCCTCGGGCATGACCAGCCACAGGTGCGGCACGCGGGTATCGCCCGCCATCTCGTTCGTCGGGGCCAGGTAAAGCTCCCCGGTGCTGGCGTCATAGGCCAGTGTCATCGCCGCGGCGCCGTTCTGCAGGGTCAGGGTCGCCACGCGAATGACCGCGGGCGACGAGGCAGGAGCCACCACCGGCGCGGGAGCTGGCTGGACCGCCAGCATGACCACCGCCACGAGGCTTGCCGCCAGCAGACCCGTCGAGCCGATCGCCCAGCGCCGCCAGAAGACGACGGTGTTGTCATTGGCGGCGGCAGGCGGGGTCAGACCCGCCTCGACGCGCGGCCAGACCCACATCGACGGCTCGACCGAGACAATACCGTCGGCCAACCCGCCGAGACGCTCGTTCCAGGCCTCGACATGCGCCGCGAAGGCGGGGTCTGCAGACTCGCGGGCGCGGGCCGCAGCCTCTTCCTCCGGTGAGAGGACCCGCAGGGCCAGCTCTCCGGCAAGGGCCAGATCTTCGTCCACACCGCCGGTTTCAGTAGGATCGGTCATGATTCCAGACACATCCTGAGCCGCATCATTCCCCGACGGATCCAGCTCTTCATCGTGCCCAGAGGCACATTCTCACGCACGGCAAGGGCATCATAGGTCATGCCTTCAATGAAGGCCGTGCGGATCGCACCCCCTGTCCTGTCGTCCAGCTGGCCGAGGCAGTCGTTGAGGCGCCGCACATCGTCGCCGGTCTCCAGCGCCTGCGCCGGCGACGGGGCATCGTCGGCGATCACGGTGACAGCCTCGTCGATAGGTGTTGACCTGCGCATGGCCGCGCCGGACCTCAGCCGGTCAATCGCCCGGTTGCGGGCGATGGTCACCAGCCAGGTGATGGGGCTCGCGCGGGAGGCATCGAAGCTCCCGGCCTTCCGCCACACGGTCAGATAGGTGTCCTGCAAGACGTCCTCGGCGAGTTGTCTGTCGGCCAAGATACGCAGGGTCACGCCCAATAGCTTCGCCGAGGTCGCATCATAGACTCGGCGGAAAGCAGCACGGTCCCCTTCGCCGGCAAGGCCGAGCGCCTGGGCCAGTTCGTCTCGGGTCAGGATCGCGCTCATTCAGGGGTCCGGCAATGGGGAGGGTTCGACTTGGCGGGGACGGCAGGAGTTCGTCAAGCGGTTCACTCGTGCAGATAGACAATCCGTCGCAGCTTCGGATTACGGCGCATGTCGGCAAGGTGTCCCTCATGGGCCCCCGAAGCCCGCGCCTCCCGCTCATTGGCCTCGACCCAGTGGGTGCTCTCGATATCCTTCTGCAAGGCCTTGGCCGCCATCAGGTGACCGGGAAACAGGAGGTCGACGATATCGGGTGCGAACGGTACCACCTCCCCGACCGCCGTGGTCGCGGTGTCCAGCCCGAGGTAGCTGACCATCTGCAGCAGCGTCCCCGGCGCGGCCCGCGCCTGCAGCCCCTGGATCAGCAGCCAGGCCGCGGCCCCGACACTGTAGACCGTCCCCACAACGGGGACCCATGTCAGAAGGCCGTCCAGACCGATGCCGAAGGGACCGATGCCCACAGCCCGGTCCGAGAGCTTCTTGACGCCCTCGACATTGGACCAGATCTTCTCGATATCCGCGATCGACCGTCTGGCCATGCCTGCCCTCCTGAAGCGAGACCGTAACGCGCCATGACGAACCCCGTTCAGCCGGAAAGGCAAGGTCCGCGCTTCAATTTGCCGACCTGGACCCGACGTCAGTGGCTGGATGCCCTGCTGGTGCCAGGGTGTCTGTCCGTCGCGGGTCTGGCCCTGCTGGTGCTGGCGGGTGTCGACAACCGGTTTGTGGACCTGCTGGCCCAGTTCACCGCGCCGGTGCTGATCGCCACCTTCCTGGCAATGCTCGCGCTCGCGCTGCTGCGACTGAAAGCGGCAGCGGTTGCCGCTCTACCGGCACTCCTGCTGCTCGCGCTGGCGGTCTGGCCACAATGGTTTCCCGAGGCACCAAAGCCCGACCCCGAGGCCGAAATCGTGCGCCTGTACTCGGCCAACCTATACTATCTCAACAATGAGACGGCCCGGATACGCCGGTCGGTCGAGGCCGCCGATGCAGACATCGTCGTCCTGATCGAACTGGCCGCCGATCCCGCCCTGAAGATTGACGAGGTACTGGCCGGCTATCCCTACCGCGCCGCCTCCATGCGGCTGGACCAGACCCGGGGTCCGTCGCGCTCGGTGATCGCCTCGCGCTGGCCTCTGACCACCCGCACCGACCCGCCCGATGGCCTGCATGCCGTGACGGCGACGGCCCAGACCCCGCTCGGCCCGATCCATGTCGTCGGTGTCCACCTGACAAGACCCTGGCCGTTCCAGCATTCCTGGGGTCAGATCAGCCAGACCATGGCGCTGGACGCGATCGTCGAAGGGTTGGGCGGCCCGGTCGTGGTCGCCGGTGATTTCAACAGCGTCTCGAATGCCCGCATCGGCAGACAGATCCGGCAGGACATCGGCCTGCGCCCCGCACCGGGCTTTCCTGGCACCTGGCCGACCGACCTTCCGTCCGCGCTCGGGATCACCATCGACCAGGTCTATGCCTCGCCCGACCTCGCCTTCATCAGCCGCCGCCTCGGTCAGCCCACGGGTTCGGACCACCGCCCGGTGGTGACCGAAATCACCCGCGCGGCGCCCTGACCAGGGCAGCAAGCCGTTCGGCATGGCCCTCTGACGGAAAGTCGTCGGCGATCCAGCCGTCCTCGAACGCCTTGAGTACTCGCCCGGTCTCCGGCCCGGGCTCCACACCCAGCCGCGCCAATTCACGGCCTCCGACCGGCATCGGCGGCCGCCGCCAGCCCTCGACCAGAGTCAGTAACCGTTGCGCATTGTCAGCCCCGGCGGGGTTCTCCGCCCACCGGCGGTGCAGGGCGTCGGCGACCGTCCGCGCACCAAAACGATAGGCCGCCGCGCGGACCTCCGGGTCGCTCATCAACAGGCTGACAGCCGGGGCCGCCACGGCGGCGGCGGCCAGCCGGTCACGGGTTGAGTTTGGCAACCGAAGCCGCGCCGACGCCTCTGCTGCGATGCGCTCGTCGCTCGGGAGCAAGGTCATCAGTCGGATAATCGGGTCGCCGCCCTGCGTTGCCGCCGCCTCGAATGCCGGACCGGCCCTGGCCTCCGGCAGGATCTGCGCCAGCACCCCGGCGGCCGACATGGCCGCCATGGCCTCGCGGGGGTCAGGGGCCGCCAACAGGGTCATCAGCTCCTTGGAAACCCGCTCGGCCGACAGCCGCGTCATTCCGGACGCCAGTGCCCGGCAGGCCTCCACCGCCGCCCGGTCCGGCTCACCCCGGCCGTACCAGGCGAAGAAGCGGAAGAAGCGCAGGATGCGCAGATAGTCCTCGCCGATGCGGGTCCCTGGGTCGCCGACAAAGATGATCCGCCCGGCGGCCGCATCCGCCACCCCTTCGCCGGTCGGATCGAACACCTGCCCCGCGCCGTCGGCGTACAGGGCGTTGAGGCGGAAATCGCGGCGGGCGGCATCCTCGGCCCAGTCGTCGGTAAAGGCCACGGTCGCCTTGCGTCCGTCCGTCGAGACGTCGCGGCGCAGGGTGGTGATCTCGAACGGCTGGCGCTCCGAGACCGCCGTCACCGTCCCGTGCGCAATACCGGTCGGCACGGCCTTCAGCCCGGCGGCGCGGATGGCACGGTCGGTCTCCTCTGGCATCAGCGTCGTGGCGATGTCGATATCCGCGACCGGTGCCCCGATCAGGGCATTGCGCACGCATCCGCCCACAAAGCGCGCGCAGCCGGGACCGCCTGCCGCCTCCAGTGCTGCCATCACCGCACGGGTGGCCGGGGCCGTCAGCCAGGGTTGGTCGCCGAGCCGGACCGTCACGCCGCGTCCTCCGCCACCGCGACCCGCGGCATGTCTTCCTCGCCATACAGCCGGGCCCGTAGCGCCCGCACGATCCCCGCCGTGACGCCCCAGATATAGCGCTGCCCGTGCGTCATGGCCCAGTACCACCGACGCGGCTGGCCCTCGCGGTCATAGGAGTGGCGGCTGTGGTTGGCGGGGTCCATCAGGAAGTCCCACGGCACGTCGAACACCTCGGCCACCTCATCCGGCGACGGGGTGGTCGCGGGCGGGGCGGTCAGCCAGCCGACCACCGGCGTCACCAGAAAGCCGGTTCCGGTCTCATAGGCATCACCGACGCCCAGCACCTCGACCAGTGCCGGATCCAGCGCCACCTCCTCAAAGGCTTCGCGCAGGGCGGCCTCGACCGCCGTCTCGCCGGGGTCCAGCCGTCCGCCGGGAAAGGCGATCTGGCCTGTGTGGCTCGCCAGACTGTCCGAACGCCGGGTCATCAGGACTGTCGCCCCCTCCGGCCCGGCGATGATCGGGATCAGGACGGCGGCGGGGCGCAGCGTCCGTTCAGGCCGCTCGGCACCCGGATTGAGGTCAAAGTCCGACCGCGCCGGACGACGATCCGGGAGCCAGCTCGCCGCCGGCTCCAGATGTTCGATCAGTCGCTCGCGAAGGGTGGCAAGGCTCATTCGACACCCGCCCCGACGGGACCCAGCGGAAAGGCGACGCCGCCCGACCGGACCGTCAGCCGCCCAGCCTCGACCTCTGCCATCTCGACCATTTCATAGAAGACCGGCCGCGCGATCCGCGCCCACAGGTCTGCCCGGACATGCACCGACGGCGACGGCTCGCCCGTTTCCGGGTCGGTCTCGACCCGGATCGGATGCTCCGCCCCCGCCCCGGCCTCGTCACCGACATCGGTGGTGAAGACCAGTACGTCCCCGCGCCGCGCCACACTCACAGCCCGGAACGGCAGGTCCTCGACCCGTATCGACAGCTTCTCGCCCGGCGTGACCAGCACATAGCCGTCGTCGTCCTTGCGCAGAACCGTCGAGAACAGCCGCACCAGCTCCGCCCGCCCGATCGGCGAGCCCTCGTGCATCCACAGCCCGTCGCGGCGGATGACGATGTCGATCTCGCCGCAGTGCGCCGGGTGCCAGAGATGCACAGGCGGCAGGCCCCTGCCGGGCACCTGTTTCGCCGCCGCCGCGACGCCGGCCAGTCCGGTCTTGCTGTCCGGGTATTCAACCATGGCCAAGACTTAGGCCGCGTCGGGCGGATCGGAAAGGCGTCGCCCGTCGACTCAGGCCGGCAGCACGGCTCCGGCCGCCTCACCCGCCCCCCGCCACAGCACCCGGCGCTGATCAACAGGACCGGACAGCCGCACATCCGGCGCGGGCCTGAAGCCGAACCGGCCGAACCAGGGGAGGTCGCCGACCAGCAGGATGCCGGTGTCACCCGCATGATCGACGCAGGCCTGCACCAGATCGGCGCCCAGCCCCGCCCGACGGCTGTCCGCCGACACCGCTATGGGGCCAAGAAAAAGCGCAGGTTCGCCGCCGACCGTGATGGCCCAAAGCCGCACCGAGCCGATAATCCGCCCGTCCTCGCGCACCACAAAACCGGCCGCGATCCGCGCCCTCTCGCGCAGCCGCTCCGCCGTCTTGGCGAACCGGCCGGGCCCGAAAGCAGCCAGCACGAGACCCTCGACCGCCGCCGCGTCTGCGGAGACTTCGATCTCTATGCGCAGCGGCGCGGGTCTGGCGGGGGCATCGAACATGAGGGCGCGCAACTAGGGCTCGCCGACCTGCGAATCAACCGGCTTTCGAGAAATCTGGCGCCCGCTTCTGGCTGAAGGCCATGAAGGCCTCCATGGCCTCGCGGCTCGACATCTGGCTGCCGAAGGCCTCGCCCTCGCGTTGCATCAGCGCCCAGAGGTGTTCGGCGTCCCGCATCAGCCGCTTGGTCTTGCGGATGGAATTGGGTGCCCGCGCCGCCAGCCTGCCCGCCAGATCGGCCGCCACGGCATCGACCTGGTCCGCCGGCGCAGCCCGGTTGGCCAAGCCCCAGGCCACCGCGGTCCGACCGTCGATCGGCTCGCCGAGGGCGAAAATCTCGAACGCCCGCTGATGGCCCACCACCGCCGGTAGCAGCATCGACGACGCAGCCTCCGGGGCCAGTGCCAGATTGATGAAGGGGGCCGACAACAGGGCATCCTCGGCCACCACCACCATGTCACAATGCAGCAGCAGCGTGAGGCCGATACCGACCGCCCGCCCCCGGACAGCGGCGACCGCCGGCTTGTCGAGATCGGCGAGGGCCCGCAGGAAATGGAATACGGGCGCGTCGATCACTTGCCCGCCGCCCTGCGAACCGATGGCGATGAAGTCGGCGATATCGTTGCCGGCGGAGAAGCTGTCGCCCTCACTCCGGAACAGCAGCACCCGAACGGCGTCGTCCGTCCGCGCCCGCTGCGTCGCTTCGGCGAGTGCCGCATACATCGCCTGGGTGATGGCGTTCTTCTTCTCCGGCCTTGCCAGGGTGACGGTCAGGACGCCGCCTGCCAGCTCGGTCTGAATTTGGTCGGTCACGCTGCCTCTCCCCCTTGGATCATTGTCCACCAGTCCACGCCGTCTGCATCGCGCGTCCGGGTCACCCGGCCCCGATGCAGCAGATAGTTCAGATGGGCGATCGCTTCGCCCGTGGCCATACCGCGCGCGCCGTCCCCGACCGTCCGCGCGAACAGGGCACCGAAGACATCGACCGCCCGCTTCGGGGTCTGCAAGGTCTTCTCCAGCCGCTTCAACGATACCTCATGACCCCGGATCAGGGCGTCCAGCCGCGTATGCACACCGAAAAACGGCTCACCATGTGACGGCAGGATCAGGCCGTCATGAGGCAGGATGCCCTTCATCCGCTCCAGCGAGTCGAGCCAGTCCCCGAGCGGGTCCGCCGCCGGTTCGGTCGGCCAGACCGACACATTTGACGATATCCGGGGCAGGATCTGGTCCCCGCCCAGCACCACGCCGTCGGCCTCGCGCCACAGACAGGCGTGCTCCGGGCTGTGGCCCTCGCCGATCACCACCCGCCAGTCGTGCCCGCCGATGCTCAGCCGGTCCCCCTCGCGCATCCGCACATAGCCCGTCGGCATGGGCGAGACGGCGCGTCCGAACTGACCGAACTCGCGCCGCCAGGTCTCGATCTGCGACTCATCCCATCCGGCAGCGCGATAATGGACCGCACCTGCTTCCGGTGCCGGCTGTCCCGTATCGGCCAGCAGCATCCGGGCAGTCACATACTCCACCCGCGTCATCACCAGCGGTGCGCCGGTCCGCTCGCACAGCCAGCCGGCCAGGCCGATGTGGTCAGGGTGCATATGGGTGCAGATCACCCGCGTGACCGGCTTGTCGCCCAGGGGGCCCGCCAGCAGGGCCGCCCAGCGGTCACGCGAATCCGGAATGTTCAGCCCGGTGTCGATCAGGACCCAGCTTTCGCCGTCCTCGACCGCATAGACATTGATGTGGTTCAGGGCGATGGGCATCGACAGCCGCATCCACAGCACGCCCGGCGCGACCGTCACGGCCTCGCCAAAACCGGGTGGTACGGGATGAGGATAGGTCAGCCCGCGTCCGTCGCGCGCCGCCTGATCGCTATCCACCGGGGCGACTCCGTCCGCCAAGTCCGTCTCCAATTGCAACGCATGAACCTGATACCCCCAAGCGGCGGGTCCCGTCCAGCCGCTCGTGGCCGGGCCGTACGCCTGACGCCTTGACCCCGCCACATCACCCCGCCAAGGGTTAGTGAAACGGTTTTCCTGTCCGGAGTGTTCTCGTGTTCCACAAAAACTTGCTCGCGCTGGCGGGCGGAGCCCTGGCCCTGGCCCTGGTCGTGACCCAGCCCGCCATGGCCCAGGACGTTCCTGACACCCCCACCACGGGCGGTCGCTCGGAGTCCGATCGCGCCTCCGGCACGATCCGCGGCGAAGGTGTCCTGCCCGGCCGGATCGGCGGCGGTCGTCGTGACCAGGTGCCGGAGAGCCGTGCGACCCGCAACCGCGCGGCCCCGCCGGTTCCGGCGACGCCCGAACAGATCCTCGCCGAAGCCCAGGCCCTCGTCACCGCCTCCGGCTCAACCTGTGTGGTGACGGAAGCGATCCAGCCCGGCGTCGATCCCGAGCAGCGGAAAATCTACGAAGCCGCCTGCGCGGAGGGTCCCGGCTATATCCTGATCGCAGCAACCCCGCCCCAGTCCTTTGACTGCCTGGAGCTGGCCGGCACCGCCGCGACGGCCCGCCTGCGCGATCCGGCCGCCGACGTCGGTCAGCAGTGCCTGCTTCCCGCCAACCAGAATGGTCTGGCCGTCATCGGTGGCTGGGCCCGCACGGCCGGCGTCAGCTGCACGATCGATCAGGCTGTCGCCATCGGCAAGAGCGACGCCGACAACATCGTCTATGAGGTCGGCTGCGCCGGCGTTGACGGCTACTGGCTCGAAAAGGTCGGCACCGGCTGGAAGCTCCAGGACTGCCTGCAGATCTCGTCGGTCGGCGGAACCTGCCGCTTCACCACCGCCCAGGAGCAGGCCGACGGCTTCGAGCCCAAACTGGCCGGCACCGACGCCGCCGCCTGCGATGTCACCCAGGTTCGCCTGATGGGCCAGAACGCCAACGGCCGCTTCTATGAAGCCAAATGCGCCGCCGAAGGCGAAGGCTATATCGCCCGCATCAACGCCGAGGGTGTGACCCAGCAGATCTATCCCTGCGCCACCGCACAGCGCATCGGCGGCGGCTGCCGGTTCACCCCGGCCCCGGCCCTCCCGCCGACCGAGTAACCGGACAGCTGTCCGATCGGGACGACGCCCCGGGGTTCGCTCCGGGGCGTTTTTCGTTGGAGCGAAATCGGTCCTGGTGGACGCAGTCCACCAAGGCCCAGATTTCCCTCCGGCATAACTCCGGAGCATTTTGCCGTCCGCTTGATCGACCTGACGGCAAAATGGTCCGGCCGATACCCGCTTCACAGACGGCCCCGACGCGCCTTAAGCATGGCGTATGCGTATCGCCACCTGGAACGTGAACTCGGTCAACGCCCGCCTGCCGACGGTGCTGGCGTGGCTGGAGGCGGCCCAGCCGGACGTGGTCGGTTTCCAGGAGATCAAATGCCTGGACGAGAAATTCCCGCGCGAGGCCTTTGAGGCGCTCGGCTACAATGTCGAGACCAACGGCCAGAAGACCTACAACGGCGTCGCCCTGCTCTCGAAATATCCGCTCAGCGACGTCCGGCGCGGCCTGCCCGGCACCGACGCCTCGGGCTTCGAGGCCGAGTTCGAACAGGCCCGCTATATCGAGGCCGTGATCGAATGCTCCCGCCCGGTCCGCGTCGGCTGCCTTTACCTGCCCAACGGCAATCCCATCGGCACCGGGAAATTCGCCTACAAACTCGCCTGGTTCGACCGCCTCCACGCCCATGCCCGCGACCTGCTGCGCCAGGAAGAGGCCTTCACCCTGTGCGGCGACTACAATGTCATCCCCACGCCGGACGATGCGAAGAACCCGGCCGCCTGGGCCGCTGACGCCCTGTTCCAGCCCGAGAGCCGCGCCGCCTTCCGCGCCCTGACCCATCTCGGACTGTCCGAGGCCGGGGCCCTGGGCAAACAGCCGCCGGGGACCTTCACCTTCTGGGATTATCAGGCCGGGGCCTGGCAGCGCGACCACGGCATCCGCATCGACTTCCACCTGCTCTCGCCCCAGGCCGCTGACCGGTTCGTGGGGGTCGAGACCCATCGTGACGCCCGCGACATGGACAAGCCTTCGGACCACGTCCCCGTCGTCGTCGAGCTGGAGGACTGAGCTTGGCCGATGCGCTCAGGGTCATACTGCTGGTGGCCCTCGCGGCGGCGGCCCTGACCACGGGGGCCCTGGTCCTGAACTGGTGGATGGAGCCGGTCCGCCGCATGCGCCGGGCCCTGCTGAAATCGCTCGGTTCCGAGCCCGAGGCCGAGGCCCTGTCACCTGCGGAGGGCCGCGCCGCCGGTCTCGACTTCGACGGTGCCCAGGTCGCCGTGCTCTGGAATCGGGGTGGGTCCGGCCTGGTCTATGTCTTCGAGGAGATCGAGGGCGGCGAGATCATCGTCGACGGCCATGTCGTCGCCCGCGTCCGCCGCGGTGAGGCCCGCAAGGCGCTCGACCTCATGGCCCCCGATGCCGAGCAGGTGGTGCTGCGGCTGATGTTCGCAGACGCCCGCCATCCCGAGTTCGAACTGGCCCTCTGGGACGCCACCCTGCCCGTCCAGACCGGCTCCCCCGGCGAGGCGCTGCGCCTCGGCCGCCGCTGGCTGTCGCATCTGGAAGCGCTGCTGAAGGGGTAGTCGCAGATGGGGAGGACCGCTAGAACCCCCCATCCCCGTTCCCGAGTTCCCCGAGGAGCCCCTGTGGCCCGCCTGTTCGACGCCTACATCATCGCTGACTGGACCGCCGCCGAGGGCAAGAAGCTCGGCGATACGTCCCTGTGGATCGGCGTGGCCAAACGCGACGTGCGCTTCCGTCTCTATTCCGAGACCCACAATGTCGCGACCCGGGCCGAGGGCGAGGCCCTGTTGGCCTCCCTGCTGGCCGAGCACCGCAAGCGCGGGGACCGGGTGCTGGTCGGCTTCGACTTCAATTTCGGCTTCCCCGCCGGGACGGCCGAGCGGCTCAAGCTGACCGGGACCCCATGGTCGGCGATGTGGAAATTCCTCGCCTCCAACGTGGTCGACAAGCCCGACAATACCAACAACCGCTATCAGGTCGCGGCCAAGATCAACCGGCTGATGACCGATGAGGCCTGGCCCATGTGGGGCGCTCCGGCCAATCAGGCCCAGCGCTGGCTGACCACGACCAAGCCGCCCGCCGGTTCGGGTGCCGACATCCCGGAATACCGGGCGACACAGGACGCGGTCCGCAAAGGGAAACTCCAGCCCAAGTCGGTCTGGCAGATGCACGGGGCCGGCGCCGTCGGCGGCCAGACCCTGGTCGGCGTTCCCGCCGTCCGCCGCCTGCTCGAGAAGCTCGGCCCCTCGGGCGCCGTCTGGCCCTTCGGCACCGGCTGGCGCGCCCTGGACGCCGCTGATGTCGAGCCGCTCTCGGCCCTCGTCGTCGAGGTCTATCCGTCCATGTTCGACGCCAAACCCAATGAGGGCGAGTTCAAGGACCAGGCTCAGGTCCGCGTGACCGCCGAGCATTTCGCCGCCCTCGACGAGGCCGGAACCCTCTCCGCCGCCTTCGCCCCGCCCAAGGGCGCCGACGAGGCCCTGGTCGCGAAGGTCGAGCAGGAAGAAGGCTGGATCCTGGGAGCCTGACGGGGTTAGGCTCTCGCCATGCGCGCTGCTATCCCAAGCCTCGTCGTGGCCGTCGTCCTGCTCACGGGGTGTGCAACCAGCGCGCCGTTCACCACAGCGACGTCCCCCGATGACAGAACCGGCGCGTGCGAACAGCGGACGGCCGAGGTTTTCGCCATTACGGGCGCGATCGACGCAGAGCTTGCGCGATGCGTTCGCGAATCCTTTGCCGAAAGCACCCGGGAATTGGTGTTGAACTCTGAAGGCGGCAGCATTGAAGCGGCTCTGGATATCGCGGAGGTACTGCAGGGCCGTAACCTGACCATGCGGGTGGAAGACGAGTGCAACTCGTCCTGCGCCAACTATTTCCTGCCACTGGCCAGACGCATCGAGATTGGGCCCGAAGCGATGGTGCTCCTTCACGGCAGCATCGATCCATGGACCATTGACCGCATGCGCTCCAACAAGCCCGCGTTCATGGCCATGCAGGCCCGCAACGGTCGAAGCGCGGAACAGGCCGAAACGGACTTCGCCGGCCTGATATCGAAGTCTGAGGCCCTGGCAACCCGACAGGCGGAGTTCAGCCGGCGCCACGCCGTGGCTCCCGGTTGGATGCTTTTCAGAATGCCGGGTTCCGAAGACATCCCGGGGCTGATCAACCATCCGACCGACGTCAAGGCCATCCTTGTCGAGGAGCCGATGCTTCGGTCGTGCCTGCCGAACGTCGAGATCGCACCCTATCAGCAGGCGCTTGAGAGGCACTGGACCCAATCATTCCGGCGGTTGGGACTGTTATGGGACCGGATCGGACCCAGCGGACGGACGATCTGCGCGCCATCATGACCCGGCCGAAGGCCGCAACCTTCATCCCCGCGTCACCGGCCCTCCCTATCAATGGCGGATGTTCCGGCTCATCCTCCTGACTATAGCCCTCCTGATCGCGAGCCCCGCGCTGGCCCACCCCCTCATCATCGCCCACCGCGGCGCCTCGGGCGAACGGCCCGAGCACACCCGCGCGGCCTATGAGCTGGCGATCGAACAGGGGGCCGACGTCATCGAGCCCGATCTGGTCATGAGCCGCGACGGCGTGCTGATTGTGCGCCACGAGAACGAGATCGGCGGCACCACCGACGTCGCCGCACGGCCCGAATTCTCGGACCGCCGCACCACCAAGACCATCGACGGCCAGACCGAAACCGGTTGGTTCACCGAGGACTTCACCCTCGCCGAACTGAAGACCCTGCGCGCCCGCGAACGCCTGCCCGAGCTCCGCCCCGCCAACACCGCCTTCGACGGGCAGGAGCCGATCCTGACCTTTGACGAGGTGCTGGACATCGCCGCAGCGGCGGGCGTGGGTATCGCCCCCGAGCTGAAACACCCGACGTATTTCGCCAGCCTCGGCCTGGCGATGGAGGATGCCTTCGTCGCCACGCTCGAGCGCCGCGGCCTGACCGGCGCCGACGCCCCTGTGATCGTCCAGTGTTTTGAGGTCGGCCCCCTGCAGCGCCTGAATGCCCGTATCGCGACTCCGCTGCTTCAGCTGGCCGCCTCCGGTGGCGGCCCGGCCGACCGCCCGGACCTCAGTTACGCCGCCATGACCACGCCGCAGGGCCTCGCCGACATTGCCGCCTACGCCGACTGGATCGGGGCCGACACCGCCCTGATCGAACCAGCCCCCGGTGCCTCGACCACCCTGATCGCCGACGCCCACACGGCAGGCCTCAAGGTCGCCGCCTGGACCTTCCGCGCCGAAAACGCCTTCCTGCCCCCGACCGACCGCCTCGGCACCGTCCCGACGGCGCATGGGCGGCTGCGTGAGCGGCTGGCGAGGTTTGCGGGGTATGGGCTGGATGCCGCCTTCATGGACCAGCCGGTTCTGGGCCGCTGAAGCCTCCCATCCCCTTCCAACCCCCGACTCTCCCTCCCGCGATTATCCAGGAGAGCTCTCCTTCTCCCCTTGAGGGAGAAGGACGCTGACCTACCCCCCGATCATCCCGAAGTCCGCCACCCGGCCCATGACCGCGCGGACCTGCCCCAGCAGTTTCAGCCGGTTGTCCCGCTCCTCGGCGACGTCCGAATTGACCATCACCTTGTCGAAGAAGGCGTCCACCGGTGCCCGCAGTCGCGACAGCGCGGTCATGGCGGCGGCGAAATCCTCGGTCTCCAGCGCGGCGTCCACGGCGGTTGCGGCGGCGGCGGCGGCGAGGGCCAAGGCGGTCTCTGGCTCCGGCTGACCCGGCAGGCCGGTCCGGACCTGGCCGGTCGGCACGGTGCCCTTCTTCTCCTCGGCCTTGAGGATGTTGGACGCCCGCTTGTACCCGGCCAGCAGATTGACCCCGTCGTCCGTGGCGAGGAAGTCGCGCAGCGCCTCAACCCGGCTGACCAGCAAGGTCAGATCGCAGGAGCCTTCCATGGCAAGGCAGGCATCGATCACATCGTGTCGGATGTCCTGATCCCGCAGATCGACCTTCAATCGATCGTGCAGGAAGCCCCTGAGGTCGTCACTCAGGGACGGGTCGTGATCCCGGACCCGCGAAAGCCATGCCGGTGCATTCGCCTCGGCCGAGGCGACAAGCCGACGCGCCTCGGTGCCGAACATCCCTCCCGCGACCGCAGCGCCGAGAATTTCAGTCAAAAGCGCGGACTGGTCGGGCTGGCGGCCTATTTGCTGCCGGAGCACCTGAACGTCGAACAATCTGTCGATGGAGAACCGCAGCCGGTTCGTGAGGATCAATCGGATCACGCCAAGAGCCGCCCGACGAAGAGCGAAGGGGTCCTTTGAGCCCGTCGGCTTCTCACCGATGGTCCAGAATCCGGCCAGCGTATCCAGCTTGTCGGCCAGCGCCACCGCCACCGTCAGCGGCGCGGTCGGCACCGAGTCCGCCGGCCCCTGCGGCTTGTAGTGGTCGCGCACCGCATCGGCGACGGCATCCGGATGGCCGAAGGCGCAGGCGTAATAGCCGCCCATGACGCCCTGCAGTTCGGGGAACTCCCCGACCATGGCGGCCGACAGATCAGCCTTGGCCAGCTTGGCCGCAGCCTCGGCCTGATCCGGATCGGCCCCGACCAGAGGCGCGATCTCGCGCGCCAGCGCGGCGATCCGCTCGACCCGCTCGGCCAGCGTCCCCAGCTTGGCGTGGAAAGTCACACCCTCCAGCTTCTTCGCCCAGACGTCGAAGCCGGTCTTCAGGTCCTCGTCCCAGAAGAAGCGGGCGTCATCCAGACGGGCCGACAGGACGCGGCTGTTGCCGGCGGCCAGCGCCTTGCCGCCGTCGGTCGCCTCGACATTGGCCACCACCACGAAATGCGGGGCCAGGCCGTGTTTCGCCGGATCACGCACCGCGAAATACTTCTGGTGCACCTTCATCGACAGCCGCACCACCTCGGGCGGCAGGCTGAGGAAGGCCGGGTCCATGTCGCCCAGGATCGGCGTCGGCCATTCCGCCAGCCCCGCCACCTCCTCCAGCAGACCGTCGTCATCGACGAGTGCGAGGCCGCGATCGGCACAGACCTTCTGCGCCGCCTCGAGGATCTTCAGCCGCCGGTCAGCCGCGTCCAGCAGGACGAAATCGCTCTCCAGCCTGGCCCGGTAATCTGCGAAATCCTTGACCGCGAACGGCCGCCCGCAGCCGAGGAAGCGATGCCCCTCGGTCAGCTCGCCCGAGGCGATCCCGTCGATCTCGAACGGCACGACATGGCCGTCGAACAGGGCCACGATCCGCTTCAGCGGCCGCACCCAGCGCAGCGTGCCCGAACCCCAGCGCATCGACTTGGGCCAGGGGAAGCCGCGCACGATCTGGTCGACCATCTCCGGGATCAGTTGGGCGGTCGGCTGGCCCTTGCTGCTGAGGACGGCGAAGAAGACCCCGTCCCGCTCGACCAGCTGGTCCTTGGTCAGGCCGGTCTTCCTGAGGAAGCCCTCCAGCGCCTGTTCCGGCGCATTGGCCCGCGGTCCCTTGACCTCTTCCTCCCGGTCCGGCGTCGCCGCCGGCAGCCCCTCGACCACCAGCGTCAGCCGCCGCGGCCCCGCGAAGGTCGTCAGGGCGTCATACGTCAGCCCCGCGGCCTTCAGCCGCTCGGAGGCCATCCGCTCCAGATCACGCGCCGCCCCGCCCTGCATGCGGGCCGGGATCTCTTCGGAGAACAGTTCGATCAGCAGCTGGGCCATCAGACGCGCCCCCTTTCCTGCTCGACCCATTCGGTCGCACAGGCCTTACAGAGATCGCGGATGCGCCCGATGTAGCTCTGGCGCTCGGCCACGGCGATCGCGCCGCGCGCGTCCATCAGGTTGAACAGATGGCTGGCCTTCAGCACCTGGTCATAGGCCGGCAGCACCAGCGCCTGATCCTGCGGGCCCTTCATCGCCAGAAGGCGCGAAACCTCGCCGACCATGTCCTCAAACCGGCGCTTCAGCCCATCGACGTCATAGCCGTGGAAGTTTGCCTCGGACTGCTGGCGCTCGTTCTCAAGGAAGACCTCGCCATAGGTCAGGCCCTCCTTGGTGAACTTCAGGTCGTAGACGTTGTCGACGCCCTGAACGTACATCGCCAAACGCTCCAGCCCGTAGGTCAGCTCGCCCGAGACCACATCGACCTCGATCCCGCCCACGCCCTGGAAATAGGTGAACTGGGTCACCTCCATCCCGTCACACCAGACCTCCCAGCCCAGCCCCCAGGCCCCGACCGTCGGGTTCTCCCAGTCGTCCTCGACGAAGCGGATGTCGTGCAGTTTCGGATCGATCCCGATCGCCGCCAGCGAGCCCAGATACAGGGCCTGCAGGTCGTCCGGGTTCGGCTTCAGGATCACCTGATACTGATAATAGTGCTGGAGCCGGTTCGGGTTTTCGCCATAGCGCCCGTCGCCCGGCCGCCGCGACGGCTGCACATAGGCGGCCTTCCACGGACGCGGGCCAAGCGCCCTCAGCACCGTCGCCGGATGCAGGGTCCCGGCCCCGACCTCGATGTCATAGGGCTGCAGGATCGCGCAGCCCTGATCGCCCCAGTATTTGTGGAGCGTCAGGATCAGGTCCTGGAAGGCGAGCGGTTCGGTGGTCACGACAGGCATTTTCGTCCGGGGAAGAAGGCGGCGGACCCTAGACGGGCGGCCCTTTGGCGGCAAGGCGAAGCCCCGCCAAACCCTTCCTTAAGCGCCCCCGGGCTATGACCACTGCCATGAAGCAGATCGACCAGATGCGCCGGCGGGCCGCGCGCTATCTCGACATCGAGGCGGTGGAGGTCGCGCCGGCGCGCGGGGTCTTCTCGCTGAGCTTCGACGACTTCCCCGCCAGCGCCTGGACCGAGGCCGGGCCGATCCTCGCCGGGCACGGCGTGAAAGCCACCTACTATGTCTGCGGCGGTCTGGCCGACGGCATCAACATGGACCGCGACCAGTTCCAGGTGCCGCACCTGCAGGCCCTGCACGCCGCCGGCCACGAGGTCGGCTGCCACACCTTCGGCCACACCAGCGCCCTGCGCATGGACGCCGAGGCCCTGCGCCTCAGCCTCGACGCCAATGCCGCCTGGGTCGCCGAGCGGCTGGACGGCCACCGCATGACCACCTTCGCCTGGCCGTTCGGCGACGCGACGGTCTCGGCCAAGCGCGTGGTGCGCAGCCGGTTCGCCATGGCCCGCGGCGTCCGAGACGGCGTCAACGCCGGCCGCGAGGACCGGGCCCTGATCAAGAGCATCGGCCTCGAGAGCCGCCGCCTCGCCGGCTACGACCTCGAAGGCCTGATGGCCGAAACCGCCGCCTCGAAAGGCTGGCTGACCGCCTATGGCCATGATGTCTCGGACCGGCCAACGGACTACGGCTGCACCCCCGCCGACCTCGACCGGGTGCTGCGGCTGGCCAGGGCTGCCGGGCTGGAGATCGCGCCGGTGGGCGCGGCATGGGCCGCGATGCGCCAATAAGCTGTCGTCATTCCGGGCGAAGCGCAGCGGAGACCCGGAACCCAGCGGCGCGCGAGAGCGCGAAGCTGTCAGGAGCGCCGACGCTGACGGCGCGAGATTCTTGACACCACGGTGTTTCGCCGCCGTCGCGGCGCCGCTGGGTTCCGGGTCTGCGGCTCGCCGGAGCGATCCTCCGCCCGGAATGAGGATAGCAAAGGAGCGTTAGGCCGCTTCGCGCATCATCGCCGCCTTGCGCCCGTCCGCCCATTTGATCAGGGCGGCGCGGGGGAAGCCCACGATCCAGGAACGCGCCGTGTATTCGCCCTTTTCGATCAGGGCGGCGCGGGTCGGCGAACTGGTGGCGGCGCGCTGGGTGTGAATCTCGCCCGGCCCTTGATGCACCATGAAGGCGCCGTGCTTCAGCAGGTTGAGCCGCAGATAGGCCAGCCGCGGGCTGATCTGCTCCAGCGGCGGATCATAGAACCAGCTTGAGCCCAGCATGCCGGCCATCTCGGGGCGGCGCTTGCAGATTTCGGCGGCCGTGGCCCAGGCGCGGTCCCAGCCGGCCTCATTGAAGTCGGACAGTTCGCGGCTCTCGGTATGGACCTCCAGCCAGGGCTTCCAGGCCTGGGCGGCGGCATAGGCCGGGATCACCGACCAGCCCCAGCCCTCGCGGGCGTGACGCAGCACCTGGCCGGGCCCCATGGGCGAGGACAGGTCGATCATCTGGGTGCGGGCACCGGGCACGCTGAGGACCAGCGAGATGCGGACATCCTTGGCCCAGAAGTCGCGGTCATAGGGATCGGCGGCGACGGTCAGGAAGTCGGCCAGCCGCTGGATCCATTCCGGATACAGCGCAAGGACCGCGTCGGGCAGGTCGGCCGCCGGGACCCGGGCCGGCATCTCCAGCGCCCAGAGGGCGACCAGTGCGCGCCTGTGGTCATCCGTCAGGGCAGTGCCGAAGGCCTCTGCAAGGGCTTCTTCCGCGCGATGTCCCGGCTGGTCGAAATCCCAGTGCGGGGCGGAGGCAGCGGCCGCGATGGCGGCGGCGTCCTTGAGGGCGTGAAGCCGGGCGCGATCCTCGACCGGGACCTTGGTCAGCACGGCTTCAAATGCGGCGATCTGGGCGGGCGAGAGCGTTTCCATAACGGCACTCTGCCAGAGACGCGTTTGCCGACGGTTAAGGCGGCGACCGCCGGCTATCGCAGGGTGGTCGCACGGACCCACCAGCCCGGCTGAACTGCCGTCAGAGCCTCCCCGGCGGCCTCGGCGGCAGCGGTCGTGTCGAACAGGGCGAAGACGGTGGCCCCCGAGCCCGACATCCGCGTCAGCCGCGCCCCGGGCAGGGCTGCGGTGACCGAAAGGGCCTGGCCGATGGCGGGGGCAAGGGTCACGGCCGGTGCTTGCAGGTCGTTTCTCTGGCTGGCCAGCCAGTCGATGACGGTGGAGACCCGCCAGTCCGACGGCGGCGCGGATCGGTCGGCGCGGCCCGACGGCCCCGCGTCAAGGGCGCGATAGACCGCGCCGGTCGAGGACGGAACGCCGGGATTGACCAGCAAGGCCGGGAGCGGCGGCAGGGCCGTCTCGAAGGTCAGGACGTCACCCCGCCCCTCTGCCCAGGCGGCCCGGGCGTGCAGGCACATGGGGCCGTCGGCACCGATGCCGGCGGCGATCCCCGCCAGCGCCGCATCGTCCAACGCCAGGCCCAGGACATCTCGCGCCAGCTTCAGCGCGGCCCCGGCATCTGACGAGCCGCCGCCCAGGCCGGCAGCGACCGGCAACTGCTTGTCCAGGGTTATGGCCAGCCCCGGCTCCCCGATCCCGGCCGCCGCGCCCAGCGCCCGCACGGCCCGCAGAACCAGATTGTCGTCCTCGTCACATAGCCCCTCGGCGAAGGGCCCTGACATCGACAGCGACAGCCGCCCCGCCGGCTCCGCCGTCAACCGGTCACCCACGTCGGCGAAGGCCACGAGACTGGCCAGGGGATGGTAGCCGTCGGCCTCCAGCGGACCGACATGCAGGAACAGATTGACCTTGGCGGGCGCGAGCCGGGCAGCGGCGGCCATGGCTCAGAACTGGCCGGCTGACACCGGCGGCGCGATCGAGAGACCGTCGACCAGCTTCTGCTCGACCTCGGCGCGGCGTTCGGCATCCGGATCCAGGGTCAGGACCCGGTTCCACTGCCACCGGGCCTCGCGGCGGCGGCCGACCTGCCAGTAGGCGTCGCCGAGATGATCATTGATCTCGGCGTTGGCGGGCTCCTTGTCGACGGCACCCTCAAGGGTCTCGACAGCAAGTTCATACTGGCCCTGCCGGAACTGGGCCCAGCCGAGCGAGTCCTGGATGTTGCCGTTCTCGGGGTCAGCCGCATGGGCGCGGGCCAGCATTTCGGCACCCTGTTCCACGCGCCGCCCGGTATCGACCCAGATATAGCCGAGCGAGTTGAGCAGTGAGGGATCGTCGGGCGCGGCCTGCAACGCCGCCCAGAGTTCGGCCTCAGCCTCCTCAACACGGCCCAGCGCCTGCAGCGTTAGGCCGCGGATTTCGCGGATGTCCGGGAGGGCCCGCGCCGAGGTCGCAGCTGGATCGTCGATGACGGCAAGCGCTTCCGCGTGACGGTCGAGCCCTGTCAGCTGGAGCGCCATCAATCTGACAATCTGGGGATCGCCGGGCGACGCCGCCTGTGCGCGCTGGAAGGCTGCCAGCGCCTCGACCGGGCGGTCCTCGCGAGCGTAGCTAAGCCCGATGCCGAACTGCGCCTCCGAGTAGCGCAGCGGATTTTCCGGCCCCACCCGTCCGAACGCGGCCCGCGCCTCCGCCTGTTGGGTTCCAGCGGCCAGGGCCTGCCCGAGATGAACGGCAATCTCGTCGTCGGGGTACAGATGCTCCGCCATCCGCAGGTAGATGACGACCTGCGAACGGGCCTCGGGGCTGGGGCCAAGGAAGATCGCTGCGAATCTGAGGCCCTGGGCCGCCAGTTCGGGCACCGTGGGTGCCGCCGGCGGTCGTGTCCGCACCAGGTCACGGGCTTCCGCCGCGGTGTCCGCTCCACCCTGCGAGACGGTGTCGAGCACCCGCTGATAGTAGGCGAGCGCCTCCGCATTCCGGCCACGCCGCTTCAGGAAGTCGGCATAGTCCCTTGCGAACAGCTGGGTGGCGATCGGAACCTCGAGCAAGGTCACATAGGCCGCCTCCGCCTCGGCGTAGCGGCGGCGGGCCTCCAGCAGACGGGCGTGCTGATGCAGCAGGATCAGGGTAGCCGGGTCGGAGGTCGTCAGGGACACCGGCCTCAGCGCTGCGTCCCAGTCATTGGCAGCCGCGGCGACGGGAGCCCGCAGAAGACGCGCTGCCAGTGCAAAGGCCTCATCAAAATCACCGGCTTCAAGGAGCGCCAGTCCGGCCTTCGCGTCGCCGCGCTGGACGGCGTCGACCGCCCCGGCCAGTCGGGCCGCATCGGCCAGCGCCGGCTCACCCAGGAGTTCGGGCGAAATCCGGACGATGGCACCGAGGTCACCGGCCATCAGCCCGGCACGGAAGGCATCAAACCCGACCCGGGGCTGTTCCGGAACCAGGCTCTGACTCTGCGCCAGCAGGTCCGAGCCCTCGGTATAGTCGCCGCGGAGGCTGGCCAGCAGACCGGACAGGTAAAGACCGTATGCGGACTGCCCCGTCGCATCGACGGGCACCGGTGCCCAGATCGCAGGAATGGGGAGTGTGGCGGGTTCGACCGGTCCGGCCACAGCCGGTTCCACCGGGATGACGGGAGACGGCCCGTCCTGCGCCAGGACGGGCGGGGCCAGCGCCGTCAGGGCGCAGACGGTCAACAGCAGGGAGAGGCGGAAGTGACGCATGACGGCGAACCTTCCCGCTTTATGAGGCGACGACAAGGCCTCTCCCCCGGCGCGGGTCACATATTCGGATAGTTCGGCCCGCCGCCGCCCTCGGGGGTCGTCCAGACGATGTTCTGCGACGGATCCTTGATGTCGCAGGTTTTGCAATGGACGCAGTTCTGGGCGTTGATCTGGAAGCGCGGATTGGACTTGCCGTCCTCGTCGTACAGCACCTCATAGACACCTGCCGGGCAATAGAGCCGCGCCGGCTCTCCGTACTCCGGCAGATTGACCCGGATCGGGACGGACGGGTCCAGCAGCTTCAGATGCGCGGGCTGTTCCTCGGCGTGGTTGGTGTTGGAGATGAACACTGACGACAGCTTGTCGAAGCTGAGTTTGCCGTCGGGTTTCGGATAGGCGATCGGCTTGTGCTTGGCGGCCTTTCCGGTCGAGGCCGCGTCGGTCTTTCCGTGCTTGAGCGTCCATGGAAGATTCACGCGGAAGATCGACGAGAACCACATGTCGATGAGACCCGCCGCTCCGCCGAGCGTGGTGCCCAGCTTCGAAAGATAGGGCTTGGCGTTCCGGACCTGTTTCAGTTCCTTGTAGACCCAGCTCTTCTCATAGGCGGTCTGGTATTCGACCAGCTGGTCGCCCGCGCGCCCGGCCTGTACGGCCTCATAGGCGGCGTCGGCGGCCAGCATGCCGGTCTTCATGGCGTTGTGGCTGCCCTTGATGCGCGGGACGTTCACGAAACCGGCGGAACAGCCGATCAGGACGCCGCCGGGGAAGCTGAGTTTCGGCACCGACTGGAAGCCGCCCTCGGTGATGGCCCGTGCGCCGTAGGAGATGCGGGTTCCGCCCTCGAGATGTTCGGCTATGGCGGGGTGATGTTTGAACCGCTGGAACTCGTCGAACGGCGACAGGAACGGGTTCTTGTAGTTCAGGTGCACGACATAGCCGATGGCCACGTAGCGGTCGCCGAAATGGTACATGAAACTGCCGCCACCGGTGAACTCGTCCAGCGGCCAGCCGGTCGTGTGCTGGGCCAGGCCAGGGCGGTGCTGTTCGGCCGGGACCTGCCACAACTCCTTGAGACCGATGCCGTATTTCTGCGGCTGGGCGTCGTCGCACAGATTGTGACGGGCCATGATGGTCTTGGCCAGGGAGCCGCGCACGCCCTCGGCGATGAAGACATATTTGCCGTGCAGTTCGATGCCGGGCTGGAAATCGTCGGTCGGCTTGCCGTGGCGGTCGATGCCGAAGACGCCGGCGACGACGCCCTTCACCCGGCCGGAGGGCTCGTCCCAGACCACATGGCTGGCGGCCATGCCGGGATAGACCTCGACGCCCAGCGCCTCGGCCTGTTCGCCCAGCCAGCGCGCCACATTGCCCAGCGAGGCGATGTAGCAGCCGTCATTGTGCATGATCGGCGGCAGCAGGGGCATCGGCAGGGAGGCCTGACCCATCGGCCCCAGGATCATGAACCGGTCCTCGGTGACCGGGGTCTCCAGCGGGGCCCCGCGTTCCTTCCAGTCGGGGAACAGCTCGTTGAGCGCCTTGGGATCGATCACCGCACCCGACAGGATGTGCCCGCCGACCTCGGCCGACTTCTCCAGCACGGCAACGGAGATCTCCTTTCCGTCCTTTTCCGCCCGCTGTTTCAGGCGGATGGCGGCGGACAGGCCGGCGGGACCGCCGCCCACGATGACGACGTCATACTCCATGACCTCGCGCTCCACCCCGGCCAGGGCCGCGGCGGGCGGCAGCTTGTCGATCACGGCGTCCTGCCAGGCGTTGGTTGCGCCGCCTTCGATGGCATTGTCGGCCATGACCAGAATCCTCAGTGTTCAGTGGGGTCTTGCTGTTTTCCGCTTATCCGAAGGTGACGCAAGGGTGGTCAAGGACTATCCCTGTGCCGAGCATCATGAACACCTCCAGCCTCGACCCCGTCAGCGCCGAAAGCCTGCTCGCCTTCTGGCGTGATGCGGGGGTCGACGCCTGTTTCGAGGACGCCCCCGTCGACCGCACCCACGTCGCCCCGCCACCGGCCGTCAAGGCTGTGGCGAAGGCCACGGCCTCGGTGACGCCGATGGTCGCAGCGGGCGACGCCCTGTCCGAGGCGCGACGGCTGGCGGCGGGCGCGGACACCCTGGAGGCTCTTGGCCTGGCCATCGCCGGTTTCGAGGGCTGTCCCCTGCGTGGCATGGGCGCGAAACAGGCGGTCTTTTGTCGCGGCAACCCCGAGGCCGAGGTGCTGGTCATCGGCGAGGGGCCCGGCGCGGAAGAGGATGAACGCGGCCAGCCCTTCATCGGCAAGGCGGGCAAGCTGCTGGACCGGATGCTGGCCGAAGCCGGGCTGGAAGGCCGGGTCTTCATCACCAACACCGTCTTCTGGCGTCCGCCCGGCAACCGCACGCCGACGGCGGCTGAACAGGCCGTCTGCGCGCCCTTCGTCGAACGGGCCTTCGCCCTGCTGAAACCCAAGGCCGTGCTTTTGCTGGGTGCGGCTTCGGCCAGGTCGGTGCTGGCCACCGACGAAGGCATCATGCGGATGCGCGGTCAGTGGCGGGAGTGGCGACTGGCGGAGGGCGCTGTATCGGCACCGGCCCTGCCGACGTTGCATCCGGCCTTCCTGCTGCGGCAACCGATTGCCAAGCGCGAGGTCTGGGCGGACCTGCTCTCGCTGGCTGCACGGATCGACGGAGACAGCTGAGCCTGTTCACCCCGCCGACTCAAAACCGCCCCAAAAAGGGGTGAAGTGTTGAAAGAGGCATAGGCAGTGGCGCCTTTCTGGCCTGACGACCGAACGAACAGCGCGAACCGGCCCGTATCGAGACGGGCCTTTCGCCGCTCCCAAGGGGACCGCCTGAGTGCGATTTGATTTCCGCCGCGTGATGCTCGCACCGACCCTGGCCCTGGCCTTGTGCGCCCTGGCCGGCGCGGTGCAGGCCGAAGAGGGCGATCGTCGCCCGCCATCGACGCTGAGCGCTGCCGATCGCCTGAACTACACCACGGCTTTTGAAGCCTTGCGCCGCGGAGATCTCGAGGCGGCACGCGCCTCGGCGCGTCTGGCCAATGACCACATCCTGCTGGGCCAGGTCGAGTTCGAGCGCCTGTTCCACCCCGACTACACGGCGACCTACGAAGAGCTGGCGGCCTGGCTGGAGGAATTCGCCGACCTGCCCAGCGCCGAGCGGGCGTGGAACCTGGCCATGCGGCGGCGACCGGACGGTGCCGCCGAGCCGAGGCAACCCAGCCGGCTGGGTGGTGGGCGCTACTGGAACCGGATCGAGGCTGCTGGAGGAAATACGGAAGCCGACCCGATGAAGGCTGCCCGTGTCGCCCTGAACCGCGACGACCTGACCGGCGCAGTCACCATCGGCGGACAGATCGGCGACTGGTGGACGGTGGGGCTCGCCCAATACCGGCTCGGCGACTTCGCCGCCGCAAAGATCGCCTTCGAACGGGTTCTGGACGATCCGACAGAAGACGGCTGGGTCCGATCCGGTGCCGCCTTCTGGGCCGCACGCTCCGCCGGGCGTTCGGGTCAGCAGGACCGGGTCCAGCCCCTGCTGCACCGCGCCGGAACCTGGCCGGCGACCTTCTATGGCCAGATCGCCCTGCGCCAGCTGGGCGAGGAGCCGGTGATCGAGAACCTGGGCCCGACGCCCTATGTCGCCCCCGGCCCGCGGCGCGCCACACCCCAGGCGGAAGAGCCGATCGGCGTCGGTGCGGACGAGCTGGACGAGTTCATCCGGTCCGAGCCCCGCGCACGCCGGACCGTGGCCTTCTTCGAGGTCGGTCGGCGCAGCGACGCCCGCGAGGAGCTGCGGACCGGTCTGCGCGCCGCCGCCACCGATCGTGGACGCCAGCTCTGGGCCGCCCTGGGAAGAGCCCTGGGCCCACGGGTCATCGGCTCGGGCGACGACGTGCGTCGGATCGATGCCAACCGTTTTGCACAGCCGGTCATCGAGCCGGAAGGCGGCTTCACCATCGAGCGCTCGCTGGTCTACGCCATCGCTCGCAGGGAGAGCGGCTTCAACGCCCGCGCCCGGTCCGGTGCGGGAGCCTATGGGCTGATGCAGGTCATGCCGACGACGGCGGCCGAACTGTCAGGCGACCGCGACTATGTCCGCGAGCCCGAACGGCTGTTCGAGCCGAACGTCAATGCCCGGTTTGGCCAGGCCTATGTGAACCGCGTCCTGGCCTTGCCGGCGATCAACGGCGACCTCCTGCGGGCCGCAGCGTCCTACAACGCCGGCCCCGGTCCCATGGTGATGGCCGTGCGCAAACTCGGGCATGACGCCGATCCGCTGTTGCTGATCGAGACGATCGACGTGCCCCAGGCCCGTGAGTATGTGGAAAAGGTCGTGGCCGCCTACTGGATCTATCAGCGGATGAACGGCTTGCCGCTGAACACCCTGGATGCGGTGGCCTCCGGTGCCACGCGGGTCCCGCTTTCGCTGGACTACGTCCCGCCGCCGCCGGTTCCCGAGCAGACCGTCGAGGTCGCTGCGACCGGAACCGTCAGCGAAAACTAGATGTTGACCAGCAAGAGCGCCGGCAGGCAGCAGGCGATCACGATCATCAGGCCGTAGATCATCAGACTGGGACGGCGGGCACCGGGCTGTTCGGCGGGCATGGACATCGTCGGACCTCTGAACGCTTCTGCGCTCCCCAAGGTTCAACCATACCGCTGTTGTCTTAATTCCGGGTTCCGTGAGGCGGTTAACGAGCCGTCAGCGCCTGCGCCGACCACTCCAGGAAGTCCGGCTGGGCCAGCAGCGCGTCGCGATAGGCCGCCGCCGAACCGTCGTCACCATGGGCGGCCAGGTCGATCTGATAGTGTCGGAACCGGGCCGCTACCGGGGTGAAGAAGGCGTCCGGCACGGACCACTCGCCGAACAGATAGGGCCCACCGGCCCCGAAGCGGCGGCGCATCTCCTGCCACAGGCTGACAATCCGTCGTATGTCGCGCGCCACCCCTTCGCCGGAAGGCGGCGGTGAACGATCCGGCCCGGTCATGGTGTGGTCCGGCCCCATGCCGCAGTCCGTCCGCAGCGCCGTGAAGCCGCCATGCATCTCGCAGGCCGCTGATCGGGCCAGCCAGCGGGCGTGGGGGTCCGCAGGCCACAGCCGGACCTCGGGATAGCGTTCGGCACACCAGACCGAAATGGCCATGGAATCCCAGATCGTCTCGCCGTCGACCTTGAGCAGCGGCACCAGCCGCGAGGGCGAGATCAACGCCAGCTCCGCCTGTCCCTCGGGCGAATAGATGTCGATCTCGCGAACCGTGAAATCAGCCTTGCAGTGCTTCAGCACCAGCCTTGGCCGCAGGGACCATGTCGAATACAGCCGGGGGCCGATGATCAGTTCCATGGCAAATGCTCTCGAGCTCAGACGGGGGCGAAGACCGGCAGGCGGTCGCGCCAGTTGCCTTCGGTGAAGTCCGGGAAGTCGACGGTCCGGTTCCCGACGGCGATGGACGCCTCGGACAGCGGCGTGATGGCGCTCCAGGTCACGGCGTCATAGATGTCGATCGGCATCGGGGACCCGGCCTTCAGCGCCTCGACAAAGGCGTGGATGACAAAGAAGTCCATGCCGCCATGGCCTGCGCCCTCGGCATCGGCCGCATGGGCCTGCCAGAGCGGGTGGTCGTACCGGTCCAGCCAGGCCTGCGCCTCCTCCCACCGGTGTGCCCTCGGACTTTGCCCTTCGACATAGATGGACTTGTTGAGGTCCATCCACAGTCCCTTCTCTCCCTGGACCCGAAAGCCCAGGGAATAGGGGCGCGGCAGGTTGGTGTCGTGGCTCAGCAGGACGGTCTCGCCGTTCTCGCAGGCGATCATGGTCTGGACCACGTCGCCGAGCCGGAAATTCACCTGCGCGTTGGGGTGATCAGCTCCGCCCATCGCCACGACGTGATTGTGCAGTCCCCGCGCCTTCGAGGCGTAGCTGGTCAAATGGGTAAAACGGTTGCCGCGGTTGATGCCGGCCCACATGGCGCAGGGCCCGATACCGTGACTGGGGTAGAGGTCGCCGTTGCGGTCAACCGAATGCTGGGTGCGCCAGCGCGCCTCGGACCAGCCGTTCCGGCCGAACTCAACCCCACCGCCGTAGGCTTCCCCGGGGATCCCGGCGTTGAACTTCACCTCACGCAGGTCGTGCTGGTAGCCGCCCTCCAGATGGATCATCTCGCCGAACACGCCCTGACGGACCATGTTCAGCACCGCCATAACATCCCGTCGGAAGCAGACATTCTCCAGCAGCATATAGGGCGTGCCGGTCTCCTGCTGGGTCCGCAAAACCCGCCAGTGGTCGTCCATTGTGATCCCGGCCACGACCTCGCAGGCCACGGCGACCCGCGCGCGCATGGCTCCGATCGCCATCGGTGCGTGAAGCTCCCAAGGAGTGGCGATGATGACACCGTCGAGATCGGCCACGGCCAGCATCTCGCGCCAGGCCTCGTTTGACCCGGTGTAGAGACGGGGTGCCGGTCGGCGGGCCTCGGTGAACTGTTTCAGCGCCTCATTGAGGGTGTAGGCTTCAATATCGCACAGGCCCACGACCTCGACGTCGTCGCGGCGTACCAGCTCGCGCAGCAGAACCCGGCCGCGCATACCGACACCGATCATGCCCAGCCGAAGGCGACCCGAGGCCCGCGTCGCTCCGGTCGCCCGCGTCGGCAGGGTCAGGGCCCCGCCGGTCACGGCGGTGGCGGTGGCGATCAATTCGCGCCGATTCATCGGGTCCTCCGGGTGGCCTGGGCGGACGGACCAGACCTGAATTGCCGAACCCGGACAAGCCACCGGTTGACTCAAGGCCGCTTGAGACCGACACCCCGCGCCCATGATCAGCCGCTATTCCCGCCCCGCCGCCGTCGCCATCTGGTCGCAGGAGACCAAATACCGGATCTGGTTCGAGATCGAGGCGCATGCCGCCACGAAGATGGCCGAACTGGGCACGATTCCCGCCAGCGCCGCCGAGGCGATCTGGGCCAAGGGCAAGGACGTGGTGTTCGACGCCGACCGGATCGACGAGATCGAGCGCACCACCAAGCACGACGTCATCGCCTTCCTGACCCATGTGTCCGAGCTCGTCGGCGAGGAAGCCCGTTTCCTGCACCAGGGCATGACCTCTTCCGACGTGCTGGACACCTGTTTCGCGGTCCAGCTGGCGCGCGCCTCTGACCTGCTGATCGAGGGCGTCGATCGCGTTCTGACGGCACTCGAGACCCGGGCGCAGGAGCACAAATTCACGCCGTGCGTCGGCCGCAGCCACGGCATCCATGCCGAGCCGGTCACCTTCGGCCTCAAACTGGCCGGCTATCACGCCGAGTTCCAGCGCGCGAAGCGGCGCCTGCTGACGGCAAAGGAAGAGATCGCCACCTGCGCCATCTCCGGCGCCGTCGGCACCTTCGCCAATGTCGATCCGGCCGTGGAAGCCTATGTCGCCGGGCAGATGGGTCTGCAGGTCGAGCCGGTTTCGACCCAGGTGATCCCGCGCGACCGCCACGCCGCCTTCTTTGCAGCGCTCGGAATCGTCGCCTCGTCGATCGAGCGTCTGGCCACCGAAATCCGCCATCTGCAGCGCACCGAGGTGCTGGAGGCCGAGGAGTTCTTCGACAAGGGCCAGAAGGGCTCGTCGGCCATGCCGCACAAGCGCAACCCGATCCTGACCGAAAACCTGACCGGCCTCGCGCGGCTGGTCCGCTCAGCGGTGGTGCCGGCGATGGAGAATGTCGCCCTCTGGCACGAGCGCGACATCAGCCATTCCTCCGTCGAGCGCGGCATCGGTCCGGACGCCACCATCCACCTCGATTTCGCCCTGCATCGTCTGGCCGGCGTGGTCGAGCGGCTGAACGTCTATCCGGCCAACATGGAAAAGAACCTGAACCTGCTGGGCGGGCTGGTGCATTCGCAGCGGGTGATGCTGGCCCTGACGCAGGCGGGGGTGTCGCGCGAGGACGCCTATGCCGCGGTGCAGGAGAACGCCATGAAGGTCTGGCGCGGCGAAGGCCGCTTCCTGGACTTCCTGAAGGCCGATGCCCGGGTGACCCTGCCGGAGGCGCAGCTCGAGGCCCTGTTCGATCTCGGCTATCACACCAAGCACGTGGACACGGTATTCGCTCGGGTTTTCGGACCCGCGTGAGCGTCAAACGGGCCTTCGACCCCGTCGTGGACGCGCAAACGCGCCTGCTGATTCTCGGCAGCCTGCCCGGCGACGCCTCTCTGAAGGCCGGCCAGTACTACGGCCATCCGCAGAACGGCTTCTGGCGTCTGGTCGGCGGGGTGATCGGGCTCGATCTGGTCGCCCTGCCCTACACCGACCGGCTGGAGGCCCTGAAGACAGCGGGCGTCGGTCTGTGGGATGTGATTGTCAGCGCCGATAGGCCGGGCAGTCTGGACGGGGCCATTCGCAACGCCGAGGCCGCCGATCTGAACCGGCTCATCGATGACCTGCCTTCCCTGCGGGCCGTAGCCTTCAACGGCGGAACCGCCGCCCGGCTCGGCAGGCTGACCCTGACACCCCGCCCCGGGCTCGACCTCATCGACCTGCCGTCATCAAGCCCGGCGTATACACGTCCGCTGATCGAGAAGGCCGCCGCATGGGCCGTGCTCGGCACATTCATCCGTCGCCCCTGACCGGGGTGCGGTCACCTGCCGCAGCCGAATACGCCGCGAGGCTGCATCCTTTCCGGCGTTGAGCAGTAACTCCCCCTCGAACCGCCCGCACGGCGGTCGCCCAGGAGAGTCAAAGCCATGAAAACTGCCAGAACTGCCACGTTTGCCGGCGTATCGATCGCCGCCCTGCTGGCCCTCACGGCCTGCAACAGCGCCGAGCAAGCCGCCCCGGCCGATGCTGCGGCAACCGAAGCGTCCGCCACAACCCCGGATGCAGCCGGCTCTGTCGTCGCTGTCGCCCAGGGCAACCCTGACTTCAGCACCCTCGTCTCTGCCGTTGTCGCCGCCGATCTCGCCGGCACCCTCGGGGGCACGGGACCCTTCACGGTATTCGCCCCCACCAACGCCGCCTTCGCCAAGGTCCCGGCGGCCACGATGGCGACCCTGCTGACCCCGGCCGGCAAGGCCGACCTGACCAGGATCCTGACCTATCACGTTGTGGCCGGTAAGGTGGACGCGGCCACCCTGACCCAGCAGATCCAGGCCGGTGGCGGTAGCGCCGCCCTGACAACCGTCCAGGGCGGTATTCTCACGGCCCGGGTCGACACGGACGGTGCCGTGACGCTGACCGATAGCAAGGGCGGCGTCTCGCGCGTTGTTCAGGCCGACGTACCTGCCTCGAACGGTGTGATCCATGCCATCGACACGGTGGTGATGCCCTGACTTTCTGACCTGCCGGTGAGAAAAACGACGGGGGCCGCAGCTGGCAACAGCTGCGGCCTTCTTCTTGTTTAGATTATTGTTTTATAACGGTTTTTTAATGTTCAACGCCTCATCCGTCGCGCGGGCCAGGCCGTAGATGGAAGACCGCTCATCGGGAGCGGACCCCGTCAAAGGAACCCTGACCATGACACGCCTCACCGCCGGAGCCTGCCTTCTTGCCGCTACGCTCGCCATCACGGCAGGGACAGCCACTGTCGCCGTCGCCCATGATCGCCCACATCCCCCTGCCCGGGCCGACCAACACCACCGTACAGCCCAGACTCTCGTGGGCGTTGCTGCCGGCAATGCCGACTTCTCCACCCTTGTTACCGCAGTACAGACAGCCGGACTCGTAGACACCCTGAACAGCACAGGTCCGTTTACGGTCTTTGCACCGACCAATGACGCCTTTTCCGAACTCCCGGCCGGGACGGTGGACAGCCTGCTTCGCCCGTCCCGGCGAGCCGCGTTGTCACGAATCCTCACCTATCATGTGGTGCCCGGCCGGATCACAGCGGCAGACCTGACCACTGCAGTGCGCGTCGGCGGGGGCTCCGCGACCCTGACCACGGTAGAAGGGGGCCGACTTGTTGCCACGGTCAGGCGTGGAACGCTGACCCTTACCGACGCCGCAGGCAACCGCATCGGCGTCACGGCCGCCGACATTCCGGCGTCGAATGGACTCATCCATGTTCTTGACGGCGTGTTGACGCCGCACTGACCGCTGCAGCCCCGGGGTCGCAGACCTGCGGCCCCGGCGGCTTATCCGTCGTTGCGGATCTGCTCGCGCGCTACCGAGGACAACTCGTCCATCTTGCGGCGGATTTCGCCTTCGGAAACGGTCAGGCCGGCTCCTTCAAGGTCCTGCGCGATCTTGCGGTAAACGTCTTCCTCGCCCGGCTGCTCGAAATCAGCCTTGACGATTGCGCGGCCGTATTCCTCAGCGCGATCGGCGTTCAGCCCCATCTTCTCCGCGGCCCAGAGGCCCAGCAGCTTGTTGCGCCGGGCCACCGCCTTGAACTCCTGCTCCTGATCGAGGGCGTATTTGGACTCGAAGCCTTTTTCCCGATCGTCAAAGGTGGTCATGGGCGTTGCTAGGCTCCGTTTGGGCAGCCTTGAAGCACGGCCGCAGTCGAGTTGGTCTATAGCCGCCCCATGGCTGAACGCAACTGCAACTCGCAGGGTTGCGACACCGCGGCGGGAGGCGCTGTCGCAACGCCCCGGTTTGTGTCGCGATGCCGCATCCGCTAAGGGTGCGCGCGACTTTTTCCCGCCCGCCCGATTCCGGATTGAGCCGCCCAGATCTCCGTCTGGTCGAGCGATAGCCGTTTCCGTCGCCCCCCCGCCCGGACCAACCATTATGAACGTCAAGCGCAAGAAGATTTACGAGGGCAAGGCCAAGATCCTCTACGAAGGACCCGAGCCCGGCACCCTGATCCAGTATTTCAAGGACGACGCCACCGCCTTCAACGGTGAGAAGAAGGCCCAGCTGGAAGGCAAGGGCGTCATCAACAACCGCATCAGCGAGTTCGTGATGTCGCGCCTGAACGGCATTGGCGTGACCAACCATTTCATCAAGCGGCTGAACCTGCGCGAACAGCTGATCCGCGAGGTCGAGATCATTCCGCTCGAGGTCGTCTGCCGCAACATCGTCGCCGGCTCGATGAGCCAGCGGCTCGGCATCGACGAGGGCACGCCCCTGCCCCGCTCGATCATCGAATTCTACCTGAAGAAGGATGAGCTCAACGACCCGATGGTCACCGAGGAGCATATCACCGCCTTCAACTGGGCCACGACCCAGGAGCTGGACGACATCCTGGCCATGACGGTCCGCGTGAACGACTATCTGTCGGGCATGTTCGGTGCGGTCGGCATCACCCTGGTGGACTTCAAGATCGAGTTCGGCCGGGTGTGGGAGAACGACTTCTCGCGCGTCCTGCTGGCCGACGAGATCAGCCCCGATTCCTGCCGCCTGTGGGACACCAATACGGGTGAGAAGCTGGACAAGGACCGCTTCCGCCGCGATCTGGGCAATGTGATCGAAAGCTATACCGAGGTGGCCCGCCGCCTCGGCATCATGAAGGATATGCCGACCGTGATTCAGGGGGGATTGCACTGATGGCGAAGGTCAAGGTTCACGTCTTCCTCAAGCCCGGCGTGCTCGACGTCCAGGGCAAGGCCGTCGAAGGCGCCCTGCACGGTCTGGGCTGGTCCGGTGTCGCCAACGCCCGCGTCGGCAAGCTCATCGAGTTCGATCTTGACGGTGCCGCCGATCCCGCCGCCGAGGCGAAGGCGATGTGCGAAAAGCTGTTGGCCAATACCGTGATTGAAAGCTACCGCATCGAGGTCGCATGAAGCAGATGATCCGGTTCTCGGTCGCAGCCTTCGTTCTGGTTTGCGTCCTGATATTCGCTGCAGCCCTGGCGGGAGGGCTGACGGACGATTCCGCCTTTACCCCCGCAGCCAAGGAAGCGGCCCACTAACGACGTGGGCCCTGATCGTGTGCCAGGGTCCGTCAACCTTGGCGAGGAGCGCTCCATGACCTTCACTGTCACCTCCACCGGTTTCGCCGACGGCGGGACCCTGCCGGACGCCCAGGTCCATGCCAAAGGCAACCGGTCGCCGCAGTTGAGCTGGTCGGGCGCACCGGAAGGCACGAAGAGCTTTGCCATCACCTGCTTCGACCCCGATGCGCCGACCGGTTCCGGTTTCTGGCACTGGACCGTGGCCAATCTGCCGGCCGATGTGACCGAACTGGCCGAGGGCGCGTCACCCGACGGGCTACCGCCGGGCGCGGTCGAGGGCCGCACGGATTTCGGCCCGCCGGGGTTCGGTGGTGCCGCGCCGCCGCCGGGCCATGGGCCGCACCGCTACATTTTCACGGTCTTCGCCGTGGACACCGAGCACCTGGATGTGACGCCGGACAACTCCGGGGCCATCTTTGGCTTCAACCTGCATTTTCACACCCTGGCGAAGGCCTCGATCACGGGTGTGTATGAGAATCGCGGCTGAGCTGGGGTCCCGATCGGAGGAACGGCGCATGAAGACCATTGTTGTGGCCATCGCAGCGGGTGCGCTGCTGCTGACCGCGCCGGCCATCTCATCGGCGCAACAAGCCCCGGCCGATGCCGCCGCCCCGACCGCGACGCCCGCCGGCCTTCCGCTGGACAGCCCCTGGCGGCGCGCGGTGTACGAACAGGCGAACACGCACCTCCAGCATCCCAGTTGGGGCGTGCGCCATTCGGAGCGCAACTATGTGCTGGCAGCAGCCCTCGCGGAGGCCGAGGGGCTGACGATCGACCCGGACGTTCTGTTCGCCGCCGCCTTCCTGCATGACTGGGGCGGCATCGCGCCGTTCGCCGCCCCCGGCGTCGACCACGCCGTGCGTTCGGTGGAACTGGCCGAGCCCTTCCTGACCGAAGCCGGCTTCCCGATGGAGAAATTCCCCGCCGTTCGCGCCGCCATCCTCGGCCACATGTACGACAAGGAGCCCGAAGGGCCCGAGGCGATCGTCCTGCACGACGCCGACGCGCTCGACTTCCTCGGAGCCCTGGGCGCGGCAAGGCTGCTGGCAGCGACCGGCGATCGGCCCGACTACGATCAGGCCCTTGGGCGGATCGAACGATTCGCCGTGGATATCCCCCCACGCCTCAAGACCGCTGCGGCCCGCGACATGGCCACGCAGCGCGTCGCGGTCATGACCGCCTTCCTGGCCCGGGTGCGACATGAGACTCCAGAGGGAGCCAGACCCTGACATGACCGGCAAACGCTGCTACAGGCCCGCCCCATGAGCGCCGCCGTCATCGTCTTTCCGGGTTCCAACTGCGACCGCGACTGCAAGGTCGCTGTCGAACGCTCCACCGGCGAGCGGGTCGAAATGGTCTGGCATCAGGAAACGGAACTGCCGTCGGGCCTCGACCTGATCGTCCTGCCGGGCGGCTTCTCCTACGGTGACTATCTGCGCTGCGGGGCCATGGCGGCGCAGTCGCCGGTCATGCAGGCCGTGAAGAAGGCCGCCGACGACGGCGTGGCCGTGGTCGGTATCTGCAACGGCTTCCAGATCCTGTGCGAAGCAGGGATGCTGCCGGGTGCCCTGCTGCGGAACGCCGGGCTGAAATACGTCTGCAAGCCCATCGCCCTGACCGTCGCCAACGGCCAGACCCGCTTCACCGCCGGCTACCAAGGCCAGCGCGAGGTGGTCATGACCCAGGGCAATGGCGACGGCAACTATTTCGCCGACGCCGAGACCCTGGCCCGGATCGAGGGCGAGGGTCAGGTGGTGTTCCGCTATGTCGACAACCCCAACGGCTCGGTGGCCGACATCGCCGGCCTCCAGAATGCGCGCGGCAATGTGCTGGGCCTGATGCCCCACCCCGACCGGGCATTCGAGGAAGAGCTGGGCTCAGCCGACGGCGCAACCCTGTTCCGCAGCATATTCGCCGCCGCCTGAGGCGGACTGCGGACTTGACCGGACGCCGCGCGTCGGTCGATCTCCCGGGGCATAGTCCGGGGACCGACCGATGTTCATGAGCGAACGCCAGAAGATGATCTCGGGCCTGCCGTATGATCCCGGCGACCCGGAGCTCCAGGCCGACCAGACCGCCGCCAGACAGTGGATGGCCCGCTACAACGCCGCCATGGGAGCCAGCCCCGCCGAGCGCCGCGACCTCTTGCGTCAGAGGATGGGTGAAGTCGGCGAAGGTGCGATCATCCGACCGCCGTTCCACTGTGACTATGGCTACAACATCCGCCTGGGCCGCAGTGTCTTCCTGAATTTCAACTGCATCATCCTGGACGTCTGCGAGGTCGGGATCGGCGACCTGACCCAGATCGGCCCGGGGGTGCAGATCCTGACCGCCGACCACCCGCGCGACGCCCTCCAGCGGTCCGAGGGCATCGAGTTCGGCAAGCCGGTGACCATCGGCCGGAACGTCTGGATCGGCGGCGGGGCCATCATTCTGCCCGGGGTGACCATCGGCGATGACGCCATCATCGGCGCCGGGTCAGTCGTGACGCGGGACGTGGCCGAGGGCGCGACCGCCGTGGGCAATCCGGCCCGGGTGAAGACCTAGACCCCCCAGGCCTGCCCGCCGGCTCCGTAGCCATCGACGGCCTGGAACAGGGCTGAAACCAGGGCCCGCTCCTCCTCGGTCATCTCCGGCTTCCAGACGTCGAAGATCAGGATGGTGCGGTCCTGACCGCTGTCGTTCGCGGCCTCATGCTCGATGGTGTCATCAAACGCCCAGGCCTGACCTTCGCGCCATTCGCGGGTGTCATTGCCGACCCGGAAGCGGCTGCCCGGCGGCGCGATCAGGGGCAGGTGGCAGATCAGCCGGGTGTTGATCAGCCCATGATGCGGCGGGATGCGGGCCCCCGGGGTCAGCTTCGAGAACAGGATCGACGGCGTCCGCCCCGGCACCCGGCACAGCGGGACCTCCGCGAGGGCGGCCATTGTGCGCGGGCAACGGCGAGCGACCTCGGGCTGCTCCTCCCCGTCCTTCCACAGGAACAGGGCGCTCCAGTCTGCGTTGGCCAGCATGCCGGAGGAGTCGGTGTTCGGTCGGTCGGCGCGGGGCTCAACATAGGGCCGGAACAGCTGCGGCTCGGCCAGCAGTCCGTCCAGTTCGGCACGGATGTCCCCCGCCGCCGCCTCGACCGCCGCCAGCCAGGGCAGGGTCTCGCGCGGCTGGAACTGGATCTGCGGCAGGCCCGGGAACAGATAGAAGCGCGGCTCCTGCTGATACAGCCGCTTGCGTCCGGCCATCAGGTCCAGTGACAGGGCGAACCGGTCGCTGGAGGTGGCGGCGTCAAAGCCGGCCCCGGCCAGGCTCGTCGCCAGGTGGGCCTCGAACCGCTGGGCCTGGGCCTGAACGGCGGCCTGGGCGCGCCGCAGTTCGGCAATGACCGCCGGCGCCAGCCCCTTGCCGTCACCCGCCGCGCGCAGGGCCGAACTGTAGAAACTGGCCGCGGCCCGGACGTCGCCCAGGCCGGCAAGGGCATCGCCCTTGGCGATCAGCGCCGACAGATCGCGGGGATCAACGGCCAGCGCGCGGTCCGCAGTTTCAAGATCAGTGCGGTGGCGCGATTCCGTCTGGACCATTCACCGATCGGAGGCGGACGAAGGGCGTCCGTCAAGATCAAAGCGACTCACATCAGGATGGACGTCGACCATTTGAACCTTTGCCGTCCGGAAGCGTAGTCAGTCCCACTGCCCTGGAGCCATCATGTCCATCGAACGCCCGACCAGTTCCCGGATGACCCGTCGCCTCATCATCCTGGCAGCGACCATCTTCGCCATCGTCATCGGCCAGGCCCAGGTCCTGCTGGGCTGGGGTCAGTCCCCAGCGGAATTCGCCGCTGACAGCGACGCGACGCTGAGGGTCGCCGGCTTTGCCTTCGCCATCTGGGGCGTCATCTACCTCTGGCTGCTGGTCTATGCGGTCCGGCAGGCCCTGCCGAAGACGGCCGAAACCTCGCTGCTCCATCGGCTCGGCTGGCCCTCCATCGTCGCCCTGCTCGCCATCGGCTGGTGGGTCGTGGCGGCGGCGTTCGACCTTGAGATGGCGACCATCGTCCTGATCTTCGGGGCGCTGGTCGTGCTGCTGATTCCCCTGCTGGCCAACGCCGGTGCCATCCGCGCCCTGCCGCGGACCAACGGTGACCGTTGGATGACCGTCTGGCCCCTGACCCTGCTGGCCGGGTGGCTGACCATTGCGGCACCGGTCAACCTGATTACGGTCGCGACGGGCAATGGCGCGCTGCCGACGGCTCTCTCCCCCACCGGCTGGGCGATCCTGGCGATCGTCATCGTGACCGCAGTCGCCCTCGGCGTCACGGCCCGCCTGCGCACCCTCGCCTATGGCCTGCCGATCGCCTGGGGTCTGCTGGGTGCCTTCGTGGCCGAGCAGGTGCGCAATCCGGTCCTGGCCTATGCCGCCCTGTCCGCCGCCGTGGCGATCCTCGTCGGCGCGGTCGTCCTGACCGTCCGGCAGCCTGCCAGCGTCAAGCGGACGGCGGCCTGACCGGCCTGTGGCAACGATGTTCCGGGGTGGTGGCTGACACGACTCTGTTCAACGGCTAGAAGGCGCGCCCATGACCGCCCCCCAGAACACCGCCCCGAAGACCATGGCCGAATTGGCCGCCGACTACGGCCTGGCCCCCAATGAGTACCAGGTCGTCCTCGACCGGCTGGGGCGAGAGCCCAACCACGTCGAACTGGGCGTCTTCTCGGTGATGTGGTCCGAGCACTGCTCCTACAAGTCGTCGAAGGTCCACCTCGGCAAATTCCCGACCAAGGGACCGCGCGTCATCTGCGGGCCGGGCGAGAACGCCGGTGTCATCGACATCGACGACGGCGATGCCTGTATCTTCAAGATGGAAAGCCACAACCACCCCAGCTTCATCGAGCCCTACCAGGGCGCGGCGACCGGCGTGGGCGGGATCATGCGCGACGTCTTCACCATGGGCGCCCGACCCGTGGCCCTGCTGAACGCCCTGCGCTTCGGCGATCCCTCGCACGAGAAGACCAAGCGGCTGGTCAAGGGCGTGGTCTCCGGCATCGGCGGCTACGGCAACTGCGTCGGCGTTCCGACCGTGGCCGGCGAGACCAATTTCCACCGGGGCTACAACGGCAACATCCTGGTCAACGCCATGTGTGTGGGCGTGGCCAAGGCCGACGCCCTGTTCTATTCGGCCGCGCCCGCCCCGGGCCTGTCGGTGGTCTATTTCGGCTCCAAGACCGGCCGCGACGGCATCCACGGCGCGACCATGTCCTCGGCCGAATTCGACGACGAATCGGACTCGAAACGCCCCACCGTCCAGGTCGGCGATCCCTTCGCCGAGAAGCTGCTGATCGAGGCGACCCTCGAACTGATGGCCTCGGGCGCGGTCGCCGCCATCCAGGACATGGGAGCCGCGGGCCTGACCTCTTCGTCGGTTGAAATGGCCGGCAAGGGCGGGGTCGGCATCGAGCTGATCATGGACCAGGTGCCCCAGCGCGAAGCCGGCATGACAGCCTATGAGATGATGCTGTCGGAGAGCCAGGAGCGGATGCTGGCCGTGCTCAAGCCGGGCCGCGAGGAAGATGGCCACCGGATCTTCAGGAAGTGGGGACTGGACGCGGCCGTCATCGGCCAGACCACCGACACCGGCAGGCTGGTCCTGAAGCATCACGGTGAGACGGTCTGCGACGTGCCGCTGGCACCGCTGTTCGACGATGCGCCTCTGTACGACCGGCCCTGGGTCCAGCCCGCCTTGCAGCCGCGCCTGGCCCCGGCCGATGTGCCCGCGCCCGAGAGCTGGGTCGATGCGGTGATCAAGGTGCTGACCTGCCCGGACATGGCCTCCAAGCGCTGGATCTGGGAACAGTATGATCGCCATGTCATGGCCGACACCCTGCACGACTCGGCCACCGCCGCCGATGCCGGCGTGGTGCGGGTGCACGGCACGGACAAGGGTCTGGCCATGACCTCTGACTGTACGCCCCGCTATGTGCTGGCCGATCCCTATGAGGGCGGCAAACAGGCCGTGGCCGAGGCCTGGCGCAACCTGACCGCCGTGGGTTCGCGGCCCATCGCCATCACCGACAACCTGAATTTCGGCAATCCGCAGCGGCCGGAGATCATGGGCCAGATCGTGCGCGCCATCGACGGCATGGCCGAGGCCTGCCGCGTGCTGGACTTCCCGGTCGTGAGCGGCAACGTCAGCCTCTACAACGAGACCAATGGCGCGGCCATTCCGCCGACACCGACGGTCGGGGCGGTCGGCCTGCTGACCAACTATGACGTCGTCGTCGGCTTCGGCGGCATGGTCGAGGGTGATGTGCTGGTCCTGATCGGCGAGACCCGGGGCGAACTGGGTTCCTCCCTCTATCTGCGCGAGGTACTGGGCCGCGAGGACGGTGCCCCGCCGCCGGTGGACCTGGCGCTGGAACGCCGGACCGGCGACTTCGTCCGCGAACAGATCGAGGCCGGTGCCCTGACCTGTGTGCACGACCTGTCCGACGGCGGCCTGATCGGCGCGGCGGCAGACATCGCGCTCGCCTCGGACTGCGGCGTCGAACTGGACGCCAGCTCGGAAGCCCATGCCCACGTCCTGCTCTTCGGCGAGGACCAGGCCCGCTATCTGGTCGCTGTGGCGGATCCGACGGGAGTTATCGCCGCTGCCCAGGCCGCCGGCCTGCGGGCGTCTGTGGTCGGTCGCGCCAAGGGCCGGGATTTCGCCTCGGGCGGACCGGCCGGCGATCTCTTCCGCCTGCCGCTGGATCACCTGCGCGAGATGCACGAAAGCTGGATGCCGACCTGGATTGAAGGACACAACTGATGCGCTTCGCACCGATCGCCCTGACCACCCTCGCCCTGTTCGTTTCGGCCTGTGAAGGCGGGGGAGATCCTGTCGAACAGGCCATGCGCGACGCCGCGTCCAAGAACCACGCCGCGAGGGTGCAGGAGGGCGTCGTCTCGGCCCCGGCCCACACCGGCGCTCATGGGACGGGCGCCGCCACCACCCCGGGCGATGCAGCCTTCGCCGCCTCCGAGGCTGCGATGCATACCGGCATGGCCCGGGCGTCCGGCCAGACGGTCGACGAGGCCTATATCGCCAAGATGATCGAACACCACCGCGGCGCCGTGGCCATGGCCGAGGTGGCGCTGGCTCAGTCGCGCGACCCCGAGGTTCGCCGCATGGCGCAGGTCGTGGTCGACACCCAGACGCGCGAGATCGCGGAAATGCAGGCCTGGAAGCCGGCCCCGGCGAACTGACGCCGGCGACTGGCGCAGCTTCGCGACCCGGGGGCACGCCGACGGGTCTGTCGGGCCGAATGACCCGGGTGACGCGCGTCACAATTCCGGTCTAGGTCTGGTCAACCAGCCTGGAGGTCCCGATGCGCCCGTTCGAAACCCTGTCCCGCCGCGGTCTGCTGCTGACCCTCGGCGCAGGCGGTGCCCTCGCCGGCTCGGGCCGTCAGGCGCTCGCCGATCCCGTGTTCGCCGAATATCCGTTCCAGCTCGGGATCGCGGCCGGCGACCCGACCCCCGACGGCTTTGTGATCTGGACCCGGCTTGCACCGCGTCCGATGGAAATCGGCCACGGCATGCCCTCGGCACCGGTGCCGGTGAAATGGGAAGTCGCGACCTCGCGCGGCTTCGGCGACACCGTGGTTCGCTCCGGCGAGGCCGTGGCCCGCCCCGAACTGGCCCATGCGGTCCATGTCGAGGTCGAGGGGCTGGAGCCGGGCCGCGACTATTTCTACCGCTTCAATGCCGGTCGGGAACGCACCCCCAGCGGCCGGGCCAGGACCGCGCCGGCGGCCGGTGCCGCGACCGCACAGGCGCGCTTCGGCGTCCTCGGCTGCCAGGCCTTTGAACAGGGCTTCTATACCGCCCACCGCAAGGCGGCGGAGGACAACCTCGACTTCATCTACTGCTACGGCGACTACATCTATGAGGGCCGCGGCAACCGGACCTACACCGGCTCGGGCGGCACGATGGAAAACCCGCGCCAGCATGTCGGCGGCGAGGCCTACAGCCTCGACGACTATCGTCGGCGCTACGCCCAGTACAAGCTGGATGCCGACCTGCAGTCCAGCCATGCCTCGACCGCCTGGTTCTGCACCTGGGACGACCACGAGATCGACAACAACTGGGTCCAGGCGCTGGATCAGGACGGTACGCCGCCCGAGGTGTTCATGCTGCGCCAGCAGGCGGCGATGCAGGCCTGGTACGAGAATATGCCGGTCCGACGCTCGGCCTTCCCCCGGGGCGCGGTCACCCAGGTCTATCGGCATGCCGCCTGGGGCGACCTGCTGGACCTGAATTTCCTCGATACGCGTCAGTATCGGTCGAACCAGCCCTGTAGCGACGCCTGGGGCACGACCTGCGCCGGCGTCTCGGCCGCCGACGCCCAGGTGCTCGGTCAGGCACAGGAGGCCTGGCTCTACCAGAACCTCGACCGCAGCCGGGCCCACTGGAAGGTGCTGGCGCAACAGATCATGGTCATGGACCTTGACCGCCGGGAAGGGCCGGAACCCGGCTACAACCTCGACAGCTGGGCCGGCTATGCGATCCCGCGTCAGCGCCTGCTGGACCGGCTGAGAGAGCGCCGGATCGGCAATACCGTCATCCTGACCGGGGACGAGCATCAGAACTATGCCGGGGAGCTGTACCGCGACAGCCGTAATCCCGAGGGGGCGCCGATCGCCTCGGAGTTCGTCGCCACTTCGATCAGTTCCTCAGGCGACGGCCAGGATCAACGGGCCGACGGGCGGCGCTATCTCGCGGACAATCCGTTCCTGAAGTTCAACAACGCCCAGCGTGGCTATGTCGTCTGCGACGTGACGCCCGAGCGGTGGCAGACCGAGTTCAAGGTGCTGGACAAGGTGTCCGACAAGTCCGGGACCCTGAGCACGCGGGCGAAATTTGCGGTGGCCAGCGGTGACGCGCGGGTCGTGGCGGCCTGATCACAGGTCGAGCCGGTCCGCCAGAAGGGCGACAAGGCGGTCCGGTTTGCCGTCAAACAGCCGCTCCAGCAGGTCCTGGACCTCGCCCTCCACATAGGCCTGACGGTCGAACACAGCGTGGTAGCGCTGGCGGCCGTCTTCCTTCTGCGATCGCACGGCCCCCTTCTGCATCAGGCGATGCAGAAGGGTCTTGATGGTCGCGTCGCCCCAGGCGTTGGCGGCCTTCACCTCCTCGATCAGCGAGGCGAAGGACAGCGGGCCGCGTCGCCAGAGCGCGGCGAGGACCGCGCTCTCGGCCTCGGTGACCGATATGCGCTCCGGGTTCAGTCCGGTGACGGCGGGAGACAGGTATGGACGCACGACGAGGCCCCCAGACTACATTTGTAGTCCTGTAAGATTACGTGCGTAAACTTTCTCGTCAAGCCAGAACGGGAATCGCCTGGCTCAGCCGCCCGCCGACCCGGATCGGCTCGACCCGTGTGGCCAAGCCGGTCCTGTCATCGGTCTCGACATAGACGCCGCAGATCGTCGCCGGCCCATGCGCCGGAACATACCGCCCGCCCGACAGCCGGGTGGTGAAGCGCCGCAGGGGCTCTTCCTTCTCGTTGCCGATCACGGAGTCATAGTCGCAGCAGCCGCCGGCATCGGTCTGGTAGGCCGTGCCGCCCGGCAGGATCTGGCAGTCTGCGGTCGGAACATGGGTATGGGTGCCGACCACCAGCGATGCGCGACCGTCGCAGAAATGACCCATGGCCATCTTCTCGGAGGTCGCCTCGCAATGCATGTCGACGATGATGGCGTCGGCGGCGACGCCCATGGGACAGGCCGCCAGCTCTTTCTCGACGGCGCTGAAGGGGCAGTCCATCGGGTCCATGTGAATGCGGCCCAGCACATTCATGACCAGCACCGTCTTGCCGCTCTGGGTCTCGAACAGATTGGCCCCGGCACCGGGGGCATCCATCAGGCGCGGATAGTTGGCCGGACGGATCAGGCGCGGTTCGCGCACGATATAGGTCAGGGCCTCGCGCTGGTCCCAGCTGTGGTTGCCGAGCGTCAGGCAGTCGGCCCCGGCCATGAACAGCTCGCGCGCCGTGTTCTCGGTGATGCCGAAGCCGCCCGCGGCGTTCTCGGCATTGACCACCACGAAGTCGAGTTTCAGGTCGCGCTTCAGGCCCGGCAGGTGATCGCTCAGGCCGTCACGGCCGGACTTGCCGACGACATCACCGAAAAAAGCCAGTCTCATGCGAAGGGTCTATAGCCGGTCTCGGTCAGAACGCCATGCAGCCGCATGTCATGGGGCTCGGCGGGCAGGTCATCGACCTCCTGACCCGCATAGGCGAAGCCGATCCGGGCAATATCGGGGCGCGCGGCGAAGGTGCGATCATAATAACCGCCGCCCTGCCCCAGCCGTCCGCCCCGGGCATCGAAAGCCAGCAGCGGCGTCAGGACCAGGTCCGGATCGACGACCTCGGCCAGCGGGAAGGGTGCGGGCACCCCCGACTCGTCGAGCTCCAGAGGCTCGCCGGGGGACCATCGCCGGAACAACATGGGGGCGTCGCGCTCGACCACCACCGGCAGGCAGAGCTCGCGACCGGCCTCCATCAGCGCCCGGGAAAGGGCCTCAACGTCCAGCTCGGACCCGATGGCGCGATAGACGGCGACGATCCGGCCGGGCGGCAGGGCACCCGCCTGTTCAGCGGCGCGATCGGCCGCGCCGGCATCGAGCCCGGCCAGACGCTTGCGCGTCGCCCGCATGACCGATCTGAGTTCGCGCTTGTCGATCATGGGAGAGAAAAATGTTGGCGGCGCCACAAGAGCCGTGAAGGGCGATTAAATCCTCTCGACCTGGGTAGCCAGGTGGGCGCCGTGTGCCCAGGCCCACGGGCCTGATCAGGGACAGCTCCCTTCGAGTGAATTAAGGTCGCGAGGAAATGTTGCCTTCGACGAGAGCCGCAGCAGGACCCGCCGCGGAGGAAGATAGTCCCTAAGCCGGGGCGGAACAATGGCCGGTCGTCACAGTCCCTGGACGATCTTCTCCAGCCGCGCCGCCACGGCATTCAGAGCCTCGGCCACGCCATCGGTCGATGCAGGGGCAGCCACCGGGGACGTCACCGGATTGCCGAGCCGGACCTCATGAAGCTCATCCGCCAGCATCAGGCCCGCCATCAGGAACAGACGGATGTCGCCGACATGGCCGACCTCGCCCGACACCTGGCGCACATGGCCGTCAAACTGTTTGGCGAGGATGCGGACCCGCTCCTCCTGTCCGTCGGCGCAACCGACGGCATAGGGGCGGCCATTGATCTCGACGGTCACCGTCCCCATCAGCGGGCCTCCTGTTCGGCCAGGCTGTCGCGAATGGCGTCGGCAGCGTGGGACAGGGCCTCGGCGGCATCGCGGCCGGCGGCCTCCAGCTCATGGATCCGCGCGCGATCGGTCTCGGTGGAAGGTTCAGGCGCGAACAGATCGTCATCCGGCACGCGGCTGGCACCCGCCGCCCGGCTCTTTAACTCCAGCAGCCGGCGTTCCAGCAGCGCCAGCGCGCGGTCGACTCGGTCCTTGGCGGCCGATGCAGCATCCATTCGGGTCACATCCTCCAGAATCCGTATAGAACCCGCCGACGCGTCGGGGTAAAGCGGCGCGCCTCCCTTTTTCCGCCTCCCGACGAAAGTGCCGCCCGTGGCCGACAGCAAGACCGTATCCGAAAAAGCTACACCCAGGCAGATGGCGGATGCCATCCGGGTGCTGTCGATGGACGGCGTGGAGAGGGCCAAGAGCGGCCACCCCGGCATGCCGATGGGCATGGCCGACGTCGCCACGGTGCTGTTCTCGAAATTCCTGAAATTCGATGCCAGCCGCCCCGACTGGGCCGACCGCGACCGCTTCATCCTGTCGGCGGGCCACGGCTCGATGCTGATCTACAGCCTGCTGCACCTGACCGGCTACAAGGCCGCGACGAAGACCGAGCTGTCGAACTTCCGCCAGTGGGGTTCGAAAACCGCCGGCCACCCCGAGTTCGGCCATATGCCGGGCGTCGAGACGACCACCGGGCCGCTGGGTCAGGGCCTGGCCAACAGCGTCGGCTTCGCCATGGCCGAGCGCCATCTGGCGGCCAAATACGGGGCTGACCTTGTCGATCACCGCACCTGGGTCATCGCCGGCGACGGTTGCCTGATGGAGGGTGTGTCGCAGGAGGCGATCGCCCTGGCCGGGCGCTATCAGCTGAACAAGCTCACCGTCCTCTGGGACGACAACGCCATCACCATCGACGGGGCCGTGTCCCTGTCGGACGCCACTGACCAGAAGGCGCGCTTCAAGGCCGCCGGCTGGGCGGTCAAGGTCATCGACGGCCACGATATGAAGGCCATCAAGTCGGCCCTGCAGTGGGCGACCCGTCAGGACAAGCCGTCCCTGATCGCTTGCAAGACCAAGATCGGCCGCGGGGCCGCCACCATGGAAGGCAGCCACAAGACCCACGGCGCGGCCCTCGGCGCGGCCGAAGTCGCCGCCACCCGCCTGGGCCTGTCCTGGACGCACGCGCCGTTCGAACTGCCCGAGGCGATCGACAAGGCCTGGAAGAAGGTCGGCCGGCGCGGCGCGAAAGAGCGGAAGGCCTGGGAGGCCCGGTTGAAGGCCTCGTCCCAGTCAGCGGACTTCACCCGCGCCATGAAGGGCGACCTCCCCGCCGGGGCCTTCGACGCCCTCAATGCGAAGATCGCCGAACTGGTCGAGACGAAACCGGCCCAGGCCACGCGCCAGTCGTCGGGCGCGGCTCTGGACGAGCTGTTCGCCGCCATCCCCGAACTGGTCGGCGGCTCGGCCGACCTGACGGGCTCGAACAACACCTTCGTCAAGGGCACGCCGATCTTCGACGCCCCGACCTATGAGGGTCGTTACGTCAACTGGGGCATCCGCGAGTTCGGCATGGCTGCGGCCATGAACGGCATGGCCCTGCATGGCGGGATCATCCCCTACGGCGGCACCTTCATGGTCTTCTCGGACTACAGCCGTCCGGCGATCCGGCTCGGTGCCCTGATGGGCGTGCGGGCCATCCACGTCCTGACCCATGACAGCATCGGTCTCGGCGAGGATGGCCCGACCCACCAGCCGGTCGAGCATCTGGCCGCCCTGCGCGCCATTCCGAACCTGCTCGTCTTCCGCCCCGCCGACACGGTCGAGGCCATGGAATGCTGGCAGGCGGCGCTGGAACACAAGCATGCCCCCTCGGCCCTCGCCCTTTCGCGCCAGAAGACCCCGGCGGTGCGCACGGTCGCCGCGGACGGCAACCTGTCCGCCAAGGGGGCCTATGAGATCCGCGCCGCAAAGGGCGCGGCGAAGGTCACCCTGTTCGGCACCGGCACGGAACTGGCGCTGGCGCTGGCCGCCGCCGATGTTCTGGAGGCCGAAGGTGTGCCGACCCGGGTCGTCTCGGTCCCCTGTTTCGAGCTCTTCTTCCAGCAGCCGAAAAAGTACCAGGACAGCGTCATCGGCCGCGGCACGGTTCGCGTCGCCGTCGAGGCCGCCGTCCAGCAGGGCTGGGAGCGGTTCATCGGCGAGGACGGTGCCTTCGTCGGCATGACCGGCTTCGGTGCCAGCGCCCCGGCCGAGGTCCTCTACGACAAGTTCGGGATCACCTCTGACGTCGTGGTCGCGGCAGTGAGAGAGCGGCTTTGACCACTGCTTGACGGCCGTGCCAAGCTTGGGTGCGACGTCGTTTTCGGAGGGAAGGCGTATGACGAACCGGATGAGCGTGATCAGGGTCACGGCCTCGCTTCTGGCCGCAGCGAGCCTTTTGGGGGCCTGCGCTCAGACCGGCCAGATCCCCAAGCTGGTTTGGACGGCCCAGCCGCATATGGACTTTTCGCTGGGACCCCGGCTGGCGGGCCCGGGAGTCGACAGGATCAATTCCAGGCTCGCGGCCCTCGACGAGCGGGTACAGGTGCAACACCAGGAATGCATGAGCGCTGCGGGCGAAGTGGGATCCTGGATCCGGACGGTCTGGACTCCCTACCTCGGTCCGCGATTCCTGACCGTAGCCGTAAGCGATCAGAGGAACTGCGGCGGTCCATATCCGGTCGGTGAGATCAACTATTACACCTTCGACCGGGCGACGGATGACCTGCTTGACTGGTCGGCACTGTGGCCGGGCGTGAGCATCCGCGCCACCCGGCCCGAAGCGGGGACGACTGCGGCGCGGACCGGCGCGCCCGCCCTGCGGAGATGGTATGTAGACGCCGTTATGCGGGACACCTCGATCGACCCGGAACTGCGCGAACTGTGCGCGGGCAGGCTGTCACCGGAGGACGATGGTGAAGACATCGCAATCTGGCTCGAAGGCGCGTCCGGCGGACTGGGTATGAAGCTGACCGATCTTCCGCATGCGGCCAAGGCTTGCGGCTTCGTACAGATCATGCCCGCCGCAGAGATGGCACGCCTTGGCGCGAGCGACGCGTTGCTCCGCGCGGTCCGCGCTGCGCCCGCCGCGTTTGACTATTCCGAAATGCCCCGTTGACCCGCCTCGGCACGCCCCTCTCCGACAGCGCCGTCCGCGTCATGCTTCTTGGCGCGGGCGAACTCGGCAAGGAAGTCGCCATTGAGCTGCAGCGGCTGGGTGCCGAGGTCATCGCCGTCGACCGCTATCCCAACGCCCCTGCCATGCAGGTGGCGCACCGCAGCCACGTCATCCCGATGACCGATCCGCATATCCTCAATGGCGTGATCATGGCCGAGGCCCCGCACATCATCGTGCCGGAGATCGAGGCCATCGCCACCGATGTGCTGGCGAATATCGAGGCCGCCGGCCTGGCGACTGTGATCCCGACCGCGCGAGCGACCCAGCTGACCATGAACCGCGAGGGCATCCGCCGTCTGGCGGCCGAGGAACTGGGCCTGCCGACCAGCCCCTATGCCTTCGCCACATCCGCCGCCGAACTGGCCGAGGCGGCGCACCGCATCGGCCTGCCGGTCTTCATCAAGCCGGTGATGTCGTCCTCGGGCAAGGGCCAGTCGATGATCGACGCCCTCGAGGACGCTGCCAACGCCTGGGCCTATGCCCAGTCCGGCGGGCGGGTCGAGACGGCGACGGTGATCGTCGAGGGGCGGATCGATTTCGACTTCGAGATCACCCTGCTGACCGTCCGCTCGCTGCGGGAAGGCACCGTCCGCACCGACTTCTGCGCCCCCATCGGCCATCGCCAGGTGAAGGGCGACTATGTCGAGAGCTGGCAACCGCAGGCGATGACGCCCGCCGCCCTCGCCTCGGCCCAGGACATCGCCCGCAAGGTCACCGATGCGCTGGGCGGGCTCGGTGTGTTCGGGGTCGAGCTGTTCGTGAAGGGCGACCAGGTCTGGTTCTCGGAAGTTTCGCCGCGCCCGCATGACACCGGTCTGGTGACCCTCGCCACCCAGACCATGAGCGAGTTCGCCCTGCACGCCCGCGCCATCCTCGGCCTGCCGGTCGATGTCAGCCAGCGCGACATCGGTGCCAGCGCGGTCATCTACGGCGGCATCGATGCCGTCGGGATCGCCTTCGAGGGCGTGGCCGAGGCCCTGTCGGTGCCCACGGCCGACCTGCGCCTGTTCGGCAAGCCAGAGAGCTTCGTCACCCGCCGGATGGGCGTGGCCACCGCGCGCGGCGAGACCGTGGAGCAGGCCCGCGAACGGGCGCGGGAGGCGGCGTCGAGGGTGCGGGTGGTGCCAGGCTAGAGCGCCGGCTCGGACTGCAAAGCCATCGCCGGCTCCGTACGCGATCCGGCCAGCGCAGCCATCGCCGCCTCCAGCCCCGGATCCCGCCCGGCGCGGCGGTCTTCCAGCGTCTGCGCTGCGGCGATGTCCGGCGTCACGCCCCGCTTCTCCAGCCGGACCCCGCCCGAGGTGACGAAATCGGCGCGGCTCAGGCTCAGCCTCCCGCCGTCAGGCAGGCGCGTTTCCTGCGAGATCAGCACCGAGCCTGCCGTCGGGGCCCCGACCACGACTGCACGGCGCGCCTCCTGCAGGGCAGCCGGTGTCAGTTCGGCGGCGCTGCGGCTGTTGCCGTCGACGAGTACGGCCACATCATTGGTGACCGGCTGCTCCAGATCGCCGCACCCGCCGGCGGTCCGAAGCTCGACACGCCGACCCGAACGGCCGGTTCGCGCCGCCCACAACCGGTTGCGCGGCAGGAAACAGCTGAGCACCGCATCGGCCTCGGCCAGCCGCCCGCCGGGATTGCCGCGCAGGTCGATGACGACGTCGGTCTCTGTGGGCAGGCTTGCCAGTTGCTCCCCCATCCAGCGCCCCAGCCCGGCCTCAAAACCGTCGACGACAAGCACCAGGATCCCGGGCCGCGAACGGTCGGCGACGAAGGCCGGCGCAGGCTCCATCATGCGAGGAACCAGGGTCAGGGGCCGGGCGGTTCCCTCGCCGTCGATCAGGGACAGGGTCACGGCCCGGCCCTCCGCGATATCCTGTTCCGGCGTCCAGGGAGCGCCCGCGCCGGTGACCAGCTTCCAGCCCACGGCGACACCGGCTTCGGCGGCAGGCGAGCCCGGCCGGACCTGTTCGATCAGCCAGGCCTCGCCGGAGGGTTCGGACCGCAGGGACACGCCGATGGCGGCGCGGCGCTGGCGCAGGGTGTCCTGCCGGCGGGCCACGGCCGGCGGCGAGGCCCCGGCATGATCGTCGTCAAGCAGGTCGAGCATGTCGCCCAGGGCGCGATACAGGGTCCGATCGTCCGGTGCCGTCAGCGCCACCGGACGCCAGGTCCGGCGGGCGGCATTCCAGTCCACGCCGTGCAGGTCGGGATCGTAATACTGGCTGCGGACCTCGTTCCAGACCCGGTCAAAGACCCGCTGGTTCATCCGCACCCGTTCGGGGCCAGGCTCCGACGGAGCCGCCGCCGTCGTGGCCCCAGCCGGCACGGGATCGCTCGCAAACGCCGGAGCGGCGATGAGCACAAGGCTCACCGCCGCCGGGACTGTCAGCATCCGGAAGAGGCGTCGCAGCATCATGACGCCATTAGAGCGTGCCGGGACTGCGGTTCAATCCACCAGGCCGCCCTACGGATCAGTCTTCACTATTCTGTCGCATTTCAAAGCGGTGCACGAAGACCTCGGCACCATCGCCGGAGCCGTGCTCCCCCGCCTCGATGAAGCCCGAACCATCGGCATCCATCCGTGCAAAGGCTTCGCGCAGGGGCGCGCTGAACTCGGCCTCGCTGACCTTTCCATCGTTGTCGGAGTCCAGGTCGTTGTCACCGCCGGGGCCACCGACGCGCATGATCTCGATCCGTCGGCCGGGCCCGCCCTCGCCCATCGCCCCGCCGAGTTCAGCCAGACCCTCGGGGCCCGTGAAGACCATCACCCGGGGCTCAGCGCCCGGCCCGTCTGCCCGGCGCAACTCGATCCGCGGCGGGGCACCGGCGGAACCGTGACCTCCGCCTGGCTGCTGACCCCGCCGGGCCGACCATTCTGCCCAGGTTTCGCGGCGACCCTCGGCACCGGCCGGGCCATCAGGCCCGCCGGGTCCGCCGTGGATCACGATCTCACGCCGGCCGTCTGCACCGGGCTCGCCGACTATGACCCGTGTCTGGCCATCCACCCGCTCGATGCGGGCACCCGGCTCACCGCCACCGATGCGACGCATTTCGATATGCCGTACGCCCGGACCACCGGGACCACCCGGACCATGCATCATCATGATGTCATGCTCGCCGCCTGCCATCTCGACATGACCCGCCGAAAGCTCCTCGGTCGACAGGCGACCGTCGCTGTTCGCGTCCATGCGGGCAAAATGGTCGTTCAGCGGCGCGGCAAACTCCTCGCGCGTGATCTGGCCGTCGCCATCCTTGTCGAGGCCGCCGGGTCCATCAGCGCCCATCAGCATGATCCGGGTACGGACCTCGGGCGGTGCGGGCGGGGCCGGCGGTTCCTGCAGCAGGGCGGCGGAAAGGGCGATCAGGGTCAGCATGAGCGGTCGGCTCCCGTTGTTGTGTGGTCCCTGTTCGACCACGGCCGGCTTGCGGGAGTGTTTCAGCCGTCGCGCCGATTGTTTCAAAGCTGAAATGACGGCGAGCATCAGAGTCGCCACAATGGGTCCATGTCAGCCGACACCGCCCCCCGTATCCTCGTCGTCGACGACGACCCCGGCATCCGCGAGGTGCTGTGCGACTATCTGGTCCAGCACGGGTATGACGCCGTCGGTGCCGCCTCGGCCGCCGAGATGGACCGTGCCCTGGCGCACCAGGCACCGGACCTGATCGTGCTGGACCTGATGATGCCAGGCGAGGACGGGCTGTCGGTCTGCCGCCGCCTGGCCGGCAAGGGGCCGCCGATTGTCATGCTCTCGGCCATGGGTGAGGACACCGACCGGATCATCGGCCTCGAGCTGGGTGCCGACGACTATCTGGCCAAGCCCTGCAATCCCCGCGAACTGCTGGCCCGGGTCCGCGCCGTACTGCGCCGTCCGCGCGATGAGGCCGGCGCCGAGGGGCCGGCGCTGGCCTTTGCCGGCTGGCGGCTGGATCTGTTGCGGCGGGAACTGACCCGGCCCGACGGTCGCCCTGTGGCCCTGTCGGCGGGTGAGTTTGCCTTGCTGAAGGCCTTCGCCGAACGGCCCGGCCGGGTTCTGACGCGCGACCAGTTGCTGGAACGGGCCCGGGGGGCCGACGCCGACGTCTTTGACCGCGCCATGGATGTGCAGATCAGCCGACTCAGGAAGAAGCTCGACGACGGCTCCGGCCTGGAAATGATCCAGACCCTGCGTGGCGAGGGCTATATGTTCGATGTCCGGGTGGAGCGCCACAACGGTTCGGTCCGGGGTGCCGCATGAGGCGGCCGTCATCCTTCCCGGTCATGGTCCAGGTGGCGGCCCTGGCCGTGCTGGCGGTGATCATGTCGCAGGCGGTGGCCTTCGGCGTGGTGGTCCTGGCCCCCGAGCCGCGCCCCGCCGGCTTCAGCATCGGGGCCGCGGCAGACGCCCTGAAGGGTGAGCCGGCCGAGACCGCGGACGGTCGCGCCCTGCGCCGCCGGATCGTTGACCGGCCACCGGGCCCGGAGATCGACAATGGACTGGACCCGATGGCCCTCGCCATCCGCGCCGGACTCGCCCAGCGGCTGGGTGTGGAGCCGGAGGCTGTCAGGGTCACGGTCGACCACGGGCAAGGTCGCCGGCGCATGCCCGGCCCGGCGGAGGACCTGTCCGTCAACGGGCGCGTGGATTTCGTCCTTGTGCGCCCCGACGCAGGTCCGGACAGGATGGAGCGGGACGCGCCACCCGCCCCCTCGGGTCCAGCGCCCGGCGTCGTGATCCCTGTTCCTCCCTCCTCGTCCGAACCGACGGTGATCGTGCGGCGCGGTCCCGACATCGAGACCCAGCTGCGCATGCACCACATCGGGCCGCCAAGTCCGGAGGGCGAGGCCTTCATCATCGACCGGGAGACCCGTCAGTTCACCGTCCGGGCCGACCGCCTGACCTTTGCGCCCTTCTCGGCCTCGGTCCGTCAGCCGGATGGCCGCTGGGCCACCGTCGAGCCGCCACGCGGCCTGCTGTCGCCCTGGCAGCAAAGGATTCTGCTGGCCCTGGCCATTTCCCTGCTGCTTCTGGCACCGCTGGTGTGGTGGATGGCACGCCGGCTGACCCGGCCGATCCGGGTCTTCGCCGAGGCCGCCGAACGTCTGGGTGCCGACCCCGAGGCCGAGCCCTTGACACCGTCCGGCCCGTCCGAGGTGCGCACCGCCATTCACGCCTTCAACGACATGCAGGCCTCGCTGCGCGACCACATGCGCCGGCGCACCCAGACCGTCGCCGCCATCGCCCACGACCTGCGCACGCCCCTGACCCGGCTGCGCTTTCGGGCCGAACAGGCACCCGTGGCGGTACGCGACCGCATGGCCGCCGACATCGAGGAGATGGACGCCCTGATCGGCCAGGCCATGGCCTATGTACGCGGCGAGGCGACGCCAGAGCGGCGCGAAGCCTTCGATCTGGACGCCCTGGCCGCCGATTGCGCGGAAGGGTTTTCCGAGACCGGCGGGGCCGTGACCTTCGACGGCGGCGGCGAACTGCCGGTCGAGGCTGATCCCGCCGCCCTGCGACGCGCCCTCGCCAATCTGATCGCCAACGCCGTCAAATACGGCGGTACGGCCAGGGTGAAGGCCTTCGCCCAGGATGGGCGCGCGGTGGTGACGGTCGAGGATGACGGTTCCGGCCTGCCCGAGGACGAACTCGAGGCCGTGTTCGAGCCCTTCCACCGCGCCGAACGCTCGCGCAGCCGCGAGACAGGCGGCGCGGGCCTTGGCCTGACCGTCGCGCGTCAGGCCGCGCGCGCCCACGGCGGCGACGTGACCCTGGCGAACGGCAACCCTGCCGGACTGATCGCCCGGCTGGAACTGCCCCTTGGCGTGAGCAACGCCTGAAGCGCGACGAAAAGGCGACAGGCGTTACAGTCGATCACGTCTTGTTACGGGCACGGGGTTGATCGCCGCGCTCGTCGGCTTCATTGAAGCGCCAACCCTGACAACGCTTCTTCCGGAGACCGCCCCATGACCGTCCGCGTCGCCATCAATGGTTTCGGCCGTATCGGCCGCCTCGTCCTGCGCTCGATCGTCGAGCATGGCCGTCGCGACATCGAAGTGGTGGCGATCAACGACCTGGGCCCGGTCGAGACCAACGCCCACCTGCTGAAGTATGACTCGGTCCACGGCCGCTTCCCCGGCACGATCGAACACGGCGACGGCTGGATCGATGTGGGCATGGGCAAGATCAGGGTCACCGCCGAGCGCGACCCGGCCAAGCTCCCGCACAAGGAACTGAACGTCGACATCGCCTTCGAATGCACCGGCATCTTCACGACCAAGGAAAAGGCCTCGGCCCACCTGAGCGCCGGCGCGAAGCGGGTTCTGGTCTCGGCCCCCTGCGACGGCGCTGACAAGACCATCGTCTACAAGGTCAACCATGAGACCCTGACCGCCGACGACATCATCGTCTCCAACGGCTCGTGCACCACCAACGCCCTCGCCCCGGTGGCCAAGGTCCTGCACGACCTGTTCGGCATCGAGCGTGGCTATATGACCACCATCCACGCCTATACCGGCGACCAGCCGACGCTGGATACGATGCACAAGGACCTGTACCGCGGCCGCGCCGCCGCCCTGTCGATGATCCCGACCTCGACCGGCGCCGCCAAGGCCCTCGGCCTGGTTCTCCCGGCCCTGAAGGGCAAGCTGGACGGCTCCTCGATCCGCGTCCCGACCCCCAACGTCTCGGTCGTCGACCTGAAGGTCGTGGCCGGACGCGAAGTGACGGTCGAAGAGATCAACGCCGCCATCCAGGCCGCCGCCGACGGCCCGATGAAGGGCGTTCTGGCCACCACCGACGAGGCCCTGGTCTCGACCGACCTGAACCACATCGCCGCCTCCTCCACCGCCGCCCTGCCCCAGACCCAGGTCGTCGACGGCAAGCTGGCCCGGGTGCTCACCTGGTACGACAACGAGTGGGGCTTCGCGACGCGGATGGCCGATACGGCGCTGGTGATGAGCAAGCTGATCTAGGCTGGCTGCGTGCAGCAAGACCATGACCCTGTCCCGGAGGTCGCTGAGCCTCAGCTGACCTCCGGAGCCTGGGCAAGGATCGGGCTAACGCTGGCCGTTGCAATCGTGCTGACGACTGTTGGCGTTGACGGCTGGTCTTCAGTGGCTTGGGGCGGGGGCGCGGGAATGCTCGCCGGCTTGACCGTCATCGGCAAAGGCTATTGGCGGCCTCATATAGTCCGGCAGCTCGTCGGCATGCTGGGAGGGGCCGGTACGTTCGGGATCCTCCTGCTGGTGGTTGCTTTCAACCTCTTTCTGTCGGCGACATTCATCGGAGTCGGCATCCTACTCAGCACTCTATGGCGCATCATCCAATGACCTTCCGCACCCTCGACGACGCCCCCGCCCTCGCCGGCAAGACCGCCCTCGTCCGCGTGGACTTCAATGTCCCCATGGAGGACGGCAAGGTCACCGAGGACACCCGCCTGCGCGTCGCCCTGCCGACCATCAACAAGCTGCGCGACGCCGGGGCGCGGGTCGCCCTGCTGGCCCATTTCGACCGGCCCAAGGGCAAGGTCGTCCCCTCGATGAGCCTGCAGCCCGTGGTCGACGACCTCGAACACCTGCTCGGCGCCCCGGTCCGGTTCGCGACCGACTGCGTGGGCGATGAGGCGAAGGCCATGATCGCCGACCTGCCGCTGGGCGGCGTGGTCCTGCTCGAGAACGTCCGATTCCATGCCGGCGAGGAGGCCAACGATCCCGCCTTTGCCGCGCAATTGGCGGAACTCGGCGACGTCTATGTCAATGACGCCTTCTCCGCCGCCCACCGCGCCCACGCCTCGACCGAGGGTCTCGCCCGCCTGCTGCCCGCCTATGCCGGCGAGTCCATGCGCCGTGAGCTCGACGCCCTCGACGCTGCCCTGGGCCGGCCGCAGAAGCCGGTCATCGGCATCGTCGGCGGGGCCAAGGTCTCGACCAAGCTGGACCTGCTGAAGAACCTCGTCGGCAAGCTGGACCGCCTCGCCATCGGCGGCGGCATGGCCAACACCTTCCTGTTCGCGGAAGGCATCGACATCGGCGGCTCCCTGGCCGAACGCGACATGGCCGATACGGCCCTCGAAATCCTGGCCGAGGCGAAGGCCCGCGGCTGCGAAATCCTGCTGCCCGTCGACTTCGTCGTGGCGACCGAGGTCAAGCCCGGCGCGGCCGCCCGCTCCGTCGCCGCAGGCCAGCCGCTGTCGGCCGATGACAAGATCCTCGACGCCGGCCCGGCCACGGTCGCCCGCCTGAACGCTGCCGTCGACGCTTCGAAGACCCTCATCTGGAACGGCCCGCTGGGCGTGTTCGAGGTCCCGCCCTTTGACGCCGCAACGGTCGCCGTGGCCCACCATGTGGCAGCGCGCACCCGGGGCGGACATCTCGTCGCAGTCGGCGGCGGCGGCGACACGGTCGCGGCCCTGCATCATGCGGGCGTGGCCGACGACATGACCTTCGTCTCCACCGCCGGCGGGGCCTTCCTGGAGTGGATGGAAGGCAAGCCCCTGCCCGGCGTCGAGGCCCTGCGGGCCTGAAATCCGCCCTCCACCAGGCAGGAAATCCTGTTACAATGCGTGACTTCACGCGTCTGTGACGCTAGACCACCGGCAAAACACGGGCTCAGGAGACACCCCCATGGCGCGCATCACGCTGCGACAGCTTCTCGATCACGCGGCCGAGAATGACTACGGCCTGCCCGCCTACAACATCAACAATATGGAACAGGGCCTGGCCATCATGGAGGCCGCCGAGGCGGTCAACGCCCCGGTCATCATCCAGGCCAGCCGCGGCGCACGCAGCTACGCCAATGACATCGTCCTGGCCAAGCTGATCGACGCCCTCGCCGAACTGTATCCGCACATCCCGGTCTGCATGCACCAGGATCACGGCAACGGCCCCGCCACCTGCGCTACTGCCATCCAGTACGGCTTTACCTCGGTGATGATGGACGGCTCTCTGGAGGAGGACGCCAAGACTCCCGCCAGCTACGAATACAACGTCGATGTCACCCGCCGCGTGGTCCAGATGGCCCACGCCTGCGGCGTCTCGGTCGAGGGCGAACTGGGCGTGCTGGGCTCGCTGGAAACCGGCATGGGCGAGGCCGAGGACGGCCACGGCTTCGAGGGCAAGCTGGATCACTCCGCCCTGCTGACCGACCCGGACCAGGCCGTGGACTTCGTGCGCGAGACCCAGGTCGACGCCCTGGCCATCGCCATGGGCACCAGCCACGGGGCCTACAAGTTCAGCCGCAAGCCGGACGGTGCCGTCCTGGCCATGAATGTGATCGAGGAAATCCACCGCCGCCTGCCGGACACCCATCTGGTCATGCACGGCTCGTCCTCGGTGCCGCAGGACCTGCAGGACATCATCAACGCCTACGGCGGCCAGATGCCCCAGACCTGGGGCGTGCCGGTCGAGGAGATCCAGCGCGGCATCAAGCACGGCGTGCGCAAGATCAACATCGACACCGACAACCGCATGGCCATGACCGGCGCGGTGCGCAAATTGCTGGCGGAAAAGCCGGGCGAGTTCGATCCGCGCGCCTGGATGAAGCCCGCCAAGGAGGCGATGCGCAAGGTCTGCCAGCAGCGCTTCCAGGAGTTCGGCTGCGAGGGCCAGGCCTCAAAGATCCGGCCGCTCTCCACCGCCCAGATGGCGAAACGCTATGCCGGCGGCGAGCTGAATCCGCATTTCGGTGCCTCGGCCACAAAGGCCGCCTGACGCCGACGGGGTCCGGGCTCTACCAGAGCCCGTACTGCCCCTGGAACCGACGGCGAACCTCGCGCACATCGAATTCGGCATCATCGATCGCATCCTGCGCCCGGTGCCAGTCGCGTTCGGTGTCAGCCCGCTCGCGGCGGATTTCCTGAATACGGTCACGGATCGCGTTCCGCTGTTCGTCGGTCAGGCCTTCTGCACGCGCCTCGGCCTGTTTGGCCCTGATCTTGTCGTCCAGATCCTCAAGCCGTGAGCCGAGGCTCGAGACACTGCTGCGCGCGCTGCTCAGCGCCTGCTCCGCTGCATAAACGATCTGGCCGTCGCGATAGGCCGGCAGGAATTCTTCCTCCTGCGCGGGCGTGCAGACCCCGTGATAGGTATCGCCGGTGCGTCCCTCCTCGAACCCGCGCTCCCAACGGCAATAGCCGTTAAGCCCGTCCGCGCGGGCCGAACGGTAGGCCACCAGATCCGGGGCCACGCCATACTCCGCGCAGGCCTTCTCATGGTCTGCCAGCAGGCTCATCGGCTTGCCTTCCGAGCCATCCCGATAGCCGACCTCGCCCCAGGCCCCTGCCAGGCACTGGTCCTCGGACATGGTGGCACAGCTGGCGACCGCGAGGGCTGCGCCACCGGCGGCGGCAAGAAGCAAGAGTCTCATGGCTGGCTCATTCAGTTTCATCGTGGCTTCAGCATGGCCCAGCTTGTCCGTTCCGCCAAGCGTGCGCATTGCCTGCAGGCGCTCGCGACGTGCTAGACCGCCCTGCCGCCCGACCTGAGCGGCGGAGCGCCCCGTGTCCGACGACCCCCTGATCGAAGAATTCGCCGTCGACGAAGACCTCCCACCGGTTCTGGAGGCCCGTCTCGCGACCGGCGGTGCCCGGCTCGACAAGGCCCTGTCGGACCTTTTCCCGTCCCTGTCGCGCGCCCGCGTCCAGGCCCTTCTGGCCGAGGGTGTCGTGACCCGGGACGGCCAGCCCGTGTCGACCGCCTCCGCCAAGGCCTTGCCCGGCCTCTATGCCGTGGCCTTGCCGGCCGTTATCTCCGCCATCCCCCAGCCGGAAGACATCCCCCTCACCGTCCTGTTCGAGGACGCCCATCTAATCGTGATCGACAAGCCGGCCGGCATGGCCGTGCATCCCGCGCCGGGCAGCGAGACCGGCACACTGGTCAATGCCCTGCTGCACCATTGCGCCGCGTCGCTGTCCGGCATCGGCGGCGTCGCCCGTCCGGGCATCGTTCACCGGCTCGACAAACACACCTCCGGCGTCATGGTCGCGGCCAAGTCCGACGCCGCCCACGCCGGCCTCTCGGCCCTGTTCGCCACCCACGACATCGAGCGCACCTACATCGCTCTCGTCCGCGGCGCGCCCCAACCGGAAAGGGGCCGCATCATCTCCAACCTCGGCCGCTCGACCGGCGATCGCAAGAAGATGGCGGTGCTTCAGAGCGGCGGCCGCGAGGCGATCACCGACTATGTGGTCGTCGCGCCGTTCGGGACCGCGCCAAGGAAGGGCAGTCGGCCAGCCACACCGCCTTTGGCCGCCCGCGTCGCCTGCACCCTGCACACCGGCCGCACCCACCAGATCCGCGTGCACATGGCCTCGAAGGGGTCGCCGCTGCTGGGTGACCCGGTCTATGGCACGGGCAGTCCTGCGCAGTCCGTGCGGGAGGCAATGACTGCGGCGGGGCTCACCCGGCAGGCGCTGCATGCCGCCATCCTCGGCTTCGTCCACCCGATCACCGGCGAGACCCTCCGGTTCGAGACGCCGCCCCCCGCCGACATGCTGGCACTTGAAGCGGCGCTTTCGAGCCTCTGAGCCTGTTCGGGAACATTGATCTCGAACAAGCCCGGGCCTTCCGAGCCCGGATACACTGGGGCCTCCAGCGGAGGTGGATCATGACGCATCTGGATGTGGGCCGGACAGGCCTGACCTTCGGCATCTTTTTCGGCGGCCTTCACGCAGTCTGGGCCGGCGTTGTCGCGGCCGGATGGGGCCAGGCACTTCTGGACCTGATCTTCATCCTGCATTTCATCGAGCCGCCGTTCAGGGTTGCAGCGTTCCGGCTGGAGACCGCCGCCCTTCTGGTCGGCCTCACCTTCTCAATCGGCGGCCTCTCGGGGATGGCGTTCGCAGCCGGATGGAACCTGCTGGCCCGCCCCCGCCCCTGATCGGACCATGCGGACGGCAGTCCGTCTTGATTAAGGACTGACTATCCGCCATACTGTCATCCATTCGGTGCCGTGGCGCCGGGGCAACGGTCACGCTTTCGTGTGACCATCCGCCACTGACAAGTGCGGAAACCCGACCCTATGTCATCCGTTGAGGGGTGAGGCGGCGGTGCACATCGGGTGGCCGCTTCCGGAGAGCCCGCTCGTTTACTCGGTCGGAGGGACCAGATGACTGTAACCAGATCACTCGCGGTGATGTCGCCTGAACAGGGGCTGTCGCGATACCTGACGGAAATCCGCAAGTTTCCCATGCTTGCGAAAGACGAAGAATTCATGCTCGCCAAACGCTGGACCGAGCACCAGGACGCCGAGAGCGCCCATCGCCTCGTCACCTCGCACCTGCGCCTCGTGGCCAAGATCGCCATGGGCTATCGCGGCTACGGCCTGCCGATCGGCGAGGTGATCTCCGAGGGCAACGTCGGCCTCATGCAGGCCGTCAAGAAATTCGATCCGGACAAGGGCTTCCGCCTGGCGACCTACGCCATGTGGTGGATCCGCGCCTCGATCCAGGAATACATCCTGCGCAGCTGGTCGCTCGTGAAGATGGGCACCACCGCCGCGCAGAAGAAGCTGTTCTTCAACCTGCGCAAGGCCAAGAGCCAGATCTCGGCCTTCGAGGAAGGCGACCTTCGTCCGGAACACCTCTCGGCCATCGCCACAAAGCTGGGCGTCTCCGAGGAGGAGGTCACCAATATGAACCGCCGCCTCGGCGGTGACGCCTCGCTGAACGCCCCCATCCGTTCGGACGGCGAGAGCGAGTGGCAGGACTGGCTGGCCGACGACACCGCGGTCTCCCAGGAGACCCATCTCGCCGAAAGCGAAGAAAAGTCGATCCGCATGGGCCTGCTTCAGGAAGCCATGGAAGAGCTGACGGACCGCGAAAAGCACATCCTGACGGAACGTCGCCTCAAGGACGATCCCGTCACGCTCGAGGAACTGGCCGGCCAGTACGGCGTGTCTCGCGAACGCGTGCGCCAGATCGAGGTCCGAGCCTTCGAGAAGCTGCAAAAGGCCATGCGGGCCGCCGCCGAAGAGCGGAATCTGGTCGACGCCTGATCGCCAGACCGGGCGATCCTGACGGGTCGCCCGGCCTCAGGTCACCGCCGCAACGATCTGGTAGCGCCGGTCCCGCCAGCTTTCAGAGTCGAGGATACCGCCCAGAACCTCGACCGCATCCCAGACGTCGACCTGCCGCACATACAGCGGCGCGAAGCCGAAGCGGATCACATCCGGACTGCGAAAATCGCCAATCACGCCACGCGCGATCAGGTTCTGCATCACGGCCCAGCCGTGCGGATGGCGAAACGAGACCTGCCCCGCCCGGGCCGCCGCTTCACGCGGACTGGCCAATGTCAGGCCCTTGCCCGCGCATCGCGCCTCAACGCGTTCGATGAACAGATCACCCAGCGCGCCGGCCTTTGCTCTCGCCGCGCCCACGTCCACCCCGTCGAATGCACCGAGGGCCGCATCCAGCGCGGCCAGGCTCAGGATCGGCGGCGTGCCGCAGAGCCACCGGTCAATGCCCGCAGCCGGTGTGTAGTCATCCACGAAATCAAACGGCCGGGCATGGCCCATCCAGCCTGACAGCGGATTTCGCAGCGCGGCCTGGTGCCGTTCGGCGACGAAGAGCCAGGCCGGCGCACCGGGTCCGCCGTTCAGATATTTGTAGCCACAGCCTGCCGCCAGATCGGCTCCATCGCGGTTCAGATCGACGTCCAGCACCCCCGCGCTATGGCTCAGGTCCCACAGGCTCATGGCTCCCGCAGCACGGATCGCGGCGTTCAGCCCCGCCATGTCGCGTACCGCGCCACTGCGATAGTGGACGTGGCTCAACAGGACCACCGCCACGCGGTCGTCCAGCGCCGCCCCGATCTCACCGGGCCGGACGACGCGCAGTTCGATGTCCGGCATCAAACCCGCCAGTCCCTGCAGGATGTAGAGATCTGTCGGAAAGTCTCCGCCTTCGGTCAGCACCACTCGCCGGTCGCCCTGGGCACAGACCGCCGCGGCCGCCAGCTTGAACAGGTTCACCGACACAGAGTCCGCCGCGACAACCTCGCTCGCCCGGGCACCAACCAGTCGGGCGATCTTGCCGCCGACCGTCTGCGGCAGACCGATCCAGCCGTGCTTGTTCCAGCTCGCGATCAGGTCATGGCCCCACTGACGCTCGCTCACATCGCGCACGGCCGCGGCCGCCGCGATCGGCAAGGCACCCAGTGAATTGCCGTCCAGATAGATGACGCCGTCAGGCAGGCTGAACCGCTCACGCACGCCGCCCAGCGGATCGGCGGTGTCCCAGTCGAGACAGTCCTGTCGGGTGATCATTCTCACGGGCTCCGGTTGCCGGACGGCATCTGCTCTCTACAGTGACCCGACCCGCCGATGAAATGGCGACTTCGACAGGACCATCCGATGCGTCTGATGACTGCCGCAATGGCCGGCCTGCTGGCCCTGACCGCCTGCGCTCCGTCATCGGTACTCATGGAGCCGGTCGAGACCCGGACGCCCATTACCTTCAGCCAGCTTCTCGCCCAGCCCCGCGCTGCCGCGGACCGGCGGATCGCCTACGGCCCGGATGGGCTCCAGTTCGGCGAGCTCTGGTTGCCGCGCGGACAGGGCCGTCATCCCGTCATTGTCCTGATCCACGGCGGCTGCTGGCGGGCAGACCTGCCGGGCCTCGAACTGATGGACTACATGGCTGCGGACCTGCGCGACCGCGGCTATGCCGTCTGGAACCTCGAGTATCGCCGCATCGGCCACCCCGGCGGCGGCTATCCGGGCACCTTCCAGGATATCGCCAGGGGCCTCGACCACCTGCGTGCGATCGCCCCGCAGTACCGCCTCGACCTGCGCAAGGTCGCCGTCTCAGGCCACTCCGCAGGCGGCCATCTGGCGCTCTGGGCGGCAGCCCGTGATCGCCTGCCCTCCGGCAGCCCTCTCCGTGCCTCCGATCCCCTGCCGATCCGTGGTGCCGTGTCGCTCGCCGGTATCGCCGACCTCGACTCCTACCGGCAGACCGGCCCCGACGCCTGCGGTGGTCCTTCGACCATCGACGGCCTGGTCGGGATACAGCAGCCCGAAGGCCGGAACGTCTACGCCGACACCTCCCCACCCGCCCTGCTTCCGCTGGGCGATCGTCAGGTGGTGATTTCCGGCGCTCTCGACCAGATCGTCCCGCCCCGCTTCGGTCAGGACTACGCCACTGCGGCAGCCGCCAGCGGCGATCCCGCCCGGTCCATCGTGGTTGAGGGGGCCGGACATTTCGAGCTCATTGACCCGACCTCTGCCGCCTGGGCCCAGGTCACGGACGCCTTCGACCGGCTGCTTCGCTAGGGCGGGAGCGGTCTGGCCGCTTCAACCGGCCCGGGCGAGCGGCTCGGCCTGATGCATGGCCAGAAGGGTTCCAATGGGAGCCGCCAGCGTCGCCTTTGTGGGCGAGCCCTCCGCCATCGAGACTTCCAGGGCACCAACTGCCACAGCGAGGCGTGGGTCCGACGCCTGCATGGCCAGCGCCTTCAACGTTGCCGCCTGTTCCCGGATGGCACGCACCGCCTGCATCGGATCGCTGTCGAACTGGTCCAGCGCCGCAGCAAGAATTCGCATCGCCTGGTCCTTGACCTCGGCTTGCGCTGTGGGGCCCGCCGCAGGTCGGTCGGCCTTGCGCTTTCGGGTGCCCGAAAACTCACCCGAATTGAACCGGCGGCGGTCGGGGCCGATGTAGCCTACCGCCTCGACCCAGTCGCGCGGCTTGAGCGCCACATTCTCGATCCGCTTGAACAGATCAGCGCTGGTAAAGGGCTTACGCAGGAACTCGTGCACCCCCGAATCCCTTGCGCCCAGGATCGAGCGCGCAGTGGCATCGGCCGTGACCATGATGATCGGCGCGCGGCGGCAATTCATGTGCGAGCGTCGCAGGGCTTTCGCCAGCGATTCGCCGTCCAGGCCCTCGCCGCTGCGCTCCGTGAAGACGATGCCGGGCTCCAGCTCTTCCGCTGCCAGCAGGGCGTGCTTTTCATCCGGCTGGACCACGACGTCCCGTGACCCGAGGCCCTTCATGATGTCGGTCAGCAGGCGCGCGGCGTGAAGATTCGGGTCGACAATCAGAACCCGTTTGACCACGGGCTCCAGCTTCGCCAGCAAGCGACGATCGACTGCAAACAAGACCTGACTCTCCTACCTCGGAGGTCATGCCTAACCGAACCGGGTTAAGGCCCGTTGAATGCTTGCGTCCGGGGTTCAGTGCCGGAGAGGCCTATCCCCGGAACGGGTCCTGCATCATGATCGTGTCGTCCCGTTCCGGGCTCGTTGACAGCAGGGCCACGGGGGCGCCGATCAGTTCCTCGATCCGGCGGACGTATTTGACGGCATTTGCGTTCAGATCGCGGAAACTGCGCGCACCCGCGGTGCTTTCGCTCCAGCCTGACATTTCCTCAAAGACCGGCTCGGCAGCGGCCTGGGCCTTCAGGCTGGACGGCAGATAGTCGAGCACCTGCCCGTCGACCCGGTAACCGGTGCAGATCTTCAGTGTCTTCAACCCGTCCAGCACGTCCAGCTTGGTCAGGGCGATTCCGTCGATACCGTTGATCGCCACCGACTGACGCACCAGCACCGCATCAAACCAGCCGCAACGGCGGGCCCGGCCGGTATTGACCCCGACCTCGCGCCCGACCGTGGCCAGATGGGTCCCGACCTCGTCGTTGAGCTCACACGCAAACGGGCCTTCGCCGACCCGCGTGGTATAGGCCTTCACGATCCCCAGCACATAGCCGACCCCGCGGGGGCCGATACCGGACCCCGCCGCAGCCTGGCCTGCCACGGTGTTCGAGCTGGTCACATAGGGATAGGTGCCGTGATCCACATCGAGGAAGGCTCCCTGGGCCCCCTCGAACAGCACCCGTTTGCCATCCCGGCGCGCCTGGTCCAGCACCCGCCAGGCCGGCTGCACATAGGGCAGGATCTTCGGCGCGATCTCCAGCAGCTGCGCCAGCAGCGCCTCCGGATCGATCGGCTCCAGCCCCAGCCCGGCCCGCAGCGGATCGTGGTGCGAGCGCAGGCGGTCGATCTTGACCTTCAGGTCGTCGACATTGGCCAGGTCGCAGACCCGGATCGCGCGCCGCCCCACCTTGTCCTCATAGGCAGGGCCGATGCCACGGCCCGTCGTCCCGATCCGCGCGCCCGGCGCGCTCGCAGCCGCCTCCCGCGCCACATCCAGTGCCGGATGGATGGGCAGGATCAGACAGGCGTTGTCGGCCACGATCAGCACATCAGGGCTGATGGAGATGCCCTGCGCCTCGATCTTCTCGATCTCGCCGACCAGATGCCAGGGATCGACCACCACGCCATTGCCGATGATCGAGGGCTTGCCCTGCACCACGCCCGAGGGCAGCAGGGCCAGCTTGTAGACCTTGCCGTCGACGACCAGCGTATGGCCGGCGTTGTGCCCGCCCTGGAACCGCACGACCATATCGGCCCGGTTCGACAGCCAGTCGACGATCTTGCCTTTGCCCTCGTCGCCCCACTGGGCACCGACCACTGCAACGTTCGCCAAGCTCGTTCTCCGCTGTCCGGGATTTCGGAATGCGGGCGCAGCCTATAGCGGGGGAATCAACGGGTGTCCCGCCGTCGGACGATTATTCCGCCAGAGCCGTCTCGAAGGCCCAGTCCAGCCAGGGCGTCAGCGCCTCGACATCTGCGACCTCGACGGTGCAGCCGCACCAGATGCGCAGGCCCGCAGGCGCATTGCGGTGGGCCTCGATATCGAACGCCGCGCCCTCGCCTTCGACCAGGGCCTTCATCCGCGTGACCAGGGCCTGCCGCGCCGGCTCGGCCATGGCCGCCACCCTCGGATCGACGATCTTCAGACACACGGATGTCGTCGACCGCGTCGCGGGGTCCGCGGCCAGATAGTCGATCCAGTCCGTGCGCCCGACCCAGGCCTCGACCGCCGCGGCATTGGCATTGGTCCGTGCGACCAGGGTCTCAAGCCCGCCGATCGAAAGGCCCCATTCGACCGCATCGATCCAGTCCTCGATCGTCCAGACCGAGAAGGTGTTCAGCATCGACCCTGTGGCCAGCAGCCGGTCGAACCCTTTGGCGTCGCGCAGGCGCAGCACCTTCGGCACGGGCCGTGGCGGTGCATAACGGTCCAGCCGCTCGACGGCCCGCGGCGACAGGGCGGCGACGCCCAGCCCCGCCTCACCGCCCAGCGCTTTCTGGAAGCTGAACGTCACCACATCCAGCTTGCTCCACGGCAAGGGCATGGCGAAGGCCGCCGAGGTCGCGTCGCAGATCACGATCCCCTCACGGTCATCCGCAATGAAGTCCGCATTGGGTGCCCGCACGCCCGATGTCGTCCCGTTCCAGGGAAACACCAGATCCTTCGCCGGATCGACCGTCGAGGTGTCGGGCCATTCGCCCCAGGGTGCCGCGATCACCTCGGGTGCCAGTTTCAGATGCTCGACCGCGTCGGTCGCCCACACCTTGCCGAAATTCTCGAACGCCAGAACCTGAACCGGCCGCTCGCCCAGCATCGACCACATGGCGGCCTCGACCGCCCCGGTGTCCGACCCCGGCACATAGACCAGCACCCAATCCGGCGGGACCTGCAGCAGCTCACGCGTCAATCTCAGCCCGTGGGCGAACCGTTCCACCACCTCGGGCGCGCGAATACCCCTTCCCAACAGATCATGCGGGATGGCCTGCGACGACCAACCGGGCCGCTTCGCCGTCGGTCCAGCCGAAAACCACGGCCGCTCCGGCTTGATGTTCGGCTTGCTCACCATCAGTCGCGAAACGGCCGCATGGGCCCCTTGTCCCGCACGGCCTGCGCCAGCTTCGTCAGCTCGGCGGCGTCCTCGGGCAGGGTGATCATCAGCCTGGCCAGCAGGTCGCCACGCCTGCCGTCCGCGAACGCGCCCCGACCCTTCAACCTCAGCACCTTGCCCGAGCTGGAGCCGGCCGGAATGGTCATGCTGACCGTCCCCTCGGGCGTCCGCACCGGCACCTTGCCGCCCAGCACAGCATCATACAGCGCGACCGGCTGATCCATCGTCAGATCCGCCCCGTCGCGCGTGAAGACCGGATGCTTCGCCACCTTCAACTCGATCAGGGCGTCGCCTGCAGGCCCGCCCCGCCCGGGCGCGCCCTGACCCTTCAGCCGGATCGTCTGCCCGTCGGCGGCTCCCTTCGGGATCGCCACATCCAGCATCCGCCCGTCCGAAAACTGGATGCGCCGCGTGGCACCCGAGATCGAGTCTTCTAGACTGATGTCCAGCGTTGCCTTGACGTCCTGACCCTTGGCAGGGAAGCCCCCGGCGCGCGCGCCGCCCGGCCTTGCGCCGCCGCCGAACATGCCGCCGAACAGCTCATCCAGATCGATATTCTCGAAGCCTTGCTGCCGGGCACCGCCCTGGCCGAACGGATGACCGCCAGGACCGCCTCGGGCACCGCCCGGACCGCCGCCGCCAAACCCGCGGAACTGTTCGCGCCCGTCCGCGTCGATCTCTCCGCGGTCGAATTTGGCCCGCTTGTCCTTGTCGCCCAGCAGGTCGAAGGCCGCCGTGATCCGCTTGAACCGTTCATCGGCGACCGTATTGCCGGGGTTCTTGTCGGGGTGCAGTTCCTTGGCGAGCTTGCGGAACGCCTTCTTGATTTCGTCCGCGCTTGCGCCCCTCGAAACGCCCAGTTCCTTGTAGGGATCGCCCGCCACGTCGAATGCCGCTCCATCAAAGGCCGAGAGCGTCAGTTAGGGCATCGCGTGCGCCGCGCAAAGGGCGTTGGCGCAAATCAGGCCGCCAGCCCGACGAACGCCTCAATCCCCCAGCCGTATCCGTCGCCCCATTGCGCCACAGCGATGCCGCACCCCGCATCCAGTCCCGACGGGAAATCCACGGCCCGGTCAGCGGCGGTATAGGTCGCCGCCCCGGTCTCGACCTCGAACGCCCGCTTCTCGTCCGGCCCGTCCAGCACCCGCACCCGGAACCGCATGGACCCGGATGTCGCCGCCTCCCCATCCCACCGGTCGCCATCAATCCGGGCCCGGGCGATCCAGTCCAGGTCGAACCCGCCATCCGTCCGCGCCCTGGCCCGCAGGTGCGCCGGCGACCAGGGTCGCTCATGCAGGCCGGAGATTGTGAACCCGACCTCGCTCACACCGGAACCCCCGGCGGGTCCGCCCGCCGGCCCGGCCCGCCAGACCAAAGGCAGACCGCGCTCGGCTCGCGACGTTTCCGGCCTTGCCGGCACCTGATCCAGAAACACCACCACCGCCCCGCCGGAAGCGCCGGCCGCCGCGGTCCCCTGCTGCCCGCGCAGCAGGCCGGACAGCCGCCAGACACCATCCCCGACCAGGGTTGCCGTGCGGAACTGCACCAGCTCCCAGCCTGCATCGCCTTCAACGGCCACCGCATTGCCGCCCGCATACACGGCCGTATCCAGCCGACTTTCCGGGGCCCGTCCCTCCACCCGGACACACAGGCTGCTCGTCTCGTCCCAGCGATGCCGCGCGCCCGCCGCCAGCGCCTCGACCAGCACGCCGACGGTCGTCGGCTGCGCCACATCGGCCCGCATCGTCAGCGCCGCCGCTTCCGCGCCCGCGAAGACACGCATCGGCCGCCAGGGGTCCGCCGCCACGACCGCGATGGGCCGGCCGTCATCCTCGCTCCCGATCAGCGGCGGCAGTTCAATCATCCGCAGGAATGGCGCTCCGGAAACACCCGGTGCCTCGCCCGCCGTCGGCCGCCCGTCATCCTCGCCGACCCTGACCAACGAGGCCGGTTGCAACACCACTGACGGCGTCTCATCCATGTCCAGGCGCATCACCCGCCAGCTGCCGCTGCGGCCCTCGACGGTCACCTTGTCGCCGGGTTCAAGCGCCAAGGCCTCGGCCGGTCCCGGCAGCAGCGTCAGCCGGTCGCCGCCCCCGGCCTCAAGCGCCCGCTCCGCCACTGCCCGGGCCACTGCACCGGAACAGACTGCCGGCAGGTCCAGATCGATCCCGCCGCCCTGGCCGGCAGACCGCACGACGGTTGAACCCGTCTGATACCCGGCCTCACCATCGATATATCGGACCCGGGCGACACCCGGTCTCAGCTCCAGCAGCCGCTCCGCCTTCAGGCTCGCACCCTCTTCCGGCAGCGCCAGGGCCTCCAGCGACAGCGCCGCGACCGCCACCTCGTCCCCGATGACCGCCACCCGCCCGTTCCGCTCCGCCGCGATCAGGTCCAGACCGGTCAGCAAGGGCTCCAGAGCATCCCGCGTCCGCATGGGTCGGTCGATGACATAGCCCTGCACCTCGCCCGCGGCGTTGCCGACCTCGAACTCATCCTCGACCAGCCCGCCGCGTTTCAACACGGCCGCGATCAGGTCACACGTCTCTCCCGCCAGCCGCCCGTTCAACCAGTGCCCGGTCCGCCAGGCACCGGCGTCAGCCCAAACGTCCTGTCGCGCCGGAAACGCCGGATACGGCCGCGCATCCCAGCACCAGGCGTCAGCCGCCTCGACCATCGGTCTGCCGTAGACCGCCGAAACGGGGTTGTTGTCAGCCTCCGCAAGATGCCCGAGCACCGCCTCCAGCGACCGCCGCTGCATACGGTCGTCGCGGGCTCCGCTCGAGAAGGGCGGGAGGGCGTTCTCCGCGCTCTTTGGATCCTGAAACAGGTTCGGCGCATTCCCGCCCCGGTCGACCGCTGCGCAGCCGAACTCCGTCAGCCGGATCGGCTTCATCCCTGCGACCCAGTCGGTCGGGGTCGCGCGTCTCACGCCGCCCGGCCGGTCATGGTGGGTGTTCGCCCACCAGCCCTCCAGGTCCTTGACCCGGAACACCCAATCCTCGCCGTGGGCTGTATCGACGATCGGGGTTCGCACCTGTGCCGAACGGTCTGCCTCGCTGGCGTAGAACCAGTCATACCCCTCGCCGCCCGCGACCTGCAGGGCCAGATAGGCAGGATCGTCCGGCCCGGCGAAGGTGGCGCTGTCTGTGCCCCCGTCACCCGCCCGCCAGTCTCCCAGCGGCGGGTACCAGTCGATTCCGACGTAATCGATATCCGGATCGGCCCACAGGGGATCGAGGTGGAACAGCACCTCGCCCCCGCTCCGGACCCCCGCATACTCGGACCAGTCCGCCGCATAGCTGATCGCCACATCGGGCCCCACCACTTCCCGGCATTCCGCCGCCAGCGTTCGCAGTTCCTCCACGGCCGGAAACCCGCCGGCCGCATCCCGCGTCGTCGTCAGCCCGCGCATCTCCGAACCGATCAACAGCCCGTCCGCCCCGGTCTCGGCCGCCAGCGTCGCACAGTGCAGCGCGAACCGCCGCAGACCCCAGTCGTCCGAAGTCCCGAACATCGCCGCGACCTCCGCCGCCGCCCCGGCCCCGTCCGCGCCCTTCACCCGCCCGCGCCACGGATAGGCCGCCTGTTCTGCGCCGCCATACGGATCCGCCAAGCCGTTCCCCGCTGGCACATCCATCAGCACGAACGGATACAGCGTCACCGCCAGACCCCGCGCCTTCAGCGCGGCCACGGCCTGCCGCACACTCTCGTCCGACGGCGTCCCGCCATAGGCCGGACCGCCGGAGGGGGCCTGGCTGATCAGATGCGCGCCCGGCCGTTCCACCCCCGCCACCGACCAGCCCAGGGGCTCCGTCGCCTTGTTCACCCGGTCGACCCCTGGCCTGATCCTGCAGTACCCGGCCCGCAGATCGTCCCCAAACCAGCTGACCACCAGACTGACCCGCTTCAGGTTCGGGCACTGCGCCTGCAGCTGATCCAGCGACACGATCAGGTCCGACCGCCCGTCGCCGGAATGCAGATTCTCCGGCGTGGTCCGGGTCAGTCCGGTGCGGCGCGTCACCGCCTCGGTGGCCAGCACGAACTCCCCGGCCCCGGGAATCAGACACACACCCTCCAGCCGGTCCTCCAGCCGCTCTTCCGTCCCCCGGGCCCGCTGGAACACCTCGAAAGCCAGTTGTGGCGGCCGGTTGCCAAACGGCCCCAGCGGCAGATCCTCGAACACCACATAGGCGGTACCGCGATACGCGGGTGCCGCCCCCTCGACCGCTTCGATCAGCGGATCAGGCGTCTGCCCGACCCCACCGCGATGCACCCGCATCGTCAAGCCCGACAGATCCATCGGCTGCCCGTCCGCCCAGACCCGCCCGATCCCGTCAATCTCGCCCTCGCACAGGGCCACGGCGAAGCTCAGCGAATAGTCGTATTGCACCGTCCGCGGTCCGCCCTTGCCGGCGGACGATGTGCGGCGCCCCTCGAGGAACCGCGCGGCCCAGATCACCTGACCGGTCACCCGCGCCCGCCCGAACACACAGGCCATCGGCGCGCCCTCCGCCGAGCCCTGCACCCTCAGCGCCTCCAGCCGCGGCCCCCGCTGCCGCGCCCGCTCGAGACCGGAAATCGCCCACTGGTCGACAACCCGTCCGAGGCTCGCCCCGATGACGGCCCCGACCGGTCCCCCGATCGCCTGGCCGACCGTGCCCAGGATCATCTGCGCCATGGTCAGGGCTCTCCCAAGGTTTCAACACCGGGCAGGCGGAAGGCCGCGACCAGCCTTCGACGCCACCACGCCCCCATCCAGCTCTCCACCACTGACCGCCCCCAATAGGCGTGGATCATCCGCGGCTCGGTGCCGGTCATGTCGCTCAGGATCGCGCAATGTTTGGCCGGACATCCCGGCGCCATGCGGAACAGCACCACGTCACCGGCAAACGCCGCCTCCACCGGTATCTCCGCCAGCCACCGGCGCGCCGCCGCCAGCAGTGTCTCCTCACCGCCGACCTCGGCCCAGTCCGGCCGGTAGGGCGGCGGGGCCTCGGGCTCAGGCCCGATCAGCTCGCGCCAAACCCCGCGGATCAGGCCGAGGCAGTCCGCCCCCTCACCCTTCACACTGGCCTGATGCGTGTAAGGCGTACCCAGCCATCCACGGGCCGCCTCCACGATCGCCGCCCTCATCGCCGGCTCCCGCCGTCATGGCGTCCGCCCTCTACCGGCATCGCGGTCAGGAAGTCGTCGCCCGGAATATCCGGAAAGCCCTGGAAATTGACGCCATTGGCGAAGATCCCGACACAGGTTGCCCAGCGCCTGTCACAGGCCGCGCCCGGAAACGCCGCGAGATCGACGCCGCACCGCCCGTCCCCCAACACGGCATCGCAGTCGCGGCCATAGGTTCGGCCCACGACCCGTTCGAGCTTCGCCAGCGGGCCTTCCAGTTCTGCCCTGAACCCGGCCCCCTCGCGCCGGATGCGGGCCAGCGTCGCCGTCCACAACCTTACCCGCAGATCCGGCCGATCCCAGTCGACCCGCCACAGCGCGACCGACGCCCCGTCATAGAGTCCGGCCTCGATGTCCGCCCCGGTGATCGCCGCATCGTCCAGCCCGCCCGCGACCGTTGCCGACCCCGCGCTGAACCCGACGCCGCTGTCTGCCGCACCCGTGGTCCAGCCGCTCGCCGCCCGGCACATTACCCCTTCAACCATCAGGTCGCGGTCGTGGTCGGTGAACCCCAGTTCGGCCCCGTCCCCCCGTCGCAGCAGCCAGACATGACACAGCCTTGCCGCCCCGCTTTCGATGCGGGCGGTCATCTCTTCCGGTATGGTTCGCATGGCTAGACCCGCACCTCGATCAGCGGCACGGCCGACATCCGCCCGGCGTCGAAACTCTCCAGCGTGACCTCGATCCGGTCGGCGTCGAACCGCACCGGGGTGTCGAACTCGAACCCTGCCGTCACCGCCGCCCCTGCATCCGGCGCGCTATCCAGCGTCACCGCGCCTGTCGCCGCATCGACAGCAAATGCCGCCGCAGAGAGCTCGCCCCCGTCGATCGCAACCCGTACCGTCCCCTCGACCGGCTTGGCGATCCGGCGTTCCAGCCCGTCCGCGCCCTCCCCGTATCGCTTGACCAGCTGGAACACCGTCCGTGTCCCGTCACCTTCCCCCAACTCCTGATCCAGCGGCCCGACCGCCGCCCCGGGCCCGCAGGACTTGCAGTCCGCGAAATCCCGGAACCGGAAGCCGTAAAGCCGTCCGCGCCGTGCCTCGAAGAACCCCGTCAGCGCGGCCATGTCGTCCAGTGACCTCAGGTTCGCGCCGATCAGAAACCGCCTGCGCCCCATGGCCCATGGCGTGGAGCGCCGCTCAAACCCAGAGCCCAGGGTCACGATCTCCGTCCGCCGCTCCACCCCGCCGGTCGAGCCGAACGCCAGCCGCGTCGGCAGGCGTACCTCATGAAAGGCCATCGGCCTCCTCCCTGTGCTGCATGATCGTCGGCATCGGCTTTCGCTTGTCGGGCGAGCAGTGTTCGGCCATCCTCCGGCAAGCGGACAAACCGTCCGGCGCACGGGAGGGCGAAATGACCACGGAAGATTCCCACCAGGTTCAGAGTCTCGACTGGCAGAAGCTGTTGTTTTCGTTTGAAGGGCGCACACGGCGCTCGCATTTCTGGATCGGCTGGCTGATCTGCCTCGGTGCCGGTGTCGTGGCCGGGTGGATTCCGCTGATCGGCTTCTTCATATCGATCGCGCTGATCTGGCCCAACCTGGCCATCACCGTGAAGCGCCTGCACGACCTGGGCATGAGCGGCTGGGTCGCCGCCGTTCCGTTCGTCGCCAACATCGTCGGTTTCGTCATGATATTCGTCAGCGTCGGTGCCTCGGTCTTCATGAACGCCGCCGCACTCGAGAATGAAGACCCGGCCGCCATCCTGGCCCTGATCGGACCAGCTTTCGGCATCCTCGGCCTCCTGCTGCTGGTGAATTTCGGCTTCCTGCTCTGGGTCGGTCTGGTCGAGGGCAAGCCCGGCTCGAACAAATACGGCTCGAACCCCAAGGGCCTGTAGACACCGTCACGCCCGCCACGCAGCGGCCGATCGCGAACAGGACTCAGAGCCGGCGCGCGCCCAGTGACACAGCGCGCGCCAGCATCTGGGCGATCTGCGCCTCGGACCTCAGCAGGGCCGGGGCCCCGCCGTCGACCTGTACATTGACCACCACCCCGCCGCCGGCGGCCGGGCCGACCTCGCCCGCCCCGGACGGCCTGAACACCTCGGGCCCGCGCTCACCCACCAGATAGGCACCGCCCGGCTGGACCGATCCCCCATCCGCCCGCGCGCCGCTGAACAGGCCACCGACCACCTGGGCGATGGCCGCGCCCAGCCCGCCGCCCTGCGATCCCGACGCCGCATTCACCGCCGCCAGCACCGCCCGCGCCAGTTCCGCCAGGCTGACCTCCCCATCCGCCGCCGCCCTTGCCAGCGACCGGACCAGCCCGTCTCCGGCCCGGCCGAAGGCGTCCTCGATCGAGGCCGCCGCCCGCGCAGCCGGCTCGCGCAAGGCCTCCAGCGC
>VYLE01000142.1_pt1 | contig 102229 bp, 107 predicted proteins | sample 5114391 | NCBI WGS metagenome assembly VYLE01 (sample SAMN12291771, study PRJNA351875) | freshwater metagenome | isolation source: freshwater lake | place: USA: Michigan, Kent Lake | collected 2013-08-15 | reverse complement strand
TGGCGGTTGGTCGGCGCCGTTTGATGACCCGGTGATCGACGAGGCGGTGAGCGGCGCACATGAGGCCCCGTTCGACCTGCTGCTTGGGCGGCGGACCTATGACATCTGGTCCGGCCATTGGCCGGGCGGGCCGGCGGGCCCGATTGCGGACAAGTTCAATGCGGCGACCAAGTATGTTGCGACCCAACGGGCGGAGAGCCTCGGCTGGGGACCTGCGCGGGCAATCGGGCCAGACCTTGCGGCGGATGTGGCGCGCCTCAAGGCGGAGGGCGGGCCAGACCTTGTGCTCTGGGGCAGCTCGAAACTGGTGCCCGTGCTGCTGGAGCATCGGCTGGCGGATGCGGTGGTGCTCATCAGCGTGCCGGTGATGCTGGGCGCGGGCAAGCGTGTGTTCGCCGAAGGAGTCCCGCCGCGCGCGTTGAAACTGGTCCGTACCCGGATCGGAGCCTCCGGCGTGATCGTCAATTCCTATGTGCCGGACGGACCCCTGCGGACCGGCACCTACTCCTGATCCTCAAGAAGACACCCAAGCGGAGATACAAGACATGACCATCCCCTCCCCCGCCCGATATGTGCTGACCCTCGACCGGATGATCGATGCACCTCTGGCCAATGTATGGCGCTGCTGGACCGAGCCGAAGCTGATGGAAGAATGGTTCTGCCCGAAGCCCTGGCGGGCGACGGAGATCAGCCTGGACCTGCGCCCCGGCGGCGAGATGACCTCGGTATTCCGGGGGCCGGACGGGGAGTCTTTCCCGAATGCCGGCGTGTTCCTTGAAGTGGTGCCGATGAAGCGGCTCGTGTCGACGGACGCGTTCCGGGCGGGATGGGTGCCGTCCGAGCGGGCCTACATGGTGACCGAAACGCTGCTCTCGGACGCCGGCCAGGGCCGCACGCACATGATCTGGCGCGCGCTGCACTGGAACGAGGAGACGATGAAGGAGCACGAGGCGATGGGCTTCGAGGCCGGCTGGGGCGCGGCGGCGGCGCAGCTTGAAGCGCTGGCCAAGAGCCTGTAACGCGCGGGGCATGGAGGCCCCGGCATGCGACATCTGTTTGCGACCCTGATTGAAGAACTGGCCGTGGGCGATGAGGCCTTGCGCGAGGGACTCGAGCGCGCGGCCTGGGTGCTCTCCGAAGATGACACGGCGGGCAATGACTGGTGCGAGCGGGAGGGGTATCCCGGCTACACCTCCTACGCTTCGCTGGATGACCTGCCGGAGCGGTTTCCGGAATTCGGGGCGCTGAAGACGCACCTCGACAAGGCGGCGGCGAAGTTTGCCAAGGCGCTGCACTGGGACATGGACGGGCTGAAACTGGAGCTTGATGCGCTCTGGGTGAACGTGCTCGGCGAGGGCGGGCATCATTCGGGGCATATTCATCCGGGGTCTGTCATTTCAGGCACCTATTATGTGTGCGTGCCGGAAGGTGCCGGGCAGATAAAGTTCGAGGACCCGCGGCTCGCGATGATGATGGCGGCGCCGCAGCTGGCGGAGGATGCGCCGGAGGCGGCCCGGCGGTTTGTTTACCTGACGCCGGAAGAAGGGCATTGCCTGCTCTGGGAAAGCTGGTTGCGGCATGAAGTGATGCCCAGCTCGAGCGAAGAGGCGCGGATTTCTGTGAGCTTCAATTATGCGGTGCGGCGGGTGTGATGACGGATACTCCGGCGACAGAGGCGTGGGATTTCGGCCGGGGCCGTGCCGGATATGTCTGGCGCAGCGCGGCGCCGAAAGCGAAGCTGCTGCTGGCGCATGGGTATGGCGAGTATGCCGCCCGGTATGTGGCGCACTATCACCGGCTGATCCCGCACCTCGCGGCAGCGGGTTTCGATGTCTACGCCTTCGATCTCGAAGGGCATGGACACTCCCCAGGCGCGCGGGGCGTGACCGACATGGCTAGGGCGGTTGAGGACCATCTTGCGGCGCGGGCGGCGCTGACAGCGGACGGATCGCGGCTGTTCCTGCTCGGCCATTCGCTGGGCGGATTGCTTACGGCTGTGAGTGTGGCGCGCGCCCCTGATGGCGCGGCCGGAGTGGTGCTGAGCGCGCCGGCGATCGAGGTGCCGGTCAGCCCGGTGCTGAAGGCGGTGGCGGGGATCGTCTCGGCGATTGCGCCTGGCGCGCGGCTGACACCGCCGATTGCGCCGGAGAGCCTGTCGCGGATTCCGGACGAGGTGGCGGCCTATACGGCGGATCCGATGATCTGCCTGAAGCCGCCCTCGGCACGGCTGGGGGCAACCGCGATTGCCATCGCGTCCGACGGCTGGCGGCGGTATGCGGACTGGCAGGTGCCGGTGCTGGTGGTGCACGGCGCGAGGGATGCGGCGACGGCGGCGGCGGGGTCTGAGCGGTTCTTCAAGATGATCCGGGCAACCGACAAGACGCTTCAGATCTACCCCGAGGGCTATCACGAATTGCTCAATGACCTGGACCGTGATGCGGCGCGGGCGCTGATCCTCGGCTGGCTTGAGACAAGGCTTCCCTGACGTTTGGGTGACCTTGGTTGGCGCCTAAGCGCTCGACTTGCAGATGAAGACACTGAGGTATTGAGCTGTCGGGGTCGTCGAGTTGCCGATTGCGGGCACCGCCGCGCCGGATTTTTGAAGAATGCGGATAAGCTCTCCGGCTTCCCTGACTTCACCAGGCTCCGGCCGCATTATGTCGTCCTTGATCCCATAACCGCGCTTGCTATTGGCTGCCTGGGACAATTCACGCAGGCGAACCCTGCCGATCTGAAGAGGGCTTGCAGCACGGTTTCCCGATGCCTGAAGCAATTTTTCATCATTCAGCGCCGTTTCAATTGTTTCTGCCCGCCCTCGATTGGCGTCGCCTCCAGAGCCGGAGCACCAAAAGATATCCACATTCCAGCGTGCCTCGACTATTCGATCCAGCACGCCTGTATCCAACGCGGGCAATCCGGCGCCGCGATCAGGCTGAGTAGCTGACGGCGAATCAGGCGAGGCTCCGGAGGTTTCGTCAGATGACGGATCATTCGTCGGCGTTGCTGGAGCATCGGCACTTTCCACGAACTCAGCAAACTCCCGTTTCCGATCCGCAAGGTCGTCCTGCTGCGCTTCGAGGCTGTCTTGCAAAACACCATTCTCGAATTCCAGCTGTTCCGCCTTTGCTTCGAGATTCCGGGCTTCGAGATTCAAGTTGTAAACCCACACCCCAAACGCGGCAGTGGCAAGGATCAGCACGACGGCAAACCCAAATGCCAAGCGGGTCGCGCGCTCGCGGGCCGATTGGGCCGCCACCATTTTTTCCAGTTGCTGACGTTCGGCGCTGATGCGCCGCAACTCGGCCTCGTCGCTGGCTTGAATGAAGGCACGCTGAAGTGCCGTAACTTCAGGCTTCATGGGCGTCCATTCGGCAAGCCATGCTTTGGCAGTCGCCAACTCATCGCTCCGCCACAGAAGGTCTTCGCTCTTCTCTCGCTTTTCCCAACGCTCCGCGGCGTCGGAAATACGCGTTTGCTCCCGCACCCATTCCTGGTCCGTTCGCAAGGCGCCGGTGAGCTGAAGAAGTGCTTCGCCGAAGCTCTTTTCCCGGGTGAAGAACACAAAGTTCAGCCGCTGCAACTCTGCAGGCATATCTTTCAGCGGCACTTCTTCGGCAATCACAGGGATCAGGCGTTTGCCGAGCTGCTTGGCTAAATCCACTTCCCAGATACAATGTTCGGATCGAACCGCGCCGGCTGTGACAACATAGACGATGGAGTCGGCTTCCCGGAGCAACCCCGTGAGACGGTCTTTCCACGGCTCACCGGGAACGATGTCGTGTTGATCGAGGAACGGATCGAAGCCGCTCGCTTCGAGCGCGGAGAATAGACTCGTGGCAAACTTATTCCCGTCGCTCCGAGCATAGGACAGGAATACCCGCAGCTTCTGTGAATTGGAGAGCAACATATGCTGATCCAGAGGGAATCTGTTTAACTCTGCTATCAGGAATTGCATCGTCTCGCCAGCGAAATGCGTTAACACACCCGCAGGCCCCTGCCGCTTGACGCCGCGGGCTCGCCGGGTCATCGGGGCGCACTAGTTCTTCCCCTGCCCTCCCCAAGGATACGCCAGATGGACCTTTCCAAGATCAAGACCGGGAACAATCCGCCGGACGATGTGAACGTGCTGATCGAAGTTCCGCTGGGCGGGGATGCGATCAAGTATGAGATCGACAAGGAATCCGGCGCGATGTTCGTGGACCGGTTTCTCTACACCGAGATGCGCTATCCCTGTAATTACGGATTCATCCCGCACACGCTGAGCCTTGATGGCGATCCGGTGGACGTGATGGTGGTCGGCAACCGACCTCTGGTTCCGGGATGCGTGCTGCGCGTGCGCCCGGTCGGCGTGCTGCTGATGACCGACGACAAGGGATCGGACGAGAAGGTGCTGGCCGTGCCGCACCCGAAGACGACGGCGTATTACGACAAGATCGCGACCTACCATGACCTGCCGCAGATCCTGATCGACAAGATCACGCACTTCTTCCAGCATTATAAAGACCTCGAAACCGGCAAGTGGACACGCGTCGAAGGCTGGTACGGCGTTGACAAGGCGCGCGAGCTGATCCGCGAAGGCGTCGAGCGGGCGAAGAAGGCGGGCTGACGCCCCCTCCGGCAGTCAGGTTGGCGCGGCCATGGATTTCAGCATCTGGGCGGCGCTGGCGGCCCTGTTCATTGCAGGCGGACTGACGCCCGGCCCCGCCGTGATGCTGGTGATGAGTACGTCGCTGCGTTACCGGTTCGGCCCGGCGATGATCGCGGCGCTGGGCGTATCAGCGGCTAATCTTGTGTGGATCACGCTGGCCGCGGCGGGGCTTGCGGCCTTTGCGGCGCAGTTTCCGCTGGTGCTCCTTGTACTGAAGGGCGTGGGCATCTGCTTCATCGGATGGCTCGCCTGGTCGATTGCGACGGCGGACCCGAACCGGCCGCGCGCCCGGGCGGAAGATGCCCCGCCGCGCGGGCAGCTGTTCCTGCGCGGGGTGGGCCTGCAGATGCTGAACCCGAATGCCCTCGTCTTCTTCGGGCTGCTGCTGCCTTCCTATTTCGATGTGGCGAAACCGGTGGTGCCGCAGACGCTGGTGATGATGGCGACGATCACGGTGTGCGAGATGTTCGGCCTCGCTGTCTATGCCTGGCTCGCGGACACGATGAACGCGCGCTTCCAGTCACCTGGCTTCACGCGCTGGTTCAACCGCGGCGCCGGGGCGGCGATGTTTCTCTCCGCGCTGTTTGCGGCGGTGATGACCAGTGTTTAGCGGGCGGTGCTACCAAAGACGCTTCCGAGCAAATGCATGCCCTGAGCCGGACTTCAGGTAACGCTCAAATTTCTCAGCCTTTTCGCTGTCAGAAAAATGCGGTGTAGGTCACCAGCCTCCAAGGCGCAAACTTTGATGTATGCGGAGATTTGCCAGCATTGTGTTCAGCAAACCGCTTCTTGAGATCGCGGGTAAGCCCGACATACCGTTGGCTTGGGTCAGCCATGCTTTCAATAAGATAGACATATTACATGCGTGGAGGGCCCTCCTTCGCTGAAGCTTCGGAGGGCATCCTGCAACGCATTCACCGCCCCGCAGGACAAAGTCCTGCGAAGCGCCGAAGGCGCTAAGCAGGATGGTGGAGACGAGGAGGATCGAACTCCCGACCTCGGCATTGCGAACGCCGCGCTCTCCCAGCTGAGCTACGTCCCCATTCCAGGGGCAGATATAGCAATCCGGATTTTCGAGTGGAAGTGGGTCCCGGGCCAATCGGCCTTCGGCTTTTGCCCGGGATGACAGTTCTTAGGGAGCCACGATTTCGAAGCGTTTCGTCTTCGGGTTCCGCCAGTGGAGTTCGCCGTGCTTGATGGCGAACCAGGCGCCGTGGAGCTCGAGTTCGCCGCTCGTGACGGCTTCGGCGACCCAGGGAAAACTCATCAGGTTTGCCAGCGAGGTTTCGATGCCTTCGAGTTCGAGGGCGAATTGCGGGTTCAGTGAGCCGGATTCCATCACGCGGGCCCGGGCGCCGTCGAGCAGCTTGACCCAGGGGGCCACAAACTCGCCGATCAGCGGGCTCTTCGACTCGGTGAGCGAGGCCGTGACACCGCCGCAGCCGCCATGGCCCATGACCACAATATGGCGCACTTTCAGAACGCGGACCGCGAATTCGAGCGCGGCGGAGACACCGTGCAACCCGCCATCCGGATTGTAGGGGGGCACGAGGTTCGCGACGTTGCGGACAACGAACATCTGGCCAGGGGCGGCATTGAAGATGTCGGACGGCTCGGCCCGGCTGTCTGCGCAGGCAATCAGCATGATGTCTGGGTCCTGGCCCTCGGCAAGCTCCTTGTAGAGCTGGGCCTGCCCGGCATAGACGCCGGCCCGGAAGCGGCGGTAGCCGGCGATCAGATCGTCCACAGTCTTCATCTGTGCTCCTGATAGTTTTTTCTTATGAACCCGCGCGCGGGATACGCAATTCCAGCCAAGCTGCAAGCGATTTCGAAACCAATGGCTTCTAGAACGGAACGATCTGTATCGCCCTGTTGCAGATTCTGGTTATAACCGCGCGGGGCCCAAGGAGCTTTGAATGGATACGCCGCCCGACACGCAGAACGTTGCCCCTGCCCCGGGAGGTTCTGCCGCGAAATCGCGCAAGGGACCGACGCGCAGCGAAGTGTCCAAATCGGCCATTCTGGAGGCTGCCCGCGAGGAAATGGCCGAAAACGGCTGGCGCGGCTTCAGCGTCGACTCGGTCGCCAAACGGGCCAGCGCCTCGAAACAGACGATCTATCGCTGGTGGCCCTCGATCGGCGCCATGTGCGTGGATGCAGCCCTTGCCCTGATCCCCGACGCGCCGGAAGGCGGGCGCGATCCGCAGGAGCGGATCACGGCGCTGATCATCCCGCTGGAAGCTGCGGCCCGCACGGGCCAGGGCCATGCCGTGCTGCGCGTCGCGCTGCTGGCGGCGGCAGATGACAAGGAAGCCGGCGAAGTCTGGCGCGCCTGGGTTGGCCGTGATGTACGCCAGCCTCTGCGCATGCTGCTGGCGGAACTCGCTGCAAAACGCGTGATCCGGCGCGATTTCGAGCTGGATGACGTGATCGAGCAGCTGCTGGGGCCGATTTTCCACCGGCTGACGATCATGCGCGCGCCGGTGAAAGAGGGCTTCTGCTCGGATCAGGCCGCCGCATTTCTGCGGACTTACGCGGCGTTCTAAGCACAAGGGAGCATTCGGACCTTGGGCCGGATGCGCCTTACTTGCGCCGCCACACCATGAGCGGGTCGAAAGCGCCGGTTTCGGCGGCTTTCTGCAGGGCGGCAATCTGGTCTGACACCGGGTTGGCAGCAGCCCTTGCCTTGCTGGCAGGCTGATAGAGCGCTTCATCGAGACGGCAGATCTGTTCGTAAAGCGCCTCGGCGCGGCCAACGAGTTCGAGGAAACGGGGCGGCAGGCCCTTTCCCTTCTGGGCTTCGGGGTCGAGTGGCGGCTCGTCGCGGCGGATGCGGTATTTGCGGGCGCTGGCATCTTCGCGGCGCATCTCGCCGTCGCGGACGGCTTTCTGCATGACCAGCCAGGACGCGGCCTGCATCAGGCGGGTGGTGAGTTCCATGCTCCAGGCGGAATAGGTGAGGCCTGCCTCGCGGGGCAGGACTTTCGCCTGGTCGCGGCCCGGGCCATCCAGATAGGAGGCGGTTTCCTCGACGAGGGCCATGCCGCGTGTGAAAACGGTGTCGAAGAGCTTGCCGCCGGTGAACGGCTCAAGAGGCGGGGTGGGATCAAGCGGATCGCGTTCTGCCATGGGGTCCCCTTTGACTTGTCCGTATCCGGCAAGAGCGCAGTTTACCGCGCCAGCCCTTTCGCGAGACTTAACTTCCACCGCCGCCGAACAGCGCATCGGCGGCGCGTTTCTGTGCCTTCTTGCGCTCGATTTCCGCCTCGCAGGCGGCAATTTCCTGGCGCAGCTCCTCGATACGCACGCCGAGCTCGTCAACCGACATCTGGTCGAGTGCCTGCGGGCGCTTGATGCGGATGGGTTCCTCGTCCTGCAGGGCCATGGGCGTCTCCCTTTCAACCGTTTCAGGAAAGCAGAAACAGGGGTTAGAAGCGACTCGAATCCTGAATGACCGGCGCCGCAAACGGAGACTGATGACATGACCCAGCTGATGAAAGCTGCCTTTGCACCTGCGGGCGAACCGCTGAAACTGACCGAGATGGCGCGGCCCGAACCGGGCCCGGGCGAAATCCAGATCGAAGTGGCAGCGGCGGGGCTGAACCGGGCGGATCTCGCCCAGAAGGCCGGCGCCTACCCTCCCCCGCCGGGCGCCTCGCCGATCCTCGGGCTGGAAGTGTCCGGCATCGTCTCGGCAGTTGGCCCGGGCGCCGACCGGTTCAAGCCTGGAGACCGCGTTGCGGCGCTGTTGGCGGGCGGGGGCTATGCGAGCCATGTCGTGGTTGATGAAGGCTCGGTATTGCCGGTACCGGCGGGTTTTGACCTGACGCTGGCCTGCTGTTTCCCGGAAGCGATGTTTACCGCGTGGGCAAACGTATTCGACCGGGCGAGGCTGATGCCGGGCGAGGCGTTCCTCTGCCATGGCGCGACGAGCGGGATTGGCGTGATGGCGCTGCAGATGGCGAAGATCTGGGGCGCATCGAAGATTTTCGGCACGGCCGGATCGGACGAGAAATGCGCGCTGGCCCGCGAACTCGGCGCGACGCGCGCGATCAACTATCGCACCGAGGCCTTCGAAGATGTGGTGAAATCCGAGGGCGGCGCGGATGTGACGCTCGACATGGTCGGCGGCGACTATATCCAGAAGAACATCTCGGCGGCGAAGCTCGACGGGCGCATCATCAATATCGCCTATCAGGACGGGTTTGCCGCAAGCGTGAACTTTGCGCCGGTGCTGATGAAGCGCTTGTCGCTGATGGCGACGACACTGCGCGCACGCCCGATCAAGGAGAAACGCCGGATCAGGGACGCAGTGGAACAGGATTTCTGGCCGCATGTGATTTCCGGCCGGATCCGGCCGGTGCTGGACGGTGCCTTCCCCCTCGCAGAGGCCGAAGCCGCCCTCGGCCGGATGGCGCATGGCGGGCATTCCGGGAAAATCCTGCTGCGGCCCTGATGCTAAAGCGATTTCAGCGGGTCTCTTTCCAGAGCGCCGCTTCTGCCGTATACGCCCGTTCAAGGTTACCAGTTGCCCTGGACCCCAACCGCCCGGCACCCCCAGTGCCGGGCGGCTGCATTTCAGGCGCCCTTCACGTTTGAGGAGATTTCAATGTCCGACGTTCTGATGCCCCGCGCCACCGCGGTCTGGCTGCTCGACAATACCACCCTCACCTTTGGCCAGATCGCGAAGTTTTGCGGGCTGCACCATCTCGAAGTGAAGGGCATCGCCGACGGCGATGTCGCCGAGAACATGCGCGGCGTTGACCCGATTGCCGGCGGGATCCTGTCGCGTGAGGAAATCGCGCGCGGCGAGCAAGACGCCGCATACGAACTGAAGGTCGAGCAATCGAAGATCGACCATATCCCGCAGCCGAAGCGCAAGGGCAGCCGCTACACGCCGGTGATCCGCCGCGCCGACAAGCCGGATGCGGTCGCCTGGTTCATCCGTCACCACCCGGAAGTTCCGGACGCACAGATCATCAAGCTGATCGGCACGACCAAGGCGACGATCAACAACGTGCGCGACAAGTCGCACTGGAATGCCCAGAATATCCGCCCGGTGGACCCGGTGACGCTGGGCCTGTGCAGCCAGATCGAACTGGACGAGGTGATCGCCAAGGCCGCCGACAAGCGACGCCGCATGGACGCAGAGAAGGCCGCACGCGCCGAAGGCCCCGGCCTCGTGCCCGCACAGGATACGCCAGAAGCCTACGAGGCAGAGCCCGAGAACGTGTTCAAGAAGAACATCTCGGCCGACGACGTTTTCCGCGACTTCGAATAGTCCGCAACGAGGGATACTTCCATGACGAAACGCCAACCGGTGCCGGCCCGTCCGGCAGTCGGGATCGTCGGCGCGACCGGCCTTGTCGGCGAGATGATGCGCGACATCCTGGCCGAGCGGGATTTTCCCCTCTCGTCCATCCGCTTCTTTGCCTCGCCGAAATCGGCGGGCACGCGCCTGAAGTTCAAGGGCGCTGATATCACGGTCGAAGATGCATCGACAGCGGATTATTCCGGCCTCGACATCGTGTTCTTCTCCGCAGGCGGATCAACTTCGCTGGCGCTGGCCCCGAAAGTTGCGGCTGCGGGCGCGATCGTGATCGACAATTCCTCGGCCTGGCGGGGTGACCCGGAGGTGCCGCTGGTCGTCTCGGAAGTGAACCCGCACGCCTTGAAGTCGATCCCGAAAGGCATCGTGGCCAACCCAAACTGCACGACGATGGCGGCCATGCCTGTGCTGAAGCCGCTGCATGATCGCGCAGGCCTCAAGCGGCTGGTGGCGAGCACCTATCAGGCCGTCTCCGGCGGCGGGGTCGCCGGTGTGGACGAGCTGGAATCACAAGTCGACGCGCTGGGCAAAGGCACTGGCGCGCTCGCCCAGTCCGGCGAGGCAAAGGATTTTCCGGCGCCGAAGAAATGGGCCGTGCCGATTGCGTTCAACGTCGTGGCGCTGAACTACAAGCTGCTGGAAGACGGCTACACGGACGAGGAGCTGAAGCTGCGCGACGAGAGCCGCAAGATCCTCGAAATTCCGGGGCTGCTGGTATCGGGCACCTGCGTGCGCGTGCCGGTCTATACGGGCCATTCGGTCTCGATCAACGCCGAGTTCGAGCGCCCGATCAGCGCGGCGGAGGCGGCCGAGATCCTGAGCGCCGCGCCTGGCGTGGTCGTCACCGAGGTGCCGAATCCGCTCTACGCCTCGGGCCGGGATCCCGTCTTCGTCGGACGGATCCGGCCGGACCCGACCGTGGCACACGGCCTCGCCCTGTTCCTGTCGAACGACAACCTGCGCAAAGGCGCCGCACTGAATGCGATCCAGATCGCCGAAGTGTTGGTGGCGCAGGGCGCGGGCTAACCCGTCCGTCTCAGGAACACATAGAATGCTCCCGCGCCGCCATGCTTCGGGTGTGCTTCGGCATAGCCTGAGACGAGTTGGCGCGCGCCGGGGGATTCGAGCCAGAGCAGGAAGTTGCGGCGCAGGACGCCCTGCCCTTCCCTGCCCTTTCCGGTGATCACCAGCACGCAGCGTGCACCGTCCGCCTGCTGACGTTCGAGAAAAGCGGGCAAGGCGTTTGCTGCGCTGACCTGCGTATGGCCGTGAAGGTCGAATGTCGCCGCGATCGAGAGCTTTCCGCGCCTGACCTTCTTCTCGCCGCTTCGCTCGGCGGGCGGCGCGGGCGTTTTCGGGGCGTCTGTTTTCTTCGCTTTGGCAGAAGCGGTGCTGGGCGGCGCATCAAGTTCTGTGCCGCCAGATTCGAGCGCAGCGGACAATTCTTCCAGGTCAGCCGCGCGCGGGCCGATGGGTTTCACCGTCGCCGCAACCCGCGCCCAGGCGCGGGACTCTTCCGGTGATAGCGTGCGCCGGGTCATCAGCCGCTCTGACCGGCAGACGGAACACTCGCGACGAGGCCGGCCGCCATCATCCGCTCCGCCACAGCCCTTGGCAGCAAAACCCAGAGGCGGCCTTTGGCATTCATCGTGCCCGCGCGGTTTCCGGCATCAACGCCGGTTCCGAAATAGATGTCGCCGCGCACCGGGCCCTTGATGGCGCCGCCCGTATCCTGCGCGATGAGGAGGCCGGACCAATCCCCGCCGAGGCCGGGCGCCGTGGTCTGGACGAACATCGGCACGCCAAGCGCATGGAATTCGGGATCGACCGCCATCGATCCGAGCGGCGTCAGCGGCACATTATGGGCGCCGTTGGGGCCGAGGTTCACATCGCCTTCGGGCAGCGACTGGAAGAAGACGAAGCGCGGATTGATGTTCATCGCCTCGCGCACTTCGGCGGCGCTGGAGCGGTCCATCCAACCGCGGATGCCCTGCATCGAGCCTTCGCTTTTCGTGATCCGGCCCGTCTGGATCAGCCAGCTGGCGACCGACTTGAAAGGCTGGCCATTGTGGGCCGCATAAGCAGCGCGGATCGAGGTGCCATCCGGAAAGATCAGGCGGCCTGAGCCCTGGACCTGCAGGAAGAAGACATCGGCCGGGTGGGCATAGGCAATGGCCGGGCCGCCTCGTTCGGTGATCTCGGCGCGGGTGGGATAGGGACGGGTCGAGCCATCCGGCAGGCGCTGCAGCGGGCTGTCGCCGTTGGCAACGAAATCAGACGGCAAGGCGAAGACCGGCTCATTGAAGACGCCCTCGGGGGTGCGGCGGGCCTCATAGCGCGGCTCGAAATAGCCGGTGAACTTGTCCTTGCCTTCGCGGTCGATGATCTCGAGCGGGATGAACTGGGTTTCGAAGACCCGGCGGGCGGCGTCCTCGTCGCGGGCCGCGATGATTGCGTCGCACCCGGCCTGCCAGTCCTGCGCGGTGCCAGCCCAGGGCGCGCTCTTGGAGAGCGGCGCATCCCAGGCCCGGCGCGAGAAGCGGTCACACGTCCGGCGGAAGGCTTCAATCGGCGCGGACAGCGGCGCGGCGCTCCAGCCGGGTAGCTCGCGGTAGGTCGCCGGGTTTGTGGCAGGCAACTGGACTGTACCGCCGGTGACCGGCGGCGAGATGATGATGGGCGCGGGCTGGGTCGACTGGCAGGCAGCCAGAAACAGCAGGGCGGGCAAGGCAAATCGGAGGGTTCGCATGCGCCGCATATGCCGCGAATCCGGCAGACCTGTCACCCGCCCATTCACCTCTGAGGCGAGCGGATCAGACCGCGACGTCGACGTCGTCCAGCAGCCAGTTCGGGTCCGTGGACGCAACTTCGCGCTTGAAGGTCCAGATTTCCTTGGCGGTTCGGGTCGTCTCGCCATCCCCGAGATCGGCTTCGTAACGAACGCCGATGCGGGCGATGCCGGCCTCCAGTTCGGCCCGGTCGATTTCGGCGCGCTTGATGCGCAGCAGTTCGAACGGACGGTCTCCGGAGGTTTCGCGCGCCGTGATGGCGGCGTCCCAGGCCTCATAGACATCATCATCCAGAAGCGGGCGAAGGGCCTTGCGGTCGCCGCGGGCATAGGCCGCGACAATCATCTGGTAGGCAGCTTTCGCCCCGCGCAGGAAGTCTTCCGAAGTGAAGGAATTGTCGGCATTGTAAATGTCTTCGAGACCGCCTGCGGCGGGGCCGGTGAAGGTCGGACGTTCCGGCTCCGACCGGCGCGGCGACGGCGCCTGCGCTTCGGGAGTTTTCGTGCGCTGCTCCGGCGCCGGGGCCGGACGCTGCATCGGACGATCGTCCCCGCCCCGTCCGAGCGCCACATAGAGTCGCCAGAGCACGAAGAGTGCTACGGCGGCCAGGATGAGGACTTCAATCACGGGGTTGGACATCGTCAGTTCGGGTTCCTTGATTGTTCCAGAGATAATGAAGGGTAGATAGTGCAGGCCTTCCACAGGTGCCAGCCCGTGCGTTGCGCGGCCAAGGGGCGCATGCTAGGCGCGAGGCCCTGTGAGTAGAGGACAGATAATGACAGATACAAGCGCGCCCGCAAACCCCACGCCCGGCGGTCCGGCTCCGGCGGCGCCGTCCCTGCGGGTCCTCGGCCAGTATGTCAAAGACCTGTCGTTCGAGAATCCCGGCCATGCCGCGGTGCAGGCCCAACCGAACATTGATCTTGGAATCGACGTTGGCGCCGCCCCGCATGTGGACGGCAACGGCCTGTTCGAAGTCTCGCTGAAGCTCTCGGCCAAGGCGCTTTCCGGCGAGACGACACTGTTCATCACCGAGCTCGACTATGCCGGCCTGTTCCAGCTGCAGAACGTTACCGAAAAGCAGATCGAACCGATGCTGCTGATCGAATGCCCGCGCCTGCTGTTTCCGTTTGCGCGCCGGATCATTGCTGAAATCACGCGCGAAGGCGGCTTTCCGCCGCTGCTGATCGATCCTGTGGACTTCGTGGCACTGTATCAGGCGCAGTATCGCAAGGCGGCCGAACGGGCTGCGGGCGAAACGGCCTAGGCTGTTTCCCCGAGTGTTTTCCAGAGCGCACCGGAGCCCAGTTTATCGACAAGGCGGGCATGCGCGGCGAGTTCGTCCGGCGTTGCGCTTGGGGCCATCGGGGCCGGGCGTTGCTGCGCTGGTGGCCGGACCGCTCCTGCTTCGAGACCGGACTCGCCTTCAAAACTGAAGGCGCGGGCGCGGCCGCCCAGCAGCTCGAGATAGACCCGCGCAAGCAACTGGCTGTCGAGCAGCGCGCCGTGGAAGGTGCGGCTTTCGAGGGAAATGTCGAAACGCTTGCAGAGTGCGTCGAGGCTCGCCGGGGCGCCGGGAAATCGCTTCCGGGCCATCGCCACCGTATCGATCCAGCGCGACTCGGGGATAGGCGCGCGGCCGCAACGCTCGAGCTCGGCATTCAGGAAGCCCCGGTCGAAGGCGGCGTTGTGCGCGACCAGTGTCGCATCGCCGAGGAAGCTGAGAAAGGCGTCCACGATATCCGGATGTTCGAAGGGCGGGCAGTCCTTGAGGTCCGCGTCCGTGATGCCCGTGATCCGGATCGTCGCTTCGGAGACCGGTTTGCCGGGATTGATGCGGCGCCGGAAGGTGCGCCCTGTCGGGATATGGTTTTCCAGTTCGACAGCGCCGATCTCGATCACGCGTTCGCCCTGCGCCGGATCAAGGCCGGTGGTCTCGGTATCGAAGGCGATTTCGCGGATCTTGGTGGTCATCAGCGTCTCTCGGCAGCGAGGCGAATCATCAGCGTGACTATGGACCGGACCTGGTCGCGGGCAAAGTCGAAGCCATGGGCCGTCGACAGGATGAAGTCTGCCCGCGCGCGCTTTTCTGCGTCCGGCATCTGACGGGCGAGGATGGACTCGAAGGCTTCCGGCGTCATGCCGGGCCGGGCCAGCACGCGTTCCCGCTGGACGGCGGCGGGCGCTGTGACGACGAGAGTGAAATCGCAGTGCCGGTTGCCGCCTGTCTCGAACAGGAGCGGAATGTCGAGCACCGAAAAGGCTGCGCCTTCCGCATGAGCCTTGCGGCGGAAATCAAGCTGCGCCTCGCCGGCAAGCGGATGCACGATGCCCTCGAGCAGCTTCATCGCGTCCGGATTGTCGAGAACTTTGGTGCGCAGACGTGTGCGGTCGACAGCGCCGCCTTCTGTGACGCCCGGAAAGGCCGCCTCGATGGGCGCGACGGCCGCTCCGCCTTCGGCATAGAGCGCATGAACAGCGGCGTCTGCGTCATAGACCGGCACGCCCGCCTCGCGGAAGAGACCGGCCGTGGCCGATTTGCCCATGCCGATCGAACCCGTCAGTCCAAGGATGATCATTGGGTGGCCTCCAGCAGGGCGCGGGCCCTTGCATGCGCAACAGCGAGGTCCGGCGTGACACCGAACCAGTGTTCGAAGCTGAGGGCAGCCTGCGCGACCAGCATACCGAGCCCGTCGAGCGTGCGCCAACCTTTGCGGCGCGCTTCCGCAAGCGCCGCCGCGGCGCCCTTGCCATAACTGATGTCATAGAAAATGGCGCCTTCAGAGGCTGGCAGTGTCAGTGCGCCGCCGCCATGGCCGAGGCTGAGCGTGTTGATCACGAGGCTCGCCCGGGACAATTGCGCGAGGCCGTCATCGAGGGAGAGGATGCGCGCGGCGGGCGCGAGATCGAGCGCGAGGCTTTCGGCGCGGGCGATCGTCCTGTTGCACAGGGTCAGCCTTGCGCCCCGGCGCGTCAGGACATCTGCCACGGCGCGGGCCGAGCCCCCTGCTCCCAGCAGGAACACGTCTTTGCCCTCGACGGCGATGTCACCATAGTCGAGTGTCAGCGCGAAACCTGGCGCGTCTGTATTCTCGGCGCGCCACTGGTTCCCTTCCGTGCGGATGAGCGTGTTGGCGGCGCCGAGCCGGCGCGCCGTATCGCTGGCATCGGCGGCGAGACGCAGCGCTTCTTCCTTGTGCGGCAGGGTGACATTGAGGCCGATGGCGCCATGCCCCAGAAGGGATTCGAGCGCGGCTGGAAGCTCTCCCGCCTTCACTTCCATTGCAGCATAGACCGCATCCACCTGGTTTTGCCGCAGCCAGTGATTGTGGATGTAGGGTGAAAGCGAGTGGGCGACCGGATCGCCGATGACGCCGAGCAGTTTCGTCATGGCACCAGGACCTTCCGGGTACGGAGATAGTCCAGCAATGGCAGGAGCGGCAGGCCCAGGATCGAGAAATAGTCCCCCTCGATACGGGTGAAGAGCTGAGCGCCGAGACCTTCCAGCTGGTAAGCACCGACGGTGGTCAGCAGCGCGCTGCCGCAGCGCGCTGCATAATCTTCGATGAATTCGGGCGACAGGGTCCGCATGGTGAGTTTCGGCCGGGCGAGGTGGCGCCAGACCGGCCGGCCATCCTCGCAGACAACGATTGCCGTCTCGAGCGTGTGGGATTTTCCGGACAAGCGCTCCAGGTGGCGTTTCGCTTCGGCAAGATCGCGGGGCTTGTCGAAGGCTTCGTCTCCGAGCGCCAGCATCTGGTCGCCGCCAATCACCAGTCCGGTGCGCGATTGCGAGACGCGGAGGGCTTTCATCTCGGCAAGCTGCATCGCCTGGTCGCGCACGGGCAAGCCATCGGCGCGCATTGCGGTGCGGTAGGCCTCTTCGTCCACATTGGGCGAAACGGCATCGGCCGCGACACCGGCGGCTGCGAGCAGCGCGCGCCGGCTGGCACTGCCGGAAGCAAGGGTCACCGCGGGCCTCATCAATCCGCCCGGCGTTCATTGAGAAGATTCAGGATCGCAGCGGCCGTTTCTTCGACCGAGCGGCGGGAGACATCAATGGTTTTCCAGTTGTTGCGCTGGAACAGGCGGTTTGCCTGCGTGATCTCCTCGCGAACGGCCTCTTCATCGGCATAGTCGCCTGCGTCTTCCTGGTTCAGCGAGATCAAGCGCTGCCGGCGGATCTGCACCAACCTTTCGGCGGAGATCTTGAGGCCGACGACAAGCGGCCCCTTGCCGCCGAGCTTTTCAAGGAAATCCGGCAGTGGCGCGCCAGGCACCAGGGGGATATTGCCGGCGCGAACCTTGCGGTTGGCAAGGTAGACGCAGGTCGGTGTCTTTGACGTGCGGCTCACACCCAGAAGGATCACATCCGCACCGATCAGGCTGTCGACGTTCTGACCGTCATCATGCGCGAGCGTGAAGTTGATTGCTTCCATCCGCTCGAAATAATCCTCGTCCATCGCATGCTGGCCGGCGACTCGGTTGTTCGGCGCCACACCAAGATGCCGCCCGAGCATGGCGACGGACGCGTCGAGGACCGGAAGCGTCGGGATGCTCCGCTCACGGCAGAAGGATTCAAGCCGTGCGCGAAGGGCTGCGTCCGAGATCGTATACCAGACCACGCCGGGGGCTGCCTCGATCTCGCGGGTGACGCGGTCGAGCTGGCGCTCGGATCGCACGAGGTAATAGTTGTGTTCGAGGGGCTGCACATTCTCGAACTGCGCACAGGCCGCGCGTTGGACCGCGTTCAGGGTCTCCCCGGTAGAGTCCGAGACGAGATGAACGTTGAAATAGATGGCGGGCCGGGTCGGGCGGGTCATGCGTTTCTCTAGCCGGGGCGCCGCGCTTTGCACAAGGGTTGTGACTCGCCTGTGGATTGGCGTTTTACCCACAGGGACTCACACAGGTTCCACAGTTGGAAGAATTCGACTCCGTTCTGGTCCCGGCTTGTTCCGTCCTGTGACTCCCACGAGGCCATTAACCCCGCGTTAACCATTGAGAATCGTGAGGAATCCTTTCGCATCAATGGCGGGCAGCTTTTGTGACTCGGCTGTGGATTTTCATGGATAAAGACGCTCTAAGGACAATCTCCGCAAATTCGCCGGGGTCATAATCATAAGCGCCCTCACGGGCTCGTTTGGAATTGGGTTGGTAAGGGGTTGGAACATGGCGGCTGAGGGCAGCAAAAAATTTCTGGACGTGCTGGCTGGAAAGCCGGTCTCCCCTCCCCCCGTCTGGATGATGCGCCAGGCTGGCCGCCATTTGCCGGAATATCTTGAGACCCGTTCGAAGGCGCGTGACTTTCTCGATTTCTGCTACACGCCTTCGCTTGCCGCCGAAGCAACCCTTCAGCCTGTTCGCCGTTACGGCATGGATGCCGCGATCCTATTTGCGGATATCCTTCTGATCCTCGATGCGATGGGTCTCGGCGTGGCTTTCGAAAAAGGCGAAGGCCCGCTTGTCGAGACAATCAACGGACCGTCCGATCTGGCGCGCTTGCAACCGCAAGCCGCCGCTGACAAACTCTCTCCCGTCTACGAGACTGTCTCACGTGTGAAGGCGTCGCTGCCTTCTTCCTGCGCACTGATCGGTTTTGCAGGATCCCCCTGGACGGTCACGCTCTATGCCGTTGAGGGACGGGGCAAGACAGACAAGTCGATGGCCTGGCGCTGGGCCCATGGCCGCCCGGACGACCTTGCTGTCGCCATGGATCTCGTGGGTGAGGCAACCGCGCATTACCTGGCCCGCCAGGTCGAGGCCGGCGCGGATGCGCTGATGCTGTTCGACAGTTGGGCCGAAGGACTCCCCGACAATATCTTCGAGGAAGTCATCATCGCTCCGACGAAGAAACTCGTCGCGCGGCTCCGCTCCATGGGCGTGACGGTTCCGATTATCGGCTTTCCGCGCGGGGCGGGTGTGATGGTGCCCGACTATGTGGCCGCGACCGGCGTCACCGGTGTCGGCCTTGATACGGCCGCGCTACCGAAATTCATCAATGCTTCCCTGCCCCCGAATTTCCCGGTGCAGGGCCATCTCGATCCCCTGCTTCTGATCGAGGGCGGTGCGCGTCTTGACGCACGTGTGGACCAGTTGCTGGACGCCTACAGGGGGCGGCCCCATATCTTCAATCTCGGCCACGGGGTGCGCCCCGAGACGCCGATTGCGCACGTCGAGCGCGTACTGAACCGGATTCGAAGAGGATAAATCGGCGCATGGGCCGCAAGATCGCCGTTGTATTGTTCAATCTCGGCGGTCCGGACAAACCCGCGTCGGTCCAGCCGTTCCTGAAGAACCTGTTCCGCGATCCGGCGATCATCCGCGCGCCGCTGCCTCTGCGTTGGTTCCTGGCGCGGCTCATCTCGCGCACCCGCGCGCCGGCGGTGATCAAGAACTACGCGCTAATGGATGCCGGCGGCGGCTCTCCCCTGCTGCGTGAGACTGAGGCACAGGCCCGGGCGCTTGAAGCCGAGCTCTCGAAATCCCTGACGGGCGATACGGTCAAGTGTTTCATCGGCATGCGGTACTGGCATCCCTTCACCGAAGAAGCCGCCGCCGAAGTGAAAGCCTGGGGCGCAGATGAAGTTGTGCTGCTGCCGCTCTATCCGCAGTTCTCGACGACGACGACCGGCTCCTCGCTGACTGCCTGGAAGACCGCGTTCAAAGGCAAGGTGCGTACCGTTTGCTGCTATCCGTTCGAGGAGAACTTCGTCGAAGCGCATGTCGACCGGATCATGGAAGGCTTCAAGGCTGCCGGTGAACCGGCTCAGGTCACTTTGCTGCTCTCAGCCCATGGATTGCCGGAAGCCGTAGTCCGCGACGGCGACCCCTATCAATGGCAGTGTGAAACACTGGGTGAGATGATCGCCGGCCGGGTGCCGGCGCATTGGGAAGTTATCCCCTGCTACCAGTCCCGCGTTGGCCCGCTGAAATGGATCGGCCCCGCGACAGAAGCGGAAGTCGAGCGCGCGGCGAAAGCCGGCAAGCACATCCTGATTGCACCGATCGCGTTCGTCTCGGAGCATATTGAGACGCTGGTCGAGCTAGGTGAAGAGTACCGCGAGATCGCGGAAGCCGACGGTGCCGCGAGCTATACGCGGGTTGAAGCGCTGGGTGTGCATCCCGGATTCATCGGCACGCTCGTAAGCGAAACGCTCGCAGCTCTGGAGATGAAGACCGAAATCCGCTCCTGCGCTGGCGGGCGGCTTTGCCCTTCGGACTGGACGGGCTGCCCGCATGCCGTCACACATCAGAAAGCAGGCGAACGCGTCATCGAACCGGCGCTCTGAGGGGGCGGCATTGGATATCTATCTCTGGGTCAAGTCGGCGCACGTCGTCTTTGTGATTTCGCTGATGGCCGGACTGCTGATCTATCCGCGCTACAAGATCCACCAATTGTCGAGCCGGCCGGGCGAACCGCTGTTCGAGACGATGAAGGATGCATCGGCCCGGCTGCTCCGCATCATCCTGAATCCAAGTCTCATACTTGTCTGGGTGTTCGGCATCCTGATGCTGTTCCTCGACTGGTCGCGCGGGGGACAGATGATCCTTCAGCCCTGGATGCATGCCAAGCTGGCCCTGGTCACCGGGATTTCCGGCCTGCATGGCTATTTCATTGGCCTCGGCAAGAAGGTCGACAAGGTCAGCGGCACCGTCGAAGCAAGGACCTTGCGGATGCTCAACGAAGTGCCCTTCATCCTGATGATCGGCGTGGTGATCCTCGTGATCGTACGCCCCTTTTGAAGTGCCCGTCTTTCTGGCTTGACGGCAGGGTTCAAATTGGCGATTACAAATTCATGCCGGTGCGCCCGATCCTTGCGGCGCCCCATACTTCCCCCTGACCGGCACCCCCCTGACTAAATCCAGAATACGGACCGCTCTGTATGGCCTCCTCGACACTCGACAACCTCACCAGTGTAACTTTGCGCGAACTCAAGGCAAAGTCGCCTGAGGAACTCCTCGCCTATGCCGAGGAGCTCGAAATCGAGAATGCGTCCTCAATGCGGACCCAGGATATGCTTTTCGCGATCCTGAAGGAACTCGCGGACAGCGAAGTCGAGATTACCGGGCAGGGCGTGCTGGAGGTTCTGGTCGACGGCTTCGGCTTCCTCCGCTCGCCGGAATCGAACTACCTGCCAGGCCCGGACGACATCTATGTCAGCCCCGAAGTGCTGAAGAAGGCGAACATCCGTACCGGCGACACTGTCGAGGGCCCGATCGTCGCCCCACAGGATTCCGAGCGCTACTTTGCCCTGACCGATGTCAGCAAGATCAATTTCGAAGACCCGGACAAGGCGAACAAGAAAGTCCACTTCGACAACCTGACCCCGCTCTACCCGGACCGCCGCCTGAAAATGGAAAGCCGCGATCCGACCAAGAAGGATCGCTCCGGCCGGGTCATCGACATCGTCGCCCCGATCGGCAAGGGCCAGCGCGCGCTCATCGTTGCGCCGCCTCGTACCGGTAAAACCGTCCTGATGCAGAACATCGCGGCTGCGATCGAAGAGAACCATCCCGAGTGCTACCTGATCGTTCTCCTGATCGACGAGCGCCCGGAAGAAGTGACGGACATGCGCCGCACGGTGAAAGGTGAAGTCGTCGCCTCGACCTTCGACGAGCCAGCTACCCGCCACGTCCAGGTCGCCGAGATGGTTATCGAGAAAGCCAAGCGTCTCGTCGAGCACAAACGCGATGTCGTCATCCTGCTCGACTCGATCACGCGCCTCGGCCGGGCCTACAACACGACCGTCCCCTCTTCCGGCAAGGTGCTCACCGGCGGTGTAGATGCCAACGCGCTTCAACGCCCGAAGCGTTTCTTCGGCGCCGCACGGAATGTCGAGAATGGCGGTTCGCTGACCATCGTTGCCACGGCTCTGATCGATACCGGCAGCCGAATGGACGAGGTCATCTTCGAAGAGTTCAAGGGCACGGGTAACTCCGAAATCGTCCTTGACCGGAAGATCGCCGACAAGCGCACCTTCCCGGCGCTCGACATCATGAAGTCCGGCACGCGGAAAGAAGAACTCATCACGCCGCAGGACCAGCTGTCGAAGATATACATCCTTCGCCGCATCCTCGGACCAATGGGAACGAGCGACGCCATCGACTTCCTGATCGACAAGCTGCGCCAGACGAAGACCAACGACGAGTTCTTCGAAGCGATGAAGAACTAGGGCGCCCCGGTCTTGGGTGCGCAAGATACCATCTGCGCCCTCGCCTCTGGGCCCCTTCCCTCCGCGATTGCGGTCGTCCGCATTTCGGGACCCGCGGTCTACGAGATCGGTGCGCTGCTTCTGGCCGGCGGCCTCCCCCCCGCCCGGCGTGGAACGCTGACCAAACTCATCGACCAGGCCGGCAGCCTGATTGATGAAGGCATCGCCCTCTTCTTTCCGGCGCCGGGTTCCTACACCGGCGAAGACACACTCGAACTCTTCCTCCATGGCGGCCCGGCGGTCGTCGGTCATGCGCTCGGCGCCTTGACCGCGATTGAAGGTGTGCGCCTCGCCGAGCCCGGAGAGTTCACCCGGCGCGCATTCGAAGCCGGCAAGCTGAACCTTACACAGGCCGAAGGTGTCGCCGACCTGATCGAGGCCGAGACCCTCGCCCAGAAAGGCCAGGCGCTTCGCCAGCTCTCCGGCGGCCTGTCCGAAACCTATGCCGGGTGGCGTGACGAGTTGATGGGTCTTCTCGCCCTCGTCGAAGTGATGATCGATTTTCCGGATGAGGGTGATGTCGATGCGAATGCGGCGAGCCCTGTCCGGGCGCGCGTCACCGATCTGATTGCCGAGGTCGAGGCCGCTCTCGGCGATGGCGGCATCGGCGAACGCATCCGTGACGGATTCCGCATCGCGATCATCGGCGCTCCGAACGCCGGCAAGTCGACCCTCCTCAACCGGCTTGCTGGACGGGAGGCTGCGATTGTTACCTCACGGCCGGGCACGACCCGCGACGTGATCGAGATCCGCAAGGTACTCGGCGGTCAGGTCGTGTGGATCGCGGACACGGCCGGCCTCCGGGAGACCGAAGACGAGATCGAGGCCGAAGGCATTCGCCGCGCAAAGATGACGGCTGATGACGCCGACCTCTGCATCCTGCTTGTCGACGCCTCGGAGTCTACTGCTCCCCCTCCCCTCCCCTATCCGCCGCCCAAGGGGATTGTTGTCGTCAACAAGGCGGACCTCGCCGCTCCTCAACCGACCATCGCCGCTCACTATACAGTAAGTGCCAAGGACGGCGCCGGCGTTGAGGCGCTCGAAGCGGGCCTTGCCGCCCGCATCCAGGCACTCGCCGGATCCGTCGAAGCGCCGGTGATCACCCGTGCCCGCCACCGCGAAAAACTGACCCGCGGCCTCGCCGCCATCGCCTCGGCCAGGACCGCAATCGACAACCAGCTCGGGTTCGAGCTGGTAGCGGAAGACCTCCGCCTTGCCATCCGCGAGATGCAGGCGATCATCGGCCAGATCGGAGTCGAGGATGTTCTCGGCGCCGTCTTCTCCCGCTTCTGCATCGGGAAATAGGGTCTAGGGAATCCCCTCCCCCGGCGTTATATACCCGCCCGAGCTCCCAGCCTTAAGAGATGGTTAATGCCGCAAGCGGCCGAATTTGATGTGATCGTTATTGGCGGCGGCCATGCCGGCTGCGAAGCCGCGGCCGCGTCTGCCCGCTTCGGCGCGCGCACCGCCCTCGTCACACACAAGCGCGCGACCATCGGCGAGATGAGTTGCAACCCGGCCATCGGCGGTCTCGGCAAAGGTCACCTCGTCCGCGAGATCGATGCGCTCGACGGCGTGATGGGACGGATGGCCGACAAGGCCGGTATCCAGTTCCGGATGCTCAACCGCTCCAAGGGTCCGGCCGTCTGGGGCCCCCGCGCCCAGATCGACCGCAAGCTTTACCGTCAGGCAATGCAGGCCGAGCTCGGCGACTATCCGAACCTGACCATCATCGAAGACGGCGCCGAGGACCTGATCCTCGAGGAAGGATGCGTCGCCGGCATCGTGGGTCTGACCGGGTCGATCTACCGTGCCTCGAAAGTTGTGATCACGACCGGCACCTTCCTGAAAGGCGTCATCCACATTGGCGCGAAGCGCATCCCCGCTGGCCGGGTCGGCGAGGCACCGGCCATCGGATTGTCTGACCGGCTCTACGCGCTCGGCCTCCCGATGGGCCGTCTCAAGACCGGAACACCTGCCCGGCTCGATGGCCGCACCATCCATTGGGACCGTCTCGAGATGCAGCCCGCAGACGACCAGCCGATCCCGTTCAGCTTCCTGACCGGTCAGATCGACGTGCCTCAGATCGCCTGCGGCATCACCTGGACGACACCCGAGACCCACGCGATCATCGACGCGAACATCACCCAGTCGGCAGTCTATTCCGGTGCTATCGCCGGCCGGGGACCCCGCTATTGCCCTTCCATCGAGGACAAGGTGCACCGCTTCGCAGACCGCGACCGCCACCAGATCTTCCTCGAGCCGGAAGGCCTGGACGATCACACCGTCTATCCGAACGGCATCTCGACCTCCTTGCCGGAAGAGATCCAGGACCTCTTCATCCGGACCATCCCCGGTCTCGAGGATGTCGTCATCCTACAGCATGCCTATGCCATCGAGTATGACTATGTGGACCCCCGCGCGCTTTCGCCGGCGCTGGAGGTGAAAGCGCTGACAGGCCTTTACCTCGCTGGTCAGATCAACGGCACAACCGGATATGAAGAAGCGGGCGCCCAGGGTCTTATGGCCGGCCTCAACGCAGCGCGTGCCGCAGCCGGCAGGGACCCGGTCATCTTCGACCGCGCCGAAGCTTATATCGGCGTCCTGATTGACGACCTCGTGACCCGGGGTGTGACCGAGCCCTATCGCATGTTCACCTCCCGCGCCGAGTATCGTCTCGCGCTCCGCGCCGACAATGCCGACCAGCGTCTCACGCCCCGCGGCATCGAAGCCGGTGTGGTGGGCGCAGACCGCGCAGCGATGTTTCACGTGAAACATCGCGCCCTCGAACAAGCCCGCTCTACACTCAAGTCTCTGACGCTTTCTCCCGCCGCGGCCGCCAAGGCCGGTTGGGTGATCAACCAGGATGGCCGGGTACGGTCGGCCTGGGAGTACCTCGCATACAAGGATATCACGCTCACCCACCTTCGCGCCGTCTGGCCGGAGCTTGGTTCGATCCCGGACGATGTCGGCGCGCAGATCGAGATCGAAGCGCTGTACGCTGCCTACCTTGATCGCCAGTCCGAAGATGTCGCCGCCCTTCGCCGCGACGAGTCCCTGACCCTCCCGGGCGATCTCGACTATGATGCCATTGGCGGCCTGTCGAACGAGGTCCGCTCCAAGCTCAAGGCCGTCCGTCCGATGACCCTTGGCCAGGCCGCCCGGATTGAAGGTGTGACACCCGGTGCCTTGACGGCGCTGCTCGGTCACGTGAAACGCGTCCGTCGAACAGGGTAAATCCGGGCGGGATCAGACATGACAAATACGGACGACCGCGCGGCCTTCCTGGCCGCACACGATGTTTCACGTGAAACATTGGCCAAGCTCGACATCATCATCGCGACCCTCGATGAGTGGCGAAAGCGCAGCAACCTGATCGGCCCAAAGGAGTGGCCCCAGATCTGGACGCGGCATGTCGGCGACTCGGTGCAGCTCCTTGACCGTATCCCGGACACGGCCCGCGTGGTCGACCTGGGATCAGGCGCCGGCTTCCCCGGATTGATTCTCGCGGCGGGTCGGCCTGCGGGGCATGTGACCATGATCGAGAGCGTCGGAAAGAAGTGCGCCTTCCTGCGCGCCGCGATCGAAGCGGCCGGTTTGCCGGCCGAAGTCCATCAGGGCCGCGTCGAAGCGGCGCCCCCGATCCCCGCGTCCTATGTCACGGCTCGGGCCTTTGCCCCGCTTCCGGAGCTTCTGGATTATGCCGCGCCCTGGCTGTGCAAGGGAGCAACAGGGGTCTTCCCAAAAGGCGAACGCTGGAAAGATGAATTGACGGCGGCGCAGCAAAGGTGGAATTTCGCGTATCAAGCGATTCCAAGTCGCAGTGGTGGGTCCGGGGTAATCTTGATTGTGCGGGAGGCTGCGAGACGCCATGGCCAGGCCTAGAATATTTGCTGTCGTGAACCAGAAGGGCGGGGTCGGGAAAACGACCACGTCGATCAACCTTGGCACCGCGCTGGCCGCCGTCGGCCGCCGGGTGTTGATCGTTGATTTCGACGCCCAGGGTAACGCCTCGACCGGTCTCGGCATCTCGCGTGCCGAGCGCCTCCGGACATCCTATGATCTTGTGGTCGACCGGATCCCGCTCGAGGAGGCCGTGCTCTCCACCATCGTTCCGCGCCTCGATATTGTTCCCGGCGACGAGAACCTGTCCGGGGTCGAGACCGAACTCGCGGGAGACGCCCACCGGTCCTACCGCCTGAAGGAAGCCGTCCAGACCTATATCGCCCGCGCCGAGACCGGTGACCTCGTCAAGTATGACTATGTGCTGATCGATTGCCCGCCCTCGCTTTCGGCGTTGACCGTCAATGCGATGACCGCCGCTGATGCGCTTCTTGTTCCGCTGCAGTGCGAGTTCCTTGCGCTCGAGGGTCTGTCGCAGCTTCTGCGCACCGTCGAAGTCGTCCGCTCGGGCCTCAATCCGACGCTCGAAATCCAGGGCGTCGTGCTCACCATGTATGACCGGCGCAATTCGCTGTCCGACCAGGTGGCGAACGAGGTCCGCTCCTTCTTCGGCTCGAAAGTCTACAACACGGTCATCCCACGAAACGTGCGCCTGTCCGAGGCGCCTTCGTTCGGCAAGCCGGCGCTCCTCTATGACTATCGCTGCCCCGGAAGCGAGGCCTATATCCGCCTCGCGTCCGAAGTGCTTCAGCGTGAGAAAGCGAGGGTCGCATGAGCATCGATCCCCAGGATGATGGCCGCCGCACGTCGCGGCTTGGCCGCGGCCTCTCGGCCCTGATCGGCGAAGTCGAAGCGATGGGCGTTCGCGCGCCTGCTGCCAATGTTCCGGCCCCGGATCTTCCGCCTACGGAAAAACCCAACGAGATCGCGCTCGACCTCATCCGCCGTAATCCAGCACAGCCCCGCCGCAGCTTCGATGAAACCGAACTGCGCGAACTCGCCGAGTCGCTGAAGACCAAGGGCGTCCTGCAAGCAATCCTCGTCCGGCCCGATCCGAAAGAGACCGGCAAGTATCAGATCATCGCCGGGGAGCGCCGGTGGCGCGCCGCCCGTATGGCGGGCATGACCCATATACCGGCGGTTGTGCGCGACGTGGATGAACTCGCCCTGCTCGAGTTCGGCATCATCGAGAACGTCCAGCGCGCCGACCTCAATCCGATCGACGAAGCTGAGGCTTATGAAGCCCTGATCAAACGCTTCGGCCGTACCCAGGAAAGCCTCGCATCCAGCGTCGGCAAGAGCCGCACGCACATCACCAACACGCTCCGCCTCCTGCAATTGCCGGAAGCGGCCCGGGTGCATGTCCGCGCGGGGCGCATCTCTGCCGGTCATGCCCGCGCTGCGCTCGGCAGCGCGAATCCCGAGGCGCTGATCGACCTAGCAATCGAGAAGGGCCTCAGCGTCCGTGATGTCGAGGCGCGTGCCCGCGAGTCGCGTGACGCCCATCTCGAAACGAAATCGATGCCGCCCAAGCCGGCCATCGAGAAGGACGTTGATACCGAGGCCCTGGAAGCGGATATCAGCCGCGAGCTCGGCCTCGTCGTCGATATCCGCCATGGCAGGGAAGGGGGCGAGATCCGCATAAAGTACCGCGATCTCGAACAGCTCGACGAAGTCTGCAAACGGCTGACGGCCAAGCGCAAGCTCTGAGGCGTCAGCGGGCGGCTTCGGCAACCCTTACCAGATCGTTAATCAGTAGGCGGACGATCGGTTCAGCTGATGCGCCTGCTGTCTTCGCCTGCCGTTCGGCATCATGGATACGTTCCATGATCCGCAGCAGGCGCTTCGGTGTCCAGGTATTCATCCGGCTACGGAACGCCGGCCATTCATTCTGCCAGACCGGGGGGCGCAAGCTGCGCCCAGGGTTGGCATCGCCCGCGGCTACCTTTTCATGTGCGGCCAGCATCCTGAGGGTTTCCATCTGCAGCGAGCGCAGGATCGAGATCGGGCTCGTCCCGGCCTCATTCAGCCGGTCGAGGGCGTTGTGCGCATCTGCAGGCCGGCCGTCCAGCGCCGCCATCAGCACGCCGCTCATGTCCTGGCTGAGATCGGTGGCCGTCAGCGCGCGGATGTCGGAGACCGAAACGGCCCGCCCAAGCCCGCGCGCATAAAGCGCCAGCTTCTCGATCTCGGCATTGGCGATGGCCCGGTGGCCGGGCAGGTCGCCCGTGAACAGGGTTAGGGCATCGTCTTCGATCACCGCACCCTCGGCCATCAGCGCGGCGCGGACACGCTCGCCGATATCGCCGGCCTCTTCGGCGAAGAGCTGGAGGCAGGCTGTCCGGGAGGCTTTTTCGGCGGCCGCCCGCAGTTTGGACTTTGCCTGAAGGCCGCCCGTCTCGATCACCAGTTTCGCCGCATATCGCCCCGGCGAGGCGTCTCCCGTTTCGATGGCTTCCACCAGCAGGGCCGCGATCTTGTCGCCGCTCGTGCGTACACGCACCCCCCGCTTGTCGCCAAGGAGCGATACCGCCTCCAGCGCATCGAAGAGGAGCGACGGATCCTTCCGGATCGCGTCATCATCGAGAATGGTCACATCAAGCGGCATCTTCCCGCCCCAGGCCGACAGCACGGCCTGCGCGGCGTCGGAAGCCAGCCCCTCATCTTCGGAAAAGGCGAGCACGGCCCAGACATCATCTCCGGGGCGCCGGGCGAAGCTCTCCGCCTGCTTGCCCTTCAGCAGCATTACTTTGCCGCGAACTGGAGGCGGATATCGTCGGCGATACGCTTGGCGAGCAGGCGCATCGCGCGGTCAGAGGCGCTCGTCTGGGCCGCAATGTCGCCGAACGGCGAATCCGGGACGAGGAACCCGGTCTCGACATCGGCGCTTCCGCGCACGTTCACGGTGTCACCCGTCAGCGTGTAGCTGCCGGTCGCCAGAACGCTGGACCGCGAGGCCGCACCGTCCGGCTGGAAGGCGAGGCGGGAGAGCCGGTCATTGAGATCAATGGTCAGCGTCACCGGTTCGGTCAGCCCCGGCACGCCAAGTGCCAGTTCCTGAAGCAGGGCCTGGCGCAGCATGTGCCCGGCGCGCCCGTCAATCGGCTCGATATCGATCAGCCCGCTTTCGGCGAGCTTGCCGTCGACAGGGGCATATACGGGCTGGAACCCGCAGGCGCCGAGCGGCGCGGCAAGGCTGGCGAGAACGAAGACGGCAGCGAGGCGTTTCATGCCACGACGATATTCACGATGCGTCCGGGCACGACAATCGTTTTCTTCACGTCCTTGCCGTCGATGAACGCCGTCACTTCCGGCAAGGCCCGCGCAGCGGCCTCGACCGCGTCATTGCCGAGATCCTTGGGAACCGTGATTTCGCCGCGGCGCTTGCCGTTCACCTGCACAGCGAGGGTCACGGTGTCTTCAACGATCAGGGCAGGATCCGCCTCCGGCCAGGCGGCCGCGGAAACGAAGCCCTTCCCGCCAATCCGCTGCCAGACGCTCTCGGCCAGGTGCGGCATGAACGGCGTCAGGCAGCGGGCCAGCATCGAGACCGCTTCGGCGCGCGCGCCTGTCAGCTCCGCGGAGGCTTCGGCCTTCTTCAGCACGTTCACCCATTCATGGATGGTCGCAATCGCCGAATTGAACCGGAACTCCTCGATAGCCTTGTCCACGGCTTTCGCCGCGCGGTGGCTTGCCCGGCGCAGGTCGACGGAGGCAGCGTCCTCGCCCGGGGCAGGGAAGGGGGCTTCCGGCAGATTGTCGGCGAGGCTCCAGATGCGCTGCGCAAACCGGGCCGATCCTTCGACACCGGACTGCGTCCACTCGACATCTCGTTCGGGCGGCGAGTCAGACAAAACGAACCAGCGCGCGACATCGGCGCCATAGGTGGCGACAATCGCGTCCGGGTCGACCGTGTTCTTCTTCGACTTCGACATCTTCTCGATGGCGCCGGCTTCGACGTGATCGCCGGTCGCGATCTCGATCCAGTGATTGCCGCGCTTCTCGACCATGCCCGGCTCCAGCCACCTTCCATCCGCCGCGCGGTAGGTCTCGTGGGTCACCATGCCTTGCGTGAACAGGCCCGCGAACGGCTCGCCGGAGGGCAGGTCCAGTTCGCCGCAATCGCGCATCGCCCGCGCAAACGAGCGCGAGTAGAGCAGGTGCAGCACGGCATGTTCCACGCCGCCGATGTACTGGTCGACGGGCAGCCAGTAAGCGCGCTCGGCCGGATCACTGACCGAGGCAAAGCGGGCGTAATACCAGGAGCTGTCGACGAAGGTGTCGAGCGTGTCGGTCTCGCGCCGCGCCGGCTTTCCGCAGGTCGGGCAATTGACGTGTTTCCAGGTCGGGTGATGGTCCAGCGGGTTGCCCGGCTTGTCGAACGTCACATCCTCCGGCAGCCGCACAGGCAACATCTTCGCCGGCACCGGCACAACCCCGCACACCTCGCAATAGATGACCGGGATCGGGCAACCCCAATAGCGCTGGCGCGAGAAGCCCCAGTCGCGCAAACGGTAATTGACCGTACCCTGACCATGCTCTGACGCTTCCAGCTTCGAGATCGCCAGCCGCTTGGCTTCGTCCACCCCGAGCCCGTCGAGGAAAGCCGAATTGAAGATCCTGCCCGGGCCCGTATAGGCCTTGTCATCAATGCGGAAGTCTTCCGGCGCCGTGTCCGGCGGCAGCACGACCGGCGTCACCGGCAAGCCGAACTTGCGCGCGAAATCGAGGTCGCGCTGGTCATGCGCCGGACAGCCGAAGATCGCGCCGCTGCCATAGCTCGACAGAACGAAGTTCGCCGACCAGACAGGCAGGGTGATCGCCGGGTCAAAGGGGTGGCGCACACGCACGCCGAGATCGATGCCGAGCTTCGGTGCCTTCTCGATGGCCTCTTCCGATGTCCCGATGCGAGAGGCCTCGGCAATGAAGGCCGCCACGTCCGGGCGTGCCTCGGCAATCGTCCGGGTCAGGGGATGGTCTGGGGCCAGCGCAATGAAGCTCGCGCCGAACAGTGTGTCAGGCCGCGTCGTGTAGACTTCGATCGGATCGGTCGCATGGTTCTGCCCCCCGCCGGATTTTGCCTTGGCGAGAAAGTCCGGAACTTCGGCAATGTCCCACCAGACCAGTGCGCCTTCCGAGCGCCCGATCCAGTTGGCCTGCATCGTGCGCACCTTCTCCGGCCAGCGCTCCAGCTTTTGCACTTCCGTGAGCAGATCATCCGCATACGCCGTGATCCGGAAGAACCATTGCGTCAGCTCACGCTGCTCCACCAATGCGCCGGAACGCCAGCCGCGCCCGTCGATCACCTGTTCATTGGCGAGCACCGTATTGTCGACCGGATCCCAGTTCACCTTGGAGGCCTTGCGATAGACCAGGCCCTTTTCCAGCAGCTTCAGGAACAGCGCCTGCTGCGTGCCATAGTATTCCGGATCACAGGTCGCGAACTCGCGGCTCCAGTCGAGTGACAGGCCGAGCTTTTTGAACTGCGCGCGCATCGCGTCGATGTTGGCATAGGTCCACTTGCCGGGCGCAATGCCGCGCTCGATGGCAGCGTTCTCGGCCGGCAGGCCGAACGCGTCCCATCCCATCGGGTGAAGCACGTTGTAGCCTTTGGCGCGGCGGTGGCGCGCGACGACATCGCCCATCGCATAGTTGCGAACATGGCCCATGTGCAGCCGCCCCGAAGGGTAGGGAAACATCTCGAGGACATACGCCTTCGGCGCTCCCAGCGCTTCGCTGGGAGACTTTGCGCGGAACAGGTCGGCTGCGGCCCAGGCATCACGCCATTGGGGCTCCGCAGCCTGCGGATCATACCGGGTTGCCATGTGGGGCTCCCTTCAAGACATCAGAGATAAAGTCGAAGTCCGGCGCTTTAGCCGATCTCGGATGCCTTAAGAAGTCGGGCCCGCTCAAGAATCTTGTTCTCGAGCTGCTGGCCGGTCTCGATATCGACACCGGCATCGGTCCAGGTGCCGTCCGTATTGACCTGACGGTAGACGCTGACCTTGACGCCATCGGCGCGCAGGCGCGAGTCGAGGATGTAGACGGTCGCCTTGATCCGCTCGGCCGGGGCCTCTTCGAAGCTCTTCCAGTCATAGATGACGAGACCGCCAAGCGCATCGGCGCTCTGCAGAGGCAGGGGGGCCAGGGTGTCGAGCGTGGCGCGCCAGAGATAGGGGTTCACGGCGGCGACCGACTGCGGCGCCTTGGCGGCAGCGGATTTCGATCCGCCCGACTGGCAGCCCGTAATGGCGATCATCGCCGCAAAGGCGGCGGCAAGGGTCGGCTTCATCATTGTACTGTTCCTGCGTGCAAGACCTTGTTCACGCCGCGTGTATAACAAGGGGGTCATGGCCTCGCCAGTCTCGTTCTGCGCTTGGCCTGCGCCTGCAACTTCATGAGGGAGGCTCCCCATGCGCCGCCACCTGACCGGTCTTCTCCTCGCCTTCGCCGCCACGGCCGCACCGGCAATCGCTCAGGATGTCTGGGACGATGAAGGCGGCGTCGAGACGGAAGCGAAGGCCGAAGCCTATGTCGTCGCAGCGAGCGATGTCGACGAGCCCATTCTCTACACCCTGCGCAGCAGCTTCGGTGCGAACTATGTCCTCCAGAGCGGCGCGGAAATCGGCGTCCGCGTCTCCGGCGGCATCGACCAGGACAATCCCGCGAGGCCCGGTTTCACGGGTGTCGTCGGTCCGGCCAGCCCGGTCTTTGGTCCCGCGGGCGCCTTCAGCGGCCTCGGCCGGAGCCCGGCCGCCCTTGATGCGGGCCCCCGCGCACGTCTCGAAACCGGATACATCTATATGGATGGCGGCTATGGCGAACTGCGCGCCGGCCTCGATGAGGGAGTCGCGACCCGCTTCTTCGAAGGTGCGCCCTCGCTCTTCCGCCATGCCGGTCTTGCCAATGCCGGGCTTGATCCCACGGGCGAGGCGGTTGCCCGCACCGACCATGACCTGACGGGGCCGTCCCTCAAGGTCAGCTACGCAACCCCGCGCATCCTCGGTGTGCGCGCCGGTGTCTCTGTCTCGCCGGAAGCAAACACCGGCGGCCTCGACCGCGATCCCGTCCGCAACCTTGGCGGCGCCCCTCAGCCGATAATCGAGAACGCTGTCGAAGCCGCCGTGAACGTCTCCCGCCGCCTGCCGCGCAGCGGTGTGCGTCTTCGCGCCGGCGCGGCTTACAGCGAGGCCGATGCCAGCTCCCCCGCCTTTCCCGCAGCCTATGACCGGGTGGAGACCTGGTCGGCCGGCGGTTCGGCCGAGTTCTCCTGGGGCGCCTTCGGCCTCAGCTACCTCGACAGCAATAACGGCTATGCCCCCGGCGCTGGCGACTACTCCGCCCTGTCTGCCGCGCTGCGTGTGTCCTTCGGTGACCTCGATGCTGGCCTCGAAATTGCGACCGCCGAAGATGAGGCCGCCGGGGCCGAATCGGACGCCTTCGGCGTCTCGCTCGGGCGCGATTTCGGAGAGAACCTCCGCATCGTCGGGGGCTGGCAAAGCCGTAACACCCGGTACACGGGAAATGCCTTGCCTGCCCCGCCCTCATTCAGCGACCGCACCGGCGGGGTTGTGATCGAAATCACACTGTCCCGCTAAAACCCCTCCTGTTTCCGAATGTTAATCTTCCATTAAGACCCGCCGGACACTATCAAAGCTGTGTAGGATGATGGAAATGCACGCTCGTTTTGCCCTGTCTTTTGCGCTTGCAGCGGCGGCCTTCTCGGCCCCGGCTTTCGCGCAATCGCGCGCAGACGATGACGCGATCCGCATCGAAGCCCCCACCCTGTCGGAAACCAACGCGGCCCGTGCCGAATGGTACCGCCAGTTCTCCGAGGCCAAACCCGCTGACAGCCGCCCGCAATGGCAGGCCGAGCCGTCGCAAGACTTCTCGATGCGCCTTGGCGGCGACTCGCGCTGGGAACTGAGCCTCGACAAGTTCACCCGCCTCGGCGTGTCCCCGCTGCCGCGCGAGGAAGTCCAGGCCGGCGCCACCTTCAAGATCACGCCGCGCTTCTCGGTCGGCGGCGAAGTCAGCATCCGCGCGGATGAGCTGAACGAACTGAATGATTCGGCCCGCTGGGAAAATCAGGATGTCGAAGCCGGCATCCGGCTGAAATCGGCCTTCAAGTTCTAATCTACTGGCCGGACACGGCCATTCCTTCCACCGCCGCAAACCCCGCCGATCCCGAAATCCGGCCCGCCGTTTCCGCCGTCACGCCGCCCAGCGCATAAACCGGCTTCACCGATCTGGCCGCCAGCTGGGTAAACCGGAGCGCGCCCATCGCCGCTCCCGCACTCGGGCTGCGGGAGGCAAAAACAGTCGACAGCAGTACGGCGTCTACCGGAAACCCCGCCGCCGCCCTCAGTTCCCGCGCCGAATGGGCGCTCAGGGTCTGTAGCCGGAACCGGCTGCGCCATCGCCGCGCCTCGTCCCTCAGGCGGAAAGGCCAATGCATGCCGTTCGCATCGACCTGCAACGCCAGTGCAGGGTCCGCAGCAATCAGCAACACCAGCCCGCGCGCCTTGCACACTTCTGCGAGACGCAATGCAACACTTTGCCGGTCCGGCGCGCCGAAGTGCCGGTAAACCACGCCAAACCCCCGCGGCAGGCGGGCGGCAATGGTTTCCGGCTCCGGCGTTCGCGCCGGATCGGTCAGGAACAGGGCAGGGGGCAGGCTGCCCGCGCCCCGCGCCGCAAATGTCCTCGCACTGGCGCGCGCAGCGGCGGCGAGCTTGCGCCGCGCCCGGCTTTGGGGTTCTAGGCTCATCTTGATGAGCGATACGGCAGAACCTTCGATTTCCCAACGGCGGCAAGCCATCCTCGCGGAACTGGCTGCCGCGGCCACCCCGCCGCCCGTCCTCGTTGCCGTGTCAAAGACGCAGCCTGAGGCCGCCCTCGCCGAAATGCTGGCCGCCGGCCACCGCGTGTTCGGTGAAAACCGCGTCCAGGAAGCGATGGCGCATTGGGAGGGAAAGCGCGGCGCCTATCCGGATCTCGAACTCCACCTGATTGGCCCGCTGCAGACCAACAAGGCGGAAGATGCCATCCGCCTGTTCGACGTGATCCAGACGCTCGACCGCCCGAAACTCGCTGATGCACTGGCCGCCGCCATGCAGAAGACGGGCCGGCGCCTGCGCCTGATGGTGCAGGTAAATACCGGTGAAGAACCCCAGAAAGCAGGCGTTTCGCCTTTGGATTTGCCGGCCTTGCTCGCCTATGCGGCAGCAAAGGGGTTGGAGATCGAAGGCCTGATGTGCATTCCGCCGGTCGGCGAGCCTGCCGGGCCGCACTTTGCACTGCTCGCGAAACTCGCGCGCACCGCCGGCCTCAAATCCCTCTCGATGGGCATGAGCAGCGACTACACGCTCGCCGCCCGCTTCGGCGCAACCCATGTCCGCGTCGGCTCGGCCCTGTTTGGCGAACGGACCTAAGCCCGGATTTCAATCACCGATCCGCCGCCAAGCCGCGCCAGCACCCAGCGCAGGTCCGGCTCGGCCAGCGCCACGCACCCCTCGGTCTGCAGATAGCCCGGCCGCGCCACATGCAGGAAAATCGCGCTGCCTTTGCCCGCAACGACCGGATCATCATTGTAACCCAGCTCGACGATCAGGTCGTAGAGCCCGTCCTCCCGCCATAGCCGTTCATGGCTGCCAGGGCAGGGAAGGGGCACGAGGCGATTGTAAAAAGGCTCGCCCGGATCATCGCACCAACCGTCGCCGGGCTTCAGCGCAATCACCGGCAGGCCGGTTTCCGGCGCGGGTCCCTTGTCGGGCCGGTAGTAAACCCGCCGCACCGGCCAGGCACCGATAGGCGAGGCGCCGTCGCCTTCGCGCTTCTCGGCCGCTGGTTTGAGGCCGCCTTTGCCAAGCGCGCAGCGGAAAACGCGTCCGTCGCCCTCGAAACGCCCATCCGCGAAGGCAGTAAAGTGGCTTGCCAGTCGTGGCTCCCGGGATTGTTATTGGCTTTGGATGACGCCCCGAACTATGCAGCCGGCCAGACCCGGCGCCAAGGGGCGGCGCGGTCTAAGCCCATGCGGGCATTCAGGGAATTTCGTGATGACGGCCAAAAAACACATCCTCATCGTCGATGACGAGGCCGACTTCCGCGATACGCTCGCCGAACAGTTCGAGCTCAGCGACGGTTTCCAGATCACAAGTGCGGGAACCGGCGAAGAGGCGCTCCAGATCGCCGCGGCGCAGCGAGTCGATATCATTGTGCTCGATGTCGACATGCCCGGCATCAACGGCATCGAGACCTGTCGCCGCCTGCGCGCGGCCGGCGTTCGTGCGCCGGTCATCATGCTGACTGGCCGCACCGGCGAGGCGGACACGGTCGCCGGACTCGATGCAGGCGCCAATGATTATGTCGCCAAGCCCTTCACCTTCTCGGTCCTGCTCGCCCGCGTGCGTGCCCAGCTGCGCAGCTTCGAGCAGACCGAAGACGCGACCTTCGAGATTGGCCCCTATGAGTTCCGCCCCTCGACCAAGACGCTGCGCACCAAGGAGGGCAAGCGGATCCGGCTCACCGAGAAGGAAACCGAGATCCTGAAGTACCTCTACCGTGCCGGGGGCAGGGCGGTCGCCCGCGAGACGCTGCTGTCTGAAGTCTGGGGCTACAACGCTGCCGTAACGACGCACACGCTCGAAACCCACATTTACCGCCTCCGACAGAAGGTCGAGCCAGATCCCGGCAACGCGCGCCTGCTGATGACCGATCCCGGCGGCTACAGACTGCAGGTCTAGACTTTTACCTCGACACTGATTGGTGCGTGGTCGGATGGTTTCCATCCTCCGCGCCAGGCGAGGTGCACGCGGAAACTGTCGACCTTCGTGTCGCCGAGCGCTTCCTTGTTCGACCAGATGTGATCGAGCCGGCGGCCCTTGTTCGCGGCGGCCCAATCTGCCGCGCGGTAGCTCCACCAGGTGTAGAGTTTTTGTTCTTCGGGCACGGCTAGGCGGCCAATATCGGCGAATCCGGCCGATTTTCGTGCGGATTCGAGCCGTTCGGTTTCCTCAGGCGTGTGCGAGACGATTCCGAGCAGCTGCTTGTGCGACCAGACATCATTCTCGTGCGGCGCCACATTCAGGTCGCCCACGAGGATGCGCGGCACGCCTTTCTTCAGCTTCTTGTAGCCGGGTCCCAACCGGTCGAGGAAATCCAGCTTGTGGGCAAACTTCTCGTTCGCCGCGGCATCCGGAACGTCGCCGCCGGCAGGCAGGTAGATGTTATGGATCTCGAGGCCGGATTTCAGCCGCGCCGCAATCACCCGGGCATGGCCCTCCCGGCAGAGGTCCGGAGTATCGACTTCCTCGATCGGCGCGCGCGAGGCGATGGCCACGCCCGCATGCCCGCCGCGTTGACCCCGCAGCACAACATGGCCGAGGCCCATGTCCTTGAACACCTTCAGCGGAAACTCCGCATCCTGGCATTTGGTCTCCTGCAGGCACAGCACATCCGGCTTTTCGGCGGCGACGAAGGCCTCGACATTCGGCGCGCGCAGGCGGACCGAGTTGATGTTCCAGCTGACAATTCTGAGCGGCTTGGGCATCCGGCTTGCCTAGCAGCCAGCCCCGAAACGTCAACGCGCCCGAACGCGGGGGGTTCGGGCGCGCCGGACGCTTGCGAAAGCGTCTTTTATGAACCGGGCACGGGGCCTGCGGTCTCGACAGATCAGATGGATCACAGCGGGGGGTCGATGCTGCGCGGGGGTCCGTTCCGTCGATAGTTGTATTAATGTCACTCGCGCTTGGATTCGCAAGTTAATTGGAGGTAATTCCCTTGACCGCTTAACGGTTGTCAAAATCCGGCAGGCGGAACAGGCGCGGGTTCAGCTTGGCGCCGGTCTCGACATCCTTCAGCATCACCGAGGTGCTGCCGCCATTGGCATCCACCGTCCGCCAGCCTTCCAGCGAATTGCTCGCCCCGGCCAGCACAACCGTCAGCGTGCCCTCGGTCTCGCCCGTCTTGTCACGCACGGTGATGTTCGTGCGGTCGCCGGTGCGGCGCACATCGATCACTTCGGCTTCCTTCTCGAAGTCCAGCTTGTCCGACAACAGCAGGGACAGCGGCGTCGAGGCCAGCGGGATGCGGTCGGTAGTCTCCAGTTCGCTGTCCTGCAGCGCCACGGTCGTCCCGTCGCTGACGAGCACCAGCGGCACCGGGTCATCATAGTCGAAGCGCACCTTGCCGGGCCGTGACATCGCGAACTGGCCGGTCGAGAAGCTGCCATCCGGCGAATACTGTTCGAACTTGCCGCGCGCGGTTTTCACGGCAGCGAGCGCTTTCGATGCCTCTTTCAGAAGTTTCGAGCGTTCGGCCGCCGTCAATGGTGCGGCCACCTGCGCAGGTCCCGACACGGCCGGTACGGCGGCGGCCTGTTTCAGGCCCATCGTCACGGGAGACGTGAACAGAAGGGCAGCGGCGCTGACACTGGCGATAAGGTTCATCATGGTTTCGGCCTCCTTTGACCGTCAGGTCCGGGTCTACACTTAGGTGCCTGAACCCGGCCTAAACAGGGCGAATGGCAGGCATTCAGGCAGTGGCTGGTCCTGCAGCTTGCGGATTTTTCACCGGCATCCCATCTTGCGGCGTGACTCACAAGGGTCCCGCAAGGGGACCGACGCCTCATCTCAAGGAAACGCACATGGCGACCGCAGGCCTGCAACACACCAAGGACGGCACCGATCAGGGCTTCATGGCCGATGTCGTCGAAGCCTCGATGACCCAGCCGGTCATCGTCGATTTCTGGGCGCCCTGGTGCGGCCCCTGCCGCACGCTGGGACCCATCCTCGAGCGCACGGTCGAGGCCCGCAAGGGCGCGGTGAAGCTGGTCAAGATCAACACCGAGGAACATTCCGCCTATGCCGGCCAGCTCGGCGTGCGCTCGATCCCCGCCGTCTATGCCTTCCACAAGGGCCGTCCGGTGGACGGCTTCATGGGGGCTATCCCGGAAAGCCAGGTCAATGCCTTCATCGAGCGCCTGCTCGGCGGCACGGATACCGCGCAGGTCATCGCCGAAGCGCTCTCTCAGGCCGAAGCCGCCAGCCAGGCCGGTGACATCGCGCTCGCCGCCGAAATCTACGCCGCCGTGATCCAGGAAGACCCCGAGAACACCGCCGCCATCGCCGGCCTCGCGCGCTGCTACCTCGCGAGCGGCGATACCGCCCGCGCGCTCGCCACACTCGACATGGTTCCGGAAGCCAAGAAGAACGAAAGCGTCGTCAAGGGCGTCCGCCTCGCCATCGAGATGGCCGCCGATGCTCCGGCGCCGACCGAACTCGACGCAGCTCTTTCGGCAGTCAGCGCCAATCCCGGCGATCACGCCAAGCGCTACGAGCTAGCCGAGCAATACGCCGCCGCCGGCCGCTACAAGGACGCCGCCGATCACCTGCTGATCATCCTGTCGGCCAAGCTCGGCTGGGAAGATGGCAAGGCGAAGACCAAGCTGCTGCAGGTCTTCGAAGCTGCCGGCGCGACCGATCCGGTCACCATTGAAGGCCGCCGCCGGCTTGCCTCCCTGATGTTTGCCTGATCCGGCAATCGCCCCACCTTCACCTGAAGCAACGCGGAAGGGCGAAGTATGGCACACTACCGCAAGACGGCTGACCTGCCGGACACGCTGGCCATTTTCCCGCTGCCCGGCGCGCTGGTCTTCCCGCGCTGGGAACTGCCGCTCAACATCTTCGAGCCGCGCTATCTGAACATGATCGATGACGCGATGCGCGGCCACCGGCTGATCGGGATGATCCAATCCCTCGGCGGCGGCACGCGCGAGCGTCCGGAAATCGCCCGCGTCGGCTGCGCCGGCCGCCTCACCAGCTATACGGAAACCGATGATGGCCGCTACCTGATCACGCTGACCGGCATCTGCCGCTTCGCCGTGAAGGAAGAACTCGCCGTCACCACGCCCTACCGCCAGGTGCGTCCGGATTGGGAGAGCTATGCCGCCGATCTCTTTGCTGCGCCCGAAACCGGCCTGCCGGACCGGGCAAACCTGATCCGCGCCTTCCGCGCCTTTGCCAGCGCGCAGGGCCTGCAGGCAGACTGGGGTGCCATTGAGGAGGCGCCGATGGAAACCCTCGTCAACGCGCTGTCTGCGGGGTGCCCTTTCACGGCGCCCGAGAAGCAGGCCCTGCTGGAAGCCCCCACGCTGGCGGGCCGCGCTGAAACGCTGATCGCTCTGCTTGAGATCGGCGGCAGTGGCGGCGCTGACGGGCCTGTGCAATAGGAGCGGGCATGACCGACACCGCCGAAACCCCGCCTTCTTCAGGCGTTGATCCCCGCCTCCTGGAAATCCTGATCTGCCCGCTGACGCGCATGCCGCTGGTCTATGACCGCGCCGCGAATGAGCTGATCTCGCCGAAGGCGCGCCTTGCCTATCCGATCCGCGGCGGCATCCCGATCATGCTGGAGGAAGAGGCCCGCGACATGGACGCGCTGCCGGACCTCTCCGGCAATTCTGAAGAGCCGGGGGGAGGGGAGAGCAAATGACCGCCTCTGCCTGGCCCGCCCGCCTGACCTTCCGCGCCGCCGCGCAGGAACTCTTAGCCGAGTTCGATGACGGCAAGTCCGGCCGAGTGGCTTACAAGCGCCTGCGTGAGGAAAGTCCGTCTGCGGAAGTCCAGGGCCATGGCCGCGGCCCCAAGCCGCCGCAGGCGCCCGTGCCGGAAGACATCCGTGTGCTGAAGGCCGAGCCCGTCGGCCGCTATGCTGTGCGCCTCTTCTTCTCCGACGGACACTCCAGCGGCCTCTACACCTGGAACATAATCCGGGCCCTGACAGTCGGAGACTGAGGCCTAACGCATCAAACTCGGCAGATAATCCTGATCTGCGCTCGCTTGCCGGGCCATCGCGCGGCGCAGCGGCGTGATCCGGTTGGCGGCCATCAGCGCGAGGCCCCGCAGCGGTTTCAGGATCACATTGTCGTTCGAGAAGGCCCGGTCAATCAGGTCCATCGCCATCGCCGTGAGCGAGGCATCAAACCGGCGCCACTCGGCATACCGCGCCAGCACCGTGTCGCTGCCGGGGGCCAGCCCCGCCTCGCGCGCCTCGGTCATCACGTCGATCAGTGCGCCCACATCCTTGAAGCCGAGGTTCAACCCTTGCCCGGCCAGCGGATTGATCCGCCGCGCGGCATCGCCGAGCAGCGCCGTGCGCGGCCCGGTCATGGCGACCGCAATCTGCATCACCAGCGGATAGGAGAGGGGAGGGCCGTCCAGTTCCATCCGCCCGGCAAAGCCGGCGAAGCGCGCATTCAGTTCTGCCTCGATCTGATCCTTCGGCAGTTTCGCCAGCGTCTCGGCCGCGCCCGCCTTCATGTACCAGGCAAGGTTCGCCCGGTTGCCGGGCAGGGGCAGGGTCGCAAACGGGCCTTCCGGCGTGAACAGCTGGCGCGCGATGCCGCCATGCGGGCGCTCCAGTTTCACGTCCGCCGCGAACACGGACTTTCCATACGCCCGGCCTTCCGTCCGTATGCCGAGCGTCGTGCGCACAGCCGAATTGATCCCGTCGCAGGCGGCAACCAGTCCCGCCTTCAGGCTCCGGCCATCTGCAAGGGCGATCTCCGCCCCCGAGGGCCCCGGCGTCATGCCCGAAAACCGGGCACCTTTCAGCCAGGTCAGGCCGGGTGTGGCGCCCGCCTGCTTGTCCAGTGCGGTCTGCAGCGCCGCCGCAGGCACCATCTGGCCCAGCGCTTCGCCGTCCTCTCCCGGTTCAAGGTCTGCCGTATGAAAGGCCGCCTGCGGCGCACCGAACCAGTGGGTGCCGCCATCCTCGGCTTCGAGGCCGTTCAGCGGCGTGGTGACGCCTGCCAGCTCCGGCCCGATTCCCGTGGCCGTCAGCAATCGCCAGCTGCCGCGCACGATCGCGAAGGTTCTCGTATCGGCGCCTGCGCCGCCCTCCGCGGCCCGCGCATCGACCAGCGTCACGGCAAATCCGGCGCGCGCCGCGAGGATGGCCAACGCGGTCCCCGCCGGCCCGGCGCCGATCACGGCGAGGTCAGTGGTTTCAGGCATGCGGAGTCCGGTTTCAGCCATGTGAATGAGGTAGCGATGCTGCACTGCGGCGTCCAGCGGTGGCATCGATTTGGGCGTTTGGCCGCAAGCGTGCCCAAGGTTTAACCAACGGGCGTCCGAATCACATCCGCCACACGTCTGCCGTGCGACTTTTCCGGGCAGCCGAAATCATATCGGCATCGGGAGAGCGCGGGGGGTCCCCGCTCTGCAGGACTACAACAGACAGAAGGAGGGGCCGATGGGCCAATTGACTGGACGATGGAGCCGCGGGGCCATGCTTGCCCCGCTTTCACTGCTCGCAGCGGGTACGGCGTGGGCGCAGGAAGCGGCGATCACGCTGCCGGAAGCAACCGTCGACAAGGGTGATGTCACCTGGATGATGGTCTCGACCATGGTCGTCTTCCTGATGATCATCCCGGGTCTTGCGCTGTTCTATAGCGGTCTCGTCCGCACCAAGAACGCCCTCTCGGTCCTGATGCAGGTCGGCACGGTCACCGTGGTCGGCATGATCATGTGGGCACTGGTCGGCTACTCGCTGGCCTTCACGACCGGCCCCTCGGCAACCCTTGACCAGTTCATCGGCGGCACGGCGCGCCTGTTCCTCAACGACGCCGGAACCGATCTTTCGGACAACCTCGTTGCCACCTTCTCGACCGGCATCTACCTGCCGGAGCTGGTCTTCGTCGTCTTCCAGATGACCTTTGCCTGTATCACGGCCTCGCTGGTCCTTGGCGGCCTTGCAGAGCGCGTGAAATTCATCGGCGTCGTCATCTTCGCAATCGTCTGGCCGCTGCTGGTCTACTACCCGATGGCCCACATGGTCTGGTGGTGGCCGGGGCCGGACCTCGTTGCCAGCGGCACGCCTGCCGTCGGCGGCTTCATCTGGAACTTCGGCGCCCTCGACTTTGCCGGCGGCACCGTGGTGCACATCAACTCGGGCATCGCAGCCCTCGTCGGCGCGATCGTTCTCGGCAAGCGCCTCGGCTACAAGAAAGAACCGATGCCGCCGCACTCGCTGATGATGGTGCTGATCGGTACCGGCCTTCTCTGGTTCGGCTGGTTCGGCTTCAACGCAGGCTCGAACCTCGAGTCGAACTACTACTCCGTCCTCGCCATGGCGAACACCTTCCTGGCGCCTGCTGCGGCCGGTTTCGCCTGGGTCATGACCGAGTGGCTGACGCGCGGCAAGGCCAGCCTCCTCGGCCTTTGCTCGGGCATTGTCACCGGCCTCGTGGCCGTCACCCCGGCAGCCGGTTTCGCCGGCCCGGTGGGCTCGATCATCCTCGGCCTGATCGCCGGCCCGATCTGCCTCTTCGCCTGCTCGGCGCTGAAATCGGCCCTCGGCTATGACGACGCGCTCGACGTGTTCGGCATCCACGGCGTCGGCGGCATCATCGGCGCCATCGGCACGGGCTTCCTCGTCAACCCCGCCTGGGGCGGCGCCGGCGTCGTCGACTATGTCAGCTGCAACGAGGCAGGCGCCGTCCTGTCGGTCTGCCCGGTCGCAACCTACAACCTCGCGACCCAGGTCACCGCCCAGATCAAGGGCGTGCTGGTCACCCTCGTCTGGTCGGGTGTCGGCAGCCTGATCGTCTTCGGCGTCCTGAAAGTCCTCGGTCTCCTCCGCGTCAAGGAAGAGGAAGAGCAGGAAGGCCTCGATATCACCGCTCACGGCGAAGCTGCCTATCACAGCTGATCCCGTCAGCCGGAACAGGGAAGGGGCCGCGGACATGTTCCGCGGCCCTTTTTCGTTGCGCCCCAACCGGCATCCGCCCTGTCAGAAATTTAACCCTGCCGAATCCCGCAGATTCAGGCCTTCCGGAAGGAAAAACCTTCAAATTCCACAGGCTGCGTTTGCGGCATGTTAAGCCTAACCGGCGAAACCTGACGCTCCGTCTCGTCTAACTCCGGAGCGCCCCCTCATGAACGATCACGCCATCCGGGACGAAGACCTGCGCACGGTGAGCGACCCCGTCTGGCGGATCCTCACGGGTGCAGCTGCGTTCGGGGCAGGGGTGTTCGTCTGCGGCAGCGTTGGCTCCTATGTGCCGACCGATCCGAGCTGGAACGTGGCCTCCGACGCCGCTGCCCAAAATCTCTTCGGCAATGGCGGCGCCATCTTCGCCGATATCTCCCGCCAGATCTTCGGTTGGTCGGCCTGGATCGCCGGTCTTGCCCTGATGATCGGCGGCGCCATGCGCGCTGTGCTGGTCGGCAAGCCGCGCATCCGCCGCTGGGTCTATGGCGCGGTCGCCGTTCCGCTCTCCGCCGCCGCTTTCGCCGCCTGGCCGGTGCCGGAATCCTGGCCGCTCAGCGCCGGTCTTGGCGGCATGTTTGGCGACGGCGTGTTCAACCTCGCCATCCTGCCGTTTCGCGCCCTCATGCTGCCCGCTCCGGAAACCTGGGCCGGCATGCTGCTCGGCGGCTCAGCCCTCTGGGCGGGTCTCTCGGCGCTTGGCTTCCGCCGCCGCGATGCCCAGCTGCTCTCCGAAACCGCCGCCCGCACCGGCACGCATGCCGTCACCGGCGCGGCTGGCCTTGGCGGCTTCCTCATCCGGCTCGGCCATTCGCTCGCCGACCGCCGCCCCGTCCGCATGGACGAGACCGCGCCGGTCAGCGGCGACCGTACGCTGATCATAAAGCACGACGACGACTACGTCCCCACCTCGCGCTACCTGCCGTCCGATGACGAGGCAGATGAGCCCGCAAGCCGCTACGGCGCCGGCTGGGAAGATGACGAGGAGATCGACGAGGACGCCCCCGCCGCCGCCCAGCCTACCGGCCTGCGCGTCGCCGTTCCCCGGAACGTGCCGAAAACCTCGGCCGCCCCGAAAGTTGCCAAGCCCGAGCGCCGCCGCACCTCGACGCGCCTGCCATCGCTTGACCTGCTGCAGGTCCCCGAAGAACGCCGCGAGACGTTTGACGAGGAAGCTCTCCTCGCCAAGGCAGACCGCCTCGCCTCGGTGCTCAAGGAATTCCGCGTCCAGGGCCGCATCAAGGAAGTGCGCCCGGGCCCGGTCATCACCTTGTTCGAGATGGAGCCCGCCCCCGGCACCAAGTCGAGCCAGGTTATCACGCTTGCCGACGATATCGCCCGCTCGATGTCTGCCGTCTCTGCCCGCGTCGCGGTCGTGCCCGGCAAGAACGCGATCGGTATCGAGCTGCCGAATGACGAGCGCGAGAAAGTCTTCCTGCGCTCCATCCTGCAGTCCGAGGCCTATGTGAACTCGCGCGCCTCGCTGCCCGTCGCCCTTGGCGAAGACATCGGCGGCATGCCCACCGTCGTCGACCTTGCCCGCATGCCCCACCTCCTGGTTGCCGGTACGACCGGCTCGGGCAAGTCGGTCGGCGTCAACGCGATGATCCTCTCGCTGCTCTATCGCCACACGCCGGAGCAGGTCCGCTTCATCCTGATCGACCCGAAGAAACTCGAATTCACGGTCTATGAAGGCATCCCGCACCTCCTGACGCCGGTCATCACCAAGGCGCCGGAAGCCGTAAACGCCCTCAAATGGGCGGTGCGCGAAATGGAAAGCCGTTACGAGCTGATGTCCAAGGCAGGCGTTCGCAACCTTGCCGGCTTCAACGAGAAGGCCGCGAAATACCGCGCCGCCGGCGAGCCGATGGTGCGCAAGGGCCAGACAGGCGTCGACGAGAATGGCAAGCCGATCTTCGAATCCGAAGCTCTGCCTACAGATCATATCCCGCAGATCGTCATCGTCATCGACGAGATGTCGGACCTCATGGTCGTTGCCGGCAAGGAAATCGAGGGCTGCCTCCTGCGCCTCGCCCAGATGGCCCGCGCCGCCGGCATCCACCTGATCACCGCCACGCAGCGTCCGTCCGTGGATGTGATCACCGGCACGATCAAGGCAAACTTCCCGACCCGTATCTCCTACATGGTCACCAACAAGGTCGACAGCCGCACGATCCTCAACGAGCAGGGCGCCGAACAGCTGCTTGGCCACGGCGACCTGCTCTACCAGGAACCCGGCAAAAAGACCCAGCGCCTTCACGGCCCCTTCGTCTCGGACGAGGAAGTCAATACCGTCGCGGACTGGCTGCGTGAGCAGGGCGAGCCTGACTATGTGATGGACGTGCTCGAGTCGCACGATGACGGCTCCACCGGCTCGCCGGTCATGGACGCGATGCTCGGCGTCAGCGGCGAAGGCGGCGGCGGCGGAAACGGCGATGATGACGATGCGCTCTTTGCCGAAGCGGTCCAGGTCGTCATCCGCGACCAGCGCGCCTCGACCTCCTATCTCCAGCGCCGCCTCAAGGTCGGCTATAACAAGGCCGCCGGCCTGATCGACCGGCTTGAGGAGGAGGGCGTCATCTCCGCCCCCAACCATGCCGGCAAGCGCGAAGTGCTCACCAAGGCGAAAGCCGCCTAGAACGGACTTTGGTGGGAACAAAGAAACAGCCCCCGACCCTCCGGCAGACGAGGGCGGGGGCTTCGTCTTTTAGGCCAAGGATTCGCCTCACCCCATCGGATAGAGGATATCCTTCGACACCTGGTCACACGCCTTCATGACCTCAGGCGACAGCTCGAGGTCAACCGCCGCCAGAATGTCCGCCACCTGATCAAAGCGTGACGCACCGACAATTGTCGAAGCCACGAAATCATGCTGCTTCGACCAGGCCGTCGCCAGCGTGACCACGCTGATGCCCGCCTCGGCGGCAATCTTCATGTAGCGCTCGGTCGCGGCCAGCGTTTTCTCGTTGACGAAGCGCTTCGCCATCGCAGCCTGGCGTCCGCCGATCTTGATATAGGACGAGAAGCGCGCGCCTTCCGGTGTTGCCCCGCCCTGATACTTGCCGGAGAGAACGCCCCCGCCGATCGGGGAATAGGGGATCAGGCTCACGCCTTCCTCGCGGCAGACTTTCGACAGCGCATCCTCGAACCGGCGGTTGTTCAGGGAGAAGTTGTTCTGAATCGTCTGGTAGCGCAGAACACCGAGACGCTCGGATGCGGCAATCGATTTCATCAGCCCCCAGGCATCCTCATTCGAGCAGCCGGCAATCCGGATCAGGCCTTCCCGCGCAAGTTCGTCCAGAGTCTCCATCGTCTCGTCATAGGCGGTGCCATGGTCCGGCCAGTGCGTCTGATAGAGGTCGATATAGTCCGTCTGCAGACGGGTCAGGCTTGCCTCGACTGCACGGCGGATATTGTGCCGGTCAAGCGCTGTCATCTCGCCGCGCTGTGCGCCCTTGATCCAGCCATGGGAAGGCCCGCACACTTTCGTGGCGAGGATGATCCGGTCCCGGTTCTTCGTCTTCATCCAGCGCCCGACGATTTCTTCCGTCAGGCCGCCATATTTGATGTCTGGCGGAACGGGGTAATTCTCTGCCGTGTCGAAGAAATTGATACCGGCATCGAGGCTCGCATCGAGAATGCGGAAGGCTTCTTTCTCGTCGGTCTGCGTTCCGAAGGTCATCGTGCCCATGCAGATGTCGGAAACATAGATGGCGCTCTTGCCGAGGCGGCGGTGTTTCATTGTGGGTGTCCTTTGGTGGCCCGGCCAGCTTAGCGCCGCGCGCAGGAAGCGCAATTCAGCCCGCCATGCGTTCACCCGGCGTCAGGCACCCGGCCGCTTCGAGGATGTCGAGCGCCGGTTTCAGCCCGGCCTCATAGCGTTTCCAGCGGGCGAGCGCGCCGGTATAGAGCGGCTCGCGTACTTGCGCCGAACTGGCAGTTGCGACCGGTGCGGCATTCTCGTGGAAGGCAAGGCACTGCGCCTCGAAGGGCAGCCCGCAGAAGTCCAGCAGCCGCCGGGCTTCGGTTTCGAGGCCGGTGACGATCCTCTCATAGTGGACCACGGTGAAACGGTCCGGCGGCAAGGTCTCTTCGAAGGTTCTCACCATCTGGTCGAACTGGGCGTAGTAACGCGCGGTATCTTCCAGCGTGTAGGCATAATTGTAGTAGGAAAAGCTGGTCGCGAACATCTGCCGGTAGTTCGACAGGACCGTGTCCGCCGGATGCCGCCGCAGGCAGATCACGCGCGCTCCGGGCAGGGCAGCGAGGATTACTGGCGCCATCAGGATGTTCAGCGGCATCTTGTCGGTGAAGCGCCCCTTAATCCCGAGCGAGGCGCGCACGCTCTCCATGTAATCACGGCCAAGTTGGGCGAAGTCGATCTGTGCAGCCGCGTCCAGCGTCTCGGCGTCGAGAACAATGTTCGAAGGTGTTCTTGTTAGTCGTTTGAGCGAAAGCGCGAAGTCGGTCAGCTCCCCGGCGGGGCTCATCTGGCTGTGACTTGTCAGGATCCGGTCGGCCAGAGTGGTGCCCGTGCGCGGCATTCCGCAAATGAAAACCGGTGCGCCTGTGGCCTCGCTCGGCCGCCCCTTCAGGGCTGCGGCAGAGCGGATTGCTGCCTCGAAAAGCGCCGTATCAGCGCGAGGGTCATGCCGGATCTGCGTCCGCTTCAGCGCCTTGGCTTTCTCCAGCCAGTAGAGCGCCGCATCCGGCTGTTTCAGGTCCTCGTGCGCCTTGGCCAGTGCATGTCCGGTGCGCAGGCAGGCGTCCGGATCGTCCGTATGCTGCGCAAACAATGCCTTAAGAGCCGCAACCGAATTTGCACTTTCTGTCTGCCGGGTGATCTGGACCGCGGCGGGTAGTCCGCGCGAATCGCCCGCCGCGGCGCAGGCGAGATAGGCGGACCTGGCCGCATCCATCTCTCCGGCAAACTGCAGGGCAGCGCCATAGTTATACTGGTAGGCAGCATTCTCCGGCGCAGCGGTGACGGCTTTGGCGTAGAAGGGCAGGGCCTCGCCGTGCAGTCCCGCCCGGCTGAGCACGACGCCGATAGTATCCAGTGTGAAGGCATCAGCGGGCGCGAGCTGCATGGCCCGGCGCACAGTATCGACTGCTTCGCTGCGGCGTGACAGGGCCAGCAGGCACCGGGCCCGCTGGGCATGGGCGCCAGCATGGCCGGGCTGGTAAAGTATGGCCGCCCGGAACAGCTCCTCAGCGCGGGCAAGGTTGCCATGCTCGGCGGTCAGCAATCCCAGCAGGAAGAGGGCGTCTGCATTGCCCGGCTCCTCCTTCAGCACCTCGAGGCAGTTTGCATGCGCGCCGCGATAGTCCTTGCGCGCGAGCATATCTGCCGCGTCACGCAACCGGCGCGCAGTGGGCCCGGCAAGTGATGAAAAATTGAGCAAACGCGTCGAGCTCGCACCAAAGAGGGCTGAATCTGTGCCCTTTTTGCAGCAGGCGGACCGAAATTGGAAGCAAGCACCTTGGCCTGCCTTGCGCGCGGGACAGCTTGTCATGTGAAAAACAAACAGAGGGGCGGTGATCAGCACCGCGAAAAAGGAAAACCAATGTCCCGCAAATACCTGCTTCTGACGGCCAGCGCCGCCGTCCTCGCCTCGAGCTTCGCCTTGACGGCCACCGCCCAGGAAGAGGCCGCCACGACTGAAAGTGAGCTTCGCGTCCAGGCTGTCACTGTCACGGCCACCCGTCGCGCCGAAAGCGTGCAGGACATTCCGCTCAATATCGCGGCGGTCGGCGAACAGCAGATCGAGGAGCAGGGCTTCGACGATATCGCCGATGTGCTCGCCTATGTGCCCGGCATCAACGTCGTCGACCGCGGCGGGCGCCAGGGCAACCCGCTGATCGTGCGCGGCCTCAATGCTGACGGCCTCGGCTCCGGCGATGGCAACAATAATGGCGGCGGCACGGTCGCCACCTATATTGGCGAGGTTCCGCTCTTTGTTGACCTGAAGCTCAACGACATGCAGCGCGTCGAAGTGCTGCTCGGCCCGCAGGGCACACTGTACGGCGCCGGTACGCTGGGCGGCGCGATCCGCTATATCCCGAACAAGCCGGATTTCAGCGCCGATACGCTGGATGTGCGCACCGAGATTTCCCAGTATTCCGAAGCCGACGACCTTTCCTATGATACCGGCTTCACCTTCAACAAGACGCTGGCACCGAACTTCGCGGTACGCGGCTCGCTCGATTTCGAAAGCGATTCCGGCTTCATCGACTATCCTTATGTCGTGCGCGAAATCGGCGTGTCCAATCCGGACCCGGACTTTACCGACCCGGCGGATGTCGCAGCGAACCTGCGCCGTGTTCCGGATGCGGATGGTGAGGATGTTCTCTCCGGCCGCATCGCGGCCCGCTATGCGCCAACCGAATGGCTCGATGGCACGCTGACCTATTACTACCAGAAAGCCGAAGTCGAAGGGCGCCGGGGCTCGAGCGCACGCTCGACTGTTCCGGCCGGTGAGTACGAGCTCGCCAAGCGCGTCGAGGAGCCGAACGAGATCAAGAACGAGCTGCTCGCGCTGGAGCTGACGGCGGATCTCGGATTTGCGGAACTGACCTCTGCCACAGGCTATTCGAAGTTTGGCGATGTGGGCCAGCGCGACCAGACCGACCTGCTGATCACGCTCGAATACAGCTACGAAGCTTTCCCGACCTTCACCTCCTTCACCCGCGAAGAGGGCAAGGAAGAGCGGATCAACCAGGAATTCCGCCTTGTCTCGACGACCGAAGGCCCGCTCAACTGGATCGTCGGCGCCTTCTACAACCAGCGCGAAAGCTCGTCATTTTCTGCAGAATTTACGCCGGGTTATGCGGCTTTCGCCGGTTTCAACCGCCCCGACGACCTCGAATACTTCTCGCAATTCTACGGAAAGCTTGAAGAATCGGCGGTGTTTGGCGAAATCGGCTATGATCTGACTGACAAATGGACGGTTACGGTCGGTGGGCGATATTATCAGTACGACCTGGAATCCTACAGCGACGTAGATTTCCCGCTGTTCGACCCGGCCTTTGAGGCGGTCGCCCTTGATGCGCTTCAAGGCAGTCTCACGTCTGACTTTGCAGCCGGCAGCCCCAACGGTACTGAACGCACGGGTCAGTCGGACGAAGGCACGCTGTTCAAGTTCAACACGTCCTATCAGTTCACGGATGATATCCTCGGATATCTGACTGTCTCTGAAGGTTATCGAATCGGCGACCAGAACGGTGTCGCGGAATGCCCGCCCTTCGACCCTCTTGCGCCCAACGTTCAGGGCGCCTGTGCGCTTGCGCCCGGCCAGCAATATGGCCCGAATCCGGGCGATGTTTCCACGCGCGATGAGCGCCAGTACCTTCCTGACACGACGACCAACTATGAAGTCGGCTTTAAGACGACGCTGGCGGATGGACGGGTCACGCTTAACGGCGCGGTCTACCTTGTCGAGTGGACCGACCCGCAGCTCACCTCGGCCACCATCAACGCTTCGATCCCGATTGTCGTGAACGCCGACGGCGCAGAATCGAAGGGCTTCGAGATCAGCGGTGACTGGGTCGTCTCGGAAGCCTTGTCGGTGCGCGGCAGCTACAGCCACACGGAAGCCTCGCTGACAGCGCTGGCCCCGGGCCTGATCAGCACCATCTCTCCGCCCGGCTTCGGCACCGTCCTGCTCGACGGACAGGACGGTGACCGTCTTCCCGGCTCGCCGGAAGACCAGTTTTCCGTGTTCGGAACATATGTAGTGGACGTCGCGCCCGACCGGACGCTTACCTTCAATGGTGGTTATGCGTGGCAGGGCGACGTCCTGTCCCGTACCGGCGGACGCGGCGGCGGGCTGACGCTCGACGCCTATGGCGTGGCGAACGTCTCGGCCGTCTACGATACCGGCCCGTGGTCGGCTTCGCTGTTCATCAACAACCTGTTCGACGAGTATTACGAGACCGGCGTGGTTTCGACCTCGCTGTTCAACCAGGTCCTCACCGATGCTGGCGGCGACCCGGTCTACACGCGCAGCTACTTCACCTATGTGGGTGCGCCGCGCGTGATCGGGGCCCGCTTCAATTACAAGTTCGGCGGGTAAAAACGTCTGACCGCCGCCGGGTGCAAGCCCGGCGCGAGCGGGGCGCCGGGGGGTGTCAGACCGGGAAAGGCCGTCCGCAAGGGCGGCCTTTTTTGTGTCCTTGAATCTCTTTTTAGAACCCCTCTCCCAAGGGAGAGGGGAAGAAGGGACGGCTATTGGTCCAGCCCGTTCACGAACACCGCGCCGTCCTTCATCACGAAGTCCACGGTTTCGAGTTCGCGAACGTCTGCCAGCGGATCACCTTCAACGGCGATAATGTCGGCGCGTTTGCCGGCCGTGAGCGAGCCGATCTCGTTCTCGAGGCCGAAGAGTTCGGCATTGCCGATGGTCGCCGCGCGGATCGCGTCCGCCGGGCTCATGCCCCATTTGGTCATCAGCGCAAACTGGCGGGCGTTGAGGCCGTGCGTGTACACGCCAGCATCGGTGCCGAAGGCGATCTTGGCGCCGGCCTTCACGGCGGCCTGGAAGCGCTCGCGCTGGGCCTGTCCGACGATCTTCTCTTTCTCGAGAGACTCCGGAAGGATGCCGGCGGCTTCGCCTTCGCCGAGGATGAAGTCCGACACATAGATGTCCATCGACAGGAAGACACCCTTCTTGATGGCGGCCTTGATGCTTTCGTCGGTGATCAGGCTTGCATGCTCGACCGAGTCGACACCTGCCTCGATGGCGGTCGCGATGCCCTTGGCGCCGTGCGCATGGACGGCGACTTTCAGGCCCAGCTCATGCGCCTCGTCGACGATGGCTTTCATCTCTTCCAGCGTAAACTGCTGCGCGCCGATGGTCGTGCCTTTCGAGAGGACGCCGCCGGTGCCGCAGAACTTGATCACCTCGGCGCCGTATTTCTTGTTCTCGCGTACCTTCTGGCGCACCGCCCAAGGACCATCTGCGACGCCGCCGCCAATCGCGCGGTCTTCATAGGGAAGGAGGTTGTTGTCGCAGTGCCCGCCGGTGATGCCGATGGACTGTCCGGCCGGGATGATGCGGGGCCCCGGCACTTCGCCGGAATCGATGGCGTCTTTCAAGTCCACATCGGCAAAGCCGGGGCCGCCGAGATTGCGCACGGTGGTGAAGCCGGCCCGCAGCGTCTTCTCGGCATTCGCAACGCCAGAGATGGCCGAGCGCGGGGTGGAAACGGCGAGGCGGCGATAGCCGTGCAGGTCCGAGCGGCTGGTGAGGTGGACATGGCTGTCGGAGAGGCCGGGCAGCAGGAAGGCGCCGCCCATTTCGATGCGCTCTGCGCCGGAAGCGCCGAGCGTGCCGGCCCGGCCAATGGCCTTGATGCGCCCGTCCTCGACGAGGATGTCATGATCCTTCATCACCACCCCGCGCTCGACATCGATGACGTGCCCGCCCGCAAGCAGGGTGGTTTCGGCTGAGGCGGCGGCGGCAAGGGCAGCAAAGCTGGCAGCGGCGAGAAGGGCGCGAAGCATGGGCAGTGTCCGGTTCTGGTTGACCTTCTGACCTAGCGCCCGGAGGCGCGGTTGGCCAGCGCGCCGGCGTCCGCAAAATCCGGGTGGCGCGGCTTTGGGCGGCGGCATATAGGTCCCGCCCATGAACGCTGCCCTTCGCCTCGGATTTCCGGCCGCCCTCGGCGCTTACCTGATCTGGGGCAGCCTGCCGCTGTACATCAGGGCGATGAACCATGTCAGCGCATTCGAGCTGCTCGCGCACCGGGTCATCTGGTCGGTGCCGACGGCGATCCTGCTGATCGCGGTCGCGGCCAACTGGCGGGACGTGAAGGCGGCCTTCACGGGCGGAAACCTGAAATGGCTGGCGCTGTCCGGCGTGCTGATCGGGTCCAACTGGGCGATCTATATCTGGGCGATCAATGCGGAGAAGGCGATCGAGGCTTCGCTCGGCTATTACATCAACCCGCTGGTCAACGTGCTGTTCGGCATGCTGATCTTTTCGGAGAAGCTGCGGATTGCGCAATGGGTGGCGGTGGTGACGGCGGCGACAGGCGTCGGCGTGATGGCTTTTGCCTTCGGGCATGTGCCCTGGGTGGCGCTGGCGCTCTGCGTGACGTTTGCGTGCTACTCGGTGATCCGCAAGAAGGTCGCCATCGACAGCCGCGCGGGTTTCCTCGTGGAGGTGGCGCTGCTCGCCCCGCTGGCCGCGGCCTGGCTTGTCTGGTTCGCCACGACACAGCCCGGCGGGCGCTGGATGGGGGAGGGCGGCTGGGACATTGCGCTACTGATCGCGGCGGGTCCGATCACGGCCTTTCCGCTGATCCTGTTCGCGCTTGCGGCCAAGCGGCTGAAGCTCTCCACGGTCGGCATGATGCAGTATATCGGCCCGACATTGCAGTTCCTGATCGCCATCTTCATCTTCAAGGAGGCGTTCACGCCCTCGCACGCGGTGGCCTTCGGCTTCATCTGGACGGCGCTGGTGATCTTCACCGCCGACAGCCTGATGGGCGATGCCAAAGCGAGACGGTTGGCGCGTACGGCCCGCCCGGTTTGATACAAAAAAAGGCGGCCCCCCGAAGGACGCCGCCTGAAAGTTGCGTGTGTCTCTGATGGGATCACCGATCCGCCAGGTTCAATGCAAGCCGCACGCCAGTTTCGCCTCAGGCGCGAGGCGGGCTGAGGGCGAGCCAGACGGCAATCGCCATCAGCAGGCCGGCGAAGGTTAACCGCGCCGTGGCCGAGGTGCGCCAGGTCTCGAAATGAGCCCCGACACGGGCGGCTACCATCACGATGGCGACGTGTACGAGGGTTGCGACCGCAAGGTGTATCAATCCGAGGATCAGGCTCTGCAGCCAGACCGGCATGGCGCCGCCCGTCTGCACGAACTGGTTGATCAGCAGCACATAGAAGGCGAGCGCCTTCGGGTTCAGCACATTGGCGATCAGTCCGCGCCGGAAACCACGCTCGTGGTTGACGGCGGAGAGGGCGGCTGAGCCAGTGTCGGACCAAGCCTCCCAGGCGAGGTAAAGCATGAAGGCAACGCCCGCCCAGTGGAGGCCCAAATGGATGCTGGGTACACTGACGATCAAGGCGGTGAGACCGGTGACGGCGGCGGCGAGCTGCAGCGACAGGCCGGTCGCGATGCCTGCGACGGCGCCGAAGGCGGGACGCTTGCCTTCGCGCAGCGTGAGCGCCGCGAGCCAGCCCATATTGGGCCCCGGCGTCAGTTCGATGACGGCGACCGCAAGCAGGAAATAGGGCCAGTCAAAGCCGTCGGGCATGATGTCAGAGGCACCCCTCAACCGCTTCAACGAGGCGCACGGCGCGCGGGTCGCCGACCAGGGCGCTCGACTGGCGGTTCATCACATAGGCGCAGGCGAGGCCGCGCGACGGTGAGGCGATGGCGAGCGAGCCGCCCCAGCCACAATGGCCAAGCCCGTCCTCGAACGGCCCGAAGGACTTGTAACTGTTGTGCATGATGCCGGCGCCAAAGCGCGTGACCATCGGCAGCACGAGGTCTGGTCCATCGACGCGGGCGCTGGTCAGCGCGCTGAATGTGCCCGGCCGCATCAGGCGCCTTCCGCCGATCAGGCCGGTTGAGGCATAGGCATTGTAAAGTGTGGCAATGGCCGAGGCCGTGCCATGTCCGTTGGCAGAGGGAATCTCAATTTCGCGCCAGATAGCGCCGCCCCGGTCGGGCGCAGACCATTTCGCAACGAAAGCGGCACGGCGCGGCGGCGTGATCTCACCCAGCGGGGCGAGGGATTTCGGGCGCAGGACATCTGCTACCCGCGCATGCTCCGCAGCCGGAAGACCGATGCGGAAGTCGATGCCCAGCGGGCCGGTGATGTCCTCGCGCAGGATCGTGCCTAGCGTGCGCCCGGTGATGCGCCGGACGATCTCGCCGACGAGATAGCCCCACGACAGCGGATGGTAGCCATGCGCCGTGCCGGGCGCCCACATCGGAGGCAGGGCGGCGAGGGCGGCGGCGCAGGCCTGCGGATCGAGCCAGAGGGCGGGGTCGATCTCCTCGATGAAACCCGGAAGACCTGCCTGATGGCTTGCCACTTCGCCGATGGTGATCGCTTCTTTTCCGGCGGCGGCAAATTCCGGCCAGACTTCCGCGACTGGAGTCTCATATCCGGCCGGGAGTGTTTCGATGGCTATGGCGAGAATGAGGGCGGCGATGCCCTTGGTGGTCGAGTAGACCGGCACGATGGTGCCCGCGTCCCACGGCCGATCACCCGTCCGGTCGGCCCATCCGCCGTGAAGGTCGATGATTACCTCGCCGTCCAGCAGCACGGCAAAGCCCGCGCCCTGTTCCTCACCGCGCGCGAAATTGTCCGCGAAGGCGTCCTGCACGGCCTCGAAGCCGGGTGCGACAAAGCCGCTGATCGGGGCATCAGGCATTGAGAACCTTCTCCATTCGGAAGCGCTTCAAGGTCTCGCCACTTCGCGAGACCGTCTCAGCATAGCACACGGTAAAGCCGACCGCTTCGAAAGGCGCCTTCGCATGCAGGCTTGCATCGGTCCAGAGACGGACGAGACCGGAAGCGAGGGCCTCCTCTTCCAGCCCGGCATACAGGCGCCGGAACAGGCCTTGTCCCTGCGCCTCGGCGAGGATGTAGGCGAGATCGACATAGCCTTCCGGCGTCAGGGTCATGAAACCGAGCGGGCGGCCATCCGCTTCGGCAAGCCAGACGGACTGCGCGCCGAGGTGCGCGTGCCAGGCGTTGCCGCTTCGAGGGGCTGGCGACCAGGCGGCGCGCTGGCCGGGCGAGTATTGACCGGCGCCCTCGTGCACGGCGGCATGAAACACTTCGCCGAGCGCGTCGAAATCGCGCGCAGTGGCGCGCCTGATCTGGACATGCGTGGCCATGCGATGCATCGCTCCCCTGTCAGACCTTCAGCTCTTAAGGGGTAACCCGCCCATGTCCACTGCTCACCGTCCGCGCCGTTCCTGTCTCTACATGCCCGGCGCGAATGCCCGCGCGCTGGAAAAGGCGCGGGAATTGCCCGCTGATACGCTGATCCTCGATCTTGAGGACGCAGTGGCGCCGGAAGCAAAGGGCGAGGCGCGCGGCGCGATAGCGGCGGCGCTGATGGCTGGCGGCTATGGCAAGCGCGAGCTGGTCGTGCGGATGAACGGGCTCGACAGCGAATGGGGCCCGGCCGATCTCGAAATGGCGGTGAAGGCGGGCGCGGCTGCCGTGCTGGCGCCGAAGGTGACCGGTGTGCGCGATATCGAGCGGCTGGACGCGGCGCTGAAGAAAGCCGGGGCAGTGGAAGGTTTTGCGCTCTGGGTGATGATCGAGATGCCGCTGGCGATCCTCAGCATCCGGGAGATTGCGGCCGCTTCCGTCGGCTCGCGCCTTACCACTTTCGTTATGGGCACCAATGACCTCGCCAAGGAATGCCGTGCCCGGATGACCCCGGACCGCCACGCCTTCCAGACGGCGCTGCAGCTTAGCGTCGCGGCCGCGCGTGCTTATGGCCTGACGGCCATCGACGGCGTGTACAATGACATCAAGAACGAGGCGGGCTTTGCCGCCGAGTGCGAACAGGGCCGCGACCTCGGCTTTGACGGCAAGACCCTGATCCACCCCTCTCAGGTCGAGGCCTGCAACCGCATATTCGCCCCGTCAGAGGCCGATGTCGAACAGGCCCGCGCTGTGATCGCGGCATTTGCCGATCCGGTGAACGCCGGCAAGGGCGTGCTCAAGGTCAACGGCAAGATGACAGAGCTCTTGCATCTCGATGAGGCGAAGCGGACGGTGGCGATGGATGAGGCGATCCGGGGGATGGGCTGAACCTTAGTGTCGGCCCCACCCTCTTGCTCGTGAAATCGTATACGATTTCTCGTACTCGCAAGCTCCTCGTTCCGGGGAGGGGACCGGTCAGCTCGTTGGGAAGGTTCAGCTCTGCAAAACAGTGCAACCTGTCCCCTCCTCGCGCGTAGCGTGGGGAGGGTTAGGGTGGGGCACTTCTGAAGCAGGACTCGACAAGGCCGTCTGCGCCCCTAACTCCTCACCCAACCCAACGCAGGAGCCTCCCATGACCTATATCCTCATCCACAATCCCGGTTGCGGCTCGTCAAAGAAGGGGCTGGAGCTGCTTGAGGCGAACGGGGTGAAGCCGCAAATCCGCAAGTATATGAGCGCGGCGGAGCGGTTGTCGGTGGCCGAGCTCAAGGACATCGCCAAGAAGATGGGCGCGAAGTCGCCGCGCGAGTTCCTGCGCGAGGCGGATGCCAAGGCGGCAGGGCTCGCCGAAACCGCCGGGGATGAGGCGGTCTATGCGGCGATGGCGGAGAACCCGAAGCTGATCCAGCGGCCGATCGGTATCATTGGCAAGAAGGCCGTGCTCGGCCGGCCCAATGCGAGACTGCTCGAGATAGTCTGATCGGTGAAATTTCACCGGTTTCCTGAAGCCGGTGTTTTCCACGGGCTGGCATAAGGGCGGGCATGATGATTCTTGCCCTCCTGTTTGCCGGCCTTCTGCTGGCGTTCGCGGCCTTCGCGGTGTTCGGCCTGCCTTACATGGTGATGGGGCCGCGGGCGTTCGAGGAAATGGGTGAGCGGCGCGACTTGAAGGTCCTGGCAGCCGGTTTTGGGGCCCTTGCTGTGATCGCTGCAGCGCTGCCCTTTGCCGCATCGGGCTTGATTTCGGCGGCCCCGCAGATGCAGGTGAGTGCCGAACCCCTTCCGGGTGTCCCGCAACAGTTCCGGAGCTAGGCTCCCGGCTGCGCTGGCGCCCTTCGATTCCGAGAGCGCCATGATCAACCCGCTGAAATCCAATTCCGGCAACTTCTTCGAAGATTTCGTGCCCGGCGATACGCTGGTGCATGCGACGCCGCAGACGGTGACCGAGGGCGACCTTGCGCTCTACCGGGCCCTCAACGGTAGCCGGTTCGCCCAGTACTCCTGCGCCGAGTTTGCCCGAAGTGTCGGCCTGCCGGGCCTCTGCGCCGATCCGCTTCATGCGTTCCACATCGTGTTCGGCAAGAGCGTGCCGGACATCTCGTTGAACGCGGTGGCAAACCTCGGATATGCCGATGGGCGGTTCCTACGCCCCGTCGTGCCGGGCGATACGCTGCGCGCGACGAGCGAAGTGATCGGCGTCAAGGAAAACTCCAATGGCAAGACCGGGGTCGTCTGGGTGCGGACGAACGGGCGCAATCAGTATGGCGAGGACGTGCTGAACTATGTGCGCTGGGTGATGGTCAACAAGCGCGACGAGGCTTCGCCCGCGCCGAAGCCTGTGGTGCCGGACCTGCCGGCGGTGGTCGCGGCGAAGGACCTGTCCGGCTTCCCGCAGATGCGGCGCTGGAATGTGGCCGAGTCCGGCAGCCCGCACCTCTACGAGCATTATGAGATCGGCGAGAAGATCAACCACACCGATGGCATGACGATCCAAGAAGCGGAGCACCAGATTGCCACGCGCCTCTACCAGAACACCGCCAAGGTACACTTCGACTTCCATGGCCAGAAGGAAAGCCGGTTCGGCAAGCGGCTGATCTATGGCGGCGTGGTGATCTCGATCGCCCGCTCGCTGGCGTTCAACGGGCTCGCCAATGCAGGGCAGATCCTCGCGATCAATGCCGGCACGCATGTCAGCCCGCTGTTCGCCTGGGACACGATCTATGCCTGGAGCGAAGTGCTGGACAAGGCGGAGCTGTCGGAGACCTGCGGCGCGCTGCGCCTGCGCCTCGTGGCCGTGAAGGACCAGGACCCGGGCGCCTTCGCCTACAAGGACGCGAGCGGAAAGTATGCGGATGGCGTGCTGCTCGACTTCGACTACTGGGCGGCAATTCCACGGGTGCGGTGACAGGCGGCATCGGGCTCCCTATATGGGCTCGATGGGCGGCTATCTTCCTTACGTGGATTTCACAGAGTTTGCGATGGCGCTGGGGGTATTCCTCTCGGCGCTGGTCAGCCTGATCGGCACATCCGGGCGCAAGCGCACGATTGCGCTGGGCGAGGCAAAGATGTCGGACCTTGCCGAGATGACCGGCATCCTGCAGCCGAAACAGGTGCTTGCTGCCTTCGGCCCGCCGGACATGGGCCTTACTTGGCCGCGCGTGACATTGCTGGACGTGCGGCGCGCAAGGCAGCCGCTGGGCTGGCTAATGTCCAGCGACCTTGTGGACTATGCCTGCATGCTGGCGGCGGGCGCCGCGCTGGTGGTGAATTACCAGATCATGCCGTTGTTCCTGATGATGGCGCTGGCAATCCAGGTGGCGGGCTGGGTGGTTTCGACGCGGGTGCCGAAATGAGGGTGAACGCGGCTTTTGGACCGCTTCCCGCCGCCAAGGAAACCCGGTAGGAATCTGATGCATGAAGCTCTGGAAGATGAACGGTGCCGGCAACGCGTTTGCCATTTTTGACGCGCGCTCGACGCCGTTTGCGCCGAGCGTTGACCAGATCCGCCAGATTGCCGCCGACCTGAAGGCCGACCAGGTGATCGCGCTCGAGCGCGACGCTACCAAGGATGTGTTCATGCGCATCTGGAACGCCGATGGCGGCGAGGTCTCCGCCTGCGGCAATGCCTCGCGCTGTGTCGGCCGCCTGATCCTTGACGAGACCGGCAAGGACAGGATCACGATCCAGACCGAGGCGGACATGCTGAAGGCCTTCCGCGCCGAGGGCGGCCTGATCACTGTCGACATGGGCTCGCCGCTGATGGGCTGGGCCGATATTCCGCTGTCGGAGAAAATGGATGTGCGCGGCGTCGACCTGAAGATCGGGCCGATCGACAAGCCGATCCTCGCACTGCCGGCAGTGGTCTCGATGGGTAATCCGCATGCGGTGTTTTTCGTCGAGGACGTGAACGCCTACGACATCCCGAAGATCGGCCCGCTGGTCGAGCATCATCCGCTGTTCCCGAAGGGCACGAATGTCGGCTTTGCCCAGATCATCGACAAGCAGACGATCAGGCTCAGGGTCTGGGAGCGCGGGGCAGGGCTGACCAAGGCGTGCGGTACCGGCGCCTGTGCGGCGGTGGTCTGCGCGGCGCGGGCCAAGCTGACCGGGCGCAAGGTGCGCGTCATCGTGGATGGCGGGGACCTCCACATCGAATGGCGCGAGAGCGACGACCATGTCTACATGACCGGACCGGTCGAGCTGGAATTCGAGACGGACGTTTAGCAGGCCGGGTCTTGCCGAAGCGGGGTCTTCCCGTCAGTCTCGCGCCGTCACATTCCGGAGACTGACCATGCGGCTGCCCCTTCTCGTTCTGCCCTGCCTCCTCATGGCGACCCCCGCCCTGGCCGATCCGCTGCAGGTGGCCAAGGGCATGTGGTCAACCTCCACCGACATCTATTTCTATGTCACGGCAGATGGCGAAACCATCGACGTTCCGCCGGACCATTCGACGCTCGACGAATGCTGGGCGACCGATGAGGAAGTGACCATCGACGATAGCATGGCGGACCTGTTCGAGGGCTGTGTTTCCGCCGGCAGCCGCAGCCGGGCGCATTCCTTTGACATGGACCTCGTCTGCGATTTCGAAGGCGTGCCGATGTCCGGAACGGCGGAGTTTGCAGTCAACAAGAGCGGCGGCCAGTTCACGGGACGGCTGTTCCTGTCGGGCGAGTCCGACGGGCTGCTGATGGAGGCGGAAGGGTTGCTGCTCGGCTACCGGACAGGGACCTGCACGGCGCCCCATTAACCCGTCCGGCACGGCGCGCTTGCTTTTCCGCGCCTGAGGCGCGATTTGACGGGCAAGATGCCGGATACTGCCCCTCCCTCTGGCCCGACGGTGATTACCCTCGGATGCCGCCTCAACACCTATGAGTCCGAGGTGATGCGCCGCCATGCGCTGGAGGCTGGCCTCAGCGAGGCGGTCATCATCAATACCTGCGCCGTGACCGGTGAGGCGGTACGCGGGGCGCGCCAGGCGATACGGCGGGCCGCGAAGGAGAATCCCGGCGCGCCGATCCTGGTGACCGGGTGCGCGGCACAGACCGATCCGGGGATGTTTGCCGCGATGCCGGAAGTGACCCGCGTGATTGGCAATCACGAGAAGATGAAGGCCGAGACCTGGAAGCCGGCCGACCTGCTCGGCGGCGTCGAGAAGGTCCGCGTCAATGACATCATGAGTGTGCGCGAGACCGCCGCGCACCTGATTGACGGGATGGACGGGCGTGCGCGCGCCTATGTTCAGGTGCAGAACGGCTGCGACCATCGTTGCACCTTCTGCATCATTCCGTATGGGCGCGGGAATTCGCGCTCGGTACCGGCGGGCGAGGTCGTCGCTCAGGTGCGCCGCCTCGTGGAGACAGGGCATTACGAAGTGGTCCTTACAGGCGTGGACCTGACGAGCTGGGGCGCTGACCTACCCGGCGCGCCGCAGCTAGGTAACCTCTTGCAGCGCATCCTGAAACTGGTACCGGAGCTCCGCCAACTGAGGATTTCCTCGATTGATGCGATCGAGATGGATGAGGCGCTGATCGATGCGATGGGGGAGGGACGCGTGGCGCCTTATCTCCACCTCTCGCTGCAGCACGGCGATGACCTCATCCTGAAGCGTATGAAGCGCCGGCATGGACGGGCGCAGGCCATTCAGCTTGCGGAACGTTTGCGCGCCATCCGGCCGGACATCGCGCTTGGCGCCGATATCATCGCGGGCTTTCCGACCGAAACCGAGGCGCATTTCGAGAACTCCGTGCGCCTCGTTGAGGAATGCGGCCTCTCATTCTTGCACGTCTTTCCCTACAGTCCGCGGCCCGGAACACCGGCCGCAAAGATGCCGCAGGTGGCGAAGCCCCAGATCAAGGAGCGCGCGGCGCGGCTGCGCGCCGCGGGCGAGGCAGCGCTGGAACGTCACTTCGCGCGGCATGTGGGTGAGGTGCGCCATGCGCTCATCGAGCGTGGGCTTGCAGCGCGGCTTTCTGATTTCACGCCCGTTCGGCTGGACGCGCCTGCAGGGGAGGGCGGACAAGCCCTCCCGGTGCGGATTACCGGCCATGACGGCAAGCAGCTTCTCGGAACACACATCCCATGATCCTCTGGTTCGGCAAGAAGAAGAAATTTGAAGAGGCGAAAGCCGCCGGTGCCGCCATGGCGCAGCCCGAACTTTCGGCTGACGAGATCGCCGCACAGGAAGCAGCAGCGCGCGAGAAGGCCGAGATCGAAGCGAAGGTCGCCGAGGCCAACCGCGCCTGGGAGGAGCGCCAGCGGCGCGAGGCGCAGGAGGCTGCTGACGAAGCCGTGCGCGCGAAGGCCGCCGCCGAGTTGAAGCTCCTTGAGGAACGCCGGGAGCATGAGCGCCTGCGCGCTGAAGCGGAAGCGGCGGCAAGGGCGGCGGCGGAGGCAGAGGCAAATGATCCGGGCCTGTTCGGAAAGCTGGGACAGGGGCTTGCGCGCTCGACAGCGAAGCTCGCCGAAGGCCTCGCGGCGCTCGGCAAGCGCAAACTGGATGCGGCGGCGCTGGAAGAACTCGAAGACCTGCTGATCACGTCTGACATGGGCACGGCTGTCGCTTCGCGCGTCACCAAGGGGCTCGCCAAGGGCCGGTTCGACCGCGAGATTTCAGGCGAGGAAATCCGCAGTGTGCTCGCCGAAGAGATCGAGGCGATCCTGAGGCCGCGCGAGAAGGTCGTGGATTTCTCCGACGGGCCGCGTCCGCGTGTGGTGCTGTTTGTCGGCGTCAACGGGTCCGGCAAGACGACGACGATCGGCAAGATCGCGTCAAAGCTGCAGGACCAAGGCGCAAAGGCGATTCTCGTCGCGGGTGATACGTTCCGGGCGGCGGCCATCGAACAGCTGAAGGTCTGGGGCGAGCGGGCGGGCATTCCGGTTGTCTCCGGTGCACATGGCGCGGATGCGGCGGGGCTCGTCTATGGCGCCGTGGAGCGCGCGCAGGCGGAGGACCTGGACCTTGTGTTGGTGGATACGGCAGGCCGGTTGCAGAACAAGGCGGAGCTGATGGCCGAACTCGGCAAGATCGTCCGGGTACTGAGGAAGGTTGATCCGGACGCGCCGCATGACGTGATCCTCGTGCTGGACGCCACTGTGGGCCAGAACGCGCTGAGCCAGGTCGAGGCCTTCCGGCATACGGCGGGCGTCACCGGTCTGGTAATGACGAAACTCGACGGAACGGCCAAGGGCGGCGTGCTGGTTGCCATCGCCGAGGCGCACGACCTGCCGATCCATTTCATCGGAATTGGAGAGAAAGCCGAGGATTTGAGGCCATTTTCGGCGGCGGCGTTTGCGCGGGCTTTGGTAGGGTTGAAGAATTAAGAAGGCCCCACCCTAACCCTCCCCACGCTTCGCGTGAGGAGGGGACAGCTCGGCACGCGGTTCGAGCAAGCTTTGCCAAACAGAGCAACCGGTCCCCTCCCTGCTTGCGGGGAGGGTTAGGGTGGGGCTCTTGAAGCTATTCCGCCGCCAGCGCAGATGCGGGCGCTTCCTGCCTGCCGCGTACCAGCCGTCCCGGTCGGGCCCCAGTCGGCGTGCCGTCGCGATGGGTGATCTCGCCCTTGAGGATCGTGGCCGTGTAGCCGGAGGCGCGCTGCATCAGGCGGCGGCCGCCCGCGGGCAGGTCGCGGATCACTTCCGGCAGGTGGAGTTTCAGGCCTGAGAGGTTGATGACGTTGAGGTCTGCCCGCATACCCGGGGCGATCAGTCCGCGGTCCCAGAGGCCGATCCATTCGGCAGTAAGGCGCGTCTGACGATGGACGAGGAATTCGGGGCTGAGCTTTGGCCCGCGCGTGCGGTCGCGGATCCAATGGGTCAGCATCGTGGTGGTGAAGGAGCCGTCGCAGATCATGCCAACATGCGCGCCGCCGTCCGAGAGCCCGGGCAAGGTGGCCGGGCTCTGCATCATCTCAGCGATGGGATCGAGGCTGCCTTGGGCGTAGTTGAGGAAAGGCAGGTAGAGCATGCCCTGGCCCTCCCGCTCGAGCATCAGGTCGAGTGCAGCCTCTTCGGGGCTGACCCCGCGCCGGGCGGCGATGGCCTCGAGTGTGCGCTCCGGGCCGGGCTCATAGTCGACCGGATCAGACAGCTGGAAGATCTTGCCGAAGCTGCGCAGCATGACTTTCAGGAAGGGATTGTCCGTAGACGGCTCATCTGCCAGCAGGCGCGCGCGGAAGTCCGGATCGCGAAGGCGGGCGACACGGTCCGCATGCGGAAGAGGGGCAATCTCGCGGTAGACCGGGTGGGCACTGAACGGGTTCAGCGTCAGGTCGAGGCCGAGCAGCACGCCAACTGGGCGGGGGGCGACCTGCGCGCGAATCGGCAGGCCTTCGGCAGCGGCCGCCTCGATGGCGCCGAGCAGCAGGCGCCAGCCTTCGGGCGCCACATCTGCCTGTGCCAGGGAGACTGACAGCGGCCGGCCAGAGACTTCGACGAGGCGGCGCAGCATGGCGGCCTCTTTTTGCGGGTCGTTGAAGTCGGACACAAACTGCAGCACGCCGCGGCCTGCCTCAGCGAGGCCCATGGCGATGCCGGTCAGTTCTTCCTGCGAGGCGGTGAGGGTGGGCGTCGGCTGGCCATCAGAAGTGCGGTGGTTCAGCGTGCGCGAGGTGGAAAAGCCCATTGCGCCGGCCATCACGGCTTCTTTCGCGAGTTTCTTCATCGCGGCGATGTCGGCGGGGGTGGCATCCTCGCGGTTGGCGCCGCGGTCACCCATCACAAAGACGCGCAGGGCTGCGTGGGGCAGCTGGGCGCAGACATCTGTGTCGAAAGTCCGGCCCGAGAGGAAGTCGAGATAGTCCGGGAAGCTTTCCCAGGCCCAGGGCAGCCCTTCGGCCAGCACGGGGAAGGGGATATCCTCGACGCCTTCCATCAGGCGGATCAGCCGGTCATGGTCTTCAGTCTTGCACGGGGCGAAGCCGACACCGCAATTGCCCATGACCACAGACGTGACGCCGTGGAGCGAGGAGGGGCTGACGACGCCGCCCCAGGTGACCTGGCCATCATAATGGGTGTGCAGGTCCACGAAGCCGGGTGTCACGGCCTGGCCGCGCGCGTCGATCTCCTCCAGTCCCTTGCCGTTCACCTTGCCGACGCCGGTGATGACGCCGCCCGAGACGGCCACATCGCCTTCGAAGGCAGGCGCGCCTGAGCCGTCAATGATGGTGCCGCCGCGGATGATCAGGTCGTGTGTGGCCATGGTTCGTTCCTCCATTGGGGAGGATGCCTCAAGGGCAGGTCCTGTCAAACCCTTACGCCGCTTCCCCCTGGGCCAAAACCCGCGTATCGGGCCCGGCCATGGGGCCAGAAATCCTGCCTGTCGCGCTTTGCCTGTTCTCGGCCCTGACGGTCGCGATCACCAATGTCATGGTCAAACGCGGCGGCGATGTGCTGACAACGCGGGGCATCGTGGCGATTGTCATGGGACTGACGGTGGTGCCGTTCGCGCCCTTCGTGCCCCTGCCGCCGGAGGGAACCTGGGGGCTGATCATCGTGTCCATGATGGTGCACTGGTTCTACCAGTTCTGCGCCATCCGGGCGCTGCACAGGGGCGCGCTGTCGCTGGTCTTCCCGGTCATGCGTGGGCTTGGGCCGCTGGCGACGGCGGCGTTTGCCGCGCTCTGGCTGCAGGAGGATCTCTCGCCGCTGCAGACGGCAGGACTGATCGTGGCGAGCCTTTCGATCCTCGTCTTTGCGCTGCCGACCGCGGCGACGCAGGACGCGCGCCGGCTCGACCGGGCGGCGCTCTTCTGGGCGATGATGACAGCGGTCGGGGTCGGTCTCTATGCCGTAGCCGACACGCGGGCAGCGCGTGCGATGGAGACGCCGTTCACCTTCATCGTCTGGCTGTTCCTGCTCGACTGGATCGGCGTCACGGCCGTGTTGGCCTGGCAGCGGAGGGGGAGGGTGATGGCGGCGATGCTGCCGGAAATCCGAAACGGGATCATCGGCGGGGTGGCGGGCTCGGTCTCCTACGGCCTTGCGATCTATGCCTACACGCTGACAGACGCCGCCATGGTTACGGCGCTCAGGGAAACCTCGGTGGTCTTTGCGGCGGCGTTTGGCGCCTGGCTTCTGAAGGAAGGCTTCGGGCGGCGGCGCATCGTGGCGGCCGCGACGCTCGCCTCCGGTCTTGTGCTGATGCAGGCCGCAGGCTGACGCGCGGGTCTGGATCGGTTCCAGCTTCCGTGACAGACAGGCGCTGTTGAACCGGAACGGCGCCGCAAGGCCAACCAGCTCTGGGCCGACTTCGTACCCGTGATCGGCTTCGTGCTGGTCTATAACGTTTTCCGCCGCGTCGAATTGTTCGGGGGCCTGATCAACAAGGACACGGCCATCTTCTGGGCGACCGGTGTGCTGCTCGCCTTGATGCTGGGCTTCCTTGCGCGCCAGCTGATCCGGCGCGAACCGGTTTCGCAGATGATGCTTTTTTCGTCTTCGATTGTCGCCGGCTTCGGTCTGATCGGTATCCTGCTCCAGGAGAAGGCCTTCATCTATGTGAAGCCGACGATCCAGCAATTGTTCATGGCGGGCATCATTTTCATCCCGCTGATGTTCGGGCGGAACATCTGGAAATCGCTTTTCTCGAAAGTGTTCGACTTGCCGGATTTTGCCTGGCGCACGCTGGCGATCCGCTGGGGTTTCTTCTTCATCGCGATGGCAATCTGGAATGAATACCTGTGGCGCACCTATGCGCCGGGCTTCGATGCGCCTCTGGTGATCGCGGGCATCCCGGTTGCGCCTGCGGGAACATATGAATTCCTTGGACTGACATTCGGCGCGAAGGATGCCGAAGATGTCTGGGCGAACTGGAAGCTCGGCAACATGCTGATCGTGCTGATCTTCGGCGCGGCGAATACGCCGTATACACTGAAGCACCTGCGTGAGCCGGAGACGGCTAAGGCCGCAGCATAAGCTATCAAGCAGTGCTGCTCATCCTTCGACTTTGCTCAGGATGAGCTGGGCTCCGCTTGGCTTGCGCTTCAACGCGTGAGTTTATCCGTACCGGGCGGATTGGCGAAGGGCGCGAAGTTTTCCTTCTCCCTCGTCTCTGCAAAGTGCGTCAGCGCCCAGACGACGGTCGGGAACGCAAGCTGCGACCACGGAATATCCTTCCAGGCGACGAGCTTCACGTCCTCACTTTCCGGACCCGGAGCAATATCGGACAGGAGCTCAGCCCGGAACATAATCTGCACCTGAGCAATCCGGGGGACAGAATAGACAGCAAGCAGACGGTCTATCCGAATGTCCGCACACGCCTCTTCACGGGCCTCCCGGCGGGCGCCGTCCTCGACGCTTTCGCCTTCCTCCATGAATCCGGCCGGAAGGGTCCAGAAGCCCTTCCGGGGTTCGATCGCGCGTTTGCAGAGGAGGATGAGGTCGCCCTTGGTGACCACGGAGCCGGTCACGATCTTCGGGTTTACGTAGTCCACGAAGTTGCAGCGGTTGCAGATACGCCGTACCCTGTCGTCGCCTTCCGGAATGGCCAAGCGAAAATCTGTGTCCTGGAAAGGAGTTGGCAATTGATCAGTCATCCAATCTTTATCCTGTCGCCTGTATGGGGAATGCGTTTGATCCGCCTACGGGGTTCTTGTTTAACGCCCCGGAAGTTGATCGGCCCAGTTCAATCCTTCCCGTCCTCACCCGGACCTCATCTTTAGCAAACGGAACCAAGACAATGTCCTTCAATCTCAACAACTCCCCCAGCCACCTCCTGCACCGCGCCCAGCAGATCGCAGCCAACCACTCGGCAGCGGCCCTGAAATCTGCCGGCCTCACGCTGCGCCAGTTCTCTGTGCTCGCTGCCCTCTCGGGCAATGAAGGTGTCAGCCAGTCTGATCTTGTCAATGCCACCGGCATCGACCGCTCGACCCTCGCCGACATGGTCGCCCGCATGGAAGCCGGCGGCATGATCAAGCGCTCGGATTCGAAAACCGACGCCCGCGCCAAGTCGGTCTCGCTCACGCCGAAAGGCAAGAAGGCCCACGACAAGGCTCTCCCGGCGGTCGTGAAAGCTGACGCTGCGCTGTTCGCCACGCTCGCTAAAGCGAAACAGGACGCACTGATGCAAGGCCTCGCCGGCCTCGTCGATGACGCTGACAAGAAAGAAGCCGCTCCGGCTCCGAAAGCGAAGAAAGCTCCGGCTGCGAAAAAAGCCCCGGCCAAGAAAAAAGCTCCGGCAAAGAAAAAGAAATAAGCTCCGTTTCAAGACGGACCTGAATTACGAGCGAGGCGCCCCAAGCGCCTCGCTTACTTTTTGGAGCGAGGCTTCGTTCAGTGGGCCAGCGATGTGCAGCAGGATCTCGCCCTCGCCCGAGATGACGAAAGTCTCCGGCACGCCTGTCAGCCCGAAATCGAGTCCGCCCTTGCCTTCGGGGTCGAGCGCGACGGTGGTGAACGGGTTTCCGAGACGTTCGAGAAAGGCTTCTCCTTTCTCGGTCTTGTCCTTGTAGAGCACGCCGACGAGCTGGTCAGGGTGCGTCTCGCTGAGCGCCATCAGGTATTTGTGTTCGGCCTCGCAGGGGCCGCACCAGCTCGCAAAGAGATTGACCGCCACGGGCTGCCCGCCGGGGGGAGGGGCAAAGGAAATCTCGCCGCCATCCTTCAGTTCAAAGACAAAATCCGGTGCGGCGCGGGAGACGCGTTCGAACTCCCCCTTGGACGGGTTCAGCATCCGCCAGGCGCCGAGCAGTCCGAAGAGGACAAGCGCGGCAACCGGCAGGGCGAAGATCCAGCGGCTCATCTCAGGTCTCGTCCGGGGCGCCGGGCTCAAGCGCTTCCAGCCGCTTGCGGGCCGCGCGGGCGGCAAGCACCACCTGCAGGGTAAGGCCGAGGATCAGCAGGGCGCCGAGCGCATAGCAGGCCCAGATATAGGCAGCGTTCTTGTCGAACTCGGGCATGGTCAGGCGGCCTCCAGCTCTTTCGCGCGCAGGCGGGCAATCCTCCGCTCGCGGATTTCCGTCCGCATGCTGGTCATCACCAAACCGCCGAAGAATAGCGAGTGGCCCAGCGCGCTGATCAGGAGAGGCGTCAGGTAGACGGCGGCCATCTTCGGTCCGTCGGCGGTGATGACGCTCGCGTCCTGGTGCAGCGAGGTGAAAAGGTCCACCGAGAACTTGATCAGCGGCACATTGATCGCGCCGACCATGGCGAGGATGGCGCCGGCGCGCGCCGCCTTCTGGCGCGTGTCCATGGCCGCGCGCAGCGCCATATAGCCGAGGAAGAGGAAGAACAGGAACAATACGGACATCATCCGCGCATCGTCCCATTGCCACCAGGTACCCCAGGTCGGCTTGCCCCAGATCGATCCGGTCGCGAGGCAGAGCGCGGTCCACGTCGCGCCGAGCGGGGCGATCGCCTTGGCGGCGATGTCCGCCAGCTCGTGGCGCCAGACGAACCAGACGAAACTCGCAATCGCGAGGGCGGAATAGCTCGCCATCGCCAGCCAGGCAGCAGGCACGTGCACGAACATCACGCGCATGATGTCGCCGCCCTGGTACTCATCCTTTGGCACGACCCATAGCCCCTGCCAGAGGCCATAAAGAATGCAGGCGGCGCCGAGCGCATAGAAGACCGGGGCCAGCCAGTCAGACAGGCGCAGGAATTTGTGCGGGTTGGCGAAATAGGACCACATGCTTCTGACCTAGCGCTCCCTCAGTCTGCCGCCAAGCGCAGCGCTGCCGCCATGGCGTAGGGCGCAACAGCGCAGGCGAACAGCGTCGAAGCAGCGAGGAAAAGCGGCGCGCCCGCTGATCCGGGACCGCCTGTCATGGCGAGGGCGCCGAAAATGGCCGTCGGAACATAAAGCGGCAGGGCGATCAACGAGATCAGCAAACCGCCCCGGCGCACCGTGGCCGAAAGAGCTGCGCCGACCCCGCCCCAGAAGAAAAAGGCGAGGCTGCCCAGCGCATAGAGGCCGGCATTAACCAGCAGGACCGGGTTCGCCTCGGCTTGGAACATCAGGGCGAGCAGGGGTGAGAACAGGGCGAGCGGCAGTCCCGCCGACAGCCAGTGCGCCAACGTCTTCGCTGCCGCGATGGCCGAGACCGGCACCCCGGCCTGCAGCCAGAGGTCCAGCGTTCCGTCCTCGGCGTCGGCCTGGAAGATGCGTTCGAGGGTCACGAGGCTTGCGAGGGCGAGGGCCACCCAGATGATGCCCGGGCCCACCGCTTTCAGGGTTTCGCCGTCGCTGCCGATGCCGAGCGGCACGAGTACGGCTGCCCCGCCCAGAAATCCAAGTGGCAGCAGAGCCCCGGCGCCGCCAGCCCAAGCCTCGCCGAGCGATTGGCGGAAGGCGGCAAGGATGGGGGCGGGGCTCAAAGGTCAAGCTCCCGGCTGGCCGCAAACCCCGCCTCGCCATGTATTGCCGCAATAAGGGCGCCGCCACGGGCGCGGTGTTCGGCAATCAATGCGTCGACCAGTGCGCGCCCGTCAGCATCGAGGGCCGTGTAGGGTTCGTCCAGCAGCCAGACCGGCCGGTCTTCCAGCAGCAGCCGGGCGAGGGCAGTGCGGCGGCGCTGGCCGGCGGAAAGGTAGCGCCCGGCGACATCGGCTGGCCTCGCTAGGCCCAGCCGGGCGAGGGCTGCATCCGTATTGACCGAAGAACCCCAGGCCCGTGCCCAGAGTTTCAGATGGCCGCGCGGGGTCTCCTGAGGCTTCAGCCCTTCCCGGTGGCCAACCCAATGATTGGCCGCAGTGCGGGTCACTTCCCCGGCTTCGGGCCGTGTCAGGCCTGCAAGAATGCGCAGCAGGGTTGTCTTTCCGGTGCCATTGGCCCCCCGCAGCACCAGCGCTTCGCCTGGATGCAGGGTCAGGCGAACATCGCGGAAAAGCACGCGTTCGCCCCGGATCATGCCGAGTCCGGCGCCGCTCAGGAGGGGAGGTGCCTCGATTGTCATGGCCGCTGGGATAACCGGTTCCGTTCCTTGCGCAAACGCGGCCATGTCGCGCGCCTGAAGCCGGCAAGCAATTGCGCCTTAAGGATCAGGCCTATAAGGGAACTGCAGCAAATCAAGGCGGTTACGCCCTGTTGTGGAGCAGGACGGCCGCGTGACAGGAGGCAAGTCCCACCCATGCCGTCAAAAGACAGCTTCAAATCGAAGAGCACGCTCACAGCCGCGGGCAAGACCTACACCTACTATTCGCTCTCGGCAGCGGCCAAAGCGGCCGGGCTGGGCGATGTCTCGCGCCTTCCGGCATCGCTCAAGGTGCTGCTGGAGAACATGCTGCGCTTCGAGGACGGGCTGACGGTGACCGGGGACGATATCCGCGCCTTTGGCGAATGGGCCGACAAGGGCGGCCAGAACCCCCGCGAGATCGCCTACCGGCCGGCCCGCGTGCTGATGCAGGACTTCACCGGCGTGCCGGCTGTTGTTGACCTCGCCGCGATGCGCGATGGCATCAAGGCGCTGAAGGGCGATGCCAAGAAGATCAACCCGCTGGTGCCCGTCGATCTCGTGATCGACCACTCCGTGATGATCGACGAGTTCGGCACGCCGCGCGCCTTCCAGGCCAACGTCGACCTCGAATACGAGCGCAACATGGAGCGCTACACCTTCCTCAAGTGGGGCCAGAAGGCGTTCAACAATTTCCGCGTCGTGCCCCCCGGCACCGGCATCTGCCACCAGGTGAACCTTGAATACCTTGCCCAGACGATCTGGACCGCGCCAAACGAGGCCGGTGAAATCGTCGCCTATCCGGACACGCTGGTCGGAACCGACTCGCACACGACGATGGTCAACGGCCTCGCCGTGCTCGGCTGGGGCGTCGGCGGGATCGAAGCGGAAGCCGCCATGCTCGGCCAGCCGGTCTCGATGCTGATCCCGGAAGTGGTCGGCTTCAAGATTACCGGCGCGCTCAAGGAAGGCGTCACCGCGACCGACCTCGTGCTGAAAGTCGTACAGATGCTGCGCAAGCACGGCGTCGTGAACAAGTTCGTCGAATTCTTCGGCGCCGGCCTCGACAACATGCCGCTCGCCGACCGCGCGACGATTGCCAACATGGCGCCCGAGTATGGCGCGACCTGCGGCTTCTTCCCGATTGATGACGAGACGATCCGTTACCTGCGCCAGACCGGCCGCGACGAAGCCCGCATCGCCCTGGTCGAAACCTATGCCAAGGAGAACGGCTTCTGGCGCGGCGCTGACTATGCGCCGGTCTACACCTCGACACTGCACCTCGATCTCGGCGACGTCGTTCCCGCCATCTCCGGCCCGAAGCGCCCGCAGGACCATGTCGCGCTCGACAAGGCCGCAAAGGTCTTCGGCGATTACATGCAAACGCTGCGTGCGCCGAAAGCCGCTGCGGTCGAAGGCCGCGACTGGAAACTCAATGACGGTTCGGTCGTCATTGCCTCGATCACCTCGTGTACCAATACCTCGAACCCCTATGTGCTGATCGGCGCAGGTCTCGTGGCCCGCAAGGCGCGCGCGCTCGGCCTTACCCGCAAGCCTTGGGTCAAGACCTCGCTTGCGCCTGGATCACAGGTCGTTTCCGAATACCTGAACGCCGCCGGCCTGCAGGAAGATCTCGACGCGCTCGGCTTCAATCTCGTCGGTTATGGCTGCACGACCTGTATCGGCAACTCGGGCCCGCTCGATGCGGAGATCTCCAAGGCGATCAACGAGAATGATCTCGTGGCCGTCTCCGTGCTCTCGGGCAACCGCAACTTCGAGGGCCGGATCAGCCCCGATGTGCGCGCCAACTATCTCGCCTCGCCGCCGCTGGTGGTCGCCTATGCGATTGCCGGCGACATGAACATCGACATCACGAAGGACCCGATCGCCACCTCGAAAGATGGCAAGCCTGTCTACCTGAAGGACATCTGGCCGACGACCAAGGAAATCGCCGACATGGTCCACGCGGTCGTCACCCGCGAGATGTTCATTTCCAAGTATGCGGACGTGTTCAAGGGCGACAAGAAATGGCAGGGCGTCGAGACGACCGATGCCGAAACCTATGACTGGCCGATTAGCTCGACCTATATCCAGAACCCGCCCTATTTCCGCGGCATGTCTCCCGAGAAGGGCGACATCAACCCGATCAAGGGCGCCCGCGTGCTCGCCGTGCTCGGCGACATGATCACCACCGACCACATCTCACCCGCCGGTTCCTTCAAGGCCTCGAGCCCCGCCGGAAAATACCTGACCGAGCGCCAGGTGCCAGTGAAGGATTTCAACTCCTATGGCTCGCGCCGCGGCAACCATGAAGTGATGATGCGCGGCACCTTCGCCAATATCCGTATCAAGAACGAAATGCTGGACGGCGTCGAAGGTGGCTACACGATCGGCCCGGACGGCAAGCAGACGTCGATCTATGACGCCGCAATGGCCTGGATCGACAAGGGCGTGCCGCTGGTGATCTTCGGGGGCATCGAATACGGCGCCGGTTCGTCCCGCGACTGGGCGGCGAAAGGCACCAATCTGCTTGGCGTGAAGGCGGTGATCGCTGAAAGCTTCGAGCGCATCCACCGCTCGAACCTCGTCGGCATGGGCGTCATCCCGTTCGAGTTCATGCCGGGCGAGAATCGCAAGACGCTGGGCCTCAAAGGCACTGAAACGGTCGATATCGAAGGCCTCGGCAACGATATCCGTCCGCTCTCGACTGTGCCCTGCAAGATCACCTATGCCGACGGCACGGTCAAAACGATCCAGATCAAGTGCCGGATCGATACCGAGATCGAAGTCGATTACGTCAAGCATGGCGGCGTGCTGCATTATGTGCTGCGCGACCTGGCAAAGCCCGCCCGCTGAGGCGGCTTGACCTAGCGTCACCCTGAACAGGCCCGCTGCGCCGGAGAGGCGCGGCGGGCTTTTTCGCAGCCTTTCACGTGGCTGTGACTGTGCTCCCGCGCCTGGAACACATATAACCCGCTCCCATGACCCGTCTTCTCGCCACTCTCGCGCTCCTCTTCGGATTCGCCGCACCCGTTCATGCGGAAGGCCCGATGCTGGTCGAGCTGTTTGCGTCGAAGAATTGCCGGGCCTGCCCGGCCGCCTACAAGACCTTGAAACAGGTCGAGGCCGAGCGGGGAGATGATGTGATGGTCCTCACCTGGGCGGTCGATTACTGGGACTATCTCGGCGGCAAGGACAAGATGGCCCTGCCGGAATCGAAAGAACGCCAGCGCGCCTATGTCGACCGGTTCACCCTGCGTGGTCCGTACACGCCGCAATCGGTATATGATGGTCTTGAGCAGGCTGCAGGCAACAAGCCGACCAAGGTCGGCGCCGCGATGCAGAAAGCCATGATGGCCGAGCCTTCTGGCGTGCGCCTGCAGCGCAGCGGCAAACGCATCGTGTTGACCGGCCAGCCGGATGGTCTCGCCGATATCTGGTGGGTCGCCTATCTCGATGCGGGCGACAACAAGACCAAGATGATCAACCCGGTGACCAGCGTACGCCAGATCGGTCCCTGGCTGGGCGGCAAGGCAGAGATCGACCTGCCGGCCTGCGAGTCGGGCTGCGTGCTGGTCGTTCAGGAAGCCGGCATGGGACGCGTACTCGCCACCTTCCGGCCGGAATAGACTCAGGTAGGCGGGCGCACGATATCCGCAACGCGCGGCGTGTAATCGGCCCAATCCACTGCCGAGAGCTCGAACGCCCATCCCGCGGTACGCTCGTTGATCGCAGCCGCCCGCTGCGCACCTTCGCCCGCTTCGACCGCCCGCATCGTGATGAAATAGCCATCACGCTCACGATAGGCCCGTACGTCGACTTCCAGACCGTCATGGGTCTGTGTGATGTGGCGGGCAACCGGCTGCGTTTTCAGGGTCGAGGCGGGCTTCACGCCGAGCGGCATGAAGCGTGTCAGCGCCAGCGCCGGACCGGTCACGGCAAGGCGGCTGGTGAGGCGGTAATTCTGGTAAGGCGGGGCAGGGCGGAAGGCGCGGTCGCTGGAGCCAATCTCGCGCTGCAGGAAGAGGCTCTGGCCCTCCGCATCGGTCAGCCGCACGGCAGAAATCGCATCTTCTGTGATGTCGAGGAAGCCAAGATCAAGCCAGGCTTCGGAACTGTAGAGCGGCGGCAAATTGCCGGTCACGCGGAAGCCCTTGGTTTCGCCCGGGCGGCGCGCATAGATGGCGTCACCCTTCCGGCCTGTGATCAGGCCTGCGCTCACCTCGCCGTCCGGCCCGATCACTTCCAGCAGCGCGCCGGTGCCGCTCTCGCGCGGATCGCCGAGGCCGATGCGGTTCAGCTTTTCTGCATCATCCGTACGCGGCGTATCCCATTTTAGGCTAGCGAGCCCATCTGCCAGTTCTGCGAGCCGGTCTTGCCGGACGGGATAGCCCTCGCGCGTACCGAATCGCCATCCTTCGCCGGTCGCAACCAGCGTATAGCGCTCATCCGCCAGCGTGATCCGGATCTCGCTCGCCTCGGCGCGCAGGGCTTCGAAATCCGGCAACACGGGCTCTCCCGTCCGGTCGCTGGCGGGCATCACGGCGCCGCCGCCGAGATGCGAGAGAACGGCCGCAAGGCTCAGCACGCCGGCAATCGCCGCCATGATCAGAGTGCGCCGGGTCCTCTGCCTGTCACGCAGCGTGCTCATGCCGGCGGCCTCCGAGGGCGTTTCTGGCGCCGCCAGACGATGAGGCCGACCAGTGCCACCAGCACGGGCCCACCCCAGATATTGATGGCTTTGAGGCTCGCTTCCAGCCGGTCGATGCCGCGCCGGTAGTCGCGCTCGGTCTCGCGCAGGCGGCCGCGCAGGTCGAGAATGTCTTCTCGCAGCTGGGCAAGTTCAGCACGCTCGGCTTCGCTGAGGTCTGCTTCCGGATCGCCTGCGAAAAAGCCTTCGGACTGGCTGGCATCCTGCAGTTCAGACAGCCTCGTCTGGGCAGTCTCCAGGCGGGTCTCGAGTTCGGTCTGCTGGCGGAAATACTGTTCCTCGGCGTCCTTCCGCATACGGTCGATCCGGGTCATCGGGCGCAGCGCCAGCGCGCGGGATCGCAGGCGCGAGAGTTCGCCGCCGCCGGAAAGGGCATCGAGCGAATTCAACACCAGCGCTCCATTGTCCGCCACGGCCACCCCGCCGCCTTCGACAATATAGAATTCGTCGGCGATGAAATCCGCGTCCGCAATGATGACGATCTCCGCCGGCTTCTCGCCGGCCCGGATATGCTCGGCCGTTGCCTCTGCGCCCGCGCTGTCGCTTGCAGGCGCCCCGCCGGGGAAAGCGGTGACGAGGTGGCCGGAAACGCGCAGCGCAATCGCGAGCGGTTGCGGCAGGCTGCGATAGGCGGCGAGCACATCCGCCGGGCGCATGTCGCGCGCGGCCTCGCCGGCATTGATGAAGGACGGACTCGGGCCGGTCGTCACCAGCGGCGTAATTGTCACACCTTCCGGCGGCGTAGCCGGGAGCAGGGCGCCAGGTGCGCCGAAATTGACCACACGCATCAGGTCCGCCGTGATGGGATCTTCGCGGTTCATTGCGGCGGCCGGAATGCCGAGGAACAGTGGATGCGCGAGTTCTTCGACCACGCCGCGCTCTGTCTCGACCGGCACAGGCAAGGCAAAGGCCGCGTCTGCCACGGCGTCTGGGGCCATCTCGACACCCCAGGCGCGCCCCAGCCGGCCAAGTCCGGACCGGGCAAGCTCATTGCTGAGGCCGAACATGTCGTCGGTCACGGCAATCTTTGCCGCCGGGTCGACAAGGAAGACGGCTCGTCCTCCGCGCAGAAGGTACTGGTCGATCAGCCATTCCTGCCGGCTGGACAGCGGAGGCGGATGCACGACCAGCAACACGTCCATCCCCTCGGGCAGCGTGCTGAAATCTTCCGGCACCGGATCAATCTCGAAGCTTCGCGCTATGTCTTTCAGCAGCGTGTAGCCGCCCTCGGGGTCTGGGGCGGTCATCCCCTGCAGGCTTGACAGGATGCCCACGCGCGGCGGCTCAGGGTGGTTCAACCGCGCAATCATCCGTGTCAGGTCATATTCCAGCGTCAGCTCCTGCTCGGGTGCCAGGAAAGGCAGGATGCGCAGGTCGTCGATCGTATTGCGCCCGATCAGGCCGAGATAGAGCGGATCATTGCCCCCGGCTTCCACGGCAGGAATTCCGGCAGCGAGGGCTTCATCCTCGGCTTCGGAAAAGGGTGCCGGATCGATCTCGCGCACTCGCACCCGCCCGCCGGACGCAGCCTCATACGCCGAAAGCAATTCACGCACCCTCGCCGCATGCGCCTGGATGGCGGGGTAATCCTGTCCGACGCGGCGCGAATAGACGAAGGTGAGGTCCACCGGCTCGTCGATCTCTTCCAGCGTCACCCGTGTAGCGTGCGACAGCGTGTAGAGCCCACCTAGGGTGAAATCGATGCGCGCTCCGGCGAGCAGTTTCTGCGAGGTGATGTTCCCGGCCAGCAGGATGACGCCAGCGAGCAGGGTAGAAAAGACGAGATAGCGCCGCGAATTCATGGCCGCCTCAGCCCAGTCTCTGGCGCGAGGCCCAGAGGCAGTTGAGATACACGAACGTCGCCGTGAAGCCGGCGAAATAAGCAACCGTCCTGAGTTCCAGCACGCCGCGCTGTGCGCCTTCGAACTGCGTGATGAAGGAAAAGCGCGCGACGAGTTCGGCAAATCCGGTCCCGAACAGGCTCTGCACGGTGGAGAGGACCAGCGGCCAGCCGGCGGCCGTGAAAATGAAGGCGATCACGACGCTGAGCACAAAGGCGGCCACTTGGCTGCCTGTCAGGGCAGAAACCGCGGCGCCGATCGAGAGATAGGCGCCCGCCATCAGCAGGCTGACGAAATAGGCAAGCGCGATTGCCGCATTGTCTGGCGCGCCGAGGAAGTTCACGCTCACCCACATCGGGAAGGTCAGCACCAGCCCGGCGGCGGCAACCGTCCATGCCGCCAGCAGCTTTCCCAGCACAAGGCCGGGCAGGCCGACGGGAAGCGAGAGCAGAAGTTCATCCGTCCCGCTCGCGCGCTCATCCGCCCAGAGGCGCATGGCGAGGGCGGGCAGGAAAATCATGTAGAGCCAGGGATGCCAGATGAAGAAAGGCTGCAGGTCGGCCACCCCAGTATCGAAGAAGCGGCCCGCTTCCCAGGTGAAGAGGCCGAGCGCAAGCAGGAACACCGCGAGGAAGACATAGGCCATGGGCGTCGCGAAATAGGCGCCTAGCTCGCGCCGGTAGGTCGCGGAAAAGCCACTCATCTGGCGCTTCAGATAGCCGTTCACAGCGTTTCGTCCTCGGCCTGGTCGGTCAGACGCGCAAAGGCCGCCTCCAGCGTTCCGTCTTCGGAGCGGCGCGCAAGGCCGGCCGGCGTGTCGTCCGCAATGATCCGTCCCCGGTCGATCAGCACGGCCCGGTGGCACATGGCCGGCACTTCGGTCAGCGTATGCGTTGAAATGATGATCGCCTTGGTCGGCGCCATCCGCGCGATCAGCGCCCGCACGGCGCGTTTCTGGTTGGGGTCGAGGCCGTCCGTCGGCTCGTCCAGCACCAGCACGGGCGGATCATGCAGGATCGCCCCGGCCAGGCCCACACGGCGGCGATAGCCCTTTGAGAGGTCCCCGATCCGCTGATGCGTCACGGTCGAAATCCGCGCGTCGGCAATCGACCGGTCAATCGCATCGCTGCGGCTCTTGCGGGGCAGGGCGCGTGCCTCGGCCAGGAAGCGCAGGAATTCCGGCGGCGTCATGTCTTCGTAGAGAGGCGCGCCTTCCGGCAGGTAGCCGAGCGCCGCCTGCGCCGCGCGCCGGTCAGAGATGATGGACTTGCCGTCAATCAGCGCGTCGCCGGAATCCGGTTCCAGCACCCCGGCAATCATCCGCATCGTGGTGGATTTGCCCGCGCCATTTGGGCCGAGGAAGCCGACCACGGTGCCCTTTTCCACGGTAAACGACACGCCGCGCACAGCGTGTTTCGCCCCATAGGATTTCTCGAGCGATCTGACTTCAAGCATACCGGCTGGAGGCCTCACCTTCTGGCCCTTGCTGATAGACCGCTTGGCTCAATGCTTCCAGTGCGCGGCTGTGAAGATTACACGCAATTCAGGCACCAAACCGCGCCACTTCCTCGATCAGGCACTTGGCAGCGACCTCGACGATCTTTCCTCCATCCGCCGCGTTCGACTGCGTCGGGTCCGAGCCGATCCGCCCATCCGGGAAATCGCGGCGATAGCGGACGGCGTCGCTGATCGACCCCGTGGGGGCAATCTTGGGGCTCATCGGCGTGTGCTGGCGCTCGCGGTCGGGATAGGCCCAGTAGGTGACGGAGACTTCCGAGGCGGTCGCATGGCTGCCATGGCCGACCGGATAGAGCTGGTTGCAGATCGCCATCACCTCCTTGTAGTCCCACCAGTCGCGCCGCTTCAGCGCCAGGTCCGGCCGGTTGTCGGCGCCCCGCGGGTCATAGCTGCGCCGGGCGTGGATCTCGGCAAAGGCCGCCTCGATGGTGGAGATGTTCCCGCCATGCCCGTTGAACCAGAGCACGCGCTCGAAGCCGTGACGCACGAGGCTCTCCGTCCAGTCCGCCATCGCCGCCATCATCGTGGAGGGGCGCAGCGTGATGGTGCCGGGAAAGCCGAGATGGTGCTGCGCGCAGCCCACATTGAAGGTCGGCCCGACGAGAATGTCGTCCGGCGCCAGGCTCTCGGCATGGTTCGCGATGATCTCGGGGCAGAGCGCATCGGTGCCGATGAACCCGTTCGGCCCATGCTGCTCGAACGAGCCGATGGGGATCACGATGGTCTTCGATTTTTTCAGCCAGGCTTCGATGTCCGGCCAGGTCGAGACGGGAAGGCGCATGGGTCAGTCCTTTCTGGGTCCAAGGCGGCGCGTGATGTGGCCCATCTTACGTCCGGGCCGGGCTTCGCGCTTGCCATAAAGCGTCAGCGTATCATGAGGCCCGAGGCTTGCCGGGCTGACAAGCCCCGCTTCGCCGATCAGGTTCAACATCTCGGCATCAAATAGCCGCCGCGTATCGCCGAGCGGCCAGCCCGCCACGCAGCGCATGTGCTGTTCGAACTGTCCGGTCTGACACGCCTCCGGTGTCCAGTGACCCGAGTTGTGCACGCGCGGCGCAAACTCGTTGGCGAGCAGCTTGCCGTCCGGCAGCACGAAGAATTCCAGCGCCAGCACGCCAATATGCCCGAGCGCTGCGACCAGCGTTTCCGCCTTCGCGCGCGCCTCGTCTTCAATCGATTTTGGCAGGCCGGACGGCACGGTCGAGACCGACAGGATGCCATCCTTGTGCAGGTTGCGCGGCGGCGCCCAGGTGCGCATTTCGCCGGTCGCCGAACGGGCGACGATCACCGAAATCTCGCACTCGAAGCCGATTGCGGCCTCCAGGATCGCTGGCGCTTCGCCGATCCGGTGCCAGGCGGCCTCGGCCTCTTCCTGGGAGCGGATCCAGGCCTGACCCTTGCCGTCATACCCCTCACGCCGCGTCTTCAGCACGCCCTTGCCGCCAACGGCCTTCAGCGCGACGATCACATCGCCCGGCCCGTCGACCGGCTCGAAGGGCGCGGTCGGAATGCCGTGCGCGTTGAGGAAGGTCTTCTCGGTATAGCGGTCTTGTGAAACGGTCAGCGAGGCCGCCCCAGGCCGCACCGGCGTGCCCGCCGCCTCGATGGCCTCAACCGTCCGTACCGGGACATTCTCGAATTCCAGTGTCACCACATCGCAGGCGCGGGCAAACTCGCCCAGCGCGTCGGCATCATCCCACGCGGCAGACCATGCGCCCGCCGCTACCCGCCCGGCCGGCGGGTCGTCCTCGGGCGAGTATATCAGCACGTCAAAGCCCATTTGCGCACCGGCGCTCGCCAGCATCCTGCCGAGCTGCCCGCCGCCGAGAATACCGATCGCCGCGCCGGGCCGGAGCGGCATCATCCTTCGGGAACCTCTTTGACACCCGCCGTCTGCGCTGCCCGGAAGGCGTCGAGCTTCGCGGCCACGCCCGCATCTTCCAGCGCGATGATCGAGGCCGCCAGGATACCGGCATTCGCCGCGCCCGCCTCGCCGATCGCCAGCGTGCCAACCGGCACGCCTTTCGGCATCTGCACGATGGACAGGAGGCTATCGAGGCCTTTCAGGGCCTTTGACTGAACCGGCACGCCCAGCACGGGCAGGGGGGTCATCGAGGCGGCCATGCCCGGCAGGTGGGCGGCGCCGCCAGCCCCGGCGATGATCACCTTCAGCCCGCGCGCCTTGGCGCCGGTGGCATACTCCACCAGCCTTGCCGGGGTGCGGTGGGCGGAAACGATTCGCGCCTCATAGGCGACCCCCATCGCCTCCAGCATCCGCGCGGCTTCCTGCATGACCGGCCAGTCAGACTGGCTGCCCATGATAATGCCCACAACCGGGGTTTTGCCCGCCACCATGCCCGCCTCGCTGCCGGAAAGCCGTCACCTTAGAGCGATGGATTGCAAAGTGGAACCCGGTTTTCAGGCGTTTGGTTTTCTCCCCTCGCGCGAAGTGTGCCCGGGTCTCTACAGGGGGGCGGATTCAGGCTATCTTTGGCACATGGCGAGAGACTTTCCCCGTTCGGACGCCGATGCGTACCAGGCGCTGCTGGAGGCGCTGGGCGTCGATCTGGGCCGTCTCGACCGGCGCACCCGGGCCGCCATCGAGGCGCTCAGCGAAGAAGTCCTCGCCCTGCGCGACGAGGCCTCGGATCTTCGCGCGGCCCTCGCCGAGGCGGAATTGCTCGCCGACAACGACACCCTGACGCCAATCTTCAACCGCCGCGCCTTCGAGCGGGAGGTTCGCCGCGAGATCGCCCTGTCCGGCCGCTTCCAGACGCCCTTGTCGCTGATCTTCATCGACCTCGACAATTTCAAGCAGGTCAATGACATCTACGGCCACGCCGCGGGTGACAGTGTGCTGATCAAGGTCGCCTCTATCCTGATGGACCGCACGCGCGAGACCGATATCGTAGGCCGTCTCGGCGGGGACGAGTTCGGCATCGTGCTTGCTCATGCCACGTTCGAGGATACAAGGCGAAAGGCTGCCCAGCTGGCGGAGGCCATCGATGCGCTGGAAGTGCGCGACGAGGCCGATCCGTCCGTGCCGGTGGTGCGGGTTGGCGCCTCCTGCGGGATCGTCGAATGGCGCGCAGGCCAGAGCGCTGCAGCCCTGATTGCCCGGGCAGATCAGGCCATGTTTGTCGAGAAATCCCGCCGCAAGGCCTCCGGCCGCGCTGTGCGCTGATCACATAACTGACAGTTTAGTGATCCTTTACCGGTTAAGCATGACTCTGCCCGCCGCCTGTGGCATGTTGAGGAAACGGCCTCTCAAGTGCCGTGCTGAAAAACAGGAGACTGCCCATGTCGCTCAATGGTCGGATCAGTGAGCTCGCCGCCAAGCACCGCCAACTGGACGAACAGATTGCCGCAGAACAGAAGCGCCCTTCCAGCGATGATCTGACGGTAAGAGAACTGAAGCGACAGAAACTGAGGATTAAGGAGCAGCTGCGACAGTTGAAGGCCAGCTGACAACCGATCCCCCTTGGCCCGTATCTTGCGGTCCGGCCGGGACACCTCGCGTGACCTCAGCCGCCCGGAGACCGGACCATGACCCTGACACTGCAACCGCCCGGCCGGCTGCCCGCCCCTGAGCGCAGCCATGGGTGAGCCCGTCACCCTCGTTCTGGGGCTCGGCCGGGAAGTCGGCGATGCGGTCGCCCGCACCTTCATGGAAGCGGGCCACCGCGTCCTCGTCGCGGACGCCTCGGATGAGCGGCTGGAAGCCGCCCGCGATGCGCTGGGCGAGGAAGTTGCCACCTATCACGGCGAGCTGCATTCCCGCCTTGGCCTGCGCAATGCCATCACCGCTGCCCTCGAAGCCTATGGCCGCATCGACAATGCCGTCATCATCCCGGAAATCGAGGAAGGCGATCACCTGCTCGATTTTGCCCAGGAAAAATTCGAGAAGGCGCTCGCCCGCTCCGCCCGCGGCGCCGCGCTCGGCCTGCGGGTGATTGCCGAACGCCTGCTCGAGCAGGAAGACCTGCCCCAGGCCGGTGTCGAGCGCATCCCCCAGAAAGGCACCATCACTTTCGTGCTCGGCTATGCCGCCATCGCCTCGATGCCCGGGCGCTTCACTGAAAGCGTCGGCCAGCATGCGATCCTCGGCGTGATGAAAGCCGGCGCGCTGGAGCTTGCCGAGCACGCCATCCGCGTCAACGCCGTCGTTGCCATCCGCCCGCGCGAGGAGCGCGCCGAACCCTGGACCGCACGCCGCGTCCCCCTCGGCCGCGCCGCCCTCGCCGACGAAATTGCCGAAGCCACCCGCTACATCGCCTCCCCGCAGGCCGCTTATCTCACAGGCCAGAGCCTCATCCTCGACGGCGGCCGCTCAACACTGTCGGGCGTGCTGGATTAGGCTGGCGAAAGCGCCGTCACGCCGCCGGCGACATGGGTCGCCTTGAAGCTTGCCGCCGTCTCCGCCGTGTAAGCCGGCGCATAGATCGTCGAGACCTTGCGGAACGAGGCCTGCACCTCTTCCGCCGTCAGCGTCACCAGCGTGTAGCCGTGCCCGAAGGGATCGTGCCAGATGATTTCCTCATTGGCGTCGGCAATCTGTTGTCCGAGGTCTGGCATCGCCTTCACATAGGTGCCCATGCCCGGTGAGCTGATCGACGTGCAGCCGAACTCCACGCCGCGGCGCACGCCGCCTGCATCGAACAGCTCGTTCGCATAGGCCGTGTGCGTATCACCCGCCAGCGTCACCAGCGAGGCGCCGGCCTCTGCAACGCTTGCGTAGAGACGCTCGCGCGCCGCCGGATAGCCGTCCCAGGCGTCGAGGTTCCAGGGCAGTCCCAGCGCCGTGAACGGAAGGAAGGCGATGACTTCCGGCCGGTCCTGCGCCGCCACCTGTTCGGGCGTCATGATCTTCGTGAAGTCGGGCAGCTTGTTCTTCGCCATGATCACCTGGTTGGCCAGCACCTGCCAGGCCGCGCCGGACTGCACCGAGGCTTTCAGTTCGCCCGCCAGCCAGGCCTCCTGCTCTGCGCCCAGCATCGTGCGGGAAGGGTCCGCAACGGCCATCATCGTCGCCATGACGCGGGCGCCGATCTCTTCCTGCGTCGCCGCGCCTGCCAGCGCCGAGCCCCAATCGAGCGGCACAGACCGCCCGGTCAACCGCGATTCGAGCGCGTGCACGGTCGCCACATTGCCAAACCGGAACGTGCGCCACACGGCAGAGGTCACTTCCCCGGCCTTCGGCTCGCGCAGCGGCATCCATTCGAAATAGGCCTGCAACGCGCGCATCTTGCGGTCGCTCCACTCGCCTTCGCCCTTGTCCGGATTGTGGTTCTCGGCGCCCGTCCGGTAGGAATCATTGGCGCTCTCATGATCGTCCCAGGTGCAGATCCATGGTGCAGCGGCATGTGCCGCCTGTAGCGCCGGATCGGACTTGTACTGCGCATGCCGCCGGCGATAATCGGCCAGCGAGATGATCTCCGTAGGCGGATCATGCGGCCGGCCGAGCTGCGCCGCCACATCGCCGCCATACCCGTCGGTGCCATACTCATAGAGATAGTCGCCAAGATGCACGATCACATCGAGATCGGCCTCCTTCGCCAGTTCCGCATACGCGTTGAACAGGCCGAACTGCCAGTTGGAACAGGAAACGACGCCCATCTTCACCGGCGCCGTGCCATCCGCCGAAGGCGTGCGCGTGCGCCCCTCCGGCGAGACGACGTCGCCGTCCGCCGCCTTGGCCTTGAAACGGTAGGTATAGGTCGTCGCAGGCTTCAGGCCCGCCGCATCCACCTTCACGGTATAGTCACGCGCCTCGGACGTGATGACTTCGCCGGCCGCCACCGCCGTCTCGCTGCCCGTCTCGAAGATTTCCCAGGCCACCGTCACCGGGCCGGTTCCCGAAAGCGGCGTCACCCGCGTCCAGAGGATAACCGCGCCGGGCAGGGGATCGCCGGAGGCCACGCCGTGCAGGAAGGCCAGTTCGCCCTGGAACCCTTCAGCCGCCGCCGGCGCCGTCTTGCACGCGGCCAGCCCGACGGTGCCAAGGGCTGCGCTGCCCAGAAGTCCGCGCCGTGTCACCGTTGTCATGCACACTCTCCCCGTAAATCGCCGCCTTATGGCGCGTTCGTGTGAAGCCAGCATGACGCAGCCCGCAAGCCTCGTCTATAAGCGCCGCCATGAGCCGGATCGAAATCATTGCCGCACCCGAAGACGCAGGCCAGCGCCTCGATGCCTTCCTCGCCGCCAGGGCAGGTGAGATCTCGCGCACCCGGGCCAAGGCGCTGATCGAGGAAGGTGCCGTCACGGTCGATGGCAGGGCCGAGGCAAGCCCCCGGGCGCAGGTGAAACCCGGCAGCGTCTATGCCGTCGCCCTGCCGGCGCCGGTGGCCGCTGTCCCTGAGGCTGAAGCCATCCCCCTCGATATCGTGTTCGAGGACGCCCACCTCATCGTGCTCAACAAGCCGGCCGGGATGGCGGTCCACCCCGCGCCCGGCAGTGAGGAGGGCACGCTCGTCAACGCCCTGCTGCATCACTGCAAGGGCCAGCTGTCCGGCATCGGCGGCGTCGAGCGTCCCGGCATCGTCCACCGTATCGACAAGCTCACCAGCGGCGTGCTCGTCGCCGCAAAGACCGAGGCGGCCCATACCGGCCTCGCCGCCCTCTTCGAACATCATGACATCGAGCGCCTGTATGTCGCCGTCACGCGCGGCGCCCCGCGTCCGCTCTCCGGGACGGTCGACGCGGCCATCGCCCGGTCGCAGACCGACCGCAAGAAAATGTCCGTGCACAGAAATCCGGACAGTCCCTCCGCACGCCGCGCCGTTACACACTACCGGGCAGCCGAAACCTTCGGCGTACGCGACAAACACACGCGCGGCCCCGCTGCCGCCCTCATCGAATGTCAGCTGGAAACCGGCCGCACGCACCAGATACGCGTCCACATGGCGCATATCGGCGCGCCAATCCTCGGGGATCCGGTCTATGGCCGCCCAGGTCTCACCGCGCTTGGTTCAGGCGAGGCCCACGCCGCCGCGCTTGCCGCCGTCAAGGCCATGGACCGTCAGGCCCTGCACGCCGCCGTGCTGGGCTTCGTCCACCCCGTCACCGGCAAGACACTCCATTTCGAAGCGCCGCTTCCGGACGATATGACCGCCCTGATCGCCGCACTTAGGAGGCTTCCGAAGGACTAGCGCGATCCGCCGCTGGTCTTGGCCGGCACTTCCGCCGTCACCAGCGGCTCGAAGCGCAGCGTGCGCGCGCTGAGCGTGATTCTGCCGATCTTGTCCGTGTCCGCGACGATCTTCACCGGCACATGCGCGCCGTTCTCCAGCGGAGCGAGATACATCCGCAATGGCCCGTCGATGCCGGTCAGCGTGTCATTGTTCGACTCGCCCTTCTTGTATCCGGCCACCTTGTCCATCGTCACATGGCATTCGATCGCCTTGCCCGACCAGCCCTTGGTCTTGACCTTCACCCTGCCCGTGCCGGCGCGCTTCAGGTGCAGGTAAGTCAACTGGCGGCCATCGAAGATTTTGATCGGCCCTCCGCAGGCATCGGTGCCTGCCGGGCGGGGCTCGAGCGCAAAGGTGATCAGCGCCGTCAGCGGGTCATTCGTCAGCACGACCTGCTCGGCGGTGGCCGCCGGGTCGCCGAGGTTTCCGAATTTCGGCTTAGCGGTCATCGAGAAGCTCGTATCGGTCATGCTCAGTTCGACACGGCGGTTCTTCTTCCCGTCCTTGTTCTGCGAGATGTACTTCGTCGTCTTGAGTCCATTGGCCGTCGTCTTGCCCTCGGCCGTCAGGTTCATGTCATAATTGACGAACACATCGGCAAGGCCGGTCGTGCGCACGCGCGACTTGATGGAATAGCTGTCGGGTTTCATGTCCACGGTGAAACTCGCCCGGCCGGTTGCCGGCAGAATGAACACCATGGCATTGGCGTCGAGTTCGTAGACCATGCGCGTCGGCGCCCCGGCCTTGATGCTGGACAGGACAGCCGGCGAGGCGGCGGTGGGGGTCTGGGCGACGGAGGCGCCAAGCAGGGCAAGCGAGGCGGCGGCAAGAAGGAGACTGCGCTTCATCGGGTCCTAGGGTCCTTTGCGGATCGGGCGGGCAGGATTGCCCATCTACTAATTCGCCCCATCCCAACAAGGCCTGAACGGCTTTGCCGCATACATGCCTTATTCCCGGCAGCCCGCCCACTGACATATGATGACAGGTCGTGACAGTCAGCCCTCCGGTTGCAGCCCGTCCGGCCTGAATCGCCCCGGTTGACAGGAGGCGCCTCGTGCCTGTAGACGCGCGCCTTCAGATCAAACATGCCCCTTTTACCCGGAGCGAGGCCCATGTCCCGCGAATGCGAACTTACTGGCACCAAGCCGATGGTCGGCCACATTGTCAGCCACTCCCAGATCAAGACCAAGCGCCGTTACCTACCGAACCTGGTTCAGGTCACGCTGCACTCGGAAGCGCTTGACCAGAACTTCAAGCTCCGCATTGCGGCAAAAGCCCTGCGCACGGTCGATAAGCTCGGCGGCCTCGACGCATTCCTCGCCAAGGCGAAAGACGACGCGCTTTCGGACAAAGCCCTGAAAATCAAGCGCGATATCGCCAAAAAGGCCGTCGCCGCCTGATCAGCGACCCCTCCTGATTTCGAACCGCCGGGCCCGCTGGTCCGGCGTTTTGCATTTAGGGCCCGGCCGGAGCAGGGTCAGGCATGGCCGACGATGACCGGATCCACCCTTTGCGAGACTGTCCCGGTGCGATTTCCGCGCTGGCGGCTGCTTTCGAGGCCGAATGGCCAGACTGGTATGGCCCCGGCGGGCGGGGCGATGCGGCCGCTGACCTTGCTGCCTATGCCAATCCCGAAGGTGTCCTCCCGGTTGGCGTCGTTGCCTTGGATGCCAGCGACAAGCCTGTCGGGATCGCGGCGCTGAAAGCCGTATTCACCCCGGAATTTGCGCACCTCACACCCCGGGCCTCGGCCGGCTGGGTCCGGCCGGACCTGCGCCGCCGCGGCCTCGGCGCCATGTTGCTCCGCGCGCTTGAGGCCGAGGGCCGCCGCCTCGGCTTCACGCATCTCCATTGCGCCACGGTCACTGCTGTCACCCTTCTCGAACGCGAAGGCTGGACGGCCCACGCCCAAACGGTTCATGACGGTGGCTTGATCGGCATCTTCCAGCGAAAGCTGTAAGGCCTGCCCGCAAAGGAAACCCGCCCCATGCGCCTCGCCCTCCTTTCTGCTGCCCTCCTCCTCGGTGCCTGTGCCCCGTCGCTGCCGACCGAGTCTGAGGCGACCCAGAAGGTCACCGTCTTCACCAACGGCACCATCTATACCGGCCTCCCCGACCCCGCGACCGGCGAGCCCGCCACCGTTCAGGGCATTGTCGTTGGCGAAAACGGGCGCATCATCGCGACCATCCCGCCTATGTCGGAAGACTGGAGCGAGGACGAGGTCAACCTCGTCGATCTCGGCGGCGCCTTCCTCTATCCGGGCTTCACTGACGCCCACATCCACCTGCAGGGGATCGGCGAGCGCGAGCTCACGCTCAACCTCGAAGGCACGGCCTCGGTCGCCGAGCTGGTCACCCGAGTCGAGGCCGAGCTGCAGGGCAAGCCGGACGGTAACGTACTCGTCGGCCGCGGCTGGATCGAAACAGGCTGGCCGGAAGGCCGCATGCCGATGGCCGCCGACCTCGATCCCGTCACCGGCACCCACAAGGTCATCCTGATCCGCTCGGATGGCCATGCCCTTGTAGCGAATACCGCCGCGCTCGCCGCCGCAGGCGTCACCGATGCGACGCCCGATCCGGCCGGTGGCAAGATCGAGCGTGATGCCGCCGGCAAGGCGACCGGCATCCTGATCGACAATGCCATGGCGCAGGTCGAATCCCTTGCCGCAAAGCCCGATGACGCGGCCGTCTCCCTCGCCCTCGAAACCGGCGCGAAGCTCTATGCCTCGCGCGGCTGGACCGGTGGCCACAATATGAGCGTCACCGCCCGCGAAGCGCCGCTGATGGCGGCGCTCGATGCAGAAGGCCGCCTACCGCTGCGTCTCTACAACGCTTACGATTCCAGCGCCTTCGACATCGCCGAAGGCCGCCTGCATGAGACCGACACGATCACGAACCGCGCTGTGAAGCTCTATATGGACGGCGCCCTCGGCAGCCGCGGCGCGCAGCTTCTTGCGCCTTATTCGGATCGTCCGGACACGTCCGGTCTCTCGCTTCTGGATGATGAGGGGCTCGCTGCCCTGATGGCCCGCGCCAAGGCGGCGAATGTCCAGCTCGCCATCCACGCCATCGGCGACCTTGCCAACCGCCGCATCCTCGAAGCCTTCGAAACCGGCGACTATAACGCCTCGCTGCGCTGGCGCATCGAGCACACGCAGGTGCTGCACCCGGACGATATCGCCCGCGTCGCCGCTGCCGGCCTGATCGCCTCGATGCAGCCCAGCCATGCCATCGGTGACCTGAAATTCGCGCCCGCCCGCCTCGGTCTCGACCGCCTGCGCGGCGCCTATGCCTGGGCGAGCCTGTTGAAAGCCGGCGCGGTCATCGCCGGCGGCTCGGACGCGCCGGTCGAAGTCGGCTCGCCGCTGATCGAGTTCTACGCTGCCGTCGCCCGCAAGGACCTCACCGGTTTCACTGGCGAAGGCTGGCACCCGGAAGAGGCGGTCACCCGCACGCAGGCGCTCGCCCTGTTCACCAGCGGCCCGGCCTTCGTGAGCTTCCGCGAAGCCGATCTCGGCACCATCGAGCCCGGAAAGCTCGCCGACTTTTCGGTCTTCGACCGCGACTTGATGACCGTGCCGGAAGGTGACATCCTGAAAGCCGAGCCGGTCATGACCGTCATAGGCGGCGAGGTCGTCTGGCGCCGCTAGGGCGCCGGCACCCCGGGGAGACACCGGCCCGTGAGGGAGGGAGTATCCCATGAAAACGATCCTGAAGACCGGCGTTGCCGCGCTTGCACTTGCCTTTGCGGCTTCCTGCGCGAGTCCGCCTCCTGCAGCACCGGAAGCGGCCACCGTCACCATCGACTATGCCGCCTTCGTTGAAACGCCCGATCGTCCGGATGCGGACCTCCTCGCCGACGTGAACCGCAAGCCGGCCGAGGTGCTTGGCCTCTTCGCGCCCCAGCCGGGCGAAACGATCCTCGAGATCGAAGCCGGCGCCGGATACTATACGGAGCTGCTTTCCCGCGCCGTCGGCGAGACCGGCAAGGTCTACATGCAGAACCCCGCCGGGTTCGACGCCTTCATAGCGGACGCGGTCAAGGCCCGCCTCGAAGGCCGCCTCGCCAACGTCACGTATCTGAAATCCAACTTCGACACGCTCGCCGTGCCGGATGGCTCCGCCGACATTGTCACCTGGTTCCAAGGCCCGCACGAGCTCTGGTACAAGCCGGAAGGCAACCCCGAAGGCCTGGGCGACCCGGACAAGAGTTTCGCCGAGGTCATGCGCGTTCTGAAGCCCGGCGGTCAGTTCGTGGTGATCGACCATGTCGCCCCGGCCGGTTCCCCGCAGACCACTGGCAACGATACCCACCGGATTGACCCTGCGCATATCAAGGCGCTCGCCGAAGCCGCCGGCTTCGTCCTCGAGACCGAGTCCGACCTCCTGCGCAACCCTGCGGATGACGGCCTCACGAATGTCTTCGACCCCGCCATCCGCGGCAAGACGGACCAGGCCCTGATGATTTTCAGGAAGCCCTGAGGTCCCCTCATTTCCCTTACGTCGCACTAGGCGCGGGGCTATCCCGTGCTAGAACGCAGTGTTTCCCTGTTCCCCTCCCGTGACGAGCCCCGCACAGCCATGACTTCAATGACGTCCACAGACACGCTCGAAGGCCTGAAACCAACCGAAAAGCTGAACCTGAAGAAGCTCTTCGGCCTCGACACCGCGATGGTCGTGCACGGCTTCAAGACCCGCACCGAGTACGTCCCGGAGATCGACCCCGCCTACCGGTTCGACCCCCAGACGACGCTCGCCATCCTCGCCGGGTTCGAACACAATCGCCGCGTCATGGTGCAAGGCTATCACGGCACCGGCAAATCCACCCACATCGAGCAGGTCGCCGCCCGCCTTAACTGGCCGATGATCCGCGTCAACCTCGACTCCCATGTCAGCCGTATCGACATGGTCGGCAAGGACGCCATCGTCCTGAAGGACGGCAAGCAGGTCACCGAATTCCGGGAAGGAATTCTCCCCTGGGCCCTGCAGCGCCCCGTCGCCATCGTCTTCGACGAATACGATGCCGGCCGCCCGGACGTGATGTTCGTGATCCAGCGCGTCCTCGAAAGCTCGGGCAAGCTCACCCTGCTTGACCAGAACCGCGTGATCTCGCCGAACCCCTTCTTCCGCCTCTTCGCCACCACCAATACGGTCGGCCTCGGCGACACGACCGGCCTCTATCACGGCACCCAGCAGCTCAACCAGGGCCAGATGGACCGCTGGAGCATCGTTACCACGCTGAACTATCTCGCCCACGATGCTGAGGTTGAAATCGTCAAGTCGAAGGCCACCGGCGCCGACGAGGCAACCCTCTCCAAGATGGTCACCCTCGCCGACCTCACCCGCAATGCCTTCATGGCCGGCGACCTCTCGACCGTCATGAGCCCGCGCACGGTCATCACCTGGGCCGAAAACTTCGCCATCTTCGGTGATCTCGGCCACGCCTTCCGCATGACCTTCCTCAACAAGTGCGACGAACTCGAACGCCCCCTCGTCGCCGAGATGTACCAGCGCTGCTTCGGCACCGAACTGCCCGAGAGCGCCCTGATGGTGAAGGTGGCCTGATCCCGGGGAGGGACCTTCGATGACCGAAACGCGGATCGAACTGACCGGCGCGTCCGGTTTCACGTTCGGCGCCCTGCATGTTGCGCCGGAGGGCGCGCGCATGGGCGGCCTCGTGCTGATCCAGGAAATCTTCGGCATCAATTCCTACATGGCCGCCGCCGCGCGCCGCTTCGCGGCTGCGGGCTTCGAGGTCATCGTGCCGTCGATGTTTGACCGGCAGGAGAAGGGCTTCGTGCGCGAAGGCCATGGGCCGGAGGATATCGCCGCCGGCGGCGGCCATGCCCGCGCCAACGGTCTCGAGAATGCAATCACCGATATCGGCGCCTGCCTCGAAGCCCTCGATGGCCCGGTCTACATCTCCGGCTACTGCTATGGCGGCTCGATGTCCTATCTCGCCGCCTGCGAGTTTCCCCGCCTGACCGCCGCCTCCTGCTATTATGGCAGCCTCGTTCCCGGCCTCCATGCCCGCGTGCCGCATTGCCCCACAATCGTGCATTTCGGCCGCCAGGACGCGCACATCCCCATGCCCGGCGTCGAGGCCTTCGCCGCCGCCCGCCCGGACGTGCCCACCTATGTCTACGAGGCCGGCCACGGCTTTGCCCGCACCGGCTCGGCAGACTATGATGCCGCCTCTGACGCGCTCGCCTGGCAGCGCACCATGGACCTCTTTGAAAAGGCATTCTTCCGCTAGATGGCCAAGGACACCACCCCCCAGGAACTCTTCAAGGCCGCCCTCGCCGTCACCACCAAGGCGATGAGCGCGGAGCGCGAGCTTGAGGTCGGCTACGGCAATGATGCCGGCGACCAGGGCGACCGGCTTGTCCTGCGCCCGCCGCCGATCGAGCTCAGCGCCGAGCTTGCCGCCCGCATCCGCGGCGAAGCCGATGCGCTCGCCCTGCGCCGCGCCCACCATGACGCTGCCGCCCACCTCGCAAACCGTCCGCAGGGCGATCTGGCCCGCCGCGTCTATGAAGGGGCAGAGACCGCCCGCATTGAAAGCCTCGGCGCCAATGCCATGCTCGGCACTGCCGGCAATCTCGACGCCGCGCTCGATTTCCGCTGCCGCTCCACGAATTTCGGCAATGGTTCGGAAGACCCCGAAGCCGTCCTCGCCCCCGCCCTCGAGTTCCTGCTGCGTGAGCGTCTTACCGGCCGCGCCCTGCCGGAAAGCGCAGAGCGCGTCGCTGCCGTCTGGCGCGAAAAGGTCGAAACGCGCGCCGGCAAGGCGCTCGAAGGCCTGATCGATCAGCTGCACGACCAGCCCGCGTTCGCCAAGACCATCCGCTCGATCATCCGTGACCTGACGGCCTCCGACACGCCTGGCGAGGATGTCGAGACTGACCAGCAGGAAAATGCCGAGCAGCAGCAGGACAGCGAAACCCAGACCGGCGACGATGATACGTCGACCGAAGAACAGATGGGCGCGACCGCTGAGCAGATGGAAGCCGGTGAAACCGAAGACATCGAAGGTGATGAGGCCAACGTCTCGGTCGATCAGGACGCTGATTTCGACGCCGATGATTCGCCCGACGAAGAAGACGAGGGCTCCAAGCCGCTGCGCCCGAATTACCAGCAGGGCGACGAGCGCGACCGCTTCGTCTATTCCGTCTTCACCCGCGCCCATGACGAAACCGCCAATGCGCAGGATCTCTGCGACGCGGAAGAACTCACCCGCCTGCGCGCCTATCTCGATCACCAGCTGCAAGGCCTGCAAGGCGCCGTCGCCAAGCTCGCGAACCGTCTGCAGCGCCGCCTGATGGCGCAGCAGAACCGCTCCTGGAGCTTCGATCTTGAAGAAGGCGTGCTCGACACGGCCCGCCTCACGCGCGTGATCACCGACCCGACCGCACCGCTCTCCTTCAAGCAGGAAGACGATACGAAGTTCCGCGACACCATCGTCACGCTGCTGCTCGACAATTCCGGCTCGATGCGCGGCCGCCCGATCATGGTCGCCGCTCTGTGTGCGGACATTCTCGCCCGCACGCTGGAACGCTGTGCCGTGAAAACCGAAATCCTCGGCTTCACCACCAAGGCCTGGAAGGGCGGCCTCAGCCGTGAAGACTGGGTCAAGGCCGGCAAGCCGCAGGGCCCGGGCCGCCTCAACGACATCCGCCACATCATCTACAAGGGCGCCGACATGCCCTGGCGCCGCGCGCGCCGCAATCTCGGCCTGATGATGCGCGAAGGCCTCCTGAAGGAAAACATCGACGGCGAAGCCCTCCTCTGGGCGCACGACCGGATGCTCGCCCGGCCCGAGCAGCGCAAGATCCTGATGGTCATCTCGGACGGCGCCCCGGTCGACGATTCCACGCTCAACGTCAACATCGGCAACTATCTCGAACGCCACCTGCGCCAGGTGATCGACGAGATCGAAAACCGCTCACCCGTGGAGCTGATCGCCATCGGCATCGGCCATGACGTGACGCGCTATTACAAGCGCGCCGTCACCATCGTCGATGCCGAGCAGCTCGGCGGCGCGATGACCGAGCAACTCGCCAGCCTCTTCGACGAGCACCCGCCCAACCCCGCCGCCATGGCCATTCCTCCGCTCACGGAACGTGTCACCCGCCCCGCCGTCACCGGTGCCTCCGCTGGCGCCCCCAGCTACGGCAAGAAAGTCGGCCTCGGAAGAGACGTGAAAACGACGATGCTGCAGGCGGTAAAGCCCCCCGGCAAAAAATGACATAACCCACCCCTCTCCCGCTTGCGGGAGAGGAGCAGGGGTGAGGGGCTTTCCCCCATTTCCGTCGCCCAAGCAGCTCATCCTGAGCGAAGTCGAAGGATAGAGCGGGTTCCCCAACGGTTTCCCACACGCCCATCCTTCGACTTCGCTCAGGATGAGCTCGGAAGCGACGCGAACGCTTAACCCCCGAAAATTTGGTCGCACAACTTCCCCCTTGTGCAACCAATCAACCGCTCCGTGCCCGAACAATCCTCCGTAAATTCAATCCACAGCAAAAATACTTCCCGAAACAAATCCACCCGGGTCCGTAGCGGGGTTATCCTCTGCGGTGAATGAGCGATCCCAAACCCCTCCCGGATCTCTGGAGCCGCGCCGCGATGGTGGTGGCGATGCTGCGCCGCCTGCTCAGGGCCTGCGCGCCGGAGGCGTTTGCATCCATCTCGGCCGAGGCCCGCGCGCTGCTCGTCGCCGCCACCGCGATGGTGCGCCGCTATATCCACGCGCTCGCGGCGGACATCCTGCTGCCCCCAGTGCGGACACCGAGCGGTGGAGATCATCGGTCCCGGGAAGTGCGGGCATCCCTCAGCTCAAACGACTACATCTTTCCGCTGGCGGAACATCCGGGCGGCCGCGCGAGCCAGCACTGCCCGCCCGAGCCGCCGCAGCTGCAATGGGCCATCCTCTGGGAAGCCGCGGCGCGGCTCGCCGCCGTGATGGCCAATCCCGCGCCGCATGCCCTCCGCCTCGCGCGGTATCAGAGGCGCCATGGCCTCGCGCTGCTGCGCGACATGCCGGTCCGTTGGTACGTGATCCGGAGGCTTGGCCCGGTCATGGATGCCCTGCTGATCCGGTTGGATCAGGCGGCGCGTCCGCGGGCGTGGGATGGGCTCGATACGTCTTGAGCGTCTAGCCCCACCCTAGCCCTCCCCGCAAGCGGGGAGGGTACTGGTTGCGCTTCGCGGAGAGCGAGATCTGCCCAACAGTGCGCCGGGTCCCCTCCCCATTCATGGGGAGGGTTAGGGTGGGGCTTCTTGCTAATCCCCCGAACCTCGCCCTGCCTTCTCATCAATCCCGCTGGTGCCCTGACGGGCCTCCAGCGCCGCCGCCACAGCATCAAGGCTTACCCCCCGCGACCGGAGCGCCACGAACACATGGTAGAGAACATCCGCTGCCTCACTCGCCACGCGTGCATCGCTCTCGCCGCGCACGGCGTCCGCAAGCTCGCCGCCCTCTTCGGCGACCTTGGCCGCGCAGGCGTCCGGACCTTTGGCCAGCAGTTTCGCGGTCCAGCTCTTGCCGGCGTCCCCTTCCCCGGCGCGCGCGTCGATGGTGCCGGCGAGATGGGCAAGCGCCGCGGCGAGCCGGGCAGGGGAGGCAAGGGCGGTCATCGGGCGGTCTCCTGTTGCAAGCCGTTTAGCGTTCCGCCGCGTCCGCGTCACCCGGCCAAGCTTGACGAACGCCGGGGAAGGGGTCCAGCTTTGGTGCAAACGGAGGATGCCCCCATGAAAGACCGCGTTTCAATCACGATGCTCGACGACGGCGTGGCCGATGTTCGCCTGATCCGCAGCGACAAGATGAATGCCCTCGACCCGGCCATGTTCGCCGGCATTGCCGAGGCGATTGCGCAGCTCGGGCAAACCAAGGGCTTGCGCGCGGTGGTCCTCTCCGGCGAGGGCCGGGCGTTCTGCGCGGGGCTTGACCTCTCCTCCATGGCCCAGCCGGGCGACGGGAAGAAGCAGGGCGAAGGCGCCACCGGCAGCCTCGGCAGCCGCAGCCATGGCATTGCCAACCTTGCCCAGCACGTGGCCTGGGGCTGGCGCGAACTGCCGGTGCCGGTCATCGCGGCCGTCCACGGCATTGCCTTCGGCGGCGGGTTCCAGATCATGTCCGGCGCCGATATCCGCATCATCCATCCGGACACGCGCTGTGCCATCATGGAGATGAAGTGGGGCCTGGTGCCGGACATGGCCGGCTTCCCCCTCTGGCGCGGCAATGTCCGCGATGATGTGATCCGTGAGCTGACATATACCAACCGTGAGTTCAAAGGAACCGAGGCTCAGGCTCACGGCTTTGCGACCAAGGTCTCAGAGACCCCGCTGGAAGATGCCCTCGCCTTGGCCAAGCTGATCGCCGGCAAGCATCCGGCCGCCATGCGCGGGGCGAAGGTGCTCTGCAATGCGATGGCCGATTCGACCGATGCGGAACTCCTCGCCCTTGAAAGCAGCGAGCAGCTGAAAGTCATGCGCACGCCCAACCAGATCGAGGCCGTGATGGCCGAGATGCAGAAGCGCAAACCGGTATTCGCGGACTAGACCGTCCGCACCGGCGCACCGGCCTCGGCGAGCGCGGCCCTGGCCTCGGCGAGGGTGGCCTCGCCGAAGTGGAAGATCGAGGCGGCGAGCACCGCACTTGCCCCGCCTTCGAGAACGGCGGGGGCAAAATCCGCCACGCTGCCGGCCCCGCCGGAGGCGATGACGGGGATGGTGACGGCGGAGGAGACGGCCTTCAGCAGCGCGATGTCGTAGCCTGACTTGGTGCCATCCCTGTCCATCGAGGTGAGGAGGATTTCCCCGGCCCCGCGTTTGGCTGCCTCGCGGGCGAAGGCGACGGCGTCGATCCCGGTGCCCTTGCGGCCACCATGGGTGAAGATTTCCCAGCCCGCACCGGACTGGCGGGCATCGATGGCGACCACGACGCACTGCCGGCCCGCCTTGGCAGCGCAGGCGGAGATCACCGAAGGATCGGCCACCGCCGCCGAATTGATGGCCACCTTGTCTGCCCCGGCGCGCAGAAGGGCGACCATGTCTTCCGGTGAGCGCACGCCCCCGCCGACGGTGAGGGGCATGAAACAGGCCTCCGCCGTGCGGCTGACCGTTTCCAGCAAGGTGCCCCGGCCTTCATGGCTGGCGGTGATGTCGAGGAAGCAGAGCTCGTCCGCCCCCTGCGCATCATAGGCGCGGGCGAGGGCGACGGGATCGCCGGCATCCTTCAGGTCCACGAAATTGACGCCCTTCACGGTGCGCCCGTCTTTCACGTCGAGGCAGGGGATGATGCGCGTCTTCAGCATGCGCGCGGGTGTAGCGGCAGGGGGCGGCTAACGGAAGGGGGCGCGGGAGGTGAGCATCGGAAAGAACATAACATGAACATATGCATTGTGTCAAGCGCAATCAGATCGGTGAAATTTGATCGATCGGCTCCGCCGGGATTTAAGCAAGCCGCGTTAGGCTGCGCCAAACCGGAAGACCACGCCTTGCACCTTACGCCCGCCCTTCGCAGAGCTATTCTGACTGCCGTGCTCGTCACGCTCGGCTCGATCACGGCGTCGGTTGTGCCGACTTTCATCTGGCTGCAGATCGACCCCGTGGTGGACCATGCCTCGATCTATATCTCCTGCGTCGTGCTGCCGGGCCTGATAGCGCCGACATGCTCCTACTTCATCCTCCGGGCACAGATGAAAGCCGAGCGCCTCGCGCAGGAAAATCACCGCCTGGCAAACCGCGACGAGCTAACCGGCCTGCCGAACCGCCGGGCCTTCTTCGCGGCAGCGGAAAAGCTGCAGGCGCGCGCGAAGGCGGGGGAGGGACGCCTCGTCTGCGCGATTGCCGACATCGACAATTTCAAGCGCATCAATGACCAGTTCGGCCACGAGGCCGGCGACAGCGTTCTGCAGGCGGTGAGCAATGCGCTGGAGACACGCGTGCCCGTGGGCGCCGCGATTGCCCGCCTCGGCGGCGAGGAATTTGCGTTTGCGGGCCTGTTTGCCAGCGACCTTGCGGCGCGGCGCTTCTGCGACGAGCTGGTCGGCGCGGTGCGCTCGGCAGACTGTGATGTGGGCCCGCGCAGCCTGCTGGTGACGATCAGCCTCGGCTATTGCTTTGCTCGGGAGGACGACACGGTGTCCGTCCTGCTCAGCCGCGCGGACGATGCACTCTACCGCGCCAAGCGCGAAGGCAAGAACCGCGCGCTGCCGTTTGAAATGGGCGATCCCGGCCGCCGTCCCGTGCCGCGCGTTGCAGCGGGGTAGTTATTTAGTCCGTACAACTTGGTGCGATCCTGATGCAACGCTCATCCTGAGCGAAGTCGAAGGATGCGCCCCGGAATACCCACAGCGCCGCTTGGCCCATCCTTCGACCTCGGCCTTCGCCGGGGCAGGCCCCGCTCAGGATGAGTGTCACTTTGTTTGACGTGTGATCCCGTCATCCCGGAATTTGCGCAGCAAATGTACGTGACCCGGAAAAGCCCCGTTGCGCGACGCCGCCCCTGGGTCCCGGTCTTTGCCTGCGGCAAAACCGGGATGACGACGGGGTGGGGTGGTGCGTTTGCCTTCGGGGCTAGAAAAGGCCTAAAACTAAGGGCTCGGCGAAAGCCAATCACACGATTCACAAGAAATACGCTGAAAGGTTAACGGCTGAGAGCGCGAGTTAACCTTTGATTAACCAGGTATGATACAATCAACTTGTAGTCTGGACTCAACCAGAGCGAGTCCGGTATCTACTCAAATCCCCATATCTATGGGGTCCGAGGGAGCGCAGGCACAAGATTTGCCGTCAGAACCTGCGCCCCCCGGTTTTTCAACCGCCGAGGCGGTGATTCGGTGTATGGCAACAGACCAGCATCGACAACCCCTCGGCTCTCAATAGAGACCCGTATGGGCGATTATCAAGTTACACATATCAGACGGGACGGAAGCGACCCAGACCGTCGGATCGATCAGTTCAAAGGTCCTGAGTTTGGCCCTTCAAGTGTTGATCAGGTCGTTGCGTGGATGAACTCCGGCCACCGTTTCTGGGTGAATGGAAATCCGTCAGCATGGCTCGAACACAAAGTGTCCGTCAGGGGGCGCCCATATGTTCGAACAGTTCCTGACGGACTGTACGACAACAACCTTAACTCACTTCCCAACATCTGAGGAGCAAAAAGCAATGTCAAACTCAGATGAATTCAAGCCCGGCGACGTGGTTCAACTCCGCACTGGCATTGGTCCGCAGATGGTTATCGAGATCGTAGGTGACGTATACGGAGAACCGAAGGTATGGGTTGCTTGGTTTGTTGGAACCAAGCTTGAAAAAGCTGACTTCAGCCCAGCCGCCTTACGCAAAGTGTAGTCAGTTCGACTGGGTGGGCGCTCGAGCTGAGTCTCAAGCGGCCCACCCTTTCAACCCGCCGCCTCCACCGCCTCGCCCGGATCAATATCCCCGTCATAGAGCGCCCGCCCCAGTATCGTGCCCGCAATCGGCGCGCTGCTGGCGCGCAGGAGGCGGATGTCTTCGACGCTTCGGACGCCGCCGGAGGCGATGACCGGGATGGTGACGGCGTTTGCGAGGTCTGCCGTGAACGGAACATTCACGCCGGTCTTCAGGCCGTCGCGGCCGATATCGGTGGCGACGATGGCGGCGACGCCGCAGCCTTCGAAGGCTTTCGCAAGGTGGGTGGCGCGCATGTTGCTGGTCTCGGCCCAGCCTTCGACGGCGACCATGCCCTCTTTCGCGTCGATGCCGACAACGATGCGGCCGGGCAGGGCGCGGGCGGCGGTTTTCACCAGCTCCGGATCGCGCAGGGCGACGGTGCCGAGGATGACGCGGGAAATGCCGGCCTCCAGCCAGGCGTCGATCTGCGCGCGGGTGCGGATGCCGCCGCCGAGCTGGACCGGGGCGGTGGTGGCCTTGAGGATGCCGGCGACGGCATCGCGGTTCACCGGCTTGCCTTCGAAGGCGCCGTTGAGATCGACCACGTGGAGATGGGTGAAGCCCATCGCGGCGAACGCGGCGGCCTGGGCGGCGGGGTCGGTGTTGAAGACGGTGGCAGCGTCCATCTCGCCGCGCAGCAGGCGGACGCAGGCGCCGTCTTTCAGGTCAATGGCGGGGTAGAGGGTGAAGGGCATGGGGCTTTGCCTTATGGGCCGAAGATACCTGCGAGGGCAGGTATCCGGCGCGGTAAGAACTGGACCCCTGCTTTCGCAGGGGTCTGCGGAGATGTGGCGCCGGGCTTCAAGGTTTCCAACTCAGGAAATTACTGAGGATCGTCAGGCCCACCTTCTGGCTTTTTTCGGGGTGGAACTGGGTGCCGAAGAGGTTGCCCCGGGCGAGGGCCGCGGCGAAGGGGGCGCCGTAGGTGCACCAGGCGGCGACGTCAGCCTCCGAGCGTGGCTGGCAGACATAGGAGTGGGTAAAATAGGCGTGGGGGGCGGCGCCGAGCCCGGCAAGCACGGGGTGGGGCGCGGTGGGGGTGATCTCGTTCCAGCCGACATGCGGCACCGGGCGGCCGGGAGCAGGGGCGAGGGGGACGACTTCGCCGGGGATCCACATCAGGCCCTCAGTGCGGCCATCCTCAAGGCCGTAATCCAGCAGCAGCTGCTGGCCGACGCAGATGCCGAGGAAGGGGCGGCCCCGGCGCAGGACCACGCTGCGCAGGGCCTCCTCCATGCCGGGAATGGCGCGCAGGGCGCCGGCGCAGTCTGCGAAGTGGCCGACGCCGGGCAGGACGATGCGGTCGGCGGTTTCGAGGGCAGCGGGGTCGGCGGTGACGAAGATGTCGTCAGCGGCGCCTGCGGCGGCGGCGAGGGCGCGCGCGCAGGAGTGCAGGTTGCCGGAGCCATAGTCGATCAGCGCGGTGCGGGACATGGGCGGGCTCTTAGCGGGGGCGGGGGGACGTGGCAATTGTGGGGGTGATGCGGTAGACTGCCAGGCCTCAGGCGAGACGGGTGATCCGATGGGGACCAAGGCGCCAGTGGCACCAGCCGCTGCCCAAACCAAGGCTCCGGCCGAGGCGGCGAAAGTGTTCCTTTCCTATTCGCGGCGGGACGCGGGCTTTGCCGATGACCTGGTCGCGGGGCTGCAGGCCTGCGGGTTCGAGGCCTATATTGACCGCGAGGACATTGCGCCGGGCGAGGCCTGGGAGGCGCGGCTGTCAGGCCTGATCGCGGAGGCGGACACGGTCGTCTACGTGATCTCGCCGCATTCGGTGTCGTCCGAGCAATGCCATTGGGAAGTGACCGAGACGCTGCGGATGTCGAAGCGGCTACTGCCCGTGGTGTGGGAGGCGGTGCCGGACGAGCGGATGCCGAAGGAGCTGTCGCGGCTCAATTTCGTGTTCTTCGATGGCGGCAGGAGTTTTGCGCGCGGGCTGGCGGAGCTGGCGGGCGCGCTGCGGGTGGATACGGGGTGGATCCGCGAGCATTCGCGCATCGGGGGCCTGGCGCGCCGGTGGGACGCGCGGGGGCGGCCGGAGGAGGCGCTACTGCGCGGGGCGGAGCTGGACGGCGCAGTAGCGCCT
>VYLE01000068.1_pt1 | contig 102495 bp, 77 predicted proteins | sample 5114391 | NCBI WGS metagenome assembly VYLE01 (sample SAMN12291771, study PRJNA351875) | freshwater metagenome | isolation source: freshwater lake | place: USA: Michigan, Kent Lake | collected 2013-08-15 | reverse complement strand
GGCGTCGCCCGCGGCGCGCAAGCGCCGCGGAGCGACCGCCGACGCGGGCCGATCTGGCGTGCTTCCGGCCGCCAGGCCTAACCCGTACGGGCCACCCGTCGGCAGAGCCGACGCGGCCGTTGGTCGGTCAAGGACCTCGCTCGATCCGATGATCGAGCTGATCGCAGAATACTCGTCGCCGCAGGGCTCTGCCATGGACGAGTTCCGAATATCGCGACAAATCACCAGCACCGGTCCGCCGCGCCAAAGCACGCGAGCCGCAGCCGCTTCGGAGCGTCCCACTTTCCCCGCTTCACCCCGCACCCCTCACCCTTCACCCTTCAACCTTCAACCCACATCCCTCAACCCTCATCCCTCAACCCTCATCCCTCAACCCTCGCCCCTTACCCCTTCACCCTGACATCCCCGAATCGGCGCTCGCGACTGGCGAAATCTCGGATCGCCTCTCGGAGTTGCTGCGGCCCGAAGTCGGGCCAGAGGCACTCCGCCACATGCAGTTCGGCGTAGCTGATTTGCCAGAGAAGGTAGTTCGAGATGCGCCGTTCGCCCGCGGTCCGGATGAGGAGATCCGGATCGGGCAGTCCTGCGGTGTAGAGGTGCCGCTCAATGGTCGCCTCGTCGATCGCGTCGACCGACAGCTCCCCGCGCCCAACGCGCTCCGCGATGGCCTTCGCGGCGTCGACCAGCTCGGTCCGCGAACCGTAGTTGAGGGCAAGGCAGAGGGTCAGGGCGGTGCAGTGGGAAGTTGCCCGCTCCGCCTCATCGAGGGCGGCGAGGACCTCGGCCGGCATCCCCTCGCGCCGTCCGATCCGCCGAAAGCGGATGTTGTTCGCAAGCATCGTCTCGCACTGGGCTCGGATGAACTCCCGACAGAGTTCCATGAGCGCTGCGACCTCGTCGGCCGGGCGCTTCCAGTTCTCGCTGGAGAAGGAGTAGAGCGTCAGCGCCTCGATCCCCAGTTCCTTGCACGCCTCGACGATCGTCAGGACGGCCTTCGCTCCAGCGCGATGCCCGAGGGCCCGCGGAAGGTCGCGACGCTGGGCCCACCGTCCGTTGCCATCCATGATGATCGCGATGTGCCGCGGCAGGCGGGCCGGATCGAGGGGCTGTTCCGCAACCGAGGTGGCCGGAAGGGCACCTGAAGCGATCGGAGGTGAAGCGGCGGACGCGGGAGGGGTCATGAGCGTTGGGCGGAGGCCATCCTCGCGGGGAGGTTGGCGAAGGGGAATCTGCGGAGGGAGATCGGCGGCGGGCGTCGTGCGGAGATCCTTCGGCGAAGGGGTTCGGTTCTTCTCGGGCCAATCACCTTCCGAAGCGCGGTGAGAGGATCGTCACGGCGCGCCGACAAGCTCCCCGATGAGATTCGGGTCGGCGATGGTCTGTGTCCGCTCGGGCCCCACGCTCACGATGTCAATCGGAACCCCGACGAGCTCCTCGATACGCTCGAGGTACCGTCGGGCGTTCGCCGGAAGTGCCGATCGCGACGCACAATCTCGGATTTCCTCTTGCCAGCCCGGCAAGGTCTCATAGACCGGCTCGACCAAGCCGAGTCGATCGGCGTCGGGGCGGAACCGATCGGTGGTCGTCCCGTCCGGCAGTCGATACGCGACGCAGAGCTTGAGTTCGTCGAAGCCGGTGAGGACATCGAAGAGTGTGCAGGCGATGCCGGTCACGCCGCCGATCATCGCCGAGTAGCGGACCGCGACGAGATCGAGCCAGCCGCATCGTCGCGGCCGACCGGTCGTCGTGCCATACTCGCGACCACGCTCGCGAATGCGCTCGCCGATCGGGTTGAGCTGCTCGGTCGGGAAGGGGCCGGCCCCGACGCGCGTCGAGTAGGCCTTCATGATCCCGTAGACGATGTCGATTCGGCTGCCGGGAACGCCGGTGCCGGCGGGAATGCCGAGCGTCGAGCAGTTCGAACTCGTCACATAGGGATAGGTCCCGTGATCGATGTCGAGGAGGCAGGCGTTGGCGCCCTCGAAGAGAAGCGACTTGCCCTGGTTCAGCCGATCATGGAGCAGGTAGACCGTGTCGGTGACGAGCGGGCGGATGCGCTCGCCAACGACGCTGAAATGCTCGGCGAGTTCATCGGCGCGAAGCGGCCTGGTGCGCACGCCCAACGCTTCGAGTTCCGCGGTGCGGATGCCGCAGACGACATCGAGCTTGCGACGGAGAATCGTCGGTTCGAGCAGGTCGCCGACGCGGATTGCCGTCGATCGGGAGATCTTGTCGGCGTAGGCCGGGCCGATGCCGCGACGAGTCGTGCCGATCGAGAGGCCGCCGTTGTCCTTCCCCGACTTCGAGGCGAGGAAGTCCTCGAGCGCTGCGTCCTGCTCCTTGTGGTAGGGCATGACGACATGGGCCCGGTCGCTCACCCGAAGGTTGTGGTTCACGGCGATGCCCCGCGCGCGGAGCTTGTCGATTTCGTCGAGCAGCTTCTCCGGGTCGATCACGGTCCCGTTCCCGATCACATTGAGCTTCTCGGGATAGAGGATGCCCGAGGGGATCAGGTGCAGGGCGTACTTCTGGTCGCCGACGACCACCGTGTGGCCGGCGTTGGCGCCGCCGTTGTAGCGCACGATCGTGTCATAACGAGCCGTGAGCAGGTCGACGATCTTGCCCTTGCCCTCATCGCCCCACTGAAGCCCGACGACGGCGGCATTGAGGGGGGCGGAGCGCTCGCCGGCTGGCTGGCCGGTCGGGCGGACGGAAGAGGGGGCGGCGGAGGGAGTCATGAGGCGGGTCGCGCGATTCGTCAGCGGGGCAAACGGAGCGTCCGAAAAGGGCAAAGGGCCGGGGGCCGTGCCCAGCGGTGCGATGCTCGCCTCGCCCACGGCCGCGGGCGGGGCGGAGGGGGGAGACGCGCCGGGATTGTACGGGAAGGGCACGGCTGTCCCCGACGCTCGGCGCCGCCGGGACGGAGGTTTGCGGATTGCCGTGGACCTCGCCTCAAGCGACAACGGTGGGCGGCCGATGAGTGGGCATACCCGTGAGTACGCCAGGATCATCCGCTCCGAACTCCGGCCACGGCGGCCGCGACGATGTGGTTCGCATCAAGTGCCCCAAGCTTGATTGCCAACGCATCCTCGCCGTGCCGATCAATGCCCGGGGCAAGCTCGTCCGCTGCCGAAACTGCGGAACGAACATCAAGATTCCAGCCGTCGCCCCGCGAACTGCGCCGGCGCGACCGGAGCGGGACAAGGACGCGGCCTAAGCCAGCTACGCTGTCCGGCCGGTGGACACTTCCGAGCGCGATCCCGAGCACGAGCTGAACGAAACGGCAATCGACCCTCCGAGCGATGCTCGGCGGCCCTGTCGCGCCTCCGCGGAGCCCGGTGAACTCCTCTCGCTCCCGCAGCTCGGAGGCGGGGCGACCCGCCCGCTCAGCGCGGCCGCGGTCCTTGAGCGCGTCCGCGGGGTCGGCGGGGCAATGCCGAGGATCGCCGGGCTCTATCTCCATGTGCCCTTCTGCTTCCACAAGTGCCACTACTGCGACTTCTACTCCTTCGTCGACAAGGCCGATCAGCAGCCGGCCTACCTGAGCCGGCTGGAGTCGGAGATCGCCGCTGCCGCCCAAGCCGGCATCGGTCAGCCGAATGGATGCGGGCCGCTTGAAACGATTTTCATCGGCGGCGGCACGCCGACCCTCCTTCGGCCGGACCTTCTTCGGCGGGCACTCGCGGCGGTCGCCAGCCACTTTGCGTTGGCCCGCGGCGATGCCGACGGCTACGAATGGACGGTCGAGGCGAATCCGGAGACGGTGACCGACGAGGTTGCAGCGATCCTGGTCGAGGCGGGGGTGAACCGGGTGAGCCTGGGGGCCCAGAGCTTCCATCCGCAGCATCTGAAGACGCTTGAACGCTGGCATGATCCGGCAAGCGTTCCGCGGGCGGTCGAGCGACTGCGGCGGGCGGGGCTTCGCCGTCTCAATCTCGATCTCATCTTCGGCATTCCCGGCTCGACCTTGGCCGAATGGGAGAGCGATCTCGCCAAGGCCATCGACTGCGGCCCGGATCATCTCTCCTGCTACGGGCTGACCTACGAGCCGAACACGGCGATGACCAAGCGACTCGAACTCCGCCAGTTCGAGCCCTGCGACGAGGACCTCGAGGCGGCGATGTACGAGGCGACGCTCGCCGCGACCGAGGTCGCCGGCTTCGAGCAGTATGAGATCTCGAACTTCGCCAAGCCCGGTCAGGCGTGTCGCCACAACCTTCTCTATTGGCGGAACGAATCCTGGTGGGCCTTGGGTCCGAGCGCGAGCGGCCATGTCGCCGGCGTGCGCTGGAAGAATGTGCCGAACCTGACCCGCTGGCTCGCCGAGTCGGAGGAGCGGATGGCCCCGATCGTCGACTGCGAGGAGGTCGACGCCGATACGCGGGCAGGGGAGATCCTGCTCGTCGGGCTCCGCCTGCGCGAAGGCGTTCCGGACGCGGTGATCGACGCCGCCTGTCAGACCGGTCGCGGGCCGGCTCGCCGCGAGGCGATTCGTCAGGCGATCGAGCGGGGACTCCTCGAGTGCGTCGCGGGGCGCGTGCGCTTCACCCGCGCCGGGCAATTGTTGGCGGATGAGGTGTTGGTGGAATTGCTGTGACGGAACCGCCGTGAGGCGATGTACGATTTTCCGCGAGAAGCCGCAGCAGACGCCGCCACGGACGGGCGGCGCAGGCAGCGCACGGAGGTGTGTCCATGGCGTCGCTCGCGCCGAGTCTGAACGGTCTTCTGCCGACGGCCTTCGCATGGAGCGCGGCCGCCGCGGTCATGCTCGCCCTGATCAGCGCTGCCCGCGCGCGTGCGCGCATGCCGCGGGCCCGCTGCTGTCCCGGACCGGCGCGGCGATGGACACCGCTGGTGATCCTCTTTCGCAGGCACTGTGGCTACGACCTCGGAGGGCATGTGCGCGCCGGTCCGCTGCGCGTGCCGCTCGCCGAGGCCGTGACCTGCCCGGAGTGCGGCCGAAGGATCGCGCGGCGAAGCGAACTCGTCCGCACCCGTGGCGGCGTGCGACCGCTCGGCTGCGCGTGCCTATTCGCGCTCCTCGCACTCGCTTGCGGCCTGCGCCCGCCGCTCGATGGCCAAGCGCTCGTCGCGATGGCCTCGACCGATGTGCTCCTCACGAGTAGCGCAGCGCTCGGCACCGTTAGTCCGCTCGAGGTGCGCGAGGAGTTGCACCGACGGGCGCTCGACCTCCAGTTCGACGAGCGCGACACGCGGCGCTATGTCGCGCTTCTCGTCGAGGATCTTCGCGACGACGGACTCCTCCACAACGCACGGCAGGCGCTCTCGCAACTCGCGATCTTCGCCACCTACGACCCGACGCCGCTCCTTGCGGCGCTCGCCTCGGAGGACGAGCAGCAGCGCGAGCTCGCCACCGAAGTCCTCTGCGATCTGCCCTGGTCTGGGACGCCGCCGATCGAGCTGGTCCGCCGCTGTTTCGAGGATCTTCGCTCGGATGATCGCAGGTGGAACCACGCTCGCGGCTACAGCCTCCTCGCCGAGCATGCGATCGCGCTGCGCGGCGAGCTCACGGCGCGCATCGACAGCCCCGACGAACAGGAGCGTCGTGCGGCGCAGGATCTGTTGTGGGCGTCCGATCGGAACGAGCCGCTTGACCGGGTGACGCGCGGGCGGCTCCTCGAGGCAGCGATCGCCGATCTCGCATTGACGCAGCGGTCGGGGGTGGCGACCGAGGCGTTCCATCGGCTCTTCGCCCACGCCGACGAATCGGCGGCGCTTTGGACGGCAGCGCTCGATGCCGCGGATGCTCGCACGCGTCTTTTCGCCGCCGCGCTCTTCGGCTGCGCGGGTCGAAGCGAAGCGGTCGAGCGGGCCGCGCCGATTCTCATCGCGCACCTCGCCGACAATGAGATCAGCGGTGACGGCATGCTGGCCGCACGAGCCCTGTGGGGCTTCGGCGACGCTGCGCTGCCGGCGATCGACGCTGCGCTCGCTGGCGGCAGGCTCGACGAGCAGGCGAGGCAGGCGCTTGGATACCTCGCCGATCGGCGAAGGACGACGCTCTCGGCCGTCGTCCTGCACAAGCGATATCCGCTCGCCAGGCTCACCTTCTCAGCGCGCGACGCGCTGGTCCTCGAGGTCGAGGATCTCCGCGCACCCCGGTGGCCCTAACACTACATGCTTGGTTTCGGCCCTCGACGTATCGCTGCGGATACGCCTTCGGGCCAAAACCGGCGCATCTCCTTGCCAGCAAAGGCCCCGCTCGCCCTCGCGACGAACAGAAGGGGCGCTGTAGTGCTAATCGGCATCCGCCGACAGCCGATTTACATATACAGGCCGCCGTTCACGCCGATCTCCTGACCGGTCACGAACGAGGCCTGCGGCGAGGCAAGGAACGCGACGACATCGGCGACCTCGTTGGCTTCGCCCATGCGGCCCATCGGCGTCGTCGACTTGATGTGCTCAAGGGCCTTCTCCGGCACCGCAGCGGTCATGTCGGTGCGGATGAAGCCGGGCGCCACGCAGTTCACGGTCACACCCTTGCGGGCGACCTCGCGGGCGACGCTCTTGGTGAAGGCGTCGAGTCCGCCCTTCGCCGCGGCGTAGTTGGCCTGTCCGAAGTTGCCCATCTGGCCGATCACGCTCGTGATGTTGATGACGCGACCCCAGCCCTTCTCGACCATCTGCGGAAGGAAGAGATGGGTCATCTGGACCGGACCCTTCAGGTTCACATTGAGAACCTCATCCCACTCGACATGGGTCATCTTCATGAAGGTCTTGTCGCGGGTGATGCCGGCGTTGTTCACGAGAATGTCGACGCCGCCGAGGACGCGCTTGATCTCCTCGCCCATGGCATGGACGGCGTTGTCGTCGGCGATGTTGCACTTGAGGAGCTCGGCCCGGCGACCCATCGCGCGAATCTCGTCGCGGACCTCCTCGGCGGCCTTGTCGTTGCTCGCGTAGTTGATCGCCAGATCCGCACCCTGGCGGGCGAGGGCCAGGGCGATGGCGCGACCAATGCCGCGACCGGCACCGGTGACGAGAGCAACACGACCTTGCAGGGGAAGCATCGGAGAGACTCCTCGGCGCGCTCGGCGCACGACAGTTCGGGAATCGCACCCACGACGGTGCGAACCTCGGAGTCTACTGGACGATCGATCGTGTGGGACGCGGCGCTCGGGCAACCACCCCGTTCGCGCCGTGGGTCAGGCGGGCGGATGCCAGCCGGCGTCGGCCCAGAGGGCGCCGCTCACGGCCGAATTCCTGATCATGAAACAAATCGCGTCGGCGATTTCCTCCGGGGCGAGCAGGCGCCCGAGCTGGGTGCGGGGGAGAACCGCCTCCGCAATGATCTTCTGGTCCATCGCCCGCACCATCGGCGTGTCGGTGAATCCCGGATGCACGATGGCGACGCGCACGCCGTAGAAGATCGCTTCCTTGGCGAGCGTCGACTGCACCCCCTCGAGGCCCGCCTTCGTGGCGGCGTAGGCGACCTGACCCTTGTTGCCAGCCGAGGAGATCGACCCGATGAAGACGATCTCGCCCTGAACCTCCTCGCCGCCCTTCCAGCCGCCGAGTCCGGCGGCGGCGCGACTTTCGGCGACGCTCGCGATCGTCTCCATCGCCCAGTAGCTCGCGGCGATGAGATTGACGGCGATGGTCTTCTCCATCAGGTCCTGGTCGTAGAGCTTCGCCATCTTGGTCGTCTTGTCGACGCGCACCGCAAGGCCGTCGCGGACGATGCCGGCGGCGGGCACGCAGATCTGGACGCCGCCGAAGCGCTCCTTCATGGCGCTGAAGACCGAGGCGCGGAAAGTCCGGCTCGTCACATCGCCGCAGAAGGCGACGCAGCAGCTCCGACCGAGTTCCTTGTCGATCTCGGCGGCGACGCCGTGCACGGCCTCGGCGAAATCGACGAGGGCGATCGCTCGAATGCCCTCGCGCCCAAGCTGGCGGGCGACGGCGCGGGCGATTCCACTGGCTCCGCCGGTGATGACGGCGACTCGCTTCGACAGATCGATCATGGCAAACCTCCGGTGCGCTTCCGCGCGGGTTCGAGGGAGAACCGCTCCCTCATCGTGACTCCATCCACACCCGAGAGAGCGTTACGCCGAGGCGATCGGTTCCGATCGCTCGGCCATCCACGCCGTGGCCTTCGGCCAGACTTCCTTGTGGGCCTTCGAGCCGACGCTCAGGCCGATGTGGCCGGCCTTCACCGACCAGTGCGTGTAGTCGGTGCTCGAGACGCATTCCTTGAGCTTCGTGCTCTGGCAGGGCAGGACGAGATGGTCGGCGTCGGCGGTGAGATTCAGGATCGGGCAGGTGATGTTGCCGAGATTGATCCGCTTCGAGCCGAGCGGGAAGGTGCCCTGCACGAGGCGATTCTGCTGAAATCCATACTTCACGAAATCGCGGTAGACCTCGCCCGAGATCGGGATGTTGTCGTTGCTCCAGACTTCCATCGCAAAGAAGTCCTCGAGGAACTTCTCGTCCTCCATCTTGTCGTAAAAACCCTGCCACTTCTGGAAGTAGTTGGCGACCGGCTTGAGCATGCCGAAGGAGTTGCCGAGGAACGAAGGCGGAATGAGGCCGAAGGTGTCGACGAGGCCATCGACATCGAAGTACTGCGGGTCGGTCCAGGAGAGCAGCAGCGACTCGCGGCTCGACCAGTCGATCGGTGCAGCCATGAGGACGAGGTTCCGCACCGACTCCTGGTGAAGCGACGCGTACATCGCCGACATGGTGCCGCCCATGCAATAGCCGACGAGGTTCACCTGCTCGCTGCCGGTGTCGGACTTGATCCGCTCGACGGCGCGATGCAAATGGCCCTCAACATAATCATGCAGCGTCTTCGATGCGTCGGCGGGCGAGGGGACGCCCCAATCCATCATGTAGACATCGAAGCCCGCGTTGAGGTACTGCCGAATGACGCTCTTGTGCGGCAGGAGGTCAAGCACATAGGGGCGATTCACCAGCGCGAAGACGAAGAGGACCGGCGTCCCATGACGCTTGTCTGCCTTGCCCGTGAAGCGCAGGAGCCGCACCGGCTCCTCGTTCAGGACGACCTCATGCGGCGTCGAACCCTTCGTCGCCTTCAGCGCTGCCTCCATGACCTTCGGCATCGCCGCGACCTTGCGCGACATCGCAGCGAACTCGCCTTGCCAGGCCTGGGCCATGGCGGCGAACGCACCGGTCGGATCGAAGGGATTCGGAGTGGCGGACGCTGCGGAGGAGCCCGTTTGACCTGGATGCTGTGTACTCATGTGCTGCTGCGATCGATGAGGGATGAGGGCTGAAGGATGAGGGCTGAAGAAGTCACTTGCCGCGCTTGCCGGACTTGTCGGTCGTCTTGTCGGCCGCGGGAACAGGCTTCGACGCGCCGCTCGCCTGCTCGAGGTGTGCGACGCGCGACTCAAGCTTCCTGATCTCCGCGACGACTTCCGCGTGCGACTGACGGATGGCGTTGAGGATCTCGCCGTTCGCGCCGCCCGTCGCCGTCTCGAACGCGCTCGCCATGTTCGACTTCAGGAAGTCATCCATCTGTCGCTTGTGCTGCAACGCCTGATCCATCGAGCGCTTCATCGCCTCGAGGAATTGCGGGCTTCGCATGGTCTGCTCGGCATGCTGGGCCATCGCGTCGAAGAAGGCCGACTGCATGCGCCGCAGGGCTTCGGGGGTCATCATCGCGGCGGCCATCGACGCGGGATCGGTCGGAAAGCCGGCCGGCATGCCCATGCCAGCCATGTTGGGCATGCCAGCGAATCCCGCAGCGCCAGCGAACGGATTCGGCATGCCCGCGGCGGGCGCCTGCACGCCGGCGCGGGCCCACACATCGCGCCAGAAGGCGCTGATCGGATCAACCGGCGGAGGAGTGGTGTTGTCGTTGGTGGCCATTGGCGTTTGTCCTAGGAGAGATGCAACACAGGCACAGCGTTCTGAAAAATTCGCGTCATTCGTTCAACACAGAGGACACAGATTTCTGCACTCTTCGCGTCGTTCGTTCAACACAGAGGACACAGAGGACACAGAGGGGGCACAGAGCGGAAAGGCCGGGTCGAACGCAAAGGAAGCTTCCGTGATCCACCTCGTGGGGGCATTTCCTTCTCGCTCGCTTGTTCGCCCGCTCACTCATCTGGAGAGGTCTGAGATCGACCAGAAATCGAAGCTGGAATCGAAGCTGGAATCGAAGCTGGATGGCCGCTCACGACCGCACAACACACTCTTTTCCCTCTCTGTGCCCCCTCTGTGCTCTCTGTGTCCTCTGTGGTGAGTCTGGTCTGTGGTGAGTCTGGTCGAATTGTGCAGAAAACTGAGTCCTCTCTGTTGATGCTGTTCCGCGAAACGCGACACGGAGGGCATCAGGCGCGAAGGTTCAGCGTCGACGCTGTTCGCGTCGAGGCTTCACGGGTTCGCGGTCCTGATGGCCCTCCGTGTCGGTGAGGAGGCGTGGTTGATGATGCTCGGCGATTAGGCCTTGCAGCAGGACGCGTTGGCGACGGGCTGCATGCGGGTCATCGCGCTGTTCATGATCTTCGACATCGACTGCATGTGCTCGTTGTGGAGCTTCATCATGCGCTCGCTGGTCTTGGTGACGAAGGCGGCGGACTCGTCGAAGATCTCGCGGGTCGCCTCGGTCGCCGGCTTCGCGGCGGGGGTCTTCGACTGCTCGACCATGATCGTGCCGACGCGCTCGAAGGCACGGGCCTGGGTGCGGACGGCGTCGATGACCATCGCGTTGCACTCGTTCATGAAGCGAGCGTTCGCGTCGATCATGCCGTTCATCGAGGCGACCATCGTCTCGAAGCCGGTCTGGAAGGCCGAGGCCATCGGGGCGGTGAAGGCGTTGGTGGAGGTGGTGCCGGCGGTGTTCGCGGCGGTGGCGTTGGTGGTGGAGGCGTTGCTCATGGGTGCTGTGCTCGTTTCGAAGAGGAGGAGGTGTCGGTGAAGCCGAGAGTCGGCCGGCGGACCTCTCTGTGCCGCTCGCCGATCCCGTGAAAGGGGAGTCTACCCGGTCCTTAGTGCATCGTCAAGAAAAAGTATGCCGCTGCACTAAAGTTCCCTTCCCGCGAAAGCTCCCCCCTCACAAGGCCGATGAAGGCCCTGTTCTCGGACGAAGGGGCCCCCAGGCCGTCGCTAGGCTGGCCGAGGGGCTCATCGGAATCCGAGGTGGGACGGCCCCCGATGGTGCGAGCGCGTGACGAAAGGCGCCCGCCCGGTCGACGGAGGGCTACGCTGGGCACTCCCGTGACGACTCCTTCCGACGCCAACGCGGGCACCTCGACGCTCACCGCTTCAACGGTGTCCGCTTCCTCGTCGGTGGTCTATCCGCCGCACCTCGCCGCGGGCCTTCACGACGCGTGGCCGCGCGGCGAGAGCGCGAGCGCATTGCCCGAGGTCGACACGCTGACCCGGATGCTCGACACGCTCTATCAGGTGAGCTTTCTCAGCGAAGAGGGCGTGCCGACGCTCGTCCGGGTGATCCTCGCCGAACCGGATGAGTGGCGACGCGGCGATGGGCCTCCGCGCGGCTTTCATGTCTTGCCCTTCGCCGAGCCGCGCCCCTTCACGGTGCACGAGCTCCGCAAGTTGGCTCCGGCCGTCTCCTACTTTCGCTCGCTCATCGGCGTCCAGCTCGATCGGTCGGGGGAGCCCACGATCTGGGGGATGATCGAGTCGGGTGGACGATGGGTGAATCGCGTGCATGGCGGGCGCTTTCACGGGGTTCCGCTGCCGCCGCATCCGGTCGTGCATGTGCTCGGTCCGGGCCGCCTGATGGTGGCATGCGGCTATGAGCGCGTGCTCGAACTCAGCGGAGGACATCTCGTCGCTGCGGGCTTCGATCCCTTTCGGTCCGCGTGGTTGCCGCAGCGCTACGGGCCGGTGCGCGAGCAGTGGTTGCGCCGGTTCGCTGAGCTCGGCGGTGATCCGACGAAAATCGATCCCGCATTCGTTCGGATGCTCGCCCAGAATGTCGTCAAGCGCATCGTGAGCATCGTTCGGCGCCGTGCCCACGGCGGCATGCTCATTTCGCTCCCGTCGCTCGAATACAGCCCCGAGCGACCCACCGAGGAAGTGGAGCGCATGCTGCGCATCCGATGTCCCTTCGCACCGACCGAGAGCTCGCGGCGCTTCAGCGACCTGATGGTGCTCGCGATGGATCGGCTCGCGTCGGTCGGGACGGCGCACGGGAAGCGCGTGGTCACCTGGGACGACTTCCAGTCGCTGCACGACCCGCTGCTTGCCGAACTCGACGAGTCATTTCTTGAAATGGCCAATCTCTTTGCCGACCTTATGAATGTCGATGGCGCGTTGGTCGTGACCCGCGACTTCGATCTCGTCGGTTTCGCCGCCGAGGTGCTCGGCGAGTTCTCCGTCGTGCGCGTCCATCGGGCGCTCGATCTCGAGGCGACCGAGACAGTCGTCGAGCGAGCCGACGCGTCGGGGACGCGGCATCGGGCCGCGTATCGCTTCGCGGTCTCGGTGCCGGAGAGCCTCGTCGTCGTCGTTTCGCAGGACGGCGCGACGCGCTTCGTCGCCAATCGCGACGGCCGCGTCGTCTACTGGCCCTATGTGCCGTGAGTGAACGGCGATCGAGTACCGTGAGGCAGCCATGACCGACGAGTCGACCGTTCCCCAACTCATCGAAGTCAAGAAGTACCCGAACCGTCGGCTCTATGACTCGACGCGCAGTCGGCATCTCACGCATGAGGAGCTCTACGACCTCGTCGTCGCCGGGCATACGGTGCGGGTGACGGAAAGCAAGTCCGGCGCCGACATCACCGCGCTTGTCCTCATGCAGGCGAGCATCGAGCGGACGCCGGAGAAATTCGCTGCGATCCCGCCGGAGATCGTCCATCTCATCATCCGCGCGAACGATCAGATGCTTCGGAGCTTCACGAGCTCCTGGTTCGCCCAGCTCGTCCAACCGCTCGCCCAACCGCTTGCTCAAGCCGGCTGGCCACCGGCCGGAGGCTTCACGCCTTGGAATCCCTTCGCGGCCGCGTCACCGGCTCGGACAGCGCCGCCAGCGAGCGAACCTCCCGCGGACACCGATGTCGCCGACCTCGAATCGAGACTCCAGGCGATGGCCGCCGAGATCGAACGGTTGAAGCGCGATCGGTCAGCGTGAGTCGCGGCCCGTATCGACCCGTATCAACCCGTATGAAGGAGAAACGCGAGATCCTCACGGGTCATCGAGGCGAGCGGCCCGGCGTCGCCTCCGACGATCGCGTCGGCGAGCGATCGCTTGCGCGCCTGGAGGTCGAGGACACGATCCTCGACGGTGCCAGCGCTCACCAGTCGAATCGCATGCACGGACTTCTTCTGGCCGATGCGGTGCGTTCGGTCGATCGCCTGGGCCTCGACGGCGGGGTTCCACCAGGGATCGAGGAGGACGACGCGCTCGGCGCACTGGAGATTCAGGCCGACGCCGCCAGCCTTGAGGCTCAGCAGGAAGGTCGTGCAGCGCTCATCCTCAATGAATCGCCGGACGCGAGCGGGGCGGTCGCGGGTCTGACCGTCGAGATACTCGTAGGTGATCGAGCGGGCGTCGAGCTCGGCGCGGACGATCGCGAGAAAACTCGTGAACTGCGAGAAGACGAGCGTCTTTCGGCCTTCCTCGGCGGATTCTTCGAGCATCGGCAGCAGTGCTTCGAGCTTGCCGCTTCCGGCCTTCGCCCGCGCCGGATCGACGAGCGAGGGATGGCAGGCGATCTGGCGAAGTCGAAGCAAGCCTTCGAGCACATCGAGCTTGCGGCGGCCGAACTCCGCGTCGCTTCCCTTGAGGAGATCGGTGCGGATGCGCTTGAGGAGTTCCTCGTAATGGGCGCGCTGCGCCGTGGTCATGTCGCAGTGCATCGTCTGCTCGATCCGGTCGGGGAGTTCCTTGGCGACCTCACGCTTCGTGCGCCGGAGAAGAAACGGACGGACCGCCTTGCGCACCGTCTCGAGATCCTCTCCCTCGCCGCTGCCCGCAAGTCTGCCAAGTCGAAGGGCGAGCGCCGGATTCAGAAAATCCATCAGGCTCCAGAGTTCGCCGAGATGATTCTCGATCGGCGTGCCGGTCATCACGAGGCGATGCTGGGCCCGCAGGCATTTCGTCGCCTTCGTCGTGCGCGCGGCCTCGTTCTTGATCGCTTGGGCCTCGTCGAGAATGACATAATGAAAGTCGCGTTTCGCGAGCGTTTCGATATCGCGGAGGAGCGTACCGTAGGTCACGATCACGAGATCGGCGCTCTCGAAGGTCGCATCGTCGATCGCTCGATCGGCCTGCGAGCAGTCGATGACCCGAAGCGATGGCGCGAAGCGCGCAGCCTCGTCAACCCAGTTGCGGACGATCGAGCGGGGGACGACGAGCAGTGACGGGTGGCGGGCGCTGCCCGGCCTATCGGTCGCCGATGGTGTTTTCTTCTTCGTCTTCTTCTGGGTGACCTTCGCTGATGCTTTCGAAGTCGTCGTTGGCGCGTGTTCGCCAGCGAGCATCGCGAGGACCTGCACCGTCTTCCCGAGGCCCATTTCGTCGGCGAGGCAGCCGCCCATGCCGAGTTCGCGGAGTCCGGCGAACCACGCAAGCGACTGCTGCTGATAGTCGCGCAACGATCCGGCGAATCCCTGCGGTACGGGAACATTCGTCGGGAGCTCGATGGTTGCGAGTCGAGCGCGAAGCGACCGGAAGGCGGCGTCATCGCGGCGGCGATCGGCGGACTCGAGGAGGGCGTCGACCAAGAGCGCCTCGCTGCGGGCGAAGCGCATGGCGCTCTCCTCCCGCGAGGTCATGATGCGAGCGAGCTTTCGGAGGACTCCGCGAAGCGCCTTCGGAAGCAGGACCGTTGTCCCGTCCGTCAACGGGAGAATCTCGACCGCGTCAGGTGAGGCCCGCGCGGCGCGGACGAGTTCACCGAGCGGGATCGCCCCTTCGGGCGTCTCCAACTGGCCGTTCAGGTCGAACCAATCGATGCCGCTCGTGACCGAGAGCGACCAGCGACCACCGGCGCGGGCCGGTTGCTTCTGAAGCTCGACCGCGTACCCGCGTTTCGCGGCGGCGCGGAGGAGGGCCGGGAGCTTCGCCCGCGGCAGCCGCCAGCGAGCGGCAGCGGAGCCGCCAGCGCGACGGACCATCTCGCGAGACTTGGACTCGATCTGCTCTTCGGCGTCGAGGATTCCGCGGGGAACGGTCATCAGCGGCTCCGCCGGATCCTCGATCAGTCTGTTCGTCCTGACATCGCGATCGACGACGATGGTCGGATCATCGGGATGGACATAGCGGGAGAGCGGGATGACATCGACGGTGGAACGGGTGGGCGAGCCGTCGAGCCGAAGGACCGGCGTGGGCATGCCATCCGGGGCGGGGCTGAACAGGCGGACGCCAAGGGTCGGATCGAGCACCACCCGATCGGTCGAGGCGGAATCGTCGTCCGTGTAGCGGTCGGCCAGATAGCGCAACCTGTCGAGCGACTCGACGAGATCCTCTGGATCGGAGATGTCGGCGCCGAAGCGCATCAGCTCCAGGCAGCGGCTGTTGAAGCGAAAGCGACCCAATTCATCGGTGGCCGCAGCGTCGAGCAGGTCATCGCCAAGCTGTACGAGGTGCACAAAGAAGTGGTCCGCCTGATTGAGACAGTCGATCGGTTGCTGGTTCGGGGCGACGAGGCGCAGCCAGAGGCGCAGACCGTTCCGGGAGGCGAGGGCCAGGGCGTCGGCGGGAGGTGTTCGGTCGCCCTCTCCGCTGACTGTCGCATGGGGGTCTGGGACGGGCCCAACATGCACTTCGACCTGCCAGGGCAGGTCACCGATCCAGCGAAGGGGTGGGCCGAGGCGCCTCGGGCCGCCAGCGGGATCGGCGTAGGCGCGATGCAGTCGGCCGGCGCGGGCGATCTCCGCGATGACGAGAGCGACAAATTGCGACTGGCTGGATGGCCGCAACAGAGAGGGGGCCATCGTGCTCAGGCGATCGTGGACCTTGTGATCGACAGGGTCGAGCGTTTCGTTCGATCGGCGAGCGTAGGTCTGACCGAGCGGGCGCTGCGAGAGCGCGATGGCACCCTCCGCTGTTCGCGCCGGCTGCCAGCAGGTGAGGATGCTTGGCGTCTGTGGTGAGCGGTCCTCCAGGATGTAGACGCGAGCGGGGCTGGTCGCCGACTCTCTGCCCGACTCGAGGCCCCACTCGATGCCCGCCTCTCTGCCCTGAGGCGGCAACACCCGGCCATGCACCATCAGATGTGGCACATCGTCTGGGTGCAGGATCCACGCTGCGGGCGTCGCCATCACATCAACGATCGGCTGGGGCCTCGCGGCGGTCGATCGTGCGCTCAGCATCTGAAGCCCGGCTGGTATCCACGGCTCGAAATCGGTCATCCCAAGGAGAATCGCCGCGACGGCGTGCACGCATGGCTTCCTCGTCCTCATGAATGCGGCACAGGAGCAGGTGCAGGCGAGGTGCCCGTCGGTGATGCGCTGGAAGGTCAGCCAGTACGGGTCTGGCGCACGGAGTTCAATCGAGGCAAAGGACTCATCGATGGAGATCTTGAATCGATGCGCACGCTCCGCCCCAGGCGTCGCTCCCCGCCGCGTCGAGCGCGGATCCGCCCGCTTGAACGCCTCAGCCATCTCGAAGGCGCTGACGAAAGTGACGCGATCGGTTGCCGCGATGAACGCCGCGACGGTCCGCTTGGCGGACTCTCTCGCGTCCAGAACCCCAGGGAACAGCTCCCCGGACCAGTGATCACCATAAGACTTCGCCACGCGAGGATCCTACCGGACGCCGAGCGTGCGTCATGTCCCGCGAACGAGTGGCCCGAACACCCGCCCTTCGCGTACGGTGACGGTTTCCGTACCTAACGACGAGTCCCGATGCTGACCAACGCCGCTCCACACCCGCCTCACGAAGCGCTTCCAGACGCGCGTCCAAACGCGCGTCCAGACGCGCCCGACCACACCGACACCGAGCGGCTCGCATCGGCCGCGGAGCATGCCGCGACGCTCGACGACGGCTACGCCGCGCGACCGCCGCTGCGGGTGCAGGTGGCGATGTTGGCGGCGGTCGTCCTGCCCTTCCTTGGTTTCGTCGCGGCCATCGTCCTCCTCTGGGGAACGGCATTTGACTGGATGTACCTCGCGCTCTTCGTCGGGATGTACACGGTGACGGCGATGGGCATCACCGTCGGATATCACCGACTTTATACGCATCGGGCGTTTACGGCTCCCTGGCCGATCGTCGCGCTGGTCACGATTGCCGGCTCGATGGCGGCACAGGGACCGCTCTTCTACTGGGTCGCGACGCACCGGCGCCATCACCAGCACTCGGATGACGCGGGCGATCCGCACTCGCCGCATCTGCACGGCGACACGATCGGCGGAGCGCTGAAGGGCATGGTGCACGCGCATGTGGCGTGGCTCTTCCGCACCGATCATCGGCGGCTTGATCGCTACATCGGTGACCTCACACGCGATCCCCTCGCCCGTGGTCTGAGCCGTCTCTTTCCGCTGTGGGTCGCACTCGGGCTGTTGTTGCCAGCAGTTCTGACCGGGCTCGTGACGATGAGCTGGAAGGGGGCTCTCCTCGGTTTCCTCTGGGGCGGCCTTGCCCGGATGTGCTTCTGCCACCATGTGACCTGGAGCATCAACTCGGTCTGCCACATCTGGGGAGCGCAGCCCTTCCGCAACGGGGACGAGAGCCGCAACAACGCCATCTTCGGCGTGCTCGCCTTCGGCGAGGGGTGGCACAACAACCACCACGCCTTCCCCACCTCCGCCCGCCACGGCCTCGCATGGTGGCAACTCGACCTGAGCTACTGGTTCATCCGAGCCCTCGAGGCAGTCGGCCTCGCCAGTCAAGTGCGCGTCCCAACCGCGGAACGCATCGCCGCCAAGCGCGCGGAGTGAAAGGCGGAAGGGCGAAGACGCATGAGTCGTCGGCGTGGAGTGTCCCGCCCGCCGCGGATGTGGCGACTCAGCAAGCGTCGACCTCCGGGTTATGAAGGGGGAGGAGGGTGAGGAGTTGCAAGGGGTTGCGGAGGAGGAGCAGCGCCAGCAACAGCAAGGGGCGTGCGATGGCGTGCGGAGCGGTGCGAAGGGGGCTCCCGAGGGGAACGAACATGCTGATCAAGCCGACACGGCGATGGTGGTTTCGGACGCATGCTCGCCGCACCGTGACCAGCATGCCGCAGCGATCGAAGATTGGCTCGCAGGCTGTCCGGCCTCCATCTCGACGAGGGCTGTGGATGCTGTCTGCTTGGTGCTGGGGTTTACTGATTGTGGGAAGATCGATCTTCGCACGGTCGGCGGTCCAGTGCCGTCGATGTGGCGGAGGGTGCGACTCCGCTCGATCGGCTCAACGCGGCGCGCGCTGACTCGTGTCCGCTTCAAGGGACGCAAGTTTGTCCAGCGTGTGGGCGAGTGCGAAGCGCCGCGTGGTGCAATGGTCATCTCCCTTCAGTCGGGCGGCGAGGCCCGCGTCTGCTGAGGCGGTTGCGATTGCTAGAATCGCGGGCCATCCGTCGCCGTAGTCTCCGCTGTACTCCTTGGCGAAGCGGCGGACTCCCTCTTCGACGCAGCGACGCCGCTGGTCTGCGCGTTCAGGGACCTCGTGGCACCATGCGCGAAGCTGCCAGCCACGCTGCTTGGTCGAAGGACGCCACGTGACACGGCAGAACTCGGGGCGGCGTGCCGCCCAGCCAGCGGGGCCGGCCCAGTGCAGCAGCTTGGCGATGTCGTAGACCGGCTGCGAGAAGCCGATTTCGGAATTCGGATCGATCAGCCGCACGCTGTATCCGGTTGTGCCGCTGCGCCGCACCATGACGTTGCCCAAGTGCGGGTCGCCGTGCACGAGGCGAAGCAGGATTGCGCGGGACGCGTGCTTCGCGAGAGCCTTCGCCCTTGCTAAGAGATTTGCGATGGGTGGACAGGGCCGCCCCATCACCTCGCCCGGACGATGGAACATCTCGGCCATCGCCGGATCGATCTCGACAACCTCCTTGAGCCTCGACGCAAGCCGGGCGGCGAACGGTTCGCGGGTCGTTGGAAGGCAGTCGAGTGAGGTGTCCGTTCCTTGAACGAAGCCGTGGATCACCCGAAGCGACTGAAAGACTTTGGACAGGATGCGGGCGAGGTCCGCGAGGCTCGTTGATTCCACGTAGACCTTGTCTGCAAGCGTGACGTGGCCACGCAGTTCCTCCATCAAAAGGAACATGCGGCCCCGTTCGAGCGGCGCAACATGGAGCACCATCGGAAAGGTACGCTCTCGCGCCCGATTGACCGCTTCCATAAGCGTCTTGTGTCGGCGCAGTTCCTTGTCGCCGAGCTTGAGGACCGCGTGGACATCGACTCGGAGACCACCGACAAGGTCCGATTTCAGGCCGCCGCCGAACTGCGTGAACGCGCCGACGCGGACGCAGGATTTCATGAACGTCTCGGAGAGTCCGCGGCCCAATAGGTCGCGAATGGCGGGGACGACTTCTTCCTTTAAGCTGACGGTATCCGGTGGAAGAGCCACCGGTGCAATCGCCTTCGTTCGCATCTCTCCCCCCTCCCCAAAGTTGGTCTTCACGAGTCGTGTCGTCGAGAACCACCACTCTACCGCGACTCCGCCGGGAACGGGATAGACTCTGACCGCTTCGCGCTTCTCCTGCGCGGATTGCACCGCCGAGGGAACATCCGGAGCCGGGCGAGCGACGATCATGAAACGATTGAGCAAATCCATGTTCCTGAAGGGGCGCCAGTGCGCTCGCCGCATGTGGCTCGCGGCGCATCAGCCGCCGGAACCGGCGGGTGAGTCCGAAGAGGTGTGGGAGATCCGCGAGGCGGAGGGGGCCGCGGTTGAGCTGCTGGCCCGATTGCTCTTTGGTCGTGGTGACAACATGGCCGATCCGCTCGACGAGGAGAGCCTTGCCGAGGCGCGACCTCAGACAGAAGAGCTGATCGATCGATCGCGCAACGCCCTGCGCCGCAACGAGCCCGTCTTCCAAGCGCACCTGGCTGTCGACGAATTGCTCGCGATCGCTGACATCATGGAGCCACGAGATGGTGGCTGGTACATCTGGGAGGTGAAGGCATCGACTTCGGTGAAGCCGATCGCTCTCTATGACTTGGGGTTTCAGGTCGAGGTCGCGCGACGGAGTGGGCTTACCGTCGTGGGTGCTGGCGTCATTCATCTCAATCGCGACTATGTCCGCGGTGAGGCGATCGATCCCGTGGCTCTCCTCACGAAGGCGGATTGTTCGGACGAGGTCTATGGACTGCGGGCGCAGGTGCAAGGGGAGATCGACACGTTTCTCGACATCCTGCGTTCGAGCGCGGTGCCGGCCGCCACTCCCTCATCGCACTGCAAGGCGGCTCCCGATGCGAAGTCCGGCGATCGTCCCAGCGCGTGCGGTCATCTCGATCCGGCGGGTTACTGCGGATCGCAGCTCCCCCCCAATTGGGTCTGGCAATTGCCGCGTGTGAGCGGAACAAAGATCGCGCTCTTGCGGGGGCTCGATGAACCGACCATCGAAGGACTGGACCCCGATGATCGCGCTGCTGCTTGGACACGCGACCAAGAACGCGTCATCCGGGCTGTCCGGAGCGGCCAGGCCGAGGTAGATCGCGGGGCGTTGCAAGCGGAACTCGCGAAGCTCGTCTGGCCGGTGAGCTACATGGATTTCGAGTTTGATCCCGGCATGGCGGTGCCTCGATTTCGGGGCACGAAACCCTACATGTGGCTGCCGTTCCAATGGTCGTTGCACATTCAGCGCGCGCCGGGCGGACCGCTTGAGCGGCCGACGCCGTTCCTTCATCTAGGCGAGGACGATCCGCGTGAGCCCTTCTTTCGATCTCTCATCGCGGCGCTGCCGGCCGTCGGAAGCGTCGTCGTCCATTCCAAGGCCGCCGAATCGACGGTGCTCCAGCAGCTCGGCGAGGCGCTTGGATCCGTGGCCCAACAGACCGTCGACGCGATCTCCGCTCGCCTCTTTGACACCATCGACCTCGCCCGCGCCGGGTACTACCACCCCGCCCAGAAGGGTAGCTATTCTATCAAGAAGCTCGCCCCGGCGCTGCTAGGCGGTGGCTACGGGGACCTTGATATCCAAAGCGGCATGGAGGCAGTTCTGGCGTGGAAAAAGGCAATCAATCCCGCCACGCCAGCCGCGGAGCGGGCAGAGCTCGAAACCCGCCTGAAGGCGTATTGTGGCCGAGATACGGGTCTGATGCACGAGGTCGTTGAGGCACTGCGGACGGCGACGACGGGGGCGTAGGGCAACGACATCTTCGACCCGATCGCGATCACGGCGCTAGTGCGTCTCCTCCTGCAGTGCCAGATGCGGCATGTCTTCGCCGTAGAAGATCGTTCGCTCGGTGATCGCCTCCTCCGGGTCAATCCAAGCCATGCGATCGACATAGGCCGGCTGACGGCATAGCGGCCTGCGGCGTCGACCATCGGCAGTCGAGCCCGGTCTGGGCATGAATCTCACGATCGAACGTCGGTACCGAGGTCGTTGGTCCGGCTGCGATGTTCTAGAGCCGCAGCGCATCGCTTGTGGTCGCGAGGCGGTCGCTGTGGTGGATCAGCTCTTCACAACGCTCGCGTCGGGCCATCGCCTTGCGCAGCGCGGCCAACGCCAGATCCGCGCGGAAGTTTGTCCTGCCTCAACCAGCCGACGATTCGGCGGCTGTAGGGGTCCATCACACCGGCGAGGTTGAGGAAGCCCTGGGCCATCGGAATGTCAGTGATGTCCGCAAGCTAGGAATTGGATCCGCTCGCGCCTCCCCGAGCACGTCGCGCAGCGCCGCGAGCGCCGCGGGATCGCGCTCGTCGTTGCGAATCGCGATTTCATCGACTCACCTCCATGACTGGCTGCGCGAGAGATTACGGGGTGGCACAACAACCAACCGACATCCAGCTCTGGTACGGTTTGGCCCGAGTGGTCGGTCGTGGCGCAGTTCGTTGACCGGGCACGGACTTCTCGGCGGGTGCGATGTGACAGTGGCGGATTGGGCTCGTAGTATAGGTGTATCTACCGCGCCCAAACCCCAAGTTGGTCTTGCACAACGGCGCGAAGCTCCCGATTGCGTCCGCCAGCGAGAACGAATGACCACTCTCGAGCAACTTGCAGCTTCGTGGTCACGCAGCTACCCCCGCCGCGCGAGCGGTGGCCCTTTCGCCTTGTCCGGATTTCGTTTCCAGCTTCATTCGACTCTCCGAGAACTCGTCCTTCTGGCCAGCGGAGCCAGCCTCCCTCAACCGAGTCTGATCGCAGAGAAGCTCTCCGATCTGGTGAGCTCGCGCGAGGGAGGGAGGATCGTCGTCTCTCAGCTCAAGCTAACGGGGTCCACCTCAGCACTGCGGAGGGCTCTCGACGATCTGTGGACTGTTGAATGTGTAGCGAAAACAGAGGCACCGGATCTGATCGACCGGATCTCGTACGAGGTTCGATGCGGGACTTGGGAGATATCTGATTTCGCTTCTGCGGTTGGGAGTTGGACGCCCTTCAGCGGCTCCGAGGCAGAGATTGAGAGCTTCCGTTCGCGAGTTCGAGCTGCGACCGACCCACATCCCCTCGAAGACACTTTGGAGTGCCTGGGTGGCACACTCCGCGTGTCGAACCCGCTTGAATGGATCGACGCGGAAACAGGTCGACTTCTTCGTCTGCTCGCCGATCCGAATCAGATCAGTAGTATAGCGCTCGAAATCTATGACAAGCTCGCCGCCATAAAGAATCCTATCGCTCGGGCTCCCTCCAATCTTGTCGTGCTCGGTCCTAGCTTCCGCGAGCCCGAGAACGTCACTCGAGGGAGCATTCTGGGAAACGAGCAGCCAAGGCCTCGGCACGTACGAGAAGGGTACCTCGCCGCACGCGAGTGGATTGTCGGGCCGGCAACCGCTGCGGTACGTGCGTGGATGGATGCTGATGCGTTCAACGGCGACTCTTCCCGGCGCGTGCCGCTGTTCTGGCTGGGGGGAAGATCTGGAAGCGGCAAGAGCGCCGCCTTGCTGCAGGTGGCGGCGCGACTCGCGGGGATCGGACATGGCCCCATCATTTGGCTGGGAAACAGGTTGGATGGGCTGGGGCACGCCTTGGAATGGGCAGTCAAAGTGGTGAATAGAGGCGGCCAGCCGCTGCTGCTTCTCGATGATCCGTACACGCCCGGCGATCAACAGGGCGCGCTTGAGCGATGGCGGCAGGCGCTGGCTCTAGTCGACCCGCTTCGCGAGGACGGTGAGCGTATCCCGCTGCTACTCGCCTGCGGACCGAGCGAGCAGGGGGCGCTGCTGTCCCGTGAGCTCAAGGACGATCTGGTAGTTGAACGGGGATTCGTAGTCGATGATCAGCTTGACGTGGATCACGATGCGTCGCTTCGCGATTGGTACGAAAGGCGAACGGGTAGGCCTGCTCCCGCCTCGGCGCCCGGCAACGCGTTGCTTGTGCAGCGGTTCTTCGAGTGGCGTACCGGAGAGCCGCTTGAAGAGTTCGCAGGTCGATTTCGATCTCGTGTTCGTTCGATGCGCGATGGTGATGCGATCGAGCTTCTGATAGGTCAGTTGCTCGCGGTCAACCAGCTCTATGCAGGCCTGCCGGCGCGCACACTCGAGGGTCTTAGTCCCGCGGCACAGGATGCGCTCGCTCGTCTCAAGGACGAGCGGCATCTCGCCGTTAACTCCACGAGCGGTCGGCCGGGCCTTTGGCTCGCTCATCCGCATCTTTCGCACGCGCTCTTTCGCGGCTGGTTTGCGCCAGACGCCCATCGAGAACGGGCGGAAGTCCTGAAGCACGCAATTCAGCGAAGCATTGCGCACGGCGATTCTCCTCAAGAGAGAAACGCGCCCCTCTGGGCCGTGGCACGCGCAGTTGGAGCGGCGGTCGGCGATCCCATCAAGACTCGCCTCGACCCGAGGTTTCTGCCTCAGGTACTGGGCGAGGTATATAGGCAGATCGCTGGGACGCAGGGGCCCTCGCTTTCGGACCTTCCGGTATGGATTCACCTTAGTAACTACCTTCCCGGTCTGTCTCTCGTGCCACGTCCGGACGAAGTAGCCGCATCCCGACTCAGTGTCACGGACGCGTCGGAGCAAACGGGGGCGCGACTTACTTGCCACATGCTTCTCGGTACGCCTCCCGACCTCCTTCGTGGCGGCGAATTCGAGACTGTCCGCCGCCTTCTTACGATGAGTCCGAGGTGGCGTGAGTGGGGGCCGATCGCTTGCGACCTCGTACAACGCACCCGTGCCAAACGAGACGCCGACATGGCTCTTGACTGGGTGTCTCGATTTCACGGATCCCGCTCCGCCCCCCTCGTCCTCGAGACGGTACTTCGTGAAGTCAGCTCCAGCCGCGACGAGGCTGCTCGATTGGCAACCCAGTTGCTCAAAGCGGCCTCGATTGGGTGGGAGCGAGTTGCGGAAGCGATCTTAGAGCACGGTGGGTGTGACCTGTCGGTGGTGCTTGGCTGGGCGCAAAGACACGCCCTCTCCCCGCAGGTGCCGTTCGTACTCGCGGGGCTTATGAAGCGAGAAGTGCCCGCCAGCCGTGCGCTCGCTCGATCGTGGATTGACCTTTACCCGCAATCTCCCGTTACCAATTTCTTGATTGAGCCTCTGCTTCGGCAAACCACACCGCTGGAGGCCGATATCCGCGCTGCAGAGCGTTGGATCCAGCCACACCTAGTTGGCGCGAGTCACTCGATCGAGCGTCTCCTCGAGCTGCTGCCGCACGACGAGTCGGAGCGACGTGAGCGAGTGATTGCTGTCGGTTCGGCATGGCTTGAGGTTTGGGAATCCCACCGTCAATGGCCGTTTGTATTCCAGAAGCTCGTTGGGGCCATGGGCCGCGACGCTCGTCTCGACGGCCTCGTTAGGCGTGGCTTGGCTTGGGTTGTTGGCCGAGAAGACCAGCCAGAGTGGCCCTTCCTGATCCAGAAGCTGCTGGACGTCGTGGTGGATGAAACGCGGCGGACCGAGCTGGTTGCCCTGGGAGTCACCTGGCTTGAAGGCAGAGTCAGCCGTCCCGGATGGGCGCGCGTGATCCAGAAGCTGCTGGATGTCGTGGAGGACAAGGAGCAGCGGAGCGAGCTGGCGGTCCGGGGGGTCGGATGGCTCAAGCTCAAGGACCGAGAGGACCAGCCGGAGTGGCCCTTCCTGATCCAGAAGCTGCTGGACGTCGTGGTGGATGAAACGCGGCGGACCGAGCTGGTTGCCCTGGGTATCACTTGGCTTGAAGGCAAAGAGGCCCGCCGGGAGTGGATTTACGTCGTTCAAAAGATGTTGGATGTGGTGGTGAATGAAAAACAGCGGACCGACCTGGTTGACCGGGGTCTCACATGGCTTGACCGCCGAGACGACGGTCCAGGGTGTTCGCACCTGATCCAGAAGATGCTGGGCGTCGTCGTGGATGAAACGCAGAGGTACAAGCTGGTTGCCCGAGGACTCACTTGGCTTGAAGGCAGAGAGGTCCGCCGGGAGTGGACGTACGTCTTCGAGAAGCTGCTGGATGTTGTGGTGGATGAAACGCAGAGGTCCGAGCTGGTTGCCCGGGGACTCTCATGGCTTGAGGGCGCGGAGGCCCGACCCGACTGGTCGCACGTTGTCGAAGCGTTGCTTCTTGTCAGCAGCGACGAAGATCAGCGCCAGCGGTTGGTCGACCGTGGCTACGAGTGGCTACTAGTCGGCGCCAATCGGGTACGGCCGCAATGGAAGCACATGCTGTTGGCGGTGCTCCGGTTTGAGCTGTCAAGCAGCAGATTGGAGGCTCTCGTCGCCGAAGGAGTCGCATGGCTCGTGGACAACGGCAGTTCATCCCACTGGAGTCGAGTTCTCGCGAAGTTGCTTGAAGTCGCCCAAGATGCTGTGCAGTCGATTGCGTTGGTTGAGCAGGGAGTTGCTTGGCTTCATAACAACCCGCATCATCCGGATACGGGATTAGTAGTTGAGAGCCTGCGCGGTCGGGCGCCGAACGACACCCTTCGCGGCCCGCTGATTGCCCCCGAACCGGCTGCGGAGTAGCGGTTCGACTGGAAACTCACCGCCCCAACGCCAGCCGCCTTTCCGGTAGAGCAATTTGGACAGCGGCGTTCTTCATTTGTAAGTCCTCAAGTGATGTTCGGATACGCCGGTTCGCGTCCCGCTTCGTCCCGGGCTTCAGCACCGCGTTCAGGATCATGAACAGCTTTCGGATGCACGCCACGACGATCAGGGCTTTCGAGATGGAACGTAAGCGCACGACCAGCCCCTCACCGCGCCAGCGGTAGCCGTTTTTCGGCATGGCTCTTGATCCATACCCCGGGAAGCAGCGCCCTCAGGAACGCCTCGCCGTCAGCCGCCTTCCCCTCCGCTGGCATGTCGCGGTACTCCGCCAGCTTCGTCAGACGGTCCCTCACATACGCGAACCACCCGATCTCGTGTAGCCTCGCGCTCGACCAGCATGGCGGCGTTGACGAGGGTGGCGAATGCCTGCGATATAGCGTCGGTGCCGTGCTCCCCGACGAGGTGAAGCAGGTCCTTGAGGAGTGTCGAATCGCTAGACTTTTCGAGGCGGGTCATGCTGCAACTCCCTGTCGCGGCTGAACAACCGGGGCCCTCACGACCCGCCGCTCACGCGGCTTCAACGGGTCGCATGCGGAACGGGCGGCAACCGACAGCGGTTGGCAGGATCTCCACGCACGGATTTACAGACGAGACGGTACACACGCCTCGATGGAGTTGCCTGTCCTCTGCTACCACAACAACCGCCGGTCGTGAGACAACGCCGCGGCACCGCCGCCCCCAAGGCAATGTGGGTTTCGTGTCGGACGGCGGTCGCACTAGTTGACAGCAACTGCCACAGCGATTGACATGCTCCCGTGGCCTCAATCAGCCGTCAGTCAGCCCACCGGAAAGCTACGCCCGCCCAACCGGGTCGGGTCGCCGTTCCGACCGACGCGGTCTACACGATCGACGAGCTGGCGATCTATCTGAAGCTCCCGAAGCGGACGCTCTACAAGCTGGCGCAAGAGGGCACGATCCCCGGCCACAAGGTGGGGAGGCATTGGCGGTTCCGTCGCGAGACCATTGATCGGTGGCTCGATGAGTCGCAGAGAGGGAAGTCGTGACCGGGTTCACGAACCACCACGCCCGGCTCTACGCCCATGAACTTCGGCGGCGGTGCGCCTCGAACGACATCGACAAGCTCGCTGGCGTTCTCGCCGACGCGCAAGTCGACCTGAACCCACACCAAATCGAAGCCGCGCTCTTCGCGTTCCAGAGCCCCTTCTCGAAGGGTGCCCTCCTCGCCGACGAGGTCGGCCTCGGCAAGACCATCGAGGCTGGACTGCTCGTCGCGCAGCGTTGGGCTGAACGCAAGCGCCGGATACTGATCATTGCGCCCGCGAACCTCCGCAAGCAGTGGAGTCAGGAGCTCGCCGACAAGTTCCACCTGCCCTCCTTCATCATGGAGGCAAAGACTTTCAATGCCACAATCCGATCGGGGCAACTGAATCCGTTCGATCAGCAGACGATCATCCTCTGCTCCTATCAGTTCGCTCGTTCGAAGGACGTCTATGTGCGGCAGACTCCGTGGGATCTGGTCGTCATCGACGAGGCTCACCGGCTGCGAAGCGTCTACAAGGCGTCGAGCAAGATCGCCAACGCGATCAAGGCAGCCATCGCGCCGTACCCCAAGGTGCTGCTTACCGCCACTCCGCTTCAGAACTCGTTACTCGAGCTCTACGGACTTGTGGGCATCATCGACGAGCTCGCCTTCGGCGATCTCGACAGTTACAAGGCTCGCTTCGCACGCCTCGGCAACGACGCCGATTTCAACGCGCTCAAGGATCGCCTGAAGCCGATCTGCAAGCGCACGCTCCGCCGACAGGTCCTGGAGTACGTCAAGTTCACGAATCGCCATGCGATCGTGCAGGAGTTCTTGCCATCGGACGACGAGCAGGCGCTGTATGACCTCGTCTCTGAATATCTCCAGCGGCCGAACCTGTACGCTCTACCTGCCGGCCAGCGCCAACTCATCACGCTGATCCTGCGGAAGCTGCTCGCCTCGTCGACGTTCGCCATCGCGGGCACGCTCGCGGGCATGGCCGATCGACTCGAGGAAGCCGCCAAATCTGCCGAGCAGATTGATGGACCGCCCGAAGATATCCCAGAGCAGTGGGAGGAGTACGACGAGCTAGCCGACGAGTGGGAGGAAGAAGAAGGCGATGGCGGTCGATCGCCAGACGCGCGGCTCACGCCGGAACAGCTTGCCGAACTGAGGCGCGAGGCAGCCGAGCTCCGCGAATTCCACACACTCGCCCGCTCTATCCTGCGGAACTCAAAGGGCGAGGTGCTGCTTACCGCGTTGCGCCGTGGCTTCGAGGCCGCCGCCAAGGCGCGCGGGTCGGGTGGCGATGCCATGCACCAGAAGGCCGTGATCTTCACTGAGTCCCGGCGCACCCAGGAGTACCTCTTCAAGCTGCTGGAGCAAACCGAGTTCAGGGGCAAGGTGATGCTCTTCAACGGCACGAACACGGACCCCACGTCCAAGGCGATCTATCAGGACTGGCTCAAGCGCCACGGTGGAACCGACAAGGTCACGAACTCCGCCACCGCCAATATGCGGCAGGCACTGGTCGAGCACTTCCGCGACCAGGCTTCGATCCTCATTGCGACCGAGGCCGCAGCAGAGGGCATCAACCTCCAGTTCTGCAATCTCGTCGTTAACTACGACTTGCCGTGGAACCCCCAGCGCGTTGAGCAGCGGATCGGCCGGTGCCATCGGTATGGCCAGAAGTACGACGTGGTCGTTGTCAACTTCCTCAATAAGGAGAACGAGGCCGACCAGCGCGTCTACGAGCTTCTCGACGAGAAGTTCCAGCTCTTCAACGGCGTCTTCGGCGCTAGCGACGAGGTGCTCGGTGCGGTCGAATCTGGCGTGGACTTTGAGAAGCGCATCGCCGCCATCTATCAGAAGTGCCGCTCCGCCGAGCAGATCCAGTTCGAGTTCGATCAGTTGCAGCGCGACCTTGAACAGCAGATCGCCGCCGGACAGCGCGATGCCCGCGAGAAGCTGCTCGACAACTTCGATCAGGAGGTCGTCGAGAAGATTCGCATCCAGACGAACGACGCGATCGACCGCTTCAATGAACGCCTCTGGGGTCTGACGCGACACGTACTCCGCGAGCACGCCGACTTCGACCGCGACGGGCCATACAGCTTCATGCTGCGCACGAACCCGTTCCCCGATGCTGCCATCCATCGGGGGCCATACCGCATGGCCAAGAACGTGACCGACGCCAACACCTACCGCATTGGTCATCCTCTCGCCCAGCGAGTCGTGGAACTCGCCGAGGGACTCTCGACGCCCCCGGTCGAGATCGCGCTCGACTACACCGCGGCACGCAAGCGCATCGCGATCATCGAGTCCTTCGTCGGCCGGGCCGGCTGGCTCATGGCGTCCCGGTTCACGATGGAATCGCTCGAGGCTGAAGATCACATGTTACTTGTCGGCGTGTTGGACGATGGCCGCGAGCTCGATCCCTCCCAGTGCCGGCGCCTCTTCGATTTGCCTGGTCGTATCACTGGCGATGTCGTGCCTCCGACGGCCCTCGTTCAGCGCCTGACCGAGATCGCATCTCGTGCGCGCGAGGAACTTCTTGGCGAACAGACAGCCCGCAGCGGCAAGTGGTTCGACGAGGAGATCGAGAAGTTGGAACACTGGGCCGAGGACCGCCGCGCTTCGTTGAAGTCCGACCTCGATCGCCTCGATCTGGAACTCAAGGAGGCCCGCAAGGCCGCACGCGCCGCAGGCACGCTGCCGGAAAAGCTCGATCGTCAGCGCCTGGTGCGCACGGTCGAGGCCAAACGCGACGAGGCGTGGCGGACGTTCGATGCCGCCAGTCGCGAGATCGACCGCAAGAAGGACGCGCTGCTGGACGAGATCGCCCAGCGACTCGCCCAGAAGGCCGAGCACACCCAACTCTTTACTGCACGATGGCGACTGACATGACCAAGCACGCTGACGCACTACCGACCACTGACGCACATGCGCCGGAGCGCCTTGATCCCCGATCTCAGGACATCGCGGCCGACAAGCTCGCCGATTTGCTGTACGTCTTTCCCGAGATTCGTAGCGAGGGCGGCGGGATCGACTTCGAACGCTTGCGGCTTGCCCTTGGCGAGGCCGTGGACGCGGGCAAGGAGCGCTTCGGCTTGGTCTGGCCCGGCAAGGCCGACTGCTTCAAGACAATTCAGCGGCCGAGCATGGGCACACTTCGCCCTTGCCCGGAAGCGAGCGTGAACTGGGACGCGACGGAGAACCTGATCATCGAGGGGGACAACCTCGAAGTCCTAAAGCTGCTCCAGAAGTCATACCTCGGGAAGGTCAAGATGGTCTACATCGATCCGCCGTACAACACGGGGAGCGACTTCATCTACCCCGACAACTTTTCGGAATCGCTCCAGACATACCTGGAGTACACGGGACAGGTGGACGCGGAGGGCCGGAAGTTTGGAACGAACACGGACACGGACGGCCGCTTTCACTCGAAGTGGCTGAACATGATGTATCCACGCCTCTATCTTGCGCGGAACCTCTTGCGCAATGACGGAGTGATGTTTGTCAGCATCGACCAGAATGAGCTGGCTGCGCTTATTTGCATGCTGCATGAGATCTTCGGAGAAGAGCACTTCGTTGCCACCTTCGTCTGGGAGAAGCGCACCACTCGAGAAAACAGGCGTGTGTTCTCGTTCAACCACGAGTATGTCCTCTGTGTCGCAAGAGAGAAGACTGCATTCGAACGTGCGCGAAATCTACTCCCGTTGACGGAAGATGTACGGCGACGCTATGCAAATCCAGACAACGACCCCCGCGGCCCCTGGCAATCTGTGTCATTAAACGCTCAGGCCGGGCACGCGACTCGGGACCAGTTCTACTCGATTACTACGCCCGGCGGGCGGCTGCTCGAGGCTCCGCCGGGCCGTTGCTGGACAGTTACCAAGTCCCGATACGACGAATTGGTCGCTGACAATCGCGTGTGGTTTGGTGCAGCAGGTAACAACGTGCCTCGCGAAAAGTGCTTTGAGTCAGAGGCGAAAGATGGCCTGACGCCCCATACATTGTGGACGGCTGACGAGGTCGGCACGAACGATTCAGCGAAGAAGGAACTCATCAGCATCTTTGAGGGCGAGGAGGTGTTTGACACGCCAAAGCCACCATCGTTGATCCGCCGCATGCTCGAAATCGCAACCGACGATGAAGACCTCGTGTTGGACTTTTTCGCTGGTTCGGGGCCAACCGCGCAGGCTGTGTTGGAACTCAACCGGGATACAGGCGGCAAGCGTCGCTTCATTCTAGTGCAGCTTCCCGAGGAAACTGGGCATGAGCGCTACCGAACGATTGCAGAGGTGTGCACGGAGCGCGTCCGTCGCACTCTGACGCGGCTTGGCACTGAAGAGGACGGTCACCTAGCCCTCACCGCCGAGGGTTGTCGCGAAGATCGCGGCTTTCGCGTGTACAAGCTCGCGGAGTCGAACTTCAAGCCGTGGCAGGCCGATCGACCAAAGGACGGCCAGTCTCTAATCGAACACATGTCCGGGCACGTCGAGCACATGCTACGGGGCCGTAGCGCCGAAGACCTGCTCTACGAGATCCTCCTCAAGAGCGGGTTTCCGCTCACCACTCTGGTTGAGACGCTCGATCTGGCTGGGAAGACCGTCTTCCGCGTTGCTGGCGGCGCGCTGCTGGTCTGCCTCGACCGCGATTTGACGCTCGACGTGATCCGCGAAATGGCCAGGCTCAAGCCGGAGCGTGTCGTGTGCCTCGACTCTGGCTTTGCCGGCAACGATCAACTTAAGGCGAACGCAGTGCTCGAGTTTCGCGACCGTGGCGTGACATCGTTCCGAACCGTCTGACAAGGAAGCGTGAGGAGACGGACGTGACGATGAAGCTCCAGTTCGACGCCAACCAGCAGTTCCAGCTCGACGCAATCGCGTCGGTCGTTGACCTATTCGACGGCCAGCCAGTCGGCGATCCAGAGTTCACGACGATCAACCTCGGCGCCTGGGGCGAGGGGCTGTTGCAGGGCAAGGAGCGGACGGAGCTCGGCATCGGCAACCGCTTGCTGCTCGATGACGAGAAGCTGCTCGCCAACGCCCGGGCCGTCCAGGAGCGCAACGACATCGACTTGGATGCAGGGGAAGGCGAGGGCGCGTTGGGCGATCTGGAGGCGTGGGAGCTGTTCGATCAGCCCGCCAACGCGGCCAGGCGCTGTCCGCACTTCTCTGTCGAGATGGAGACTGGCACCGGAAAGACGTACGTCTACCTGCGAACCATCTTCGAGTTGTCCCAGCGCTACGGCTTCCAGAAGTTCATCATCGTCGTGCCGAGCGTGGCGATCCGTGAGGGTGTGCTCAAGAGCATCGAGATCACGGCCGAGCACTTCCGCGCGCTCTACAACAACCGTCCCTTCGAGCACTTCGTTTACGACGCGAAGAAGGTCAGCCGCCTGCGGCAGTTCGCCACCTGCAACACGCTCCAGATCCTCGTGATGAACATCGACTCGTTTCGGAAGAACTTCACCGGCACCGAGGAGGAGCGCAAGAGCAACGTCATCTACAAGGAGAGCGACAAGCTCTCGGGCCGTCAGCCAATCGAATTCGTTCAGGCGGCCCGGCCCATCGTCATCATCGACGAGCCGCAGAGCGTGGACTCCACGGAGAAGGCGCAGGAGGCGATCAAGGCGCTCAACCCGCTCTGCACGCTCCGCTACTCCGCGACCCATCGGAGCCCGTACAACCTCGTCTACCGGCTTGACCCGGTGCGGGCTTTCGAGCTTCGGCTGGTGAAGCAAATCGTCGTGGCGACCGCTTCGGCGGAGGGGGCGACGGATGGGGCGTTCGTACGAGTGGAGCAGATTGACTACAAGAAGGGCGTCAGGGCCAAGCTCCGCGTCAACAAGCAAGGCACGGATGGTCCGAAGCCCAGCTCGATCACGGTCGAGCGGGGCGACGACCTCTTCGCCAAGTCGAACGAGCGGGCGGAGTATCAGAACGGCTACGAGGTCGCGGAGATCAATGCAGAGCCGGGGAGCGAGTGCATCCGCTTCACGAACGGGCGCACATTACGACTCGGCGAAGAGATCGGCGGCGTCCGCGATGACGTCTGGCGCGCGCAGATCAAGCACACGATCAAGCGGCATCTGGAAAAGGAGCTTCAGGTTCGCGGCCGTGGCATCAAGGTCCTAAGTTTGTTCTTCATTGACCGCGTGGCCAACTACCGAGAGTACGCCGAGGACGGCAGGCCAACGCCCGGCAAGTTCGCGGTCGCGTTCGAGGAGGAACTGACGGCGCTGGCCTCCGAGGATCGCTACGCCGAGATAGAGTGGCTCAAGCTCGCACGCGACGAATCGATCGGGAAGCTGCACGACGGCTACTTCTCCGAGGACAAGAAGGGTGTGCTGAAGGACACCCGAGGCGACACGCAGGCGGACGATGAAACCTACGCCAAGATCATGCGGAACAAGGAGCAGTTGCTCTCGATCGACGAGCCTCTCCGGTTCATCTTCAGCCACTCTGCGTTGCGCGAGGGCTGGGACAACCCCAACGTGTTCCAGATCTGCACGCTCAACGAGACGGCCAGTGCCGTTAAGAAACGGCAGGAGATCGGACGAGGGCTCCGTCTGCCGGTAGACCAGACCGGCAAGCGCGTGTTCGACGAGTCCGTAAACAAGCTCTACGTGATGGCGAACGAGAGCTACGAGGACTTCGCGAAGGCTCTGCAAACCGAGTACGAGGATGAGTGCGGCGTGACGTTCGGGAAGGTGCCGATCTCGGCGCTCTCACGACTCGTGATGATGGTTGATGACGCTCCGACCCAGATCGGGCGCGATGCCGCGAAGGCGATCCGGGACGCGCTTGTCGAACAGGGGATGCTCGATCGCGAGGGACGTCTGCAACCCGCATTCGACCCGAAGGCAAAGGGCTTTAAGCTCCAACTCCCCGACGGATTGCGGCCGCTCACGACGGCGGTTGTTGATCTGCTCTCGAGCTACCAGATCGAGCGGCATATCCGGCGCGAGCGCGACGACGGACCGAACCGCCTGAAGAAGGAGCTTGTGCTGAGCCCCGAGTTCAAGGCGCTCTGGGACCGGATCAAGACCCGCACCACCTACCGCGTCGAGTTCGAAACCGACGAGCTGGTCCGGCGTGCCGTCACGGCGATCAAGATGATGCCCAAGATCGAGAAGCCGAAGATAGCGATCACAACAGGAAGGGTCGGCGTGAAGCGAGGGGGCATCGAGACGGCGATGGTAAGTGCGGCCGTGGAGGAGGTCAGCTTCGGCGCACGCCCGGTGCCCGACGTGCTCACGTATCTCCAGAACGAGACGGAGCTGACCCGCTCCACGTTGGCCACCATTCTTGGGCAGTGCGGGCGCCTCGACGAGTTCTTCAACGCTCCGCAGCGATTCATGGACGCGGTGGCTGCGATCTTGAAGCACGTGCTCCATCAGTTGCTGGTGGATGGCGTGAAGTACGACCGTGTGCGTGAAGGCGACCATGATGCCGACTGGGAGATGATGTTCTTCAAGGATGAGGAGTTGATCAATTACCTGACCGCACTTGAGGTTGGCAAATCCATGTACGAGTACGTGGTGTACGACTCGGAGGTGGAGCGCGAGTTCGCCAAGCGACTCGATGAGCGTGAGGACATCCGGCTGTTCGTCAAGCTGCCCGACTGGTTCCGCGTCCAAACGCCAGTGGGTGAGTACAACCCCGATTGGGCGATCGTCAAGCACGACGGTGAGGCGGTCTATCTGGTCAGGGAGACTAAGAGCACGCGCGACTTCCTGAAGCTCCGAAACATCGAGGCGGACAAGGTGCGCTGCGGCGTGAAGCATTTCGCCACGCTGGGGGTGGACTTCAAGGTCGCTGTGAGCGCTGACGAGGTGTAGCGATCGCTTCGGTACATAACAGACACAATCGAGAACGAGATGTGGTCGCGGCTAACCTCCCGTTCTAGTCTGTACGGGGTGGAAGAGGCTCAGATGCGGCTTCAGTTCATTTCGGAGACACAAGATGACCCAAACAGTCTGGATGGTGCGGGCGGAAGGCGGAAAGCTCTTCGATCGATTCGAGCAGGGCGTTGTGGCGTTGAGCGGCGCTGAGATGGGAGATTTGTCTCTTCTTCCCACGCTCGATGCGGTACGAAGCCACTACTACGCCACCTATCCCGATGAAATCCCTCCGAAGGGTGGCAACGCGGTAGCCGCCCTCGACAAGTTCAGGCACGTGATCGGCGTCGGAAGCAAAGTGGTCACATACAGCCCTCTGAAACGGCTCTACCTTGTTGGCGAGGTGACGTCCGACTACCGATTCGATCCCAAGGCGATCAGCGCTGAGTATCCGCATGTAAGGGATGTTCGTTGGCACGGCCAGGTCGCGCGCGATGTGCTCTCCGCTTCGACTCGCAACACGCTTGGAAGCACGCTTCCGGTTTTTCAGCTTGGCGATGACGCCTCTGCTGAAGTGCTGAGCGTTTCGGCTGGTGAGCGAAAGGATTCCACTCCGAGCCAGCGAGGTGACCCGCGAGCTGAAGTGGAGGTCGTAAACGAGGATGAGGCTGCAAGGTCACTGGAGCTCGTGAAGGACGCAATCGTTTCGCTCGGTGATCGTGCCGTCGAGGAGCTCACTGCCTCCGTTCTGCGAGCGATGGGGTACAGGGCGCGCGTGACGCCCATTGGCCCGGATCGCGGAGTGGATGTGGTTGCCTCGCCGGACGGCCTCGGACTCAAAGAGCCCCGCATCAAGGCTGAAGTGAAGCATCGTCCAAAGTCCCAAATGGGCGCGCCTGAGATTCGCGGTTTTCTCGGAGCGCTTCGCACTGGCGATCGAGGGCTTTACGTGAGCACGGGAGGGTTTACGAAAGAGGCCAAGTACGAGGCCGAGCGCGCGAACATCCCCGTCACGCTTGTGGACTTGAGCGATCTCGCGTCGCTTGTCATCTCGCACTACGAATCGTTCGACGTCGAGGGACGTGTGATCCTGCCGTTGGTTCGTGTCTACCTACCGGCTGAGTAACGGGTATGGCCTGTCCTGCGGAGTCCGACCCTGCTTCTGTCATCCCAATGATGCCGCTCCGATTCCCGCAATCACCGCGATCATTCGTGCCAATTGAAATCACTTTGGACAGCCACAATCTGGAGATCGGCGGAGGAGCGCGCTTCGGCGTGAGCCGTGAATCGCATCTCGCCGTCGCTCAACGACCCGCGCTGTTTCAGACGACGGCCGTGATCTCGTTGCGCCGAGGTGCGCGGGTGATCACCTCGTCCACGCGTCGAAGGGGCTTCGAGGCCTTCGCTCGGCCCGCCAGAATCCGACCCGTCATCGCAAGATTCGCGAGCGCACTCCGCACCTGCGCCCGCGACCCGCCCGCGAGCCGGGCGAGCTTCAACTCGCTCTCGCCCGCTCCCGCGTCGTGCCGAAGCGACGCGAGAATCGACGCGCGGAGGTCGCCGCGAAAGTCGGCACGCGTGCGGAGGCTCGGGTGCCGTGCCATCATCCACGCGGCGGGGCGCATCGCGTCGGGCTTGAACTCGATCGTCTCGCACCAGAGGTTCCAGCGCAGCGAGATCGGCGAGGCCTTGCGCTTCGCGAGTTCAGCGAGCTTGGCGTTCGCCCGTGAACTCTCGAAGAGCGGCTGGGCTTCGCTCGCGGGCTTGAGATGCTTGATCACCGTCTGGAACTCGAGCGGGTGCGACCCTTGTTGGGCGATGTCGAGGAGGAGCCCGAGCGCAGCCTGAGCGGACGGCTCCAGTTCATCACGGATGAGCCGCTTCAGCCGGTGCTTTGCGATCAGGTCGCCGTACGCGTGCAGCCAGGTCGCGGCCATGATGAAGAGCCGGGCATCGCTTGGGGCGAGTCGCGCCGTGTCGAGCAGGAGTCGCTCGAGGTCGATGTCGTCCGGCGCGGCATCGAGTCTGCCACCGCCAAAGCTGGCATCGAAGCCGGCCCCGAGGCTCGCCCATCGGCGGATGAGGTTGTCGAGCGGATCAGTTCGCATCATGGATCTCAAGGGCCTCGAGCAGCTCTCGTGCGTCTGCGATCTCTTGGGCGTTGCTACCGCCGACGGTCAGCTCGTCGAGGTAGGTCAGGACGAACGCCTTGTCGTCGGCACGCATGCGCATCGCGTTGAGGTCCTGAATGTCCTGGGACCGGCCGGCAAGGACCTTCATGGCAATGAGGTCAGGACGGCTCGCCGCGAAGACTCGCAGCCGACCGTGCTGGGCGATGATCTGCTTGCGAGCTGCTTTCGCGTCGCCCAGCCTGACGGGAGGACATCTCGTCGGATCTGAACGTCGCTGTTCAGCCAACGAGGGGCGAGCCCAAGCTCTGCGGCGACCTGCTCGGCCGCTCGTTCGATGGCCGCCATCGCTTCCGGAGGCAGAGCGACCATCACATCGCAGTCGGTTGTCGTCCGGCCTCGGGCCAGGACTCCCGTCAGCATGCCCGCCGCACCACCGACCAGCAGGATGTCGATGTCCGTGTGGTACTCCAACACCGCCCCGAGTCGAGCCAGTGCGCGTTCCACGATCGGGGTGTCGAAGGAGTCCGGCATGGGGCGATCCTAGTGTCGGTTAAATCATACAGTCGCGGTTGGGAAGGTCAACTGTCGGCCACGAAAACGGGCTCCACGGGGGTATGGCGGTCCAATAAGCAGGCCTGGCGGTGAGTCGAGGGACCCGGTGAGCAAGCGCCTTCCCCTATCGCGAGGCCTGACCGGCTGGACTCCGACGGTTCAAACCCGTCCGGCCCCAGGCCCAACGATTCCGCGACCAATTGGCGGATGGTCGCAGGGGCATCCGCTCCGCATTCAAGAAGGGGGGCGTCTTGGCGAGCGAGAGGAGAGCCAGTTTGGGAGAGCCACTTTGGACAGCCACATTCTGGAAGCTCTGGCCGCAGGCGAGTGTTCCCTCCGCGCCACCGACGAACGAGAACAGCCCTGACGGGTGGCCAGGACCTCGAAGTACCGTGCATATCCGCCGGTCGTAAGGCGACAGCAGAGCAGCCGAGGCAGACCGCAGCCGTCCATGCCGTCCGGTTCGGCAGTTGCGCTCTCTTGGGCGGCTGCTCCCATTGAGAGACGCCGCCCTCGCCGCGGATGCGGCGACTCGGCAAGCATCGGCATGCAACGCCCCCTTCGCCGCGGATGCGGCGACTCAAAAGCCATCGGCACACTGTGCCCCCCTCGCCGCGGATGCGGCGACTCAGCAAGCCATCGGCATTGAAAAGGCCGCCCCTGCGGGCGGCCTTTTCAATGCCGATGGGCGGACTCGAACCGCCGACCTCCGGGTTATGAATCCAGCGCTCTAAACCAGCTGAGCTACATCGGCGCGGGGTCTGTCGAAGCGGGGGAGTATACGCGAAGCGTTCGACGCAAGCGATGGCGTTCAGACGCCGGCCGCGGCGGGGGCCGGGCGGAGCCAGCGGAGCGAGATCGCCTCCGCTGGGAGGTCGGGGTTGGCCCGGCGAATGCCCGCTGCGACGAGGCCCATGAAGAGGGGCTGCGGCCGCAGCGGACGGCTGGTCAGCTCGGGGTGGAACTGGCCGCCGATGAAGAAGGGATGGACGCTCTGCGGCAGTTCGAGGACCTGCATGATCGGGTACTTCGGATGGCGTCCGGAGAAGGTCAGCCCCGCAGCGCTGAGGGCCTCGATGTACCGAGGCTCGACCTCATACCGGTGGCGGAAGCGCTCCCGCACGCTCGGCCTGCCGTCGTAGAGGAAGCTCGCCAGCGAGTCTGGCTCAAGGACGACATCCTGACCGCCGAGCCGCATCGTGCCGCCCATGATTCCTTCAATGCGCTTCTGGTCGGGCAGTTCGCTGATGACCGGATGTTTCGACTTCGGATCGAACTCGCTGGAGTTCGCCTCGGCGAGTCCGAGGACATTGCGGGCATACTCGATCGTCGCGACCTGGAAGCCGAGGCAGATGCCGAGGAAGGGAATCTTGCCCGTTCGACAGACCTGCACGCAGCGGATCTTGCCCTCGACGCCGCGCGTGCCGAATCCGCCCGGCACGATCACCGCATGCATCGGGGCGAGCGTCTTCCGCGCCTGCTCGACGGTGTTCATCTCCGTCGTGTCGAACCAGTGGACCTTGATGTCACAGCTCAGGTGAATCGAGCAGTGCTCGATCGCCTTGTCGATCGAGGCGTATGCGTCGCGTAGGCTCGCGTACTTCCCGGCGATGCCGAGATCGATGCGATGCCGACGCGGTCCGGTGAGCTTGTTCGAGAAGCCGAGCCACGCCTGGCGGGCGGTGTCCTCGTGGGCCGGATTGACGCGATCGTGCAGATCGAGAATCGAGAGGATCTCGCGGTCGAGTCCCGACGCCCGCATCGCCTCCGGAATCACATAGATCGACTCGCGATCATGCATCGAGAAGACGCGGCGGAGCTGGACATTCGAGAACATCGCGATTTTCTCGCGCACCGTCTCGTTCACCGGATTCTTCGCCCGACACGCGACGATGTGCGGCTGGATGCCCGCCTCCATCAGCCGCTTGATGCCGAGCTGCGCTGCCTTCGACTTCTGCTCGCCGAGAATCGACGGCTCGAGGATGTAGGTGAGGGCGACGAAGCAGGTCGACTCGGGACCTTCCTCGAAGGCGAGCTCGCGGAGGGCTTCGATATAAAAGCCGTTTTCGTAATCGCCGGCGGTGCCGCCGACCTCGACGAAGACGACATCGACGGGCTTTCCCCGCTCTCCTGCAATAGGGTTGCCGTGCATCGCGAGTTCGCGCAGCTTCATCTTCACCGCGCCGGTGACATGCGGGATCATCTGCACATCGCGGCCGAGATAGCCGCCGCGCCGCTCGCGCCCGAGGACTTCGGTGTAGACCTGGCCGGCGGTGACGAAGTTGCGCCGCGTGAGGTTCTGGCTCAGCACGCGCTCGTAGGTGCCGAGGTCCATGTCGGTCTCGGCGCCGTCCTCGAGAACGAAGACCTCGCCGTGGCGATAGGGATTGAGCGTGCCGGCGTCGATGTTGAGGTACCCCTCGAGCTTCATCGGCGCGACGGAGAGGCCCTTGTCCTGGATGAGTTTCGCGAGCGAACTCGAGAAGATGCCCTTGCCCAGGCCGCTCATGACCGTGCCGATGACCGCGACGAACTTGGTCCGTCCCTTCACATACCCGGGCGGCATCGGCGAGTACCACTCGGTGCTCTCCTCGCTCTGACCGAACTGCGAGAGAAAGCCGCAGCCCTCGAGGCCCATCTCGTTGCCGCGCGAGTCGGCCTCGGAGCGCACGACATCGCCGTCCCGGATCGGTGAGCCGCCCGCAGCGCTCATCTCCATCCGCTCACTCGCCGCCATCAGGAGGGCGAGGTCATCAGCGAGCGTGGGCGACTCGCGTTCCGCGAGCGCGACCGCGCTGTCGCGCCCGGCGAGGGCCTCATCCGCAGACCACGACTCGTCGGCATGCGCCGGAGCGACGGAATCACTCGAAAACGGCACGGAAAGGGACGCGTGGGGTTGGCTGCGGCTGTTCTGACTTTCCGAGAGGGGCATTCCCTACCGTACCGCGCGGAGCCTGTCGCGGGAAGGGCTTTGCGCTCGATGGACAGATTCCTCGCGGATATCTCAGCGTCCGCCCGCCATCAGCCGAACCCACTGCTCGTATTGCTCGGGGGTGTCGATGCCGTGGAAGGCCGCCCGACCGACGGCCATGGCGATCGGGAAGCCATGTTCGAGCACGCGAAGCTGCTCAAGCTGCTCGGTCTCCTCGAGCGGCGTCGGCGAGAGGCTCAGGAAGGTCGCCAGAAAGGCCCGCCGGTAGACATAGAGCCCGACATGCTTGAGCGGACCGGCTTTCGGGCGGGCGGCGGCGGAGGCAGCGAGGTCCTTGGCCCGGTCCCGCCAGTGCGGAATCGCCGCTCGGGAGAAGTAGAGGGCGGTCCCCCCGGCAGAGAGGACGACCTTGACCAGGTTCGGATCGGTCGGGTCCTCGTCGGGGCCGAAGGGGCTCGCGATCGAGGCCATCGGGGCGTGCGGCGTGCGCCGCAGGGCCTCGACGGCGGCGTCGATCAGTTCCGGTTCCATCGCCGGCTCGTCGCCCTGGACATTGACGATGATCTCGGCGTCGAGCGTCGCCGCGACCTCGGCGATGCGCGAGGTCCCGTTCGGGTGATCGCCGCGGGTCATGACGGCCTCGCCGCCGAAGCCCCGCACCGCGTCGAGGATCCGGGTGTCGTCGGTGGCGACGATGATCCGGTCGAGGATCCGGCTCCGCGCGGCCTGTTCGCAAACATGCTGGATGAGCGGCTTGCCGGTCTTCGCCGCGAGCGGCTTGCCGGGGAAGCGCGTCGAGCCGAACCGGGCCGGGATGACGGCCACGACGCTCACCGGATCAGCCCCCGAGATCCTTGCGAAGCTGCTCGATTTCCTTGCGCCGATCGCGAATGTCGCGATAGCCGATGTTCGTCCGCACGATCGCCGAGCAGATGTCGAAGGCTTCCTTCGCCTCGGCCGGCGACCGTTCCGCCTTGGCGAGTTCGATCAGGGCGAGCATGAGTTCGTAGCGAATGTCGAGCTCGACTTCCCGCGATGTCGCGTCGATGGAGCCGAGCGCCTCGCGGAACTCCTGGATCGCCTCGCTGTGCCATCCCATCGCCGCGAAGCAGCGGCCGAGCATGTAGGTCGCGCGGACGCGATACTTGCCCTCCTCCTTCGCGCTCTGGAAATTCCCCATGGCGTCTTCGTAGTTGCCGAGCTCGTATTCGATACGCCCGAGGTCGACCTTGAGGCCGCGGTCGGTCGGATACTTCTGCACCCGCTCGCGCAGCTCCTTGCCTTCGATCTCGCGGAGTTCCTTGGTCAGGTCGGCGAGTTCGCTCTTGAGGATGAGGTCGGTCGGCTGGGCGTCGGAGCGTTCCTTCGCCGCCTGCACGCGACGGCGCATCTGGGTGATGCGGATGTCGCCGGCCATCATGCGGAAGCGATATTCGCCGAGCCGCTCGTAGCCGGTGATGTAGACGGCGTGGGCAGCCTCCTCGGCCTCGGCGGTCGCCTTGCGCTTCAGGAGCTGGGCGTACTTCGAGATGGCCTCGGGGGACATCGGGTTCTCTTCAAAGTCGCGCTTGGCCCGCTCGAGGTTGCGTTCCTCGACATCGCCGCCGCCCGAAAGCGATTCCTGCTCCTCGAGGGCCCGCTGCTTCTCGGCATCCTTGATGTTCGATCGGAAGCCGCCGGACTGGGCCGCGTTCGGATTGTTGAAGCCGCCGCGCTCGATGGCCTGCTGGGCCTGGAGTTCCTTGATCTGGTTGGCGAGCTGTCCGTCGGTCGGGTCGATCTGGAGCGCCGTCTCGGCTGCCGCGAAGGCCTCGTTCCAGCATTCGAGCCGGGCGAGGTGATCCTTGAGCGCCACCCATTGACCCTTCTTCTTCACCTGCTGCTTGCGCATCATGGCCAGCACGCGCGGGGCGAGCCACTTGCCGAACTCGAGCTGACCGATGATGCCCGACGCCTCCAGCAGGTCCATCGCAAGGGAGAGGTTGTTCAGGTCGTGCATCCAGACGAACTCGGCGGTCGCGAAGCGATCGACCGGGCCGGGGCCCTGCACCTTCTTGACTTCGTCGCGGGCAGCCGGCTTGCCGCCGCCGTTGAAGTGGCGGATCGCCGCGTCGTACATCGACTCGTGGGCCGCCATGTTGTGCGGGTCGAGCTTCATGCCCATCGCCAGGCAGAACATCGCGTAGGGGTAGTTCTGCTGCCCGATCGCCACGCGGCCGTGGTTGAACCACTTGCCGGCCTTCTCCGGGTCGGGTTGGAAAGCGCCTGCCGCGCCGCCGGCAGCCGACTTGCTCGCGTCGGTCGAGGAACCGTCTTTCTTCTTGAAGAAGTTCAGCACTGGTGGGGACCTGGGGAAAGCGGAAGCCGGCGACCGTCCGGTCCTTGGGGGCGGGACCGATCGCGAAACGGAAAGCGTATCGCGAAAGCGGCTCCCGCGGGAGTCACCGGGTCGTCATGACGCCCCCCAAGGTTGAGGCGAATTCAGTGGATCGCCGCGGTCGGTCCGGTAGGGATGCTTCCGCACGCTGGCGTCGTCGGTTCCGGAGGCTCTTGCCTTCGACCATGCTCCTCGGGCGATAGCATGCAAGTCTATGGCCTCGGAGTCATCGACTGGGCGTTCGATCGTTGTCTATCCGGACCCGGTCCTCCTTCGCAAGGCGGCGCCGGTCGAACGGATCGATTCCTGGGTGCGGGACCTCGTCGACGACATGGTCCGGATCATGCGGGATCTCGACGGCGCGGGCATCGCCGCCCCGCAGGTGGGCGAGAGCGTCCGCATCTTCGTCGTGGAGGGGCGGGACGCGACCGAGTCAACGCCGGCCGAACCCCTCGGCGTCTACATCAACCCGATCCTGAGCGCGCCAACGGGAGCGGTCGAGCCCTACGAAGAGGGGTGCCTGAGCCTTCCGGAGATCCGAGCCGACATTCGGCGGCCGCCGACCATCACGATCACGGCGATGGATCTCGAGGGTCGAAGCTTCACCCGAACGAGCGGCGGGTTCCTGGCCCGCGTCTGGCAGCATGAGTTCGACCACCTCGAGGGAACGCTCATCACCGATCGCATGACCGCGATCGACAAGCTGGCTTGCCGCAACCAGATCAAGACCCTTCAGGCCGACTGGGATGCCGAGCATGCTCCGCCACCGGCGCCGCCACCCGAGGCAAGCGGGAAGCGAAGCGGTTTTCTCCGGGGATTCAAGCGCCGATGAGCGATCGCGATCGACGCAGGATCGTCTTCTTCGGGTCCGGCGCCTTCGGCCTGCCGACGCTCGAGGCGCTGAGCGAGGCACGCTCCGCCTACGAGGTGGCCTTGGTCGTGAGTCAGCCGGATCGCCCCGCGGGTCGCGGACGGGCCCTGACGCCGACGCCGGTCGCCGGCTTCGCGGCCGGACGCGGAATCCCGGTGCGAAAGCCGGAGAACGCCAATGCCCCCGAGGAGATCGCGGCGATCCGAGCCGCCGGTGCGGAGGCCTTCGTGGTCATCGCCTTTGGGCAGAAGCTCTCCCCGGAACTCCTCGGCGACACCTTCGCCATCAATCTGCACGCTTCGCTCCTGCCCGCCTATCGCGGAGCTGCGCCGATCAACTGGGCCTTGGTCGAAGGGCGCGACGAAACGGGCATCAGCGTGATCGGCCTCGCCCAGCGCATGGACGCGGGGCTTGTCTATGCGACGCGCCGGACGCCGATCGGCGCGACCGAGACCTGCGGAGAGCTGCATGACCGCCTTGCGGTGCTCGGCGTTCCCGCGGTGGTCGAAACGCTCGATGGCTTCGCCCGCGGCTCGCTCGTCGGCGTGCCCCAGGATGAACGGCTCGTCTCGAAGGCTCGGAAGCTTCGCAAGGAAGATGGTCGCATCGATGTGACCAAGGCGTCGGCCCGGGCGCTGCGGGGTCGGATTCACGGCCTTAATCCCTGGCCAGGCTGCGACTGTTGCGTCGATGGGCAGGTCGTTCGCCTGCTCCGGGTGCGCGATGAGCCCGACCGGGCCTCGGGTGCCGGCGATGGCGGTCGTGCGATTCCCGGGACGATTCTTGAGGATGGTTCGATCGCCTGTGCTGCCGGACGGCTTGTCGTCCTGGAGATCCAGCCGCCGGGTGGTCGGCCGATGACGCTCGACGCCTACCGTGCCGGTCGGCCATGGCGAGCCGGTTCGGTCGTGACGCCGCTGCCCCAGTCGCCGGCGGAGGAGAGTGGCGTATCCGGTGGTGGCGCTCCGGAGCGCGACCGCTGAACGCCACACGAGACCATGCGAGCGCTCGTTCAATTGCTTCTTCCCTTCCTCAAGCCGACGACGGCCCCAGCGGCCGATCGTCCGTCGGCGAAGGATGAGGCGGTCACGCTCGCCGGTTCCTCCGAGCGAGAGGTGCGGGCCCAGCGAAGCAAGGTAGCGGGGCGAAGCGAGCGAACCGGGCGAAGCAAGCGAACAGCGGCTGCGGGCGCAGCGCGACGGACGAAGCGCCCGTCACCGACGGCGCTTCGTCAGGCGAGCTATGACGCGCTCGTGGCGGAGATGAAGTCGGCGTATGGCTTTCGCGTGCGAGCGTGGCGGCGCTCGATGTCTGGCTGCGCGTGGGAGGTCATCTACCGCGACGGGCGGCGGCAGCGCATGCTCGAGTCTCCCTATCCGAAGAGCCCGCTGAGTTGCGCGATTTTCCTCCACGAGGTCGGGCATCACGCGATCGGCCTCGGGGCGGTGCGGCCGCGCTGTCTCGAGGAGTTGCGGGCGTGGCAGTGGTCGCTCGCGGCGATGGAAGCGCGGGGGCTCGAAGTCGACGAGCGCGTGCGTGACCGCTTCCGGCGCTCGATGGAGTACGCGGTCGCGAAGGCTGCGCGGCGCGGGATCAAGTCGCTGCCAGACGAACTGCTGCCCTATCTTCGCCAGCGGGCGTGATGGGGCAGGGAGGCTGGCTGGACTAGGCCAGAATCGATATGAGCGACACCGAGCCGCCGGGCAGCGCCTGCGGCGGGGTCGTGGTGGATGCGTACGCCTGCTGAACCGACGCGAAGCCGGGCGTTGCGGCGGGCGCAGCGATCGTCGGACCGAGCCGCGGGGCTGGCGTTCCGAAGGGGCCCGGGAGCGGCTTTGGAAGAAGCAGGGCGAGTTTCTGCTGCTGGGCGAAGGAGGCGTAGGCAGCGAGGAGGGCGACGCGAAGGGCGAGGATCTCTTCGAGGAGTGCCTGCTGGGCTGAGGCCGCGGAGTTCGGTTGCATCCCTGTCGACAGACCGCTGCTTGGGAAGGCCGCCGAAGGCGAGCTGCGGTCTGTCGAGAGGGACGCGTATCCGAACGCTGGCGTCTGGAAGCTGATGAGTGTGCCGAAGGTGACGCCGCCGCTGGCCGAGCCGGTCACGCGGCTCGAAGGGTTCGCCGGCGAAGCGGTCCGTGACTGGATGGGACCGCCGACGGGAGGCGGAACCAGCATGGTGCGTGCATCTATTCGGTTGAGCTCCATCGCGAAAGGGAACATCGCGAGGGGCGTGCCAGGCCGTTGGAACCGAGCGCGGCGGCGACGGTCGACGGCGCTGGCATCGTCGATAAGATCCGCCTGGAACAGCGCGTCGCCGCAGTCTTGGGCGGCGCCGTCGCGATGCGGGGCCCGGCATCGACTGCGTTGCGGACGGGGCCGAGGGAGGCCGTTTGGTCGGGCGCGTCGCCCGCACGCATCAGGTGTTGCGTGAACGCAACGGGCGTGTTCTTCGAAGCGTCAGATTGATCAGCGATGCGCACCGACGACCTCGACTATCCGCTCGACGAAACGCTCATCGCGACCGCTCCAGCCGAGCCGCGCGACAGCGCCCGACTGCTCGTCTACGAGCGTCGCACCGGAGCGATCCACCATCGTCGGGTGTCGGACCTTCCCGAGTACCTCCGTCCCGGTGACGCGATGGTCGTGAACGAGACCAAGGTCATGCCCGCCCGGATCAAGGCGGTGCGCGCACCGGCCGGGGAGCTCGAGCACGCGGTGCAGGAGAGCGGTGGGGGCGCCCGCATCGAGGGGCTTCTGCTCGAGCGACGCGGGCCGCGGCAGTGGCTTGCGCTTCTGCGGAACACGAAGCGGGTTCGCGAGGGCGAACTGCTCCGGCTGATCGGGCCTCGGCCGACGGAAGGCTACGGCCTTCGATTCCTGCGCCGCGAGGGCGAGGGTGCGATCGTTGAGCTGGAGGGCGGGGCGAGCGCCGAGGAGGTCTTGGAACGCGTCGGGTGGACGCCGCTTCCCCCGTACATCACCCGGGCCCGTCGCGAGCGGCGGAGTTCGGCGGATCCGGCTGAAGGAGTAGCGGCTGAACGAGTGCCGGCCGAAGGAGTGCCGGGTGCAGTCGTCGAGGGGCTCGAGGATGACCCTGCGGCGGGTTCCGACGAGGACACGCTCGACGGTGAGGATCGCTCGAGCTACCAGACGGTGTATGCCCGCGAGACGAACATGCCGAGCGTCGCCGCGCCGACGGCTGGTCTGCACTTCACGCCGGCGCTCCTCGAACGGATCGGGGCGCTTGGCGTTGAGCGGATCCCCGTAACCCTACAGGTCGGCGCCGGCACCTTCAAGCCCGTCGAGACGGAGCGACTCGAGGAGCACCGCATGCACACGGAACGCTGTCTCGTGACGGCCGATGCGCTGCGCCAGCTTCGGAATGCGGTGGCTCGCTCGCGGGCGGGTCAGGGGCGCGTCGTGGCGATCGGGACGACCAGCGTGCGGACGCTCGAGTCGATTCCGGCGAGCGCGCTTGAGGCCGGGTTCGTCGACGGAGCGACGGGAGAGGCGGCGGGCGAGTCGCTCCTCTTCGAGACGGACATCCTCATCGCGCCGGGCTCGAGGCTGCGCGTGGTGGATGTGCTGATGACGAATTTTCATCTGCCGCGGTCTACGCTCATCGCCCTCGTCGCTGCGTTCATCGGCCTCGAGGAGGTTCGGCGGGTCTATGCGGTCGCGACGGCGGAGCGCTATCGTTTTTATAGTTATGGCGACGCGATGCTGATCGTGTAGCGCTTCCGAAAAGATAGGCGAGCGGCGTGTGACGGACGAGCATCTGATGGCTAAGGAGACATGCCGCGAGCGTCAGTGTGACGGAGAGGGCGAGCTTCGCCGTCCAATGCATGTCGACATCGAGCAGCCGGTACTGGATCGCAAAGAGAATCGGCAGATGCACGACATAGGTCCAGTAGGAGGCATCGTTCAGGGAGGCGAGCATCGCATGGGAGCGATGAAGAAGCCTGCGGCCGAGGCCCAGGCAGGCGAGCGTCATCCAGACGCTGATGATGGCCTCGAGGAGAGCGATCGGCCACGCTGCCCCCGCGAAGGCCTGCTCCGGCGCCTGGTTCGTCACGAGCGTGAGGAAGAGCGCGTAGAGCGGCAGGCTGCAGGCCACGAGCGCAACGCTTGGTCGCGTGCATCGCTCAATGAGCGCAGGGTGCGTGCGCATCAGGTGCCCGAGCGTGAAGAACGCGCCGTAGAAGGCGATCGCCCAGAACTGCGGTAGCACGCTTTCGGGAGCGGGATGGGGAGCCGGTACCGATGCGAGCGCGGGCGCGAGGAGAAGGGGCAGTCCGCCGATGATCCAGGCCGTCGGCAGGGCCGCGATCCGCGCGCCGACGCGCTGGATGCCCAGGCTTCGCGTGATCCAGCAGAGTAGGACGAAGAGCATGATGTAGTAGAGGAACCAGAGATGGCTCGTGCCCGGCGGATGCGCCGGCAGCGGGCCGCTCTCCTGCATGCGTCGAAGCCACGCGAGGAGAGGCGAGGGCTCGAGGGCCGTGGCGGCCGCGTGAAGCGTCAGCCAGCTCAGCGAGGCGTGTACGAGCGGTGCGAAGAGGAGAAGGGGCACGCCGATGCGCAGCGCCCTTTGACGCACCATGCCTCCGAAGCCATGTCGTTCGACCTGAAGGGCGGTGAAGTAGCCAGCCAGGAGGAAGAAGAGCGGCATGCGAACAAGGTGGAGAAGCCAGATCACCTGATCGACGATGGCCGCGTTCTGGCGGTCAGCCGTCGGGAAGACCGGGTGCGCGAGCGGGCTGTAGGCCAGGGCTGCGTGAAAGAGAACGCCGGCGAGCATGGCCACGGCCCGCAGGTTGTCGAAGTCATGGTGGCGTTCGTGCGTCTGCATGGCGCGGCTTTCCTCATGTCACGCCGTCGCGCAGCGTGAGCGGCGCCGCCGGCCCGTACTCGGCGCGGCGTGCGGCAACGGAGGTTCGTTCCGTCGGGTGTTTGGATAGCAGGCCGCTCAGAAACTCCATTCGGGCTGCGGCCAAGCCTGATGGGCCATCCGCGGCGTCGATGCGACTCGCGGTATTTCGGCCAATATCGCTTCGTCGCATCTCCTTGCGGCTGACCCATCAGGCTCGCCCTCGCCTTCGAAGCGAGTTCCTGAGCAGCCTGCTAGAAGAACGACTGCTTGCGGCAGTGGAACCAGGCGCTGGCGAGGATCACGGCCGCGCTGCCGACGAGTTGCCCGGCGAGCATGAGCGCCAGCGGGAGGCTCCACAGGATCGTGTCGGTGCGTGCGGCGTCACCGATCGCAGGAATCTGGCCGAGCAGCATGAGCAGGGGATTGACCAGGAGCATCGTCCCGATCATGACGAAGATGTTCCATCCCTCCGACTCGACCGCCATGGCGACGCTGAGCGAGACGCTGAAGGCGAGCAGGATGTGGCCGAAAACCGGGAGGGCGAGCACGACGAGGCCGTTCGGCAATGGCGTGAACGCGATCACCGCGATGGTTCCGAGGGCGATGATCAGGAAGGGAATGCCGAAGATGACGAGATTGCCGATCAGCTTCGCCAGATGGAAGTCGAGCGGCGAGACCGGCAGGCTCATCACGAAGGGGAGCGTGTGCTCCTTGCGCTCGGTCAGAAGCGAGTTCGAGATCGTGAAGCAGGCGCATGCGACCAGCACGACGATCAGGAGGAGCGATCCGATGTAGAAGCTCCATGGGCGCGCCATGCCAAGGAGGCAGAGCGCGAAGATGCCGGCGGCGACAGTGGCGGCGAGTTGGCGCTCGAACAGCTTCCAGTCCTTCAGGACGAGCAGCTTGATGATCGGAAGATGGATGGCGGGGGGCTTCATGGTCGGTCTCCCGAGCGGACGGTTGCGACGAAGATGTCCTCGAGATTCATCGGGTGTTCGCCATGCACGGCAAGGCCGTTGGCTTCGAGAAGGGTTCGCACCTCCGGCGAAAAGCCGCTGGCGCGGATCTCGAGCAGCGAGCCGTTCCGCTGCGTGGCGGCGAGTCCCGGCAGCGATGCCCGATCGGGCGTCCACGCGCCTTCGCAGACGATGCGGCGCCAGGACTCGAGGAAGCTCTCCTTGTCCTGGGACGCGAGGACGCGGCCTTCGTGCAGGAAGGTGATGGTGTCGGCGATCTGCTCGATGTCGTGGGTGTTGTGCGAGGAGAAGAGCACGCTTCGGGACTCGTCGCGGAGGACTTCGGTGAGCGCCTCCAGCACTTCGGCGCGGGCGACGGGATCGAGCCCGGTCGTCGGCTCGTCGAGGAGCAGGAGACGCGGTCGGCGAGCGAGGTTCAGGAGGAGCAGGGCCTTGACCCGTTGGCCGTGCGAGAAGCCGCCCACCGGCTGATCGATGCGCAGGTCGAAGCGGCGAATGAGCTCGCTGGCGTAGGTCTCGTCCCAGGTCGGATAGATCGCGCGGATCAGCTCGATATGCCAGCGGAGGCTCTGCGTTCTGTAGAGACGCATGTCCTCGGCGGCGAATCCGATGTCGCGCTTTGCGGCGACCTGCTCGCCGGGCATGGTGCGGCCGAGCACCTCGACCTCTCCGGCGTCGGGGCGCAGGAGTCCGACGAGGAGGCGCAGGAGCGTGGTCTTGCCGGCACCGTTGACGCCAACGAGGCCCATGATCTGCCCTTCCGGGAGCGTCAGATGAATGTCGCTCAGGGCGAAGTCCGGATAGCGTTTGTGGACGCCCGTGAGCGTGAAGGCAGCGGTCATGTCTGGTTCCTTCGACTGCGTTCGGATGGTGGTGAGGGGGCCGCTTCGAGCAAGCGCAGAAGTTCCTTGCGGGTGAGGCCAAGTCGCTGCGCGCAGGTGAGAAGGCCGCGAAGATGCGTTTCGAGTTCCTCGCGGAGGAGGGCACGCGGAGCGTCAAGCGACTCGGCGACGAAGGAGCCCTTGCCGTGGCGGGTGAGAATCACGCCGGATCGCTCGAGCTCCTCGTAGGCTCGCTTCACCGTGATCACGCTGATCTGGTTGGCGCTGGCCAACTCGCGAATCGATGGAAGCGGGCTTCCGGCAGGCCATGTGCCAGCGACGATCAGCGCGCTGACCTGGTCGATCACCTGCTGGTACATCGGGCTGGCGTCGCTTGCGGAGAGGAAGAGCCGGGCGTTCATGGTGGCGTGTGCATGCTGTGTATAAACACTATACACAGTAAGGGGCGGGCGTCAAGCAGGTGTCGCGCAGCGTGCGCGAAATTCGTCGATGCTCCGAAGCGAGGAGGGGGATCGAACGGCGACGACGAGCGGGGAGCGCGTCGCGGACCGTGATGCGGTCGCGCGCGTGGGCGGCGGTGATGGCGCGTGGTCCACGGTCGCGGGCCGGTTTGCACTGCCCGCTGCTCGCGTCGGGTTGCGTCGGGTTGCGTGGCCGTGCTTCGGATCGCGTTGGCGTGTTCGGGATGGCTTCGCTCTTTGTCGCTCGCGTTGCCTCTCGGGACGCCGCGTCGCATCGCTTCCCGTACTGCGGCTGAACCGCTGCGGGAGGGTCGCTGGCGTTCGAGCGCGGCGTCCGACCTGGGGCGTGGCGGTTGAAGGCGGGGCGCGTTGGTGCGGCGCGAAGGATGCTGCTTGGGCGGGGGCTCGTTGGTCGTCGGCGTCCGGGACGCAGATCGAGTGAGTAGACTCCAGACCGTTGACGGGAGGCTGGCGACGCGGGTCGACGGTCCGTTCCGGCCGGCAACCGTTGGGTGTGTTGCCGTCGTCGACGCGACGGGATGATCCTCCGAGTCGAGTCGGTGGTCGCTCTGAGGCAGCCGTTCGCTGCGACGCAGGGTTCGTTGGCGCGTGTGCTTGGACGGGTGCGGATGCGGGACCGGTCGGGGCATGGGAGCAGACGATCTATGGGCAGAATCAACGAGACTTTTGACGCTGCGAGACGGTCCGGACGCGGAGTCGTCATGCCGTTCATCACGGGCGGGGATCCCTCGATGCAGGCGACGGTCGAGCTGCTCGGTGCGCTAGGTCGCGCTGGAGCGGGAGCGGTCGAGATTGGCATCCCATTCAGCGATCCGATTGCGGATGGGCCCGTGATCGCCGCATCGATGCATGAAGCGCTCCAGCGCGGCGTGACCCCACAGGCCATCTTCGAGGCGCTGCGCGGCCATGTCGGTGCACGAAGCGAGAGGAGTGTTGGCCGGGAGGCCGCTCGTCAACCGGGTGCACTGTCGAGAGACCATTCAGCGGCCGCAAGCCCGCCGACGGTCGCGATGGTGAGCATCTCGATCGTCCACCGGGTCGGTGTCGACCGATTCATCGACCGTCTCGCCGAGGTGGGACTCGATGGGATCATCGTGCCAGACGCCGACCTCGCCTCCGCTGGCGGGATCGCAGCGCGATGCGATCGGCATGATCTCGCCTGCGCGTTCCTCGTCGCGCCGACCTCGAAGCCGGACCGGGTTCGGGCGATCGTCGATCTCTGCCGCGGATTCGTCTACCTCTTGGCCCGAGCCGGCATCACCGGTGAGTCGCAGCCGGCGCGCCCGAACCCGAACCCGAACCCGAATCGGAACCCGACCCCGACCCCGGCCATCGGAAGCCCGGCGCCGGGAACCACGATGACGGGGTCATCGACGGGAACGACGACCGCTGGCACAACGACGCCGACGAACGCCTCGCAGCCCCCGCTCCGACGACAGGTGGACGCAATCCGAGCAGCCAATCCCACCATCCCGATCGCAGCTGGCTTTGGCATTGCGACGCCCGAACATGTTCGAGCGACGCTCGCGGAGGTCGACGGCGCAATCGTCGGGTCCGCCCTCGTACGCCGCATCCAAGAGGCCGTCCGCGCCGGTCGCGATCCGATCGCCGAAGCGGAGAGCTTCGTTCGGTCGCTCGTCGAAGCCGCCTCGGCCGTCCGACGCGCATAGCAGGCTCCTCGTGTGGTGTTCCAGAAATTCGCTTCCATTGCGACGGCCCTGTCCGCGTCGGGCGGTGTCGCCGCTCCTCGCCGTATGACTCCATACGCCTCGTCGCGGCTCCTTGCCAGCCGCGAACAAGTCGCGCCGCACTGTTCGCGAATTTCTGGAACACCACACTACGCTCTGCAGTCGAAGCTCTCTCCGAGCTGGTCCGGAGCTCCGCTTGCCTCATCGCGCAGAGCGGAGGTGCCGCGCGAGCGAGGCTGCTCGAGATCACATCTCCACGCGTCCCATCGCGGTTCACTCCGGCTCGCGCTGTGCCAACCTGCACTGCGCTGACCCAACCTGCACCGCGCTGTCCCTGCCTGCTCCAAGCTGACCCAAGCTGACCCAAGCTGCCCCAAGCTGAAAGAGACGCCAGCCGCAGCTCACACGGCTCAACACGCTAGGAACGCGTCGTGCAGTGACATGCCGCGGAGCTCGGGGGAGCTCGCTGGCGACGCCGTGAGGCCAGAGCTTCACCTCGATCGCCCAAGTCAATACCGACGGAGCACTCCGACGACCACGCCCTGGATCGAGCACTCCCGCACGATGATCGGCGCGAAGTCTGGATTCGCGGGCTGGAGTCGGATCGAGCCATCCTTCTCACGGAAGAAGGTCTTCAGGGTCGTCTCGCCGTTTGGCAGCAGCGCGACCACCCGTTCGCCGTTGCGAGCCGTATCGCGACGCTCGACGATGACATAGTCCCCGTCGAAGATGCCCTCGTCCCGCATGGAGTGACCGTCAACCTGGAGCGCGAACATGTTCCCGCGCTGACCGCGCCGCGGGCCAAAGACCTCTTCGAGCGACAGTGTGTCGTCCTGGGCGAACTTCTCGATCGGATAGCCAGCGGCAATCCGTCCGACCAGCGGGAAGCTCAGCCGCTGCCGCGAGCCAGCCTCGTTTGGGAACGCGCCTGCTGTTCCCTCTGACCCGATCAGCGTTCCCGAATCGCTTGCCTGGAACTCCACTCCACGCGCCGCGCCGGATACCGTGTTCGATCCTGCTGCTGCACCGGCCGAGAGAGCCGCCTGACCTCCCGGGACGACGACATCATCGGGGATCGAAAGCGAGCGGGCCTTGTTGGGATTCCGAACCAGGGCGCCCTTGGAGATGAGCGACTCCACATGCTCGAAGATCGTCACCTTGCTTACGCCGAGGCGATCGGCGATCTCCTGCATGGTGGGGGAGTAGCCGAACTGAGCTCGCCAGTCGCGGATGAGTTGGAGGATCCGTAGCTGCTTGGGTGTGAGGTTCATCGGAGGCTTCCCGGAGAGATGGACGACGAAGCGGTCATGCACATGGCGGAAGAGGCTGCGCCAACCAGCGGCATGGAGCCGCTTGCGAAGAGTGTCGGTTGCTCACGAGTCGAACGAAGCCGCTCGTCTGCGCAGCCTCGCGTGCTCGCCGCCTGAAGGGATCGAAGCGAAGGATCGCGATGGGGCCGGTCGGGCAGCGACGATCCGACCGATGCAGATCGGCGCGAGCGCGACCTCTGGCTGGCGGTGTTCTTCGAGAAGCCGCGCTGCGATGTCTGCACGGACTCGATGGCCATCACAAGCGAGGCATGCGCTCGCTGGATGTGCCGAGTCTGCCGCCAGAGTTCCTTGGAGGCTCGCACCATCGCAGCGTGCTGCTCGGCGAGGGAGCGCTGGGAGGCGTCGGCCCCCTCATCGCCCGCTGCATGCAGATTCTCGGCGACCACTGCGGCCAAGCGATCCGACTCCGCATCCAACGAAGTTGGAGTGTCGGAGGGAACCGGTCGTACCCTCGGGCCACGCACACCTGCGTGCATTGCTGCTTCGCGAGGGACATTCGGGCCAACGGATGACGCGCCAGGCTGATCCGACGCACGATCGATCAGGCGAGTGGCGAGTGGCCGGGCTGACAGGGCTGTGGAACGCGCCGATGACCCCGCCGATGATCTCGCATGAGGGTCGTTTGCTCGAGCGTCATCCTCTCGAAAGACATCGACGAGCGAGCGACAGATGCTTGCAGTCCGCCGGGCCAACGGTTGAAACCACCTGCTCGCCTGCCCAAGCGGGATGGACCAGCCGCAGCTCGCTGCCCGATCGATTGACTTGAGCTCTGACGGTGAAGCTGCCCGGCGAGAACCGAGGAGAAACGCGAGCGTCGAAGCAACGAGGGCGACGACGCCGGCAAGAGCCGAGACGACTTGCGACCGAGCGCACCAAACTCCCCGCTGCACTGCGCGGCCCATCGTGACGGAGAGCGCTCCGACGCGCTCGGCCATCGACGCTGCGAGTTGGTCGAAGAGGACGGCTTCGCCTGTCTCGCTACGGTCTTCGATGCTGCTATCGCTTGCATATGCCACCCGCTGAAAGCAGCCCCCAGGCCCGAGCAGCACCAGCGGGAGGACCTCGCGGGCCGGCGCCGGGGACGCGGGGGCGGGTGAGACGGCAGGCGGGTCGGCGTGCGGGGCACTCTCTGGCGAGCGCGAACGCTGGGCAGCGGTGGTTTGGCAGAATCGCGGCTGGCGAGAAGATGAAGCGTGCGAACTGGACATGGAAGTGGGCATGGCAGACATCCGTGCTGCGAACGATCACCGTCGTGGTGTCGGCGGACTGCCTCGATGCGCACCGCTTAACTGCACCGTGTGCATCGTGGCCTGAGCTTGATCGGCTCTTGTTTGGGATCCGCTCCAGTATCTGTTCGGTGGATGTTACCCGAACGGATCCCCTCTGCAAGTCCCTTGGCCTGATTTTGTTCGGGTTTGCCACATTCTCGCTCATCGACCGCCGGGGCGGGGGCAAGAGGGGCCGTCGCCGCCCAGCCGTCGGCGGCGCTCTTCGGCGGCCGCCCCCCAACCTGCGAGGATGGACGCGGATGGACCCCTCCATGGATCGCACTGCCTCGCCTCGTTGCTCGACCGTTTCCGCTGGCCCCGCGTCCGGGGTCACTCAGGCCGCTCCACTGTCAGGTCGCGCATCGCGGCCTGTGACGACCGATTGGCCGTCGCCGCTTCCGGAGGAGTGGCGGCGATGCTGGCCCCTTGACGATCGTTACACCTTCCTGAATCACGGGTCGTTTGGCAGCGTCCCGACTCCTGTACTCGAGGCGCAGCGCCGCTATCGGGATCTCGTCGAGGCTCGCCCGATCGAGATCCTCGGACGGCGCGTGCGCGAACTGCTCGCTCCCGTGAAGGAGCGACTCGCCCAGTTCCTCCGCACCGACGCGCCGGGGATCGGCTTCGTGGGTAACGCCACCGAGGGTGTCAACGCCGTCCTGCGGTCCATCGATTTTCGACCGGGCGATGTGCTGCTCACGACCGATCATGTTTATCGAGCGGTGCTTCAGGCCATGCGATTCGTCGCCCGTCGTGCGGGCGCTGAGGTGCGCATCGTGCCGATTCCGCTGCCGACCAGCGGTCAGGAGGAGATCGTTGAGCGGATCGCGAACGCGATCGACGCGCGGGTGCGGCTCGTGGTGGTGGACCACATCACCTCGCCGACCGCCGTCGTCTTTCCGGCCGCTCGCATCGCTGCGCTCTGTCGCGAGCGCGGCGTCGAGTGCCTGATCGACGGAGCGCACGCGCCGGGGATGCTTGACCTCGATCTTGGCGCGATCGGTGCGACCTACTACACGGGCAATCTGCACAAATGGGTCTGCGCGCCGAAGGGCTCCGCATTTCTTTGGGCCGACCCGGCGCGCCGCTCGACCGTGCATCCAAATATCGTCAGCCATTTTTTGGATGAGGGATTCGACGCAGAATTCGATTGGCAGGGAACGCGGGACATCAGCGCATGGCTGGCCATTCAGGACGCCATCGGCTTCTTCGAGCCGGTCGGCTGGGGGCGCGTTCGGGCGCACAATCGCGAACTCGCGTTTGCCGCTCGCTCACTCCTGCACGCCGCGATGCATCGGCGGGCAGCCGATCCGCGGGAGCCGCTGACCCCGGAGGGCGATCGCTCGCTGCTCGGATCGATCGCCACCATTGAGCTGCCGGCGAGCAGCGCCGGGCGATGGCCGCATGTCGAGGCGCTTCAGGCCGACCTGTACGAGCGGGAACGCATCGAGGTCCCGATCATCGATTGGGGCGGGCGGTGGCATGTGCGGATTTCCGCCCAGGTCTACAACCGTCCGGAGCAGTATCGGCAACTGGCCGATGCCCTCGAGGCTCGCGTCTTCACCTGAATCGGGGCCCGCGGCGAACCGATAACGGAGTGTGGTGACGAATCTCCGCATGCTCCTGTCGGTCGCCGGCGTCTCCGCCCTCCTCGGTGGTGCGGCGATCTCGATCGCGTGGTTCGGCCGTCTCGAGTCGGCGTCGGGCGAGCGACGGGGAGCGACCGGACTCTCCGACGAGCCGCCGACGATCTCGGTCGCGGTGGCCATCGGCATGGACCGACGGGAGGTGCCCAGGCCGGCGTGGATCGCCCGGCAGGCCTCGATCGGAACGCGCGAGGACATCCGGCGCGAGGGGGCGCTCATCCTGCACAAGGTGCTTCAGATGCGTCATCTCGAGCGGCCGCCGAAGGTCCTCCAGGCGAACACCACGCTCATCTACGCCGAGACGGATGAACTCCTCGCCCGTGTCGATGACGCCCTCGACGGTCGCGTCGAGGTCAAGCCGGGCATCGATGCACTCTTCGCGCTGGGAAGGCTCGCGCCCGTGCGTCTCGTTCGGCTTGGGCCCGATGGACGCGTGCGAAGCGTCGAGGACGCGCGCGTGAGCTTCGTCGGATTCAGCTTCGAGGAACGGGCCGGTCAGTAGTCCGACGCCTCACTCATCTTCCTCGATCGCCTTGCGCTCGAGCTCCTTCGCGCGGGCGACGCGATCGCGCTCGGCGGAGCGCTCGGTCAGCACCGGCAGATATTCCTCGCGATACCAGCGCTGCCACGCGGCGATGTCGTAGCCGAAGCGATCGGTCGGCTGGCCCCAGTCGGAACTCGAGAGGGCGACGAGGGCGTGGTGAATCTCGGTGCGATAGGTGACGACGACGGCGTCCATCACGCGGAAGACGACGCCTTCCCCGATGACGCCGATGATCGGCTGAAACGCGCCGGAGTTGTCGCCGACGACGGGCACGAGATTCTGGACATAGGAACGCTGCGTCTGAATCGCGATCCAGGCGAGGTCACCGGTGTTCTCGCGCTCCCGCTCGGTCGCTTGGGCGGCGATGAGCAGGGGAATGGCCTGCGTCGCGCCGATCGCTCCGGCGAGCGAGCCTGCACGATTCGCGACCAGATCGTCGGGCGATCGAAGCGCTGCGTCGAGGACGCCGAGCGTGGCGGAGGTCACCGGCTTCTCGATCCGCCGCGTGGCCTCGTGGCGCAGGTTCGGATTTGCGTCCATGATGGCCATCCAGGTCAGCGCGGCCTGGCCGGAATCGCCGAGCGAGCGAATGTGATCGAGCATCGCAAGCACGACATCGTCGCGCTCGCCGCGAAGCTCCTCGTACATCGCCGTGATCGCATTGGGGGAGCCGAACTTTCGGAGCTTCTCGAAGCCGGCCTCGCGGATCGCGGCCTTGCGCATGTCCCCGAAGTGCTCGCGGCGAATCGCCCGGATCTCGCCGGCGAGGTCGGGCGGCGTCCGCTTCGGCATCGGCTCGCGCGCGTAGCGCTCGTCCGCGCCGCGGGTCGGCGGCGTTGTGGTCAGCTCCTGGGCATCGGTCGCGGCGCCCGATCGAATCGGCTGTCCGGCTGGGTCCTTCCCGCTGGTCAACTCCTCTTCCGAAGGCATGCCCGGCGGCGGCTGGCGCGTCTCGGTGCCGGTCTGCTCGGCGGCGGCGGTGCCCGCCATGGCGGCGAGCATCAGGAATGCGACGGGGGCCGAGAGAACCGTCGAGCGACCTCGAGCCGAGCTGGTCCGAATGCGAATGCGCGGTGCGTGCGTCATGCGATGGATCTCAGGAGGATCGCGCCCAGGCGAGAGCGCGTTGGAATCGCGGGTTGCTGGCGGGACTGCGGACTCGCGTGCGCGGGGGTGCCCCCGAGAGCAGGACAGGGGCAGGGCAGGCGGCGCCCGACGGTCGCCCGTCCGGGTACCATCGGCCCGGCCGCCGCGAATATACGGCCGCGGCGGCGCGATGTCCCGAAAAATGTCGGTCATCGCGCGAATCGTTTGCCGCCCCTGAGTCACGAGGACGCCAACACATGGAAGCACGCGGACCGAGCGTGTACGAGCGACTGGGCGGAGACGAGGCCTTCTGGCGCATCGCCAAGGCGTTCTATGCGCGCGTCGATCGCGACGGGCATGGGCCCTTTCGGACCATGTTCCCGGCGGGACTCGATGAAGCGATCCGAAACCAGGCTGAGTTTCTCATCCAGTACTTCGGCGGTCCGACCACCTATAGCGATCGGAAGGGCCATCCGCGGCTGCGCATGCGTCACATGCATTTCGCGATCGATCTCGACGCCCGCAATCGCTGGATGGGCCACATGCGCGGTGCCCTGGAGGACGCGTCGATCCCCTCGCCCGAGCGGGAGGAGATGATTCGATATTTTGAAAACGCGTCGACCTTCCTCATGAACACCGACTGAACGCCGGAATCAGGCGGGTTAGCAGCCCGTGGCGAAAGTCATTCGGGCTGCGGACGAGCAGAAGGGCAGATTTCTTCGTCGGCGCAACTCGCTCGTATCGCTGCGGATACTGCTTCGTTGCGCCTCCTCGAACTCTGTCCTTCTGCCCGCCCTCGCTATCCGAAGCACTTTCGCCACGGGCTGTCAGGCCGCGGGGCGCCCGACGACGACGCCGGTGAGGCCGAGACGAGCGAGTGAGGCGTCGGCGCTGCGTCGATCGGCGAAGCGGCCGAACTGGACGACATAGAGCGTGCCGCCGTCGGGGCCGGCCTTGCTGAAGACCTTCGGTTCGCCGAGGCCCGCGCGCGAGGCGGCGGCGCGCACTTCGGTGGCCCGCTTGTCGGCCTTTGCGCGGTCCTTGAACGCGCCAGCCTGGAGGATGAAGGGGCCCGCGTCGTTGGCCGTCGCGCTGACGGCGGGGGAGCGCTGGCCGCTCGGCGGGGAGGGCGGGGCCGAGGTCCCGGCGTTCGACGATGGCGGCGTCACATTCGCGAGCCGAAACTGCTCGTCGCTCGCTCGTCGGTCGCCGAGCTCGCGATACGCGTTCGCTGCGGCGAGACGGGCCTTCCGCGCCTCCTCGCCATCGAGTCGCTCGGCGGCGCGCACGAAGCTCCGGGCGGCCTCGTTCGTGCGGCGCAGCGCCAGGAAGCTGCTTCCGAGCGTGACGCTCGCCTGTCCAGCCATCCAGCGATCGTCGCTTCGGGCCGGCTCCTCGAGCCACTGGATGGCTTCCTCATGTCGGCCGAGCCGAAAGGCGCTCATCCCCGCGATGTACGCGGATTCGAGCGAATCCTTGGTGGTGCGGGCGTCCTCGTTCGCGGTCGACGCGAGCGTCAGGGACTGCTGGTACTCGCCGCCCTCGTAGGCGCTCAGGGCTTCGCCAAGCGTGTCGCCGCCGGAGCCGCCGCAACCGACCAGCGGCAGGGCGCAACCGGCCAGCAGGAGCGAGGTGCGGGCAAGGGTCGAGATCAGGACGCCACGGACGAGCCGGGGCGAGCGAGCGAGCGCTCGAAGCAGAGCGCGGGGTGACGAGGCGGATGGACGCATGGGCGATCCTGTGGGCGCGACGGCCGGGGAGGCACGGGAGGGAACCGCCGCGTAGCGGGCGACGGAGAGCCGTATGCTATCGACGCTCGTGGGCGGTCGAGTCCAACGGTGAGCGACGCGCACCGCCCAGTGCGATCGGGCATGGACGCATCAGGTTGCGTTCGTCGGGCGGCGATCCCCCACACGGGGATCTCGGCGAAGTCGCCATTGGCCGCATCGCGTGTCACAGGCTCACCGGACGCTCGCATGGAACTCCTCTCCACCATTCGCCGTCAGCTCCTGTTCCACCCGCGCCGCATCGCCGTCACTGACGATCGGCGTGCATGGCGCGGGATCGACCTGCTCGTCGGAAGCTGGCATGTGGCGAGGGCGATCGAGCGGAGCGGGAGCCGTGGACCGGTCGCGGTGATGCTCCCGACCTCCGGACTCTTTCCGCTCGCCCTCCTCGCCGGCTGGACGCTCGGGCGAACGGTGATTCCGATCAATTATTTACTTTCCCGCAGCGACATCGAATATGTCCTCAAGGATTCGGGGGCGGACCTGCTCGTGTCGGTCCAGCCGATGCTGGACTTCATCGGCGGACCGCTGACGACCGTGCCATCGCTCAAGCTCGAGGACATTTCCTTCAAGGGCCTGCCCTGGCCGCGATGGGGCAATCCGCTCGCGGAGACGGATCTCGCGGTGCTTCTCTACACCTCGGGCACCTCGGGACGACCGAAGGGGGTCATGCTCACAGCCGCGAATCTCGCCGCGAATGTGCGGCAGATCCGCTCGTGGATCGACTTCGACGAGCGGGACAAGATGCTCGGCGTCCTGCCGCAGTTTCATTCCTTCGGCATGACCGCACTGACGCTCCTGCCGCTTGCGGTCGGCTGCAAGGTGATCTACGCGGCGAAGTTCATGCCGAAGCGGATCGTCGAGCTCGCCCGCACCGAGCGCCCGACGACGCTCATCGCGATTCCCTCGATGTACAACGCGCTCCTGATGGTGAAGGACGGAGGACCGGAGGACTTCAGCGCGGTTCGCTTCGCGGTGAGCGGTGGCGAGCCGCTGCCGGCCGCCGTCTTCGAGGGATTTCAGTCCAAGTACGGCATCACGCTGAACGAGGGCTACGGGCTCACCGAGACCTCGCCGGTCTCGAACTGGTGCCGACCGGATGAGTTTCGTCCGCGCACCGTGGGCAAGCCGCTTCCCGACATCGACCAGCGCATCGTCGGTCCCGACGGCCGCGTGCTCGGCCCCAACGAGGATGGCGAGGTCCGCATGAAGGGGCCGAATGTCATGCGCGGCTATCACAACCTTCCCGAGGAGACGGCCAAGGTCTTCGACGAGATCGGGTACTTCCGAACGGGCGACATGGGTCGCTTCGACGACGACGGATTTCTTTATATCACCGGGCGAATCAAGGAAATGCTCATCATCGGCGGCGAGAATGTCTTCCCGCGCGAGATCGAGGAGGTGCTCAACCGACATCCCTCGGTGAAGGATTCCGCGGTCGTCGGCATGGCCGACGATAGCCGGGGCGAGGTCGCGATCGCCTTTGTCGAACTGCACGAGGGCGCTGCCTTCGACGGGACCGCCCTGCGGGCCTATTGCCGCGAGCATCTCGCCCAGTTCAAGGTGCCGCGCGAGATCCGGCACATCGATGCCCTGCCGCGCAACGCGACGGGGAAGATCCTCCGAAGGCAACTCTCCGCGTCGACGCAGGGGAAGGCGAGCGGTTAGTGTGGTGTTTCAGAAATTCGCGAACAGTGCGGCGCGACATGTTCGCGGCAGGCAAGGAGCCGCGACGAGGCGTATGGAGTCATACGGCGAGGAGCGGCGACGCCGCCCGACGCGAACAGGGCCGACGCAATGGAAGCGAATTTCTGAAACACCACACGAGTGTCGATTGTCAGCAGGGGCCCCACGCCCCGAGGAGAATCGCAAGGTCCGGCGAGCCGACCGTGCCGGAGCCGTCCAGATCGGCTGCGCCGGGCTGGCCCCACGCGCCGAGGAGGACGGCCAGATCGGACGGGCCGACGGTCGTGTCGCCATCGAGGTCCGCCGGGCAATCGGGACAGGCAGCCCCCGCCGCTTGGGTGAGGGTCAGCGTGCCGCTTCCGAGGCCGCCGCCAACGCGGATGAGATAGGTCTCACCGCACTGCGCCTGCCAGAAGGCTTGGGCCGCGCCGAGCGGCAGACAACCGGCGTTGCCGTCGCAGGTCACCAGGGTCAGCGCGCCGCAGGAGCCGCCGTAGACCTCGATCGCGGAGTCGAAGGTGATGGGCTGGCCGCAGGTCGTCGCGCTCGCGAGACCCTCGACGGTCGGGGTGTAGGCGAACCAGACATCGCGCGTCGACGGGCTGCCGCCTCCTTCGATGCAACTGCTGTTCGGGGCGAGTTGGCCGTCGCTTGCGCCGAAGGTCACGAAGGGGGTCGCTCCCGGAACGATCGACAGGGCACCGGCGCACTCATCGTTCGCGGGGATCTCTGCGCAGGTCTCGATGGCGGCCTGGGCGCAGCCTCCATCCCAGTTGCTCTCACAGCAGAAGGGATCGACCGCGCAGATGCTCTCGCAGCAGGCGACATCGTTGCAGCCCGGTGACTTGTGGGGCTCGAAGCAACTCAGTCCGGCGGGCGAGCAGGGCGGCTGGCAGAGGAGATCGTTGCAGAAGACGCGAAGCACATAGCCGTCGCTGAAGCCGCACTCGATGAGCGTGTTGGCGATGTTCGGCCAGACGCCGGCGGCGACGACGATGTAGTACTCGCCGGGCGGCACGCAGACGGAGGGGCTCGCGAGCTCGAGGCAAAGCTGGGTATCGACAAAGACAGGGGCGCTCGCGAGCGGTTGGCAGCCGGTTGCGGGCAGGAGCGCAGCGAACCCTTGGAAGCCGGAGGAAAGCGTCAACTGCACCGACGCGAGGCCATCGCCGTTTGGGTCGGTCGCGGTGAAGCGCCAGACATCGACATCCTTGACGAGGCCGTTGGGGCCTTCGACAGCGCTGATCGATCCGCACGCGACTTGGCCGCAGCCGATCGACTGGAGCATGAGCTGGGGGCTCGGGAAGAAGCAGGGATCGTTGCGATTCTGCCCGCACGCTTCGGTTTCCGTGATCGATCCGCTCGGGCACTCGGGTTGGCAGAGTCCGACGCAGGTTTGGGCGGCGATCGCGGCGCAAAGCGAGTCCCAGGAGACATCGCAGCAGCTTGGGCTCACCGCGCAGACCGTCTCACAGCAGAGGGCGTCATCGCAAGCGGCGCTCGCGTGGGGCTCGAAGCAGCTCTCGGTGCCCGGCCCGCCGCAGACGCCCGGGTCACCGATGTCGCAGACGAGCTGGGCGAAGAGGACGCAGGAGAAATCCCAGCGGACATCGCAGCAGAAACTGTCGATCGCGCAGACCGCATCGCAGCAGAGCCCGTCATCGCAGGCCGGCGTCTCGTGCGGCACGAGGCAGCTCAGGCTGACCTGCGCTCCGCAGAGTCCGATGCAACTCACCTCAGCGGTCTGCACGCATGCGGCATCCCACGCTGAGGAGCAGCAGGTCGGGTCGGTCGAGCAGACATTCTCGCAGCAGGCCGGGTCGTCGCAGCCGGGGGTGGCGTGCGGGATCAGGCAGGAGCCAGCGGCGCTCGCGCACTGCGCCGCTGCACGCTGCGTGGTCCAGGCGGCCGCGAGGAGCGCGAGAGCTCCGAGCAGGCTGCGAAGGGGAAGGGGGCGATCGAGGAACGCAAGCATGATGAAGGGGCGAACGACGGCCGAGCACGCTCACGAGCGAAGCAAGGCGATCGGGCGAGAGAATGTACGACGCACCCTCGGCCGATGCCGAGCGAAAGTGTGCGATTTCAGGGGATGAACGCCGCCCGCGAGTGAGCCGCTCCGACGCTCAGCCCACCAACGACAAGCCCCCCCCGGCCGAGACCGGGAGGGGCTTTGCTATCGGAGTTCCCGCTTTGAATGGACACTCGTCGGAACCCGAGTGCCGTTCAGGCGGGCGATGAGATGCGTAGGAGACTCACTTACGGGCAGATGTCCGGGCAGAGGCTGGCAGCCTGGGAAGCGCAGAGGAGGTCCCACTGCACGGAGCAGCAGAAGCCGTCCTGACCGCAGACCGCAGCTTCGCAGGTAGCGTTGTCGCAACCGAGGCCGCCGTTGGCGACGCAGCAGTTCGACGGGCCACCACCACCGCCGCAGAGGTCGGGGCAGAGGCTCGCAGCCTGGGAAGCGCAGAGGAGGTCCCACTGCACGGAGCAGCAGAAGCTGTCCTGACCGCAGACGGCAGCTTCGCAGCCAGCGTCGTCGCAACCGACGCCGCCGTTGGCGACGCAGCAGTTCGACGCGCCACCGCCACCACCGCAGAGGTCGGGGCAGAGGCTGGCAGCCTGGGAAGCGCAGAGGCTATCCCAAGCGACGGAGCAGCAGAACGCGTCAGCGCCGCAGACGGCAGCTTCGCAAGCCGCGTCGTTGCAGCCGAGGCCGCCCGAAGCGGTGCAGCAGTCGCCGCCGCCGCCGCCACCGCAGAGGTCGGAGCAGAGGCTACCGGCCTGCGAGGCGCAGAGGCTATCCCAAGCGACGGAGCAGCAGAACGCGTCAGCAGCGCAGACGGCTTCGCAGCACGCGACATCGTTGCAGCCGAGGCCGCCCGACGCGGTGCAGCAATCGCCACCCGTACCGCAGAGCGTCGGGCACTCGCCCCACGCGCCGAGGAGGATCGCGAGGTCAGCGGCGTCAGTCACGCCGTTGCCGTCGAGGTCGGTCGCGCCAGCGCCGTTCCAGCCACCGAGGAGGATGGCGAGGTCGGCAGCGTCGACGACGCCGTTGAAGTCGAGGTCACCAACGCAGCTCGAGCCACCGCTGCCGCAGAGGTCAGCGCAGAGGCTGGCAGCCTGGGAAGCGCAGAGGCTATCCCAAGCGACGGAGCAGCAGAAGGTGTCAACAGCGCAGACGGTCGTGCAGCAAGCGACATCGTCGCAGCCGAGGCCGCCGGAAGCGGTGCAGCAATCGCCGCCGGTGCCGCAGCCGCTGCCACCACCACCGCAGAGGTCGGGGCAGAGGCTGGCAGCCTGGGAAGCGCAGAGGCTATCCCAAGCAACGGAGCAGCAGAAGCCGTCCTGAGCGCAGACGGCAGCTTCGCAAGCAGCGTCGCCGCAGCCGAGGCCGCCCGAAGCGGTGCAGCAGTCGCCGCCGCCGCCGCCGCCGCAGAGGTCGGGGCAGAGGCTCGCAGCCTGGGAAGCGCAGAGGCCGTCCCACGCGACGGAGCAGCAGAAGCTGTCCTGAGCGCAAACGGCAGCCTGGCAGCCAGCGTCGTTGCAGCCGAGGCCGCCCGACGCGGTGCAGCAGTCGCCACCGCCGCCACCGCTACCGCAGAGGTCGGGGCAGAGGCTGGCAGCCTGGGAAGCGCAGAGGGAGTCCCACTCCACGGAGCAGCAGAAGCCGTCAGCAGCGCAGACGGCAGCCGAGCAGGCAGCGTCGTCGCAGCCGAGGCCGCCGTTGGGGACGCAGCAGTTCGAACCACCAGCGAAGGTCGAAGCGGTACAGACCGCAGCCGCCATCGTGCCAATACAGAACCAAGAACGATTACGCATATCTCATCTCTCCAGTGCACCGCCGGGCTTCGGTGCGGCATTGGATCGCCCGGACCACGAAACCGCCTCCGACCACTCGGAGCGGCTCGATCCATTGTGCAGAGTAATCGCGACTCGCCGAGTTCCAAGGCGCAATTCGCGTACTTCCTCAGGATTCCCGCAATAGGAGTCGGGTGAGAAGCAACGCGCGGTCCGAGGGGGGGCGATGCGATCTCTGAAATTCCCCAGCTTCACACGCCGCGGACGCATCCGTCCTTCGACGACTCCAACAAAAACCCGCCCCCCGGATCACTCCGGGGGGCGGGCGTTGAGCTGTCACAGGCCGAAGGGAGACCCTTCGACTGTGGTTCAGTCAGTCCTGATGCTTACGGGCAGTCGCCCCAAGCGCCGAGCAGGAGGGCAAGGTCGGCCGAATCGGTCGTTCCGTTGCCATCGAGGTCGCTCGCGCCCGGTCCGTTCCAGCCACCGAGCAGGAGGGCGAGGTCGGCAGAGTCGACATCGCCATCGCCGTCGAGATCACCGAGGCACGCCGTCGGGCAATCGCCAGCCGGGGTGACAGTGAGCGTACCGGTACCGGTCACGCCAGCGGTGAACGCACCGACCACGACGAAGTAGGTCTCGCCGCAGGTGGTGTTGACCGTGAGCTCCGAGGTGAAGCCAGCGCAGCCGTTGCCGTCATCGTTGCAGCCAACGAACACCGGATCAGCGCAGGAGCCGCTGAACACCGCAAGGCGGGTGTCGAAGGTCGCCGAGTTGCAGGTCGAGAAGGTCGTCGACGTGCCGGTGGCGACATAGCTGTACCAGACTTCATTGAAGATCGAGACCGAGGTGAAGGACTCGCACTCAGCCGGGAGGTCGGTCTGGCCGGTCGCGCCCTGGGTCGAAACGGCGTTGCCGCCGTTCGTCAGAGCGATCGCGCCAGCGCACTCGTCGTTCGCCGGAGCTTCGAACTGGCAAGCCGTGCAGAGCTGGGCAGCCTGGTCCGCGCAGAGCGAGTCCCAAGCGACCGAGCAGCAGAACCCATCGACAGCGCAGACGGTCGCGCAGCATTCCTCATCGCTGCAGAACGGCGTGCCGTTCGCCGAGCAGCAATCGTTCGCGGAGGAACCGCAGCCGAGAGGCTCGCAGCTACCGCCGCAGGTGAGGGTCGCAACATAGTTGTTCGCCTCGCCCGAACCGCAGGGCAGACCGTTGAAGACGCCCGGAGCGACGAACGCGGTGTAGGTGCCAGCGTCGAGGCAGAAGTTGACCTCGTGCGGGCAGCCGGTCGCGGTCGTGATGATGTACACGAACGGCGGGCAGTTCGAGTCGAGGAGGGCGATCGTCGTGGGGACGACCGACTTCACCGACCAGGTGACATCGGTGGTCTCGGTCAGGGTGAACGAGTACCAATCGGTGTCACGGAAGCTGCCGTCAGCCCAGAAGGTGCCGCACACGGTGGCGCCGCAGGCGATGGCTTCATAGGCAGCAGCGGAGGCGCAGAGGTCGCCGCAGAGGCTGGCCGCCGTCGAAGCGCACAGGCCGTCCCACTGGACGCTGCAGCAGAACGGATCGAAGCCGCAAACGGCATCCTGGCAGGTGATGTCATCACAGCCAAGTCCACCGTTCGCGATGCAGCAGGTGCTGCCGGAAACCGGCGGAGCATTGCAGCCACCGTTGGTGTCCTCGCCGCAACCCTCGGCCTCGGTGGCAGAGCCACTCGGGCAGGTGAGGTCGCAGTCCGGGCCGCAGAGGTCGAGGCAGAGGATCGCCGCGCTCTGAGCGCAGAGAGCATCCCAAGCGACCGAGCAGCAGAACACGTCAGCGGCGCAGACCGCGTTGCAGCAGTCGGCGTCGTTGCAGTACGGGGCAGCGCCCGCAACGCAGCAATCGCCAGCCGTGGCCGAACCGCAGCCGAGCGGCTCGCAGACATCGCCGCAGGTGAGGGTTGCGACATAGTTGTTCGCTTCACCCGAACCGCAGGGGATGCCGTTGAAGAGGCCCGGAGCAACGAACGCCGTGTAGGTGCCGGCGTCGAGGCAGAAGGTCAGCTCGTGCGGGCAGCCAGAGGCGGTCGCGATCGCGAAGATGAAGGGCGGGCAGTTGTTGTCGAGGAAGGCGATCGTGGTCGGGATCGCCGACTTGACCGACCAGGTGACCGTCGCAGCGCTCTCGAGGCTGAACGAGTACCAGTCGGTGTCACGGAAGCTGCCGTCGGCCCAGAAGGTGCCGCAGATGGTGTCGCCGCAGGCGATCGCCTCGTACGCCGAAGCGGACGCGCAGAGATCGCCGCAGAGGCTGGCGGCCTGCGAAGCGCAGAGGCTGTCCCACGAGACGGTGCAGCAGAAGCTGTCCGCGGCGCAGACGGCGTCCTGGCAGGTCGGGTCATCACACCCGAGGCCGCCATTCGCGACGCAGCAGGTGCTACCCGAGATCGGGGGAGCATTGCAGCCGCCGTTGGTGTCGTCACCGCAGGCTTCAGCTTCGGAGATCGCACCGCTCGGGCAGGTCAGGTCGCACTCGGCGCCGCAGAGCTCAAAGCAGATGCCCTGAGCGCTGGTTGCGCAGAGGCTGTCCCACGCGACAGAGCAGCAGAACCCGTCGGCCGCGCAGACTGCTTCGCAGCAGGCCACGTCGTTGCAGCCGATGCCGCCCGACGCGGTGCAGCAGTCGCCGCCGGTACCGCAGTTGCCACCACCGCCGCCACCGCACAGGTCGGGGCAGAGGCTCGCGGCCTGGGAAGCGCAGAGCGCGTCCCACTGGACGGTGCAGCAGAAGCTGTCCGCAGCGCAGACGGCGTCCTGGCAGGTCGGGTCATCACACCCGAGGCCGCCGTTGGGGACGCAGCAGTTGGAAGCGCCACCGCCGCCACCGCACAGGTCGGGGCAGAGGCTAGCGGCCTGGGAAGCGCAGAGGAGGTCCCACTGCACGGTGCAGCAGAAGCTATCCGCAGCGCAAACTGCGTCCTGGCAGGTCGGGTCATCACACCCGAGGCCGCCGTTGGGGACACAACAATTGGAACCACCGGCGAAGCTCGCGGCCGTACAGAGGGCCGCAGTCGCCATGGTGCTGATACAGAGCCAAGGTCTCACGCGCATCTCAAAATCTCCTTGTCCGCCGCCGGGTCGACGGAAAGGTGGGTCCCCCGGACCACGCAACCTGCACCGACCTCACGGCGCAGATGGACCCAGCTTGAAAATAACAGCGGACCAGCGATTTCCAAACCCGGAACCCAGTGTTTGCCTGAATCCGCGCACGGAATGATCCTGACGACCGGTTCGATTCAGCCAGAGCGACGCCGCGAGGGCGATCTCGGGGGTCTCGTTCGGCTGTGTCGATCGTGCGGGGGGTGTTCCGGGCTGCCCCAAAAGCGACCAACCCCCCGGCTTTCGCCGAGGGGCTGGTCATTCAGACATGACTCAGGCATCCGTTCGCGTCCGCAGCAAGTCGAGCCTGCTGCGGAGCGAGCGGTCGGTCACAGATTCGTGTTCGGCTAGAGGTACCCGGAGGTACCGCCGAGTCACGCGCTCCGTGACTTAGGGGCAGTCGCCCCAAGCGCCGAGGAGGAGAGCGAGGTCTTCAGCGCCGACGAGTCCGTTGCCGTTGAGGTCAGCGGGGCCGCCAGCGTTGTTCCACGAACCCAGGAGGACCGCGAGGTCACCAGCGTCGACATCACCGTCACCGTCGAGATCGCCGGTGCAGGGGGTCGGGCAGGTGCCGGCCTGGGTCACCGTGATGGTGCCCGTGCCGAAGCCAGCCGTGCCGAAGGCGCCAGCGACGATGGTGTAGGTCTCGCCGCAGACAGCTTCGAAGGTGAGGATCGAGGTGAAGCCAGCGCAGCCGGCGCCGTCGTCATTGCAGGCGACGAAGGTCAGGCTGTCGCAGGCGCCCGTGAACGCGGCGAGCCGCGTGTCGAAGTTCGCCGTACCGCAGGTCGAGATGGTGGTGAGGCCAGTCGCGGTCGCGGTGTAGGTGTACCAGACATCGTTGTTGATGTTGACCGAAGCGAAGCTCACGCACTCAGCCGGGAGGACGGTTTGACCCGTCGCGCCGATGTTCGAGAGGCCATTCGCGCCGAGGTTCAGCGGAAGGGCACCCGCGCACTCGTCGTTCTCAAGGCCACCGCCGCCACCGCAGGAGATGCTGATGGTGCCGGTGCCGTCCGCAGCGAAGCCACCGACCCGGAGCAGGTAGGTGGTGCCTTCGGTCAGCTCGGCCGTCATGAGCGAGCTCAAGCCCGGGCAGCCCGGACCGTCGTCGTTGCAGGCGACGAGGCTGAAGGTGTCGCAGTCGGTGTAGAGAGCGAGACGGGTATCGAAGTCAACGAGACCGCAGGTCGAGAAGGTCACCGTATCGGTGCAGGTCGCGGTGTAGCTGAACCAGATGTCCTGAACGAACGCGGTGCCGAAGCCCTCGTCGCAGGTCGGATCGAGAGCCGGGAGGCTGTCGGTCGCGCCGAGCGTCGAGAACGGCGTGTCGCCGTCGAAGATGGCAACCGCGGTGGTGCACTCGTCATTGGCCGGCGGATCAATCGCGCAGATCGCGCAGAGATCGGCGGCCTGATCGGCGCAGAGCGCGTCCCAAGCGACCGAGCAGCAGAAGCCGTCGGCGGCGCAGACCGCAGCGCAGCAGTCCGCGTCGTTGCAGAAGGGCGTGCCGGTGGCGGTGCAGCAGTCGCCCGCCTCGGGCGAACCGCAGGTCACCGGCGTGCACTCGTCGCCGGCGGTGACGGTGAGCACGTAGTTGTTGAGGTCGCCGCTATCGCACGGCGGGAAGTCGAAGCCAGAGGGAGCGACGAACGCAACGCTGTCGCCGGCCGGGAGGCAGAACGAGAGGGTCGCGCCGCAGCCCGGCTGGATTTCGATGGCGTAGATGAACGGCGGGCAGTTGGCATCGAGGAGACCGATGGTCACATCGATGTTCGCATTGACCGTCATCGTGACCGTACGGGACTCGGTGAGGCTGAAGCTGTACCAGTCCGTGTCGCGGGTGCTGCCCGAGGCCCAGAAGTTGCCGCAGATCGGCGTGCCGACCGCGATGCTCTCGTAGCCGACGCCACCGTTGCAGCCGCCGTTGAGGTCGGCGCCGCAGATCTCGTTCTCCTCAACGCCGCCCGACGGGCACGCGGCCTCGTCGCAGCCGACGAACTGGGAGATCGAGAGGGTGCCGCTGCCGGACTCGGCAGCGCCGAAGCCGCCGAGGCGGATCCGGTACTCGGTGCCGGCGTCAAGCGCGGCGACCATCTCGGAGGTGAAGCCGCCGCAGCCGCTGCCGTCGTCGTTGCAGGCGAGGAGCGAGAGGCTGGAGCAGTCACCCGAGTAGAGGGCGAGGCGGCTATCGAAGTCGATCTGATCGCAGGTCGAAATCGTGTAGAGGCCGCTGGTCGCCGGGGTGAAGGTGTACCAGGTGTCGTTGAACATGGTCACCGAGCCGAACGACGCGCAGGTCGGATCGAGCGGATCGCCGTTCGTGAACGCACCGATGGTCGAGACGGCGTTGTCGCCCTCGACGACCGGGAGGGCGTCGTCGCAGACATCGCCGGGGGCGGCGGTGCAGACATTGCCCGTGTCGATGAGCGAGAGGAGGTACTTCGCGTCGGCGGAGCAGGGGGTGCCTTCGAAGAGCGCCGGAACGACGACGATGCGGTAGGTGCCTGCGACGAGGCAGACATCATTGATCTGCACCGGGTCGCAGGAGCCAGCGGCACCGATGCCCGTCGCGATCACGCCCGCCGGGCAGGACGCGCCGACGAGGAAGATGTTCGACTGGATCTGGCCCTGGAGCGAGAAGCTGACGATCTTGTTCTCGGTGAGGGTGAACTCGTACCAGTCGGTGTCGCGGAAGCTGCCCTCGGCCCAGTAGTTGCCGCAGATCACATCGCCGAGATCGGCGAGCGAAACCGCGCCGTTGACGAGGTCGTTGCAGCCGCCGTTGAGGTCTTCGCCGCAGGGCTCGCCTTCCTCGGCGGTGGCGCTGGAGCAGTCGACGGTGCAGTTCGTGGAGCAGGTCGAGCAGAGGCCGGCAGCAGCGCCAGCGCAGATCGAGTCCCACTCAACCGAGCAGCAGAAGCCGTCGGCAGCGCAGACGGCGGTGCAGCAGTCGAAGTCGCTGCAGCCGGGGCCAACGCCCGCGACGCAGCAGTCGTTTGCAGAGCTAGTACAGGGATCGCCAGCGAAGCTTGCAGTCGTAGACGCAAGCATCGAGGCGGTCGCCACGGTGGCCACAAAGGACCAGTGACTCACGCGCATGTTCTTTTTCTCCTCAGTCGTGTCTGAAAGACGACGGGGGGTCGCGGCGGTGCCGCCGCGGCCAAGTCCCAGCCGAGGGACCCGAGCCCGTCACTCCCCCCAATCTAACCGTGAGTCTGCCGACGCGCGACTGCAAAGTCCGCTTTCGGCGCGATTTGGATGTTTCCTAGGAGCGGCCTGGTCGGAGGCCCGTGGGTTACGGGGCAGCGCCACGGGCGCCTCCCGATGGGCCCATCCGAGCGCGGAACTGGATTCCGACCGACGGGCTGGTTATTGTCCCGCCCCCTTCGCCCCCGTCGCCCCCGTTTAGGGCGGGCCGACGCGGACCGTTGTCGCCGTCGCCTCTTCCACCCGCTTGGTTCCCTTTGCACACCGGAGTCTCAGCCATGCCCGCCGTTGGATCCATCGCCCCGTCGTTCCAGCTCCCCTGCAAGCCCGGTGAGGTCGTCGATGTCGGGGCCCTCTTCGGCAAGGAGAAGGTCGTCCTCCTCTTCATCCCGCTCGCGTTCAGTTCCGTCTGCACGGCGGAACTCTGCCATTTCCGCGATTCCTGGAAGCAGTGGGAGTCGATCGGAGCGAAGGTCTTCGCGATCTCGATCGATAGCCCCTTCGTCGTGGCGAAGTTCCGCGAGGCGGAGGGGATTCCCTTCCCGGTGCTCTCCGACTTCAACAAGAGCGTCGCCCCGCAGTACGACGCCCTGCACGCCGACCTCATGGGGCTGAAGGGTGTGACGAAGCGAGCTGCGTTCGTGGTCGGCCGCGACGGCAAGCTCGCCTACGCCTGGGTCTCGGAGAACCCGGGGGTGCAGGTCAACTTCGACGAGATCAAGGCCGCGGTGCAGGCCGCCCCGTAAGCGGGGTCAGGCCGGTCTCAGTGAGGCACCCACAATCCCGCCTCCGGCGGGTAGGATGACTCACATCTGCGGGCGTAGCTCAGTGGTAGAGCGTCAGCCTTCCAAGCTGAATGTCGCGAGTTCAAGTCTCGTCGCCCGCTTTCAACCTTCGCCCCTCGCTCCGGGCTGAATGTCGCGAGTTCAAGTCTCGTCGCCCGCTTTGCACCAAACCCCGGCTCGCTCCGGGCTGAACGTCGCGCGATCAAGTCTCGTCGCCCGCTTTCGACCTCCCCGCGAGAACTCGCTCCGGGCTGAATGTCGCGCGATCAAGTCTCGTCGCCCGCTTTCGACCTTCGCCCCTCGCTCCGGGCTGAATGTCGCGCGATCAAGTCTCGTCGCCCGCTTTGCGTCAACTCCCGGCTCGCTCCGGGCTGCATGTCGGGCGTTCAAGTCTCGTTGCGGACCGACCCCCGCGGGGCTGGACCTTTGTTACACTCCCGCCCCTTTCCGGGTTGGATGGTGTTTGGGTGGATCGGGACCTCCCGCGGCGATCGCTGCGGCTGAGGCCCTGACGGTCGGTTCTGCAAGGGTTCCGCTCAACGGGGCTCGAGCGAAGGACCGCGATTCCACCCCACATGCCATCGCTTCCTCCTCTGGGGCGAGCGCGCGGGCGCTCCCCGTTCTTCCGTCCGATGCCGTCGGTGCCTCTGTCGCCGCCGGCTTCCAAGGGCCGCATCCGTGCAATCCAGTTCTGCGTCAACCAGCGGTTCCCGAGCTGAGCGCCGCCCGGCCTCACCGCTCGCCCAAGGCCGCAACCTCGTTCTCTTCGGAGCAATGAGCCTGCTCGCCCTCTCGGCGACGGCCTTTGCGGGCGAAGCCGACCTGAAGCTCCCGAGCGTCGACTCGATCAGCTTCAATGTCTTCGGCACCGCGATCCGCGGCGACATCCTCATGTACGCCGGCCTCGCGATCGCCGTTCTCGGCGCGCTGTTCGGCCTCGTCCAGTACAAGCAGACCGTCTCGCTGCCGGCTCACAAGTCGATGCTCGCGGTCTCGAACATCATTTGGGAGACCTGCAAGAGCTACCTCTTCCAGCAGGGCAAGTACCTCGCCGTCCTCTGGTTCGCCATCGGCGCTGCGATCGTCTTCTACTTCGGCGTGCTCGAGCACAAGGGCGTCGGCGCCGTCGTCGTCATTCTGCTCGCCAGCATCGTCGGCATCCTCGGAAGCTACGGCGTTGCTTGGTTCGGCATCCGCATCAACACGCAGGCCAACAGCCGCGCGGCGTTCGCGTCGCTCAAGGGTGACGGCCTGCCGGTGCTCGGCATTCCGCTCAAGAGCGGCATGTCGGTCGGCATGCTGCTCGTGTCGGTCGAGCTCTTCTGCATGATCTGCATCCTGGTGTTCCTGCCACCCGACCTCGTCGGGCCGAGCTTCATCGGGTTTGCGATCGGCGAATCGCTCGGCGCGGCGGCCCTGCGCATCTGCGGCGGCATCTTCACCAAGATCGCCGACATCGGCGCCGACCTGATGAAGATCGTCTTCAAGCTCCCCGAGGACGATCCGAAGAACCCCGGCGTCATCGCGGACTGCACCGGCGACAACGCCGGCGACTCGGTCGGCCCCTCGGCCGACGGCTTCGAGACCTACGGCGTCACCGGCGTCGCCCTCATCGCCTTCCTCGCCTACGCCCTCGGCGGGGTGAACGATGACATGTGCGCGAAGCTGATCGTCTGGCTCTTCGCCATGCGAGCCCTGATGATCGTCACCTCGCTCGTGAGCTATTACGCCAATGAGGCGATCAGCAAGGCCCGCTTCGGCGGCCTCCGCGACTTCCACGAGGAAGCCCCGCTCACCTGGCTCGTCTGGATCACCTCGATCGTCTCGATCGCCGTCACCTTCGTCGCCAGCTACATCCTGCTGAAGAATGTGGACTTCAACGGTCGGCCGCTCGAGGACCTCTGGTGGGTGCTCTCGGTCATCATCAGTTGCGGCACCATCGCTGGTGCCCTCATCCCCGAGTTCACCAAGATCTTCACCTCGACGAGCTCCGCCCATGTCCGTGAGGTCGTGAACGCCTCCGCCCAGGGCGGCGCGAGCCTGAATGTCCTCTCCGGCTTCGTGGCGGGCAACTTCTCGGCCTTCTGGAAGGGCCTCGTCATCGCCCTCCTGATGGGGATCGGCTGGCTCTTCTCGACCAATGCCGATGTCATCGCCCTCATGCCGGTCGAGTACAACTTCGCGGCCCCGATCTTCGCCTTCGGCCTCATCGCCTTCGGCTTCCTCGGCATGGGTCCGGTCACCATCGCGGTCGACAGCTTCGGTCCGGTCACGGACAACGCCCAGAGCGTCTACGAGCTCTCCCAGATCGAGTCGCGTCCGGGCATCAAGGACGAGATCCGCCGCGACTTCGGATTCGAGCCTGACTTCGAGAACGCGAAGCACCAGCTCGAGAAGGCCGACGGCGCCGGCAACACCTTCAAGGCCACCGCGAAGCCGGTGCTCATCGGTACCGCCGTCGTCGGTGCGACGACCATGGTCTTCGGCATCATCCTGGCGCTCATCAAGGAGCACTCGGCTGAGGCGAAGGTCTCGCTCCAGGAGGCCGCGAACTTCGTCGTCGGCAAGCTGAGCATCGTGACCCCGGAGATCCTCCTCGGTCTGCTCGTCGGTGGTGCGGTCGTCTACTGGTTCACCGGAGCCAGCACGCAGGCCGTCGTCACCGGCGCCTACCGCGCGGTCGTGTACATCAAGAAGAACATCAACCTCGACAAGGCCGCCGCGAGCATCGAGGACTCGAAGGAAGTCGTCCGCATCTGCACGCTCTACGCGCAGAAGGGCATGACGAACATCTTCCTCGTCGTCCTCTGCATGTCGCTCGCGCTGCCCTTCTTCGATCCCTTCTTCTTCATCGGGTACCTCGTCGCGATCGCGTTCTTCGGGCTCTTCCAGGCCATCTTCATGGCCAACGCCGGCGGCGCCTGGGACAACGCGAAGAAGATCGTCGAGGTCGAGATGCGGGCGAAGGGCACCGACCTGCACGCGGCCACCGTCGTTGGCGACACCGTCGGCGATCCCTTCAAGGACACCTCGTCGGTCTCGCTCAACCCGGTCATCAAGTTCTCGACGCTCTTCGGCCTCCTCGCCGTTGAGATCGCCGTGCAGCCGGCCATCGCCGACTACAAGTGGTGGATCGGCGGCGTGTTCTTCGCCGTGGCCCTCTTCTTCGTGCACCGCAGCTTCTACGGCATGCGGATCCCGCAGGAGGCGACCCGCTAACCGATCGTGCGATCGCCACGGCTTTCGCCGTGGATGAAGGACCTGATGCGGGCCGGCGCTCTCACCCCGAGAGCCCGGCCCGCGTCGTTGCGCTGTGTCTACCGGGGTGCGTCAGCCGGGAGCGCGAGGTCATGGCTCTCGGCGAACTCAACGAAGCGTCTCGGCGGCGAGCCGACGCAGGCGAGCGTCGAGGCGTTCGGCTCGCCTTCGTCGATCGAGGGCACCCACGGTCTGGGAAACGCAAGTTTCCATGCGTGCAGGTGCAATGACGGATCCTTGCCGCGACCGGCGTTCGGCTTCGCCCGCCCGCCCGGCTCATAGATCGGATCGCCCGCGACCGGTGCCCCGATCGAGGCCAGATGGACGCGAATCTGATGGAGTCGTCCGGTGATCAGATCGCACTCGACCAGGGCGTATCGACCGGCGCGGCCGAGGACCCGGTAGCGCGTCTGCGCTGGCTTGCCGCGGCGATCGATGACGCTCACGCGATAGTCGCCGGCCTTGTCATCGAGAAGCGGGGCGTCGATCGTGCCGGCGTCCTGTCGCAACTCACCGCGGGCGATCGCGAGATAGGTCTTCGCGACGGCGCGGGCTTCGAACGCGGCGCGGAGCGCGTCGTAGGCCTCGGCGTCGAGCGCTGCCACGAGAAGCCCGCTCGTCCAGCGGTCGAGCCGGTGGAGGAGGCCCCAGTCGCGGGCTTCACCGAGCCGAAGGAGCTGCGCCGCGAAGCGTCCGCCATCGTGGGCGAGGAGTCCGTTCAGCAGCGAGTCGCCGGTGTGCGAACGCCCGGGCTCGGTGACGACGCCGGGCATCTTGTTCAATACGACGATCCGATCGTCCTCGTGGACGAGATGGATGCGCACGCGCGGATTGCTTGTCGGAGTGGGCATGGAAGGTCTCGATCGCGTGCGAAAGCCACTGTATCAGCGATCACGGTGCAAGCCGCTACGCTGACCACCATGGTCACGACCTCCACCGCGGCATCGCGCATCGCATCGACGCTCGCCCCGTTCGGTTCCAGCGTCTTCACCGAGATGAGCCAGCTCGCGCGGCAATACAACGCCGTGAATCTCGGGCAGGGATTTCCAGACTTCGACGGACCTGCGTTCCTGAAGGAGGCGGCGTACCGGGCGATTCGAGAGGGCCACGGCCAGTATGCGCGGAGTTTCGGCGTGTCGGAGCTGAACGCAGCGATCGCAGCGCGATTCGCCCGCGACACGGGACTCACGGTCGATCCCGATCGCGAGATCACCGTCACGGCGGGATGCACCGAGGCGATCGCGGCGACGATGCTCGGACTCCTCGAGCGAGGCGACGAGGTCATCCTCATCGAGCCCTTCTACGACAGCTATCCGGCGACGATCGCGATGGCCGGGGCGACCGTCCGCTCAGTGACGCTCAGGGCGCCGCATTTTGCCCTCGACATCGAGCGGCTTCGCGCGGCGGTGACCGACCGCACGCGGATGATCCTCGTGAACACGCCGCACAATCCGACGGGGCGCGTCTTCACGATGGAGGAACTCGAGGCGATCGCGGCGATCTGCCGCGAGCGCGACCTGATCTGCGTCTCCGACGAGGTCTACGAGCGGCTCGTCTTCGACGGACGACACATCTCGATCGCCACCCTGCCCGGGATGCGCGAGCGGACCGTCACCCTTTCGAGCCTTGGGAAGACCTATTCCTTCACCGGCTGGAAGATCGGCTGGGCGATCGCTCCGCCGTCGCTGACCGCTGGCGTGCGCGCCGCCCATCAGTTCCTGACCTTCTGCGCGCCGACGCCGCTCCAGGTGGCGGCAGCCGAGGCACTCCGCACCGGTGAGGAGTACGACCGGACTTTCCTGGCGGAGTATCGCGCCCGGCGCGACCTGATGGTCGAGGGGCTGCGGAGCGCCGGGTTCGATGTCTTCGTTCCCGCGGGGACCTACTTCGTCATGTGTGACCACGGCCGCTTCGGCTTCGAGGACGATGTCTCGTTCTGTCGCCATCTCGTGCGGGAACTCGGCGTCGCGGCCATTCCGCCCGGCTCCTTCTATGTCGATCGACGTGAGGGGGCGCGTCTCGTCCGCTTCGCCTTCTGCAAGCGCGACGAGACGCTGCATGCGGCGATCGAGCGCATGCGTCCGCTTCGCGAGCGGATCCGCTGACGCAGGCGATCGGCTCGGTACAATCGCCGTATGCCCTCGTCATCGGAACGACCGGCGGAGCAGGCTGCGTTTGGAGCGGTCGAGATGTCGACCCAACCGCCGTCGCCGCACACGGCCGGTCTTCAGACAGCTAGTCTTCAGGCTTCGCAGCCGATCGCCTGCTGGGTGGGGCAGGGAGGTGAGGCGATCGCCGCTGAGCTCGCCTCCGATGCGCCCATCGCCGGCGAACGCACCGCGCGCGAGGCTCGAACAGCGGACGCGCCGTGGGGTGTGCGGCTGGTTGCGATCGGCGGAGAGCGACGCTCGCTTGTCACCCAATGGGCGAGTCGCGCAGCGATCGACGAGGTCGGTTCGCTGCGCGAGCTGGCCCGCGTGCCTGCCGCAATCAGGCTGGTGCTCGGCGGTGAGCGGCCGGGTGACGCCGATCTCGAGGCGCTTCTTGCAGGCGATGCGATTGTCGTCACGACGGCGCCGACGCCGGCCACCACAAGCGAGGCCTTCCAGCTCGGCGACATCCGCTCGCGCGTCCGAACGATTCCGCTTTTCCGCTGGTCCGAGGCCTTTCGCGTCGCCGAGCCGATGCTCGCCGAGTTTCTCGCCGAGGGACGGCCGACGGCGGTGGCCATTCGCCTGCGCCACGGCGCCCCGGATCGGGCGACCGCCGCCTCGGTTGGCCACGCCGCGCAGTCCGTCGGCGTCGGCGGATTGAGTTCGCTTCTCCTTGACGCCGCGGATCTCGCCGCCGAGTTCGCCGTTGGCATCGAGAGCGTCTTCGCGATGGAGCGGACTCCAGTCCTGCCGGGCGAGCCGCCGGCGATGCACGCGGTGGCCCGTTCGGGCGATGGGGCGATTCTCTCGCTTGAGCTCATCGCGGCAGGGGGCTTCGAGCGCTCGGTGATGCTGACCGGCCCAGGCGGAACGCTCGCGATCGGTGACGCGCTCCTTGAGCGACGCGATCAAAGCGGTTCGATCCTCGAGCGGATCGATCGAACGCCGCCCGCCGACGCGGTGGCGGCGACCTTGGAATCGCTTCGCACGCTGATCCGTCTGCGCGGCGGTCGAGAAGATCCGGGCCGCGTCGTCACGCGATTGGCCATCGTCGACGCCGCGCGACTGAGCGCGCGAACCGGGAACGCCGAGAGTCCCGCAAGCGTCGAGGCGATCGCAGCGCGGCCCTGATGTCGCCTGATGTCTCCTGCTGACTTCTCATGTCTGGGATTCTGCCACGACAAAAAGACCACGCGCGCCGAGCAAGCGGCGCGCGTGGTCAGTGAGCGTTCAGGAATCGCCTTCGCGAAACGCGATCAGGCGGCGATCGATTCGATCTTCACGCGGAGATAGCTCTGCCGGTGGCCGAACTTCTTGCGGCTGCCCTTGCGGCGCTTGTACTTGAGGCCAACGATCTTCGGGCCGACAGCCTCGCCGAGCACCGTCGCGACGACCTTGGCGCCGCTCAGGTAGGGGAGACCGATCTTCGCGGCATTGGTGCCGTCGCCGATCGCGAGCACCTTGTCGAGGGTGACGGTCGTCTGGTCGACCGCGACATCCCGCAGGTCGATATCCACGATGTCGCCCTGGCGAACCTTGATCTGCGTTCCGCTGTCCTCGATGATCGCGTACACGGTCGATGCTCCTCGCGCTCGAAAGCGAGCGCCTGCTGAAACTTGCTGCTGGCTTCACGCGGCGTTGACAGCCGCCCAACGGCCGCCCCACGAATGGGCCCCACGAACCAACTGACCGGGTCAGCCCGTCGATGGGGGATCGGGCAGTATACAGGTCGTTTGCATCGCCGCAACGGGTTCGAAGGCAGGCTACACTTCGGCCGTGGACAGGCAGCCGCCGCCGAGGCCCCGTGCTTCGCCGGAGGAAAGTCCGAACACGGCAGGACACGGTGGTGGGTAACTCCCACCGACCCGGATGCGGGTCAGGGACAGTGCCACAGAAAACAAACCGCCGACCGCCGCGGGCACTCTCAACAGGTCCCGAGGCGAGGTAAGGGTGAAACGGTGCGGTAAGAGCGCACCGCCCATCCGGTGACGGATGGGGCAGGGCAAACCCCACCGCGTGCAAACGCAAGCAGCTTCCGCTCGTTCGTTCCGGCAACGGGGCGGCGGGCACCTGCGGTCCGCAGCGTGAAGCGGGTAGCGTGCAGGAGGCGGTCGGCAACGGCCGTCCCAGAGAAATGGTTGCCGGCGGTTCCGCGGCCTCACCGCCCGGGACCAACCAGAATTCGGCTTAGGTCCACGGCATTCACGGCATCCCCGCGAGGGGGTGTCGTGCGCCTCGCCATTTGGTTCGGATCGGCTCGCCCCGCTCAGATCAGGTTGTCGCCTGATCCATCCCTACCTATGGAGTCGACTAGCCAGCGTGCACACAATATGGGGCCTCGAGGGCCGTGCCGCGAAATGGAGCCGTTTTGACGACGACCTATTGCCTTCCGGATCGGGACCGCAACAATCTGGGCTCCTCTGCCGCACGATCGTGTGGCGAGCGTTCGCGGGGATAGTGCCGGTGGCTGGTGGGGCCGATCTGAGTGGCCGGTGGCGATGTCGCTTCCGAACGCTCGGCTTGGGTTCCTTTCATCCTTCTCCGGCTCGGGCCCGCGGACAGACGCGGCCCCCTCCGAGGCGACCCCATCCGTCGCCAACCCGCAACCAGTCGTCAGCCATCCGTCGTTTTGGCGATTGCGACTCGCACACTTCACCCAACACTTCCATGAGTAACCCAACCAAAGCTAGCAGCCTCCAGACCTACCACATGCTCGTCTTCCGCAAGGCGCTGCATCCGGAGTTCTTCGGAATCGAGGGGCGTCAGCGGGTTCGCCATGATGACTATGAGGCGGAGAGCTGGATCTTCCGCGGCGGCCACAGCCTTCGCTTCCAGCACAACGGGCTCTGCGTCGTCGAAGTCGTCCTCGAGGCGATCGACCAGATTCCGGACCGGGGCGTCGTCGCGACGCTCCCCTGTGCGGGTGAGCGCGACCACGAGGAGCGGTTCGCCGACCAGCTTCTCTACATGACCACGATGCAGACCGAGACGCTCTCGGATCACCTCTATCTCGGCACCTACAAGGAGATGCTCCAGCACGCTCGCGAGAGCGATTCGCTCATCTCGATGTGGACCGACGAGGGCGGCAAGCCGAATCTCTCGGTGCTCGATGTCCAGGCGACGCGCAGCGAGCTCCATCTTCAGGGCTATCACCTGCGAAGCGACTGCGGCCTCGTCCTCCGTACGCAGTCGATGTTCCAGATCATCCGTGACGCCGACAAGAAGCGCGGTGCGAAGGCCGCCGGTCGGTCGTCGCGTGCTGGCGACGAGATCTGAGTGGCCGGGTCCTGTGGGCGCGTGCTGCGGATGGCGTCGTCGCCAGCCGCGGCGCTTCGCCTAGCGGTTGACTGCGCGGGGAGAGCATGATGGAGCACGCCTCGCCAGCCCCATCGCGGACATCGCGGCGCGTGGCACTCCAGAGTGTTGCGACCGATGCTGCGTTCGGACTCGACGCGGTGCCGGTGCGCGCTCGTCAGCCTGTTGTGGGCGGCGTTGGCGTCGAAGCGTCTGACGAAGCGATGCGCACGGCGGCTGCGGAGCCGGCGCGACGAGCGCCGGCGCTCGAGCCTTCGTCTCGCTCCCCCACGCGCGCTTTCGAGTCGAGCCTTCCGAAGGCTGCGCCTCCGCCGCCGCCTGCCGCATCGGCTTCGAGTCTCATTCCACAGCCCATTCCGACGCTTTCGAACCGCATGGATGTGCGGGCCCTCCATGGCGCTTCGGAGCGTGCCGAGGCCCTCCAAGCCCTCGATGCGAGCCACGCCAGCGGATGTCCACACTGCACGACGGCGACGGCGCACACGCGGCTCGTCTTCGGGGAGGGGTCGCCGACCGCGCGGGTGATGTTCGTCGGCGAGGCCCCGGGCGAAACCGAGGACCAACTCGGTCGCCCATTCGTCGGGCGAGCCGGTCAGAAGCTCGACGAGATGATTCGGGCGATGGGCCTCTGTCGGGAAGATGTCTACATCGCCAATGTGCTGAAGAGCCGTCCGCCGGAGAACCGAACGCCGCTCCAGCATGAGGTCGATCGGTGCGGTCCCTATCTCATCGAGCAGATCAGGATCGTGCGCCCGACCGTGATCGTCACGCTCGGCGGACCGGCCACGAAACTGCTGCTCGCCACCGAGCAGGGGATCACCCGGTTGCGCGGCGTCTGGGCCAGCGTCGAAGTTCCGCTCACCGGTGCGGATGCATCACCATCCGAAGCCTTGACCATTCCGGTGATGCCGACTTTCCACCCTGCCTATCTTCTCAGGAACTACACGCCGGAGACCCGTCGTCAGGTCTGGCATGATCTGCAAGCGGTCCTTGCGACGCTGAACGCCGCCACCTGAGCGCTGCGATCATCGCGCCGCACCGGTCGTGTCGGGCAGAAACCCGAGCGGAAGATCGCTGCTGCGCGCAGCCGCCGCACCGGGCGCGGACCGGACAAAGAAGTTCGCACTTTTTTGTTCGAAGTCTGGAACCGCGGGCTGCGGCGTGCGGACATGTTCGCGTGACCGAAAGGTCGCCCGCCGAGAGCCGACCCGATCAGCTAGGCCATAGAGCCAACTGATCAGATTGGAAGCTCACCCGGATCGCTCGCTCGCAGACATCTCTGCGAAGCGACTGCGAACGAGGCGGATCCAAGCCCCCCACGAGGAGCCTGTCGCGGTTTAACCTGTGACGGGCTCTTTTTTTTTCGCCCCGTACAGCCGATCCGTACAGCCGACCCGTACGCAGGCGAGTCGTACAGCCGAGCCGCGCTCCCTCGCCCGTCGCGCATCACACCCGAACGATGATCGTCACCGGTCCGTCGTTGGCGATTCGCACATCCATGTGGGTGCGGAAGCGACCTGTCGCGACGCGCCCCGCCGGACCGATCGCCGCGGCGACCTGCTCCTGCACGCGGAGGTAGAGCGGCTCAGCGATCTCTGGCGGCGCCGCCTCCACGAAGCTCGGCCGATTCCCACCGCTCGTGTCCGCGGCAAGGGTGAACTGACTGACCAGCAGCATCGATCCGCCGATGTCGATGAGTGAGCGGTTCATCTTGCCCGCCTCATCCGCGAAGATCCGCAGCTTGGTCAGCTTCGCGGCCATGAGATCCGCCTCGCGCTCGCCATCACCGCGCAGCACGCCGAGCAGGACGCAAAGTCCTGGACCGATGGCGCCGACAACCGTTCCCTCGACCGTGACCGAGGCCTCGGAAACGCGCTGGACAACGGCGAGCATGTGGAGGAGCGCGACCGGCGGTCAGCGGATGAGCGCCATCGAACAACTGGTCACCATCGCGACGCCCTGTTCGTCACAGGCCTGTCGGTAGTCCACCAGTTCGACGCTCGACGGCTGAACGATCTCGAGGGCAGCGGTCATGTTGCCGATGCTGCACCAGCGGGTCGGGTTCTTCTTCCACTCGCAGAACTCGAGGAAGGCCTTCGGGTCGCCGGAGAGGAACTTGCCCATGACCTCGCGATCATGTCGCTCGACCTCGATCTTGCGCTGATCGTTGACCTGAACGGGCTCACCGAACTGCGGACCGACATGGCTCAGGTCGCTCGAGGCAACGACATAGGTCGTACCGCCTTCGCTGGCGAGCGCGTCGCGGACCGCTGCAACGAACTCGGCCCGACTGACGCGAGCTCCGTCGTCGGCGATCATCGGCGTCAGCGGATCGGGAATGAGGGCCGCGGCCACCGGCACATCGCCCCAGCGGTGCTGGATCCACGGCAGGTGAAGCTGGATCGAGTGCTCGGGGAGATGGTCGAGCTGATCGATGAAAAGGCGGTCGCCGAGGGAGCCGCGAAGCCGTTCGATCAGGCCGCGGTCCGGGGCCACCGCCCCGATCGGGGTGCGGAAGCCGAGTTCGGTCATGACGACGCCGTCGCCGACGCCGAAGTGATTGGTGCCGAGGACCAGCACCCGGTCGGGGCGGGCAGCGCGGTCAAAGCAGCGGTAGCTGGTCGCGTAGACCGGCCAGCCGCGGGGGTAGTCGAGGTGGGGCGCGACGATCCCGGTGGCGGGGGTGTCGAGTTCAGGATCCTCGGTCTGCCCGAGCCACTCGTCGAGCTTGGCTCGGCATTCCGCTTCGTTGGCTCCAAGCGAGCCCGAAGCGGTGACCGGGAAGTGCCCGTCGGTCCGAAGCTTCTCCTTCATTTCCCCCTCGAGCCGCTCGGAGGTCGGGCCCCAGAGCAGGCCGAACTCGTCCATCTTGGAGACGAGCTCGATGAGCGGCTGGACCTCGGCCCGGAACATCGAAGCGATGTCCTCAAGGGCCTTGTCACCGCGGAAATGCTGGATGACCTGCAGGGCCTGGGGGGGGACCACCATCATCTGGGTGGTCAGCATCGACGGGTCGCGAAGCCCGATGAGGAGCGCCGATTGTCCGCTCTCCTTGTTCTGCGCCTGGAGCGGAACCGGCTGAATGGGGCGGACTTGGGGCGTGCGGAGATGGGACGGAAGTTCCTCGACGGAGGGCATCCCGACACTGTACACCAAGCCCGTTGGCAGGGGCTGTCGGTGGCCTCGGTCGCCCGTGTGGACTCCGTTGACCTCGCGTCAGCGTTTGCCTTCTCCCGGATAGGATGACGCGTCCCTCCCGCCCGCTCCGTTGTCATGAGCGGGTCGACCGGGCTGTCCGGCACAACCGGTGCGATCGTTGTGAACGATTGCAAGCGGGAATCGGCAATCGGAGTTCGCGAGGCAGCGTTCGACGCCGCCTCCGGGCGTGCCGATAGCTACGAGCCGCCCGAGCCAGCTTGCTGAACGACCCTCCGGCCGATCACCCCGCGTGTGGGGATGCGTTTGGTCGGGCCCCCACCGGACTAGCCCCGCCGGACCCGCCCAGCCGGACCAGCCCCGCCGGACCCCTCTGGTGTCCTAGGTTTCGTCCTCGGGGCCCTACCCCGGTCGCTCCGAATGGGGCAAGGCAGCAAGTCGGGTCACCTGCAGATCTTCGCGAAGTCGATTTGGAACTCGAGAACCATGAGTAAGCACCTCCACCGTACGCGTTCCCTCTCCCGGACCCAGTCCGGTGCAGGCATGGGACTCTTCCTCCACGGTTACGCCAGCACCGGCGGCGCGTTCATCGCTACCGCGGCCGTCGTCGCCAGCCTGCTCCTGACCCCGGTCTTCGCGACCTCGGCGATGGCCCAGACGCCGCCTTCGACCAGCCCGTCCACAACTCCGGGTACCGGTCAGGAGAAGCAGCCGAAGCCGGCCGACACCGATGTCCGCAAGTCGCCTGGGACGACGCTTCAGAACCGTCCGACCCGGAACCGTCAGACTCCGACCGACCGCGCTCCGGCCGGCTTGGAAGCGGCGAATCCCGGCCAGGCCGCTCCCGGTGGAGCCGCCCCGACGCAGGCTCCCGCCACCGCCCCGGCGCTCCGCTTCGAACCCGCCGTCCTCGACTTCGGCGAAATGACCGCCGGCGTGTCCATCACCCTCAAGGTGAAGCTCATCAACGCGGTCGACAAGCCGGTGACCGTCACCCGCGCCGTCGCAAGCTGCGGCTGCACCATCCCGACCTGGCCGAAGGATCCGATCCCGGTCGGCGGCTCCGCTGAGGCGGAAGTCACGCTCAAGCCGCCGGAAAAGCAGGGGACCGACCTCATCAAGCGGGTCACCTTCCAGCTCGATGGTCACGCCCCCGTCGTCCTCGAGCTCAAGGGCCATGTCACCGAGTATGTGAAGATCTCCCCCGAGATCATCGACGCTCCCGGCAAGGCTGCGCTTGCTGCCGGTGGCGAAGGCGCCAAGGGTGGCACCGTCACCCTGACTTCCGTCGATGGCACGCCCTTCAAGATCCTCGGCGCGAATCCGCCGCTCGTGAAGGACATCAGCGCTGAGGCCAAGACCGAGCACATCGTCAACATCGATTGGGCCACCTGGGCCGAGAGCGGCAAGTCGCCGAAGCTCGCCTTCACCACCGATCACCCGAAGGCCTCGAACCTCTCGGTCATCGTGAAGCGTGCTCTCGACGATCGTCCCGAGCCGCCGACCCCGCCCGCCGCGAAGGCTGCCGCTCCCGCGTCGCCGGTCATCCAGGCCGTCCGCGCCGGTGACGCCGCCACGCTCCGCATCCTCATCGCCAACGGCGCCGATGTGAACGCTGCCGATCCGGTGAGCGGCGGTCGCACCGCGCTCCACTGGGCGGTGAAGGAAGGCAAGAAGGAGATCATCCCGATCCTCCTCGAGGCCAAGGCCAACATCGAGGCGAAGGACCGCGTCGGCAAGACCCCGCTCACCGTCGCAGCCGAAGGCCGCGACCTTGAGGTCGTGAAGATGCTCGTCGAGAAGGGCGCCGATGTGAACGCCCGCGATCAGATCGGCGGCAGCCCGGTCCTCTGGGCCTCCGGTCTCGGCAGCCCCGATGTCGTCAAGTACCTCATCGAGAAGAAGGCCGATGTCAATGTCGTCGATGTGAACGGCCTCTCGCCGCTCCTCTGGGCTGCGGGCATCGGATCGCCGGACTCGGTCGAGGCGCTCGTCAAGGCCGGCGCGAAGGTCGATGTCGCCGACAAGATGAGCGGCGACACCGCCCTCATGCGGGCCGCTCGCACCGGTAAGGTCGAGTCGCTCAAGGCGCTCCTCGCCGCGAAGCCCGAGGTGAACGGCAAGAACAATCTCGGACACACTCCCTTCATGTTGGCTGCGATGAGCGGCAATGTGGAGAAGCTCGAGATGCTCAAGGCCGCTGGCGCCGATGTCGCTGCGAAGGATGTTCGCGGCTGGAACGCCCTCGACTACGCGAATAACCGGATCGACGCCGAGAAGGCCAAGGTCGTCGCGTACCTCGCTCCGATCGTGCCCGCTTCGGGTGCAGCCGCGTCCCAGACGCCGGCAGCGCCGAAGACGACCCCGGTCGGCGGCGCGGAAGCGCCGAAGCCCGCGGCTCAGTAAGCACGAGTCCCAACGGGACACGCCAACCCACCAGCACTTCAGCGACCCGCGCCTCGGCGCGGGTCGCTGTGTTTCGTTGGCATGCAACGAGCCCTCCCTCCGCGCACCGTATGATGCCGATCCGTTCCGCGACACGGTTCCAGCACCATCCAGTCACTGCCTCGCACGCCCGAAGGGGCTGCGCTGCGCTTGGGGAGTTTCACGATGTCGACCGCAAGTCCCGCCTCATCGCGTTCCACCGGCAGCCAGGAAGCGCGGTCCGCGCACTACGAGCGTCTCGTCGCTCACATCGCCGACGCGTCGCTCTTGGGCAGCACCGCGAGCATTCTCGGTTGGGACCAGGAAACGATGATGCCTGACGGCGGACTCGAGCACCGCTCGCGTCAGCTCGCCCAGCTCGCCCGGATGAGTCACGAGATGGCCACCGACCCGCGCGTCGGCGAGTGGCTCGGCGCCTGCGAGTCCGACCGTTCGCTCATGGCTGACCCGCTCTCCGCTGAGGCGGTGAATGTTCGTGAGATCCGCCGCGCCTATGACCGGGCGACGAAGCTGCCTGCGTCACTCGTCGAGGAACTCGCCAAGGCGAGCTCGATCGGTCAGCATGAGTGGGCCGAGGCGCGGAAGGCATCCGACTTCGCTCGCTTCCGACCGCATCTGGCGCGGATCGTCGACCTCCTTCGCCAGAAGGCGAAGTGCTTCGGTTGGGGCCCTGGTGGCGAGGCGTGGGATGCGCTCGCCGACGATTACGAAGCTGGCTGCACCGCCGCGAGCGTGACGGCGGTCTTCACGCCGCTCCGCGAACGGCTCACCAAGCTCGTCCACGCGATCCTCGACGCCCAGTCGAAGGGACGCACGCCGCCCGAGGCGTTCAATGACTTCGCCGTGCCGATCGAAGCCCAGGAGGCCTTCGCCCGTCATGTCACCGCCCAACTCGGATTCGACTACGGCCGCGGGCGACTCGACCGCTCGACCCATCCCTTCTGCGGCGGTTCGCACTGCAACGATGTCCGCATGACCAGCCGCTACAACGAGCGCGTGCTCCTCGACGGCCTCGGCAGCGCAATGCACGAGACCGGGCATGGCATCTATGAGCAGGGGCTCCGTGCCGACCAGATCGGTCTGCCGATGGGCGAGAGCGTTTCGCTTGGGATCCACGAGAGCCAGTCGCGCATGTGGGAGAACCAGGTCGGCCGCGGTCGTGCCTTCTGGACCTGGGCGATGAAGGAACTCCCGCGCTTCGCCGGCGACGGCGTTCGCCGCTTCTCGCTCGATGACTTCTACGGTGCGGCCAATGTCGTCGAGCCGGGTTTCATCCGCGTCGACGCCGACGAGGCGACCTACAACCTCCACATCATGATCCGCTTCGAGATCGAGCGCGCGGTGCTCCGCGGCGATCTTGAGGTTGGCGGCATCCCCGAAGTCTGGAACAAGGCCTACAAGGACTATCTCGGCCTGACCGTTCCCGACGATCGCCGCGGCTGCCTACAGGACATCCACTGGTCGATGGCCGCGATGGGCTACTTCCCGACGTATACGCTCGGGAATCTCTTCGCCGCGCAGTTCTTCGAAGCCGCTCGCGAGCAGCTTCCCGGTCTTGAGGATGGCTTCACGCGCGGCGAGTTCGCCCCGCTGAAGCGCTGGCTGAACACGAAGATCCACGAGCAGGGCAAGCGCTTCCACTCCGGCAACCTCTGCGTGCAAGTCACCGGCAAGCCGCTCTCCGCCGAGCCGCTCATGCGTCACCTCGAAGGCAAGCTCAAGCCGCTGTATGGGCTGTGAGTTGCGGCGAGCAACCAGCACAGCGTTCTGCACGCATCTCACCCAGAGAACCACAGAGGCACAACCCGAAATGGGCGGGCACAGAGGATGCACAGAGAAGGCGAAAGTGGAGACAGGTTGCGCGCGCGTTGATGGAGCCGTGCCAGTGCCGGAGGGACTTGAGAAGCGCATGCGCAGGGAACGGTGAGAAGTCTCGACCCAAGTCAAGTCCACTTTGCGCCGACGAGTGTGCGCGACGAGTTCCCTCTTTCCGTTGGCTTCTCTGTGCTACCTCTGTGTCCTCCGTGCCTCTGTGGTTCTCTGGCGTCCCACAGCCGAAAGGTCCTTCGCCTCGTCACGACCGCAGCTTTGGGAGGCCGATCGCCTCGCGGCCTTCGTTGATGATGGCGAAGGCGTGTCGTTCGTGACGGACGAGCCGCGTGAGTTGACTCATCGTCACGCCGAGGATGCCAGCAGAACCGGCGATGTCGTAGCGTCGGGCGACGATCACATCGAGGGCTTCGGCGAGGAGCGCGGGATAGTCCTCGTGCTCCGGGTTGACCGGCAGCTTCTCCCCTTGACGACGGCGCTGCCAGAGTTCACTTGGCTTGTGGCCATCGCGGCTGGTCGGCGTGCGGCAGCGGATCGCGAGCTTGATGCGCATCCGAAAGATCGCCCGGTGGCGATTCTGGATCTGGCTGCGCCGCTCGGTCGCCTGCGTCTCGAGGCCGGTCGGCCGGTGGGTGATGAACACCGCCGTCTCGACGCGGTTGCGATGCTGCCCGCCCGGCCCGGAGACGCGTCCGATGTTCAGTTCGCACTGCTTGAGGAACTCCTCTTCCTCGAGCGTCGCAGGATGCGGCGCGCGGACGGGCATGAAGCGTTCGTCGACGAAGGGAGGGCGGTAGACCATGCGGAAGGGCGTCAGGGTACGCGATCGAGCGTCAGGGTGACGCGCCGCGTGGCCAGCGGGGTCGGCCAGCGCTCGAGCGGAATCACACGGCCGCTCAGGTCGCGCAGGCGTTCCGCATCGAAGCGGTGGAAGAGCAGTTCCTCGCAGTCAAGGTCGACCCGCGTGCCGCGCTCGCTCGTCGCCCCGCTCTCCGTCGCTGCCGTCGGCGCGACCTGGAGGCGACGATCCGGTCCGAGCAGCAGGGGGCCCTCGCTCGCCGGGCTCTGCTGATCGACCAACACAACGGGCTCTCCATCGACCCGACACGCGATGACTCGGAGGACGCGGACTATCGGCGATTGCATCGGCTCGAATCCAGGGCTGAACGCGCGGATGAGCCCAGTGCGTCGAAACGCCTCGCCGTCGAGCCGATAGGGCAGAAAGCAGGCGTGCAAGACGCGCCGTGCGAGGTCGGGATCCGGCTCTGGCGGCGGCTCCGTGGAACCCGGCAGGCCAAGGAGAGCGATCGTCGCCAAGTCGATCGGACCAAGCCCCGACGGCGTCGCAATGCTGGGGACGCCGATCGGTGCGCCTTCGGCATCGACCTCGAACGGTCCTGCGCCGATGGCTCCGGTGAGGACGACCCGTGCGTCGCTGACGACATCCTCGCCGGCACGCTCACGAGCGAGAAGATCCTCGTATTCACTCATGAGGTTCCGGCGGCTCGACAGAAAGTCGGCGTAGATCGTGGCGGGCCGCTGTTGCGGGCGGCCGCCGACCCCGGGCATGGCTCGCAGTGCCTCGCTCGCGACGAAGCTCCCGATGCCCACGGCGATGAGCATCGCGGGCGGTAGGATCGCCGCCTTCCGCGAGCGTTGACCAAGCGCGATCGGCTCACCGAGTTGATCGCCGGCGCGACGACATCCATCGCACGCTTCCGCAAGCACCAAGGCTCGAAACGAACGCTGCGTCCCGCACGCACGGCACCCGGGACGGACGAGCGGGGCGCGACGACGGTGGGCGTACCAGATTCCCGCGAGAATCGGCAGGACCACCGCAGCGATGATCTGTATGAGTGCGGGAAGGATCGTGTTCATGGCGACACATCCTTCGCGGAACCGGCGCTCGGTTGCCCGAGCGAGCGGAGCGGCACGCCTTCGATGGTGATCGTCTCGCCCCAGATGTCGGTCACGCCCGGGAAGTCCTCCGCGAGCCCTGGATTCGGGCGGAAGAGCACCGTGACGCCGGCGGGCAGCGGCGTTGCCGAGTTCGGGAGCGTCGGCGCCCCCGCCCAAACCCCGACCCAACCTTGCGTCGATCGGGTCGCGCCGCCCATGCGATGCGTCACGCGTCGCCCGACGAGCACCTCCTCGTCGCCGACGCGCACGACGATGTCGAAGGCGAGGGCGAGGCCTTCGACGGGCAAGAGCGTGAAGTCGGCGCGCACGCCGCGGGATTGGCCGAGCGCGTCATCATCGATCGCGACCGCCTGCACGACGCACGCCCAGCGGACTTCCTCCCGCCGATCCTGCGGACTTGCCATGCCGATCCAAGTCGGGGCGTCCATCGCAACGCACATGAGCGGCCGGCGGACACGCCGTTCAGCAACGGCAAGCGTGGGGCCCGCCAAGCCCGCCGCCATCGCGCTCGGAAGGCTGAACGACTCCTCGATCGTGAGGATCAGTTCGCCGTTCGATGGAGGCGCGCTGGCGAGGGTCTCAGGGAATCGCAGGAACGCATGGGTGCCTGCCAAGACCGTGGTGAGCGGCCGGTCCTCGTGATCGACCATCGGAATCGGCGTTTCACCCGCGGCCGTTGCGAAGACCGCTTCCTTCAATCGTCGATCGACCGCGAGGTAGGTGGCTTGGGTCGCGGCGATCGACATGAACCGCCGAGCGGGGACGCGGATGCGCGCGGGGAGGTCGATCGTCGGCTCGCCGACGCGCGACTGGAGGTAGGCAATGAGCTCCGCGTCGGAGATGAGTCCGTCGTCGCGGGCGGCGCTCACGAAGGCATCCTGCTCGGCCGAGACGAACGCTTCGGGGCGAGCCGACGGGCGAGCGAGGATCGCCCGGGCGATCACCAAGCGTGCCTCGGCGTCGAGCAGACCGGCCGTCCGTCGTCGAGCCGCCTCCTCGACCGCCCGACGGGCGAACTCGGCATTCGGTCCATCAGGCGCTGCCGCAGGCGATGCCACGATCGCTGCGAGCTCGGCGGCGGGGGTGTTGGCGCCGATGCCCGGCGCCGCCGTCGCCAGCATGACGACGAAGTGAACCGCAAGGAGCACCAGCATGGAACTGGCCGCGACGGCGACTCCGGCGGCAATGCGACGCGGGGCCCGCCGCACCTCAAAATAGCGAATCGAGCTTGGACCGCTGAGGTCGCAGCCACACTCCGCACAGGGGGCGTCCGCACCCGTGGCCGTCTGCGCGATCCCATGCCCGCACGCCGCACAGACGGGGGCTCGCGCCCGTGGGCGGCCGAAGACGCCGCTGGCCGCGATCGCCGAACCGCACACCAAGCAGGCTGCGAACAGCGCGATCGCAAGGTAGGGTGCAATCGGGATCAGCCAGGCGAGCGACGAAGTCATGCGAGGAGGAATGTACCCGGTCCGCTGGAAAATCAGTCCTTCGCCGCATGTGACGCCGCTGGCCAGCGAAATCAGCCATCTACAATCGTTCTCCATGCCGCTCGCACGCTTCGTCGAATCGTTGGTTCCTGCGCGCCGAACGCCGCCGCTCGGGGCCGCCCCGCGGGGGTTGCGCGTCGGGTTCGTGGGTGCGTGCGTGCCGTGGTGTGCGGTCGCGATGGCGGTCATGGTCGCATCGGGCTGCGAACAGAAGCAGATTCGCGTCGAGATGGCCGTCTCCGGCGATGGCACATCGCGGGCCTTCGCGACGAATCTGCTCGCCAAGTCCGATCGCGAACGGCTCGAGTCGATGTACAGCGCGAAGGCCGAGCGCGACGCAGCGACCGGCGGCGATCGCTTCGCTGGCACCTTCGCGAACGAGCTGCCCAGCGAACTCGGCAATCGAAACGGCACAAGCGAAATCCGCACGCGGCTCGGCACGACCCGTTTCTATTATGAATCATTTGCCGAGCCCGCCGACGAGTGGACTTCGATGCGGGCCAGGATCGACGCCGGCGAACTCTGGGTGCGGCTCTTCGGCCGATGGGCCGAGAAGGGCATCAAGGATGAGTCGAAGCGCGAGGAGTGGCGGCGCTATGTCACGCGCACGCTCGTCCCGCTGTCGACAGAGCTGGCGGTCCTGTGGGCCTCGAACGCGACGACCGCGCAGGCGCTTCGCGTCGCGCTCCGCGTGCGGACGGCGGACGATCGTTCGCCGCTCACCGAGGAGGAGCGTTTTCTGCGGCAAAGCTCGCTTCCCCTCCTCCTCGCGATCGCCCGCGCGGATGTGCTGACGGCCGAGGAGTCGCATCGCGTGCTCCTCATCGCCGCCGACGCGAACGCGACGCAGGCCGAGCGGGACTGGGTCATGAAGAGCGTCGGGCGGCCGGCGCTCCTGCGACTCGTCCAGCGCTTTCGCCCAGAGACCAAGGATCTCGAGAAGGTGAACTGGATGCCGCTCATGCTCGGGTTTTATCTTTGGGCCCAGACCTCGAGCGAACGGAACGATGTCCTCCTCGCCTCGCCGGCGATCAGCGACGCCGATAAGGAAAAGCTGCGCAAGGGCGAGGCTGGGATCACGCTTCCGCCGCCCTTCGGCGTCGAGATATTTGCGAAACCCGCAAAGACCGAGACCGAGGTGCTGCTGGCGATGCCGGAGCGACCCTTCCTCACGAATGGCGAGTGGATCGGCGAGGAGAAGCGGGTCCGCTTCAAGCATGATTTCGTGCCTGCGGCCCGCCGGACATCACTGATGCCGCCCTCGTTCTACGCAGCCTGGAGCGAGCCCGACCAGGCGGAGCAGAAGCGCATCTTCGGCAGCGTCATCCTCGAGGGACCGGACCTCGCTGACTTCGCCATCTGGCACGAGGCGCTCTCGCCCGAGGAGCGGACATCGTGGAACCTGGCGCTCGACCAACTCGAGCAGAGCGGGACGCGGACGGCGCTCGAGGCCCTCCGCGATTCCTTCGCCAAGGATCGGCCGCTTCCCGAGGCGATTCAGCGGTGGCTGCGCGAGGCCGGCGGCGTGGGCTGAGCTCCACGGTCGGATCGGATTGGGCTGGATTCGGGCCCCGGGATCGCGCACCGAGCCGCGGTTTCCCCCATAATCCGCCCTTCCTATGCACGCGATCCGGACGCTTCTGAACGCCATCGTCGACTACGCCGGGCTCTTCCCGCCGGCGAAGCTCGAGATGGTCCCGACCGTCAAGAACTACCACGCCCAGCGGAATGGCCCCGACGCCTGGATGCTCGGGCGGCTGGTCCTGCCGGTGGCCCGCTTCGAGGAGTTCGAACGAGCCGTCGCCGGACTGCTCCCGGTCGTGAGCGGTCCGACGCATGACGACGCCTGGTCGATCACGGCCCTGACCGCTGCGGCCGGTGACGCCGGATTCGCCCGCGATCTCGAGGCCATCGAGCGCTTCAACGACCAGCACGCACAGGAAGGGGCGGGCGCTGCCTTCGTCGACTGCATCGAAGTGAAGGCGACGACCGCCGCCGAGATCGACCGGGCCCTCGATCTCGTGCCCGATGAGCTTTTCCCGTATTTCGAAGTGCCGTCTGAGGGCGATCCGCGCGGCCTCATCGCCGCCCTCGCCGGACTGCACGCCGGGGCGAAGATCCGCACCGGCGGGCTCGTCCCGGAAGCCCACCCGGCCGCGGAGAGCGTCGCCCGATTCATCCTCGCCTGCGCGCGGGCCGAGGTGCCATTCAAGGCGACCGCCGGGCTCCACCATCCGCTTCGCCGTCACGCGGCCGATGTCGGGTGTCGCCAGCACGGGTTTCTCAATGTCTTCGTCGGCGGCGCACTCGCCTTCACCGGCAAGATCGAGGAGAGCGATCTCGTCCAGTTGCTCTCCGAGGAGTCGATCGCCGCGTTCGCCGTCGCCGACGACGGCATCGCGTGGCGCGATCGCCGACTCACCGTCGGCGAGTTGCGCGAGGCCCGCGACGCCTTCGCTCACGCGTTCGGCTCGTGCAGCTTCGAGGAGCCACTCGCAGACCTTCGTCAACTCGGACTTCTCACCCCTTCGCTCGCCACCCGGTCCTAAGCATGTCCGAACGCACGCTTCGCTCGATTGTCGAAAGCGCCGAGGATCCGGCGACCGACTTCCCCATTCAGAACCTGCCCTTCGGCGTCTTTACCCGCGATGAGCGGGACGCCCGGCGCATCGGCGTCGCGATCGGCGATCAGGTGCTTGATGTCCGCGGCGCGGCCGAGTCGGGCTATCTCGGCGGCCTGAGCGATCCGGCGAAGAACGCGCTCCTCGAACCCTCGCTCAATGCGTTCGCGGCGATGGGAGCGGGCACACGCAACAACCTTCGTCGGTCGCTGCAGAACTTCCTCGGACTTGACGGACCGTTGCGCGGGCCGGCGCAGGCGCGGAAGTTCCTGATCCCGCAGCGCGATGTGAAGCTCCATGTGCCCTTCGAGATCGGCGACTACACCGATTTCTACGCCTCGGTGCATCACGCCACGAATGTCGGCTCGATGTTCCGCCCGGAGAAGCCCCTCATGCCGAACTGGAAGCACCTTCCGGTCGGCTATCACGGACGGGCGAGTTCGATCATCCCAAGCGGCATGCCCATCCGTCGCCCGATGGGGCAGACCTCGGCGACCGACGACGGCCCTCCGAGCTTCGGACCCTCTCGGCTGCTTGACTACGAACTCGAGGTTGGCGTCTTCATGGGGAGCGGCAACGCCCTCGGCACCCGGATCGAGATCGAGAAGGCCCGCAGCATGATCTTCGGCGCCGTCCTCGTGAATGACTGGTCGGCCCGGGATGTGCAGAAGTGGGAGTATCAGCCGCTCGGTCCCTTCAACGCGAAGAACTTCGCGACGACGATCTCGCCTTGGGTCGTCACGATGGAGGCGCTCGAGCCATTCATGCTCCCGGGGCCGGTGCGCCTCCCGGGCGATCCGCCGCTTCTTGACTATCTGCGGAGCGGCGACGATGTCGTGATCGACATCACCCTGGAGGTCTGGCTCGCGAGCGAAGAGATGCGCCAGCGGCGCATGGCCCCGATGCTCGTCTCGCGGGGCAGCTTCCGCGACATGTACTGGACCTTCGCCCAGATGATCGCCCATCACACGTCCACCGGATGCAACATGCGTCCGGGCGACCTCCTGGGCAGCGGCACCGTTTCCGGACCGACTCCCGACTCGCGCGGCTGCCTCCTTGAGCGCACCTGGCGCGGCCAGCAGCCCCTTGCCATGCCCGATGGGAGCGAGAGGAAATTCCTTCAGGACGGCGACGAGGTCATCATTCGCGGCTACTGCGAGGCTCCCGGGGCTCGACGCATCGGCTTCGGCGAATGTCGTGGCGCCGTGCTCGGTGTGACCGCTGGGACCGGATCGCCCGCTGGTGCGCCGGCGACCGCCCTTTCTTGACGGCAAGAGCTGCGCCGCGATCTGCGAACTGCGTCCACCTGCGACGCGCGCACGCTCGCCTCGCGGTTGGTTCTGGAGTAGTCTGTCCGATGTTGTCATCGAAAGTCCGCTCGTCGTGGGTGGTCTTGTCGTAGCGATCCGCGAGCTGCGGCCGAGGCTTGGGCCGCGACGCGCGGAGATCTGCCAATGCAACACGAAACATCCTGAACAGGCGTGCGTGTGGGATTCCGCGAAACGGTCGATCGGTTGATCGCCGCCGGAGCGGAGAAGGGGTGCGTTGCGCCCCGGGAGGACACACGGCCCGCACCTGACCTCGCGAGGTGACGACTCGTGCCACGCGACCACTCTCCGGCTCTCCGCCGGTCGGTCGCCGAGTCGTTTCGGTCAGCGACGGGCGCCCGGGTTCCGACGGGCGCCCCACACGCTGCCCCCAGCTCGCCGAGCGGGACGGCCCGTGCTTCGGCGCGGGCTGTCTGCGCGCCGATTTCGACGCGGCAAGGGAGGAAGCGCCGATCATGCGATTCGGGCGGAGAGAAACTGGAGCCCCCCCGAAGGTTCGCTTTCTGCGAACGGAGGAGTGTTTCACCATGGTCCTGCCTCGCACACTTGCCTGTGGCGTCGTCGCGTGTATCGCCTTCGGATTGCTGGTGGCTCGGCCGAGCGCCGCGCTGGCTGGCTCGCCTTCGCAGCCATGGATCAGTGAGTTGCTCCTCAATCCGCCCGGGGTCGACGGTGGCTTCGAATCGATCGAACTCGTCGGTCCTCCCGGCGGATCGTTGAGCGGCGTGAGCCTCGTCATCATCGAGGGTGATGCCGGCGGCGCCGGCGTCGTCGATCAGATCATCGATCTCACGGCGTGGAGCTTCGGCGCGAATGGCGTCCTCCTCATCCGCGACAGCGCGACGGTGTTGGTGCCTCCCCCCGATGCGACGAGCGCGGTCGTCATCTTCGATTTCTTTCCTGATCTCGAAAATGGTTCGGGGACATTTCTGTTGGTGACCGGCCAGACGCTCGCGGTCGGCATTGATATCGATACCGACAATGACGGCGTTGCAGAGTCGTGGCCCGCAGGCATCGTCGTCATCGACGCGGTCGGCTGGAGCGATGCGTCGAATGACCGCTCCTATGCGACGGCGCTCGGCGGCACGGACTTCGTTCTTGCGGCTGCGCCGAACGCGGTGATCCGCTTTACGGCGTGCGGTGAGGCGAACCCGACGAGTTGGTCAGGCGGACTGCTTGAAGGCACAAATCCAGGTCCCTATGCCTTCGTGCCGACGCAGACGACGGCATTCGGCTTCGGCGATGGCGTCGCGCTGCCGCTTGTGCCAGGTCAGAGCCTGACGCTCGGCTCGCCGAACTGGACGCTCGATCGCGACGCCGATGGCCTGATCGACGGCTGCGACAACTGCTTCACGATCGCGAATCCGCTCCAGGACGATGGCGACGGCGATGGCGTCGGGGACCCGTGCGACAACTGCCTGGTGACGGCGAATCCGGACCAGGCCGATGAGGATGAGGACGGCCTTGGCGACCTCTGCGACAACTGCGTCGCGTTCGCGAACCCCGAGCAGCTCGACGGCGATGGCGATGGCGTCGGGGACGGCTGCGACAATTGCATCGCGATCGCCAACGCCGGGCAGGAGGACATCGACGGCGACGGAATCGGCGACATCTGCGACGGCTGTCCGAGCGTTGCAAATCCGACGCAAGCCGACGGCGACGGCGACGGCGTGCAGGACGCCTGCGACAACTGTCCGGCGTTCGCGAACCCGGCGCAGCTCGACACCGACGGCGACGGCGTGGGCGACGGCTGCGATGTCGTCGGCTGTGATGGCGACTTCAACATCGATGGTGGGGTGAACACGATCGATCTCTCGATCCTGCTCGGCGCGTGGGGCAGCGATGAAGCCCTCATCGATCTCGACGCCGACGGTACGATCGGCGCCAGCGATGTGGCCGTCCTGCTCGGCCTGTGGGGGGACTGTCCGGCCTGATGGTGCGTCCGTCGTGCCGTCAGTCCACCGCGGCCCAGCACACCATCGAAGGCTCCAACGCATGAAGGCAGCGGTGTACGAGCGATACGGACCACCCGATGTCGTGTTTCTCAAGGATGTCGAGAAGCCCACGCCAAAGGACGACGAAGTCCTCATTCGAACCCGCGCGACGACGGTGACCTCAGCGGACTGGAGGATGCGGAGTCTGAGCGCGCCGGTCGGCTTTGGCTGGGTGATGCGCTTGGTGCTTGGCTTCTCGCGACCGCGGCAACCGATGCTCGGGATGGAACTCGCCGGCGAGATCGAATCGGTGGGGAAGGGCGTGCGCCGATTCAAGGTCGGCGATCCGGTCTTCGCATTCAGCGGATCGCGCTTCGGCATGGGCTGTCACGCGGAGTATCGATGCATGCCGGAAGAGGGTCCGGTGGCGCTCAAGCCGACGAACCTGAGCTTCGAGGAAGCCGCGGCGCTTTCGTTTGGCGGAACGACGGCGTTGGATTTCTTTCGACGAGGCAAGCTTCGGGCCCGGGAGACGATCCTCATCAACGGCGCATCAGGCGCGGTCGGGACCGCCGCGGTGCAGCTTGCCAAACACATCGGGGCAGAGATCACCGGCGTGAGCAGCACGGCCAACATCGAGTTGGTTCGCTCGCTCGGCGCGGCCCATGTCATCGATTACACGCGCGAGGACTTCACACGCAACGGCGTGCGCTATGACATGATCATGGACATCGCCGGTACCGCGCCCTTTTCACGCTGCAAGAACTCGCTCCGGAAGGGCGGGCGCCTCCTGATGGTCTTGGGCGGACTGCCCGACATGCTGCGGATTCCCTGGGATTCGCTGACCAGCGGCAGGAGAATTATCGCTGGCCCCGCTGCGGAGCGTGCCGACGATCTGCGAACGCTCGCAACCCTCGCTGAGGCCGGCGCGTTCAGGCCGGTCATCGATCGATGCTTCCCGTTCGAACAGATCGTGGACGCCCACCGCGTTGTTGATACGGGGCGGAAGCGAGGAAGTGTCGTGGTCACCGTTGGCCTTGATGGCAGAACGCACTGAGTTTTCTCGCCGACAGGACGACTTGGACAAGGCGGTCTTGCGTCCCGATAACGCGCGGCCATGCCCTTGCCTTTGCGATTCAGGACCAGCGCCGCACGCGATCAACGAACGCATCGACTTGCAACTGTGTGAGGCGAGCCAGGGAAAGCATGCGTGACGGGTGGCTCGTCGAGATCCTCGATGGCGGCATGTTCGGTTTGGGTGTGCCAGCATCGAAATCTGCTCGCCTCGAGAGATTCTTGTTGAGAACATGGGCCGTTTGCGTACAAGAGTAGGAGCGGAGCGGCGGCTCCAGCGCGGAGCGGCCTCGCACGGGATATCTCAGGGGATGTGTGCATGACCCAGACACCAGACACGCATGGCTTCGATCGGGCCGTGGCCAATCTGCGCAATGGCTGCTGCCTGCTTCGCACTCGCGGAGACGGCGGCCCTCGCTGATGTTGTGAGGTACGAGGTGGTTGACTTGGGTTCACTCATCGACGGTCCGATCGCGGGTACGGCATACTCGCGGCCGTTTGCCCTCAACAACAACCTCATGGTGGTGGGAGAGAGCGCCTCGCCGAACGAAGGCGGGAAGAGCCATGCTGTGGTGTGGACCTTCTGCCCGCGACACGGGCTTGCCGGCTTTGACGGTGGAACTTGGCGTTTGGCTCCCTATGACCTGACGGCCGACTCCGCGAATTGTGGACTCACCGGGCTGTGCCCCATCGGATTCGCGGCCGACATGGCGGTACTCCTGGGCGCGTGGGGCAACTCCTGTAGCTACCCGGGCTGCGCGTCAGCCATGGCGGGGTCGATGCCGGAATCGTCGTCGGCGGCGGCAGGGGTGGGACTGTCAAATCTCAGCGTCGAGCTCGCCGTTCAGGCGCTGGGCTTCGCAGACATGGCGTCGATCCAGTCCTGGCTCGCAGGTGCTTCATCGGAAGAGCGCGACGCCGCGATGACCATGCTCATTGCCATCCTCGAGGGGGGTGATCTTTGAGACACCGTCTTTCCTTCGTATCGCTTTTTTTCCTGAGCGCTCCAGCGTGTGCTTCCATAACGGTCGTAACGGACTTTGGCGCGTGGAAGTCGGTGACGGGTCCAATCACGACCATCGACTTCACCGGCTATCCCACAAACACCTTTATAACGGACCAATACGCGAATCTCGGGGTCACATTTGTGGACCAGGATCCCAATGTGATCCGCCAGGGGTTCTATTCGCTGTTTCCTCAGGATGGCGGCGGGCTTGATGGTGTCTGCACGATCGACATGGTGTTCGCGGGCCCGATCACGAGCGTAGCGTTTCACCATCCCGGAGTGCTCTTCGCCACGCTCTACTCGAACGGGCAGGCGTTGAGCGCGCCGATCGGCCTTCCCGGCTCGGGCGTCAACTGGTTCCAGGGACTGGTCTCCGAGCAGTCCTTTGATCGAGTGAAGCTCACCGGGATCATCAGCCCGATTGGTCCTTGTGACAATCCTGTCCTCGACAACCTCTATTTCGCGACTATTCCAGCGCCCGGTGGCATCGGGGTTTTCGCGTTTCTGCTCGCATCGAGCAGACGGCGACGACGCTGACAGCGTGCACCGAAAAGAGTGCGGCGGGCGCTCAATCGAGCGCCCGCCGCAGGCGACTTCGTGCGCTCAATCCCAGGTGTTCGCGGTCTTCCCGGCGCGAGCCGGCTTCTTCGTCGAGGGTGACTTCGACTTCTTCGTCGGCTTGCCGTTGGAGCGCCCGTTGCTGTGGCCGTTCGCGTGGCCACTCGCGGTGCCGTTCGCGCCGCTCGCGATCGACACCGGGAAGTGCTCCTCTTCCCAACTGCGCGGGTAGTTCAGGTCGTCGATGTCGAGCGCTGCCTTCGTCGGATAGAGCGGACGGAAGGTGTCGCACATGACGGCGAGCTCGTTCGTCTCCTTCGCCCCGATCGACGCCTCGACGGTGCCCGGGTGCGGGCCGTGGGGGATGCCCTGCGGATGCAGCGAGAGCGAGCCGACCTCGATGCCCTTGCGGGCCTTGTAGTTGCCCTGGACATAGTAAAGGACCTCGTCCGAATCGAGGTTCGAGTGGTTGTAGGGAACCACGATCGCCTGCGGGTGGAAGTCGAGGAGCCGCGGGCAGAAGGAGCAGATCACGAAGTTGTGCGCTTCGAAGGTCTGGTGGATCGGCGGCGGCATGTGGTGCTTGCCGACGATCGGGCTGAAGTCGTCGATGTTGAAGATATAGGGGTAGTAGCAGCCGTCCCAGCCGACGACATCGAGCGGGTGATACTTATAGATATAGCTGTGAACGAGATTCCGCGACTTGATGCGAACCTCGTACTCGCCCTTCTTGTCGAAGGTGAGCGGAAGTTCCGGCGTCCGCAGGTCACGCTCGCAGTAGGGGGCGTGCTCGAGGAACTGCGAGGTCTGCTTCGAGATGTAGCGGGGCGGCGGCAGGATGTGCGAACCGTTCGCGACCTCGATCAGGAGGAAGCGAGGATCGGGCTCGTCGCCCTTCGGCTCGTCGAACTCGATCCGGTAGGTCACGCCCTTCGGTATGATGATGTAGTCGCGGGCCCGGAACTTCAGCGTGCCGAAGCTCGTGAAGACGGTGCCCGAACCGAAATGAATGAAGATGCACTCGTCGCCCTGGGCGTTCTTGAAGTGGTACTTCATCTTCTCGGCCGGAGCGCAGACGCCGATCTCGACATCGCTGTTCCCGAAGAGGACGGTGCGGCCGGTGACGGGATCCCCCTTCGACGGCAGTTGCATGCTCTTCGAGTGCCGCATGCGCATCACATCACGCTCGACATACTCGACCTCGGTGCCGTAGAGCGGCTTCCAGCCGATCACCTGCGTCGGCGGATGGATGTGGTAGAGCGTCGAGGTCGGCCCGACGAAGCCTTCGGTGCCGAAGACCTCTTCCGAGTAGAGGGCTCCGTCCGGGCGACGGAACTGGATATGCCGCTTGGGGGGGAGCTTGCCGAGCTTGGTGTAGAAGGGCATGGGTGGGGCGACGAAAGAGTCAACACAGGCACGGAGGACACAGAGGGCACAGGATACTGCACAAATCACCCAGAGAACCACAGAGGCACGGAGGGCACAGAGGATGCACAGAGAAGGCGAAAGAGGAGACAGGTTGCGCGTGCGTTGATGGAGTCGTGCCGGT